>Ga0315338_1001710_pt1 | contig 25512 bp, 22 predicted proteins | sample ASW8metaG_FD_204518 | JGI IMG/M metagenome (GOLD analysis project Ga0315338, IMG submission 204518) | Ammonia-oxidizing marine archaeal communities from Monterey Bay, California, United States - ASW #8 | ecosystem: Environmental > Aquatic > Marine > Coastal | place: USA: California | collected... | reverse complement strand
TGGTTATAACTGAACAGTCGTCAGGTAGCGGCCCCGGATCCGATTCGCCGTCGGCGCGTTCATTTCGCGTCGCGGAACTCTTCGCAGGGGTGGGCGGCTTTCGCCTCGGGCTAGAGAGGGCTGGCTGGGATGTCGTTTGGAGCAACCAATGGGAGCCCTCGACGAAAGTGCAGCACGCCTCAGATACCTATGTCGCGAGATTCGGTAGTTCAGGGCACTCCAACGAAGACATTAATGAAGTGCTCGATCGTGTTGATGCAGGGACGTTCGAACTGCCCAACCATGACATGCTCGTAGGTGGGTTCCCTTGTCAGGACTACTCGGTGGCCCGGACGAGGAGCGAGGCGAGTGGTCTCAAAGGGCGAAAAGGGATCCTTTGGTGGGAGATTGAGCGTGCGGTACGCATATACCGACCCCGGTTGGTATTCCTCGAGAACGTAGACCGCCTACTCAAGTCACCTACCGATCCCAGGCAACCGGGTCGCGATTTCGCGGTCATGCTTGCGTCCCTCAGCGACCTCGGCTATCACGTCGAATGGAGAGTGGTCAACGCAGCCGATTATGGCTTCCCCCAGAAACGGCGGCGGGTATTCATCGTCGCCCACAGCATCGCCCAGGCCCCCAAGGCTATCAAGGCCGACCCTGTTCGGTGGTTGTTGAAGGACGGCCCGATCGCGCGTGCTTTGCCCGTTGCTTCAGTGCGGGGATCTGAGAGAGAAGCGGACCTCCAGATCCTGGGCTCGCTACCTGACATCACTGAAAGATTCAACGTGGGCACGTTGGCGACCCCATTCCTGAATGCTGGGGTCATGGTAGGCAGGTTTGTGTGGACAGAGAAGGTAGCGGCTGACTACCAGGGGCCTGCGCAGATGCTGAGGGATGTCCTCGATGACGCCGAGGACGTCTCGCATGAGTACTGGATTGACGACGAAGAGCGCCTGGAGAAGTGGCGCTACCTGAAAGGCGCGAAGCACGCTGAACGTGTCAGTCGAAAGACCGGAGCGACGTATCCCTATGATGAGGGGGCCATACCGTTCCCCGACAACACAGACGGGCCCTCGCGAACGATAGTGACGGGAGAGGGCGGCGCGGCGGCTTCTAGGTTCAAGCACATCATCATGCAGAACGGCCGTTTCCGAAGACTAACTCCGCGCGAGCTCGAGAAGCTGAATGGATTCGGACCTGACTGGACAGAGGGTGTCCCCGACGGACGCAGGGCGTTCCTGATGGGCAATGCACTGGTGGTTGGGCTCGTTGAGAGCATCGGTCGGGAGCTTGCCCACATCTGAAGAACGCTTACATGAGGAACCAGACAGCAGCGGACGCATCAGCAAGAAGAGGTACCGCGCTAAAAGCGCTCCTCGATTGGGGACGAGACCATCGGCGCCGCTTCCCCTGGAGGGGGGAGAAAGACCCATTCAGGCTTCTGGTTGCAGAGGTGTTGCTTCAACGCTCCCGGTCCACGAGCGTCGCACCAGTTTTCACTGCGCTGATCGGGAAATGGCCTGACGCTGCCTCGCTATCCTTGGCATCCGTCGCTGAACTCGAGGGACTCCTCCATCCACTTGGCCTCACTAAGCGGGCGACCACGCTAATTCAGCTTGCGTCGGCGTGCATCCAGCTACGAGCAACTTTAGGGAAAGACTTCAACTTTGCCAGCCTCCCCGGGGTCGGCCCGGCCACTGCAACCTCAGTTGCAGCATCCCTCGGGTTCGCTCAGGTACCGATAGACTCCGTCAGTAAACGCGTTTATGAGCGAGCGCTCAATCTCGCCGGTAGCAGACTCGACAAGATGCTTGCCGACCTCTGCTTGACCCACACGATACCCACCGACGAGCTCAATTGGGCAGCGCTCGATTTAGCCGCCGCTATCTGTCTACCCAAGCGACCCCGTTGTGAGGAGTGCCCTTTGGCCAGGGTTTGCCACTATGGAGTGGCCAGGGCCAGGTAACTCACCGCCAACTTCCGCGATGGCCGAGTCTAGGTGATTGTGGGCTGCGATTCGCTCGCGCACCTGAGACCCACATCGATGGATCCCACGTAGGCAGACTAGCTCTCTAGCAATGCGCGCTGCCGGGCGTACGCGCAGTTCTCACACGCCGGTGTTGACGGTGGCATCTCACTACTGGCCAGCACCTCGATCATCTCTGTGACCTTGGGCTCGATCCAGTCGGCGTTCCAGCCGTAGGGAACCAACGTCTCCTCGAAGAGCATCTTCCCGCCGAAATCTGGCGCACTACGGTCCGCATTGCACACGTAGAAATACGCCGTGGGGGCAACATCGAATCCCATCTTGACCAGCAGGTAGGCATAGAAATCCATCTGTACCTTGTAACCTTCATGATAGACACCTGAGAGGTATCGCTCGGTGGTCACCTGATAACCGCTGGCCTGCGATTTGTAGTCAACAACGATCAGCTGCTCGGATCTGCGGTCGAACCAGATATCGTCGACACCACCAGTGAGCACGATGTTGGAACCGGGCACGAGATATTCCAGACCATGGTGCAAGGAATCTCGCCAGTGATCGATCGATGGATGGTCGAACGGCACGGTATCTACCAAGCCGAACGCCTCGAATAGCCGATGGGCGGTCTGGGTCTCTCTCGATCGATCGAACTCCTTCTTGAGCAATATGTCGGTCGTCTGGTTCAGCGTCCATCCGGGCGTAGAGGGAGAGATAAGACCTCGGACCCGATCGAGGTAGAAGCAGCGCTGACAGGTCAGGAAATCGCTGAACTTGCCACGGCTCAGACGGAAGGGTTCCGTTCTAGCAGGCGTGTAGATGGACGACTCGCGAACTCGAAGCCCCGGGGCCCCTATCAGCTCGCCTCTACTGTTCCGATTCAAACTGATCACTTGCGCACCTTGTTCTTTGGACCAGATGCCCACATGCGCGAACCTTAGCACGAGGGTAGTGCCTAATCGTTCTACTCCTGAAGTGTCGGTGAGGTTAACCAGGCCGACGGTTGCATGCTGGAGCGCACGGTCTCCCTTCTAGCGACGCGCTCCGCCCGTCGCGTGGATGTTCTCCCCGGTTATGTAACCGGCGTAGTCGGATGCGAGCCAGACCACTGTACCTGCGTGCTCTTCTGGCTTACCGAGTCGGCCCATCGCGGACGAGCTTCCTGGTCCATAGGCCTGGGTAGAGTCCTCTCGCCATCGCGGGCGATGCGGGGTCTCGATCCCTCCCACTGATATCGAATTAACGCGAATCTCAGGACCCCAGGCAGCAGCTAAGGTCATGCTCATGTTGATGACGCCGGCCTTCGCTGCCCCATAGCCTGGAGAGGCTGGGCTGGGGCTGACCCCTGCGATCGACGCGATATTGATAATCGATCCTTTCCCTTGTCTCTTCATGATGGGAGCGACGGCTGTGCTGCATTGGAACATGGTCACCACGTTGACGCGATAGGTCTCCAGGAGATCATGTGCCGTGACCTCTTCGATAGGTCCAGCCTTGAATGTCTCTCCCCAACTGCCGCCAACCACGTTCACGAGAATATCGACACGGCCGAACTCCTGCATCACCTGCTCGACCATCCGCTCTACCTGCTCGTTCTCACGGACGTCCGCCGTTATCCCGATCGCCTGCCGGCCTAGAGCCAAGACCTGGTCAACCACTGGAGCAACAGCAGCGTGTGGGCGGTTCCTTCCGCGGGTCACCTCTTCCGGCTCCCGCGCCACGACGGCCACGTGGGCTCCGGCTTGAGCTAGAGCGTGGACGCAAGCCTCCCCCAGTCCTTGGGAACCGCCTGTCACTATCGCTACTCGATCCGTCAAATCAAAGTCCATCGCAATCTCCCCATGGCCATCGATTATGCTGGAACGACTATATAGGCTCGACCGTTACAGCAACGAGTTCCTGCTTAGCCTGCTGGCCTAGCCATCAGCTCTCTCGCCATAGCCGCAAAATCAGCCTCCGCTTGCACAGGGTTGATGTCACAGTCTTGCTTGACGGGGAACGAGTTAACCCACAGGGCCACCCCTGCTACATTCTCAGCCTCTAACAGCGCATAGATGACGTGCTTAGGGGATGCATTCACCACGAAGTGAACTTTGATTCCCAATTCCTTGGCCCTTGCCTCCGAAGCTTCGATAGCTTCAACCACGGCCGGCATTCGCTCGCGGTTATACGCAGGACAGTTATCTACCGTATGTGTCGCAGTCAGATGGAAAAGCATTATCTCCTCTCTTCACCTTATTGAGTTCTCCCACGCAAATAAAACGTTACCGCCCGTTACCGTAGTAACCCTTATCAAGAGGGGTTTGAGGTTCAGTGGACGCCCAAAGGGACGCCCAAACCTTGTTGACCTCCCTGTCTGTCCTCCATCCTATGAAAAAGGGCACGAGTATGCGCTTGCTAACAGGTACCCGGATAGCGGATCGCGGTAAGCGTGCAGATCCGCCGGCGTCACGCCAGCAATTGGTTTACCGACTTGACGCCCGAAACGCTCGACCGCTTTAGCGTAGTTAACGATGGTGCGCGGCTTTAGCCCCTCACCGGTCAACGCCAGGTGGAAAGCACGCAACTCTTGGGACCACACAATTGCTGAAACCATGGAACTCCTCCTTGTTTCGGAGGAGCGTTGAGCAGCGGGAAGCTGGTGGTGAAGCCTTGGGTGTATGGGGTGGAGCCACCGCTCGGAATCGAACCGAGGACCTGTTGTTTACGAAACAGAATCCCCTCCGTCAGCGGGTGTCACCGAACAGTCTGGGCCATCAGCCTCGAGCAGTCTACGAGGCGATAGCCGAGTGTGGTGACCTTCCATGACCAGCCCAGGATTACCAGTGACAGTCAGCAAGAATGGTGGTCAAGATGGTGGTCAAGGTTCCACCCCTCGCTTCCTATGTTCCTACCGACAGTGCCCCTAGGCCTACGCGGAGCGAATCCTCATGGGCTCCTGAGCATCGCCAGCGCTTCCTGAATCCCCTTCCCCTTCTCATCGATGATGTTGAGTATGTTGACGGTATCGTTGACATTGAAAGTCAACGACGGCCAGCGGTGTTCTTAGGTCTACCTGCAGCGAATCCTCATAGGCTCCTGAGCATCGCTAGCGCTTCCTGAACCTCCTTCCCTTTTTCGTCGATGATATTGAGGAGGTCCTCAGGGGTGCGCGTATCTACCTCTTCATGCCTGTTGGGGTTCACCGCCTTCAGGTCATAGTTCTTCGCTTCTATCTGCGCCCTCGTTACCGTCCAGCTGTTCTCGCTCTCCTCGCGGCCGGGGAGGAGTCTGAAGAACTCATCGAAGTGCGCCGAGGTCAGCGGGTTGCGCTTGTTCACCTTGAGGTCGGACAGGTCGTAGTACCAGATGCTCTCGGTATGCGACCCCTTGTTGAAAAAGATGAGATTCGTCTTCACCCCCGCCCCCGCCTGCGTGAAGACCCCACCGGGCAGGCTGACGATGCAGTAGACATCGCACTCATCCAAGAGCTTGCGCTTGGTCTGGGCGAATGCCGTCTCGTTGGTCCTGAAGAGCAGCCCTTCATCCACGACGATGCCCGCTCTGCCGCCGTTCTTGAGGTTGTCTATGACCTCTTGGAGGAAGAGCACCTGCGTCGCGCTCGTCTTGTAGGCGTACCGGGTCTGTGCCTCCTGGCCCTCACTCCCGCCGAACGGCGGATTCATCAGGACGACATCGAACAGGGAGGGGGCTCCTTGGAAGAGCTCATCGAACGTCGGGTTGGCCGTCAGGGTGTTCCCGTGCCAGAGGTTCGGCTCATCGATGCCATGCAGGACGAGGTTCGCCAGCGCGATGGGGTATATCTGGTCGGCCTTCTCCCTGCCGTAGAAGGTCTTGGTAGCGAGCTGGGACATCTGGTCCGCGGTCGCCGCGTTGCCCATCTGACGCCGCATGTACAGGTAGGCCTGTGCGAGGAATCCTCCTGTGCCACAGCACGGGTCGAAGATGGTCTCCCCCACCTTGGGGTCCACCGCCCGAACGATGGTACGGATGACCTCCCGCGGGGTGAAGAACTGTCCACCGTCGTTGTTCTTCTCTCCCATCCGGAGCAGCAGCCCCTCGTAGGCTTGCGAGAGGGTGAAGATGTGAGTCTCATCTATCGATTCCTGGCGGATGTCACCGAGCTTGTCGAGCACCTCCAGGAAGTTGCGTTCGGTATCGATGCGGACCCTCTGGACCCCGGAGAGAATCGCGCTGATAACCGTCTGCCTCGAGGTCGCACCGGGTTGGTCCTTGAGGTCTTGGAGGTAAGGGATGAGCTCCTCGTTGGCGAACCGGAAGACGTCGCCCGACATGCCGTTCTGCAGCTCCTGGCGCTTCTTCCCTCCGGTCGATGCCCAGTCCTGCCAGCGATAGGGGTACGACAGGGATGGCGTGAAGGGGCGGCCCACGATGCGGTTCTCTGCGGCCTCAAGCTCCTCACGCTCATCCAGGATGCGCAGGAACATCAGCCACGTGAGTTCGGGGATGTACTCGAGGGCTCCGCTCAAGTTGCCCCTGCGCATGATGTCGCAGATGGAGTAAATCTTCGAATCCAGGGATGATTGGGAGTTTATCGTCGTCATCACATCTCTCCTGCGAACGCCTTCCGCAGCAGCGCGGCGGGCAAGGCTTCTATCGTGTCCAGCTCCTGCTGTATGGATGCTTCCGCGAGCTTTACACCAGCTATCTTGTCGTCTAGTTCGGAGGCTATGCGCTCCTGGTCTTCCAGTGGCGGCACGCTGAGGAAAATTTGTCTGAGATTTCCTATGGGTAATTGCTTGAGTGCCGAGCCCGTCAGGAGATTATTCACTTGCCCGACAACTGTGGGGCTCTGCAAATGGAAGAACAAGTAATGGTGGTTAAGAAATTGCCTATCGGCCCGGAGCCTTACTAATTGGGCATTAATGTTGGAATCTTCATGCTCGTTAGGAACGAGTGCGACTCCTCCAATGTCGCCTCTCGTTACAATCAATACATCCCCTTCCTTCAGATGACCCTTCACCAATAGATTGTGCTTTGCATGAGAGATGTAGCGCATGTCGTGCGAGGTCACTGTCCCGTTGTTCAAATTAGTTGCCCGGATAAATGGGATTCCGTGGTCAACAAATTCAGATTGCTTCGGGTATTTTTCGGCGTAGTTGCCATCTCCGATGTTGATGGGTAGTTCCCCCAACTTGACCCACTTCCAGCCATCTGGTAGCTCATCTTCACTGGAGGGGAACACCTCCCTGAGGTAGGCAGCCGGTAGGGCTTGTGCAGCCTCTAGGCGTCCCCGTGCCGCCTTCTTCGCCTCCTCCACCGCAGCCATCTGCTCGTTCAATAGCCCCGCTATCCGCTTCTGCTCCTCTAGCGGCGGGAGGGGGATGGGCATCTGCATGAGCTCGGCGATATTGGCCCTTGGCATGCGGGAGCCAGTCTTGCCTTTCATTGCGTAGGAAACGGTTTCCGGACGTCTCAACAACAACCAAAGGTACTCTCGGATGGCGGTCATCGGCTCAAGCGGTATTAGTTCAGTAGTGCACCTTCCGCGGAACGTCGGGAGAGCGACCTTATTCAAGTATGGTCTTAGTTTCCCGTAGAGGATGTGCCTATCATCAAAGTAGAAAGTGTTGCTCTTGCCAGCGTCTTGAGGAATATCTTCCGGTGATGCAAGTATCAGGCCCGTCTGGCTTTCCACATGCTCAAGGCTCAGGTAGGGGAGCGTCCTAGCAACAGGGTCATCGGAACTTATCGTTTTCCTCTGTTCAACGCACACATCCCCCAACTTCACCCACTTCCAGCCAGCGGGGAGCTCCTTCTGCCCTATGTCCGTAGCGGTGGTCATGCCGTGAACATCCTGAGCTTGGCCTGTCGCAGGGCATCCGCTGCGTCCCCGTACTCCTGAAGAGCAATCGCGCCACCTGCTGAAATCACCTCGGGGGTCTTGAAGATATCCGGGTTCTCCAGATTGTCCGTCCCGCCCTTGGCGAACTGGGAAGCGATGGCGAGGATTGCTTTGGATGCACCCTCGGGAATGCCATCCAGCCACTCTCGGTGCTTGTAGCTGAAAGCATCAGCCCGCTCCACCATGGTGCGAGGCGCAAGACCGTATGCGAGGTCTGCCATCACGTCGTAAAGGTCGTAGTCATCCATGTCGGAGAGGGTCCTGACGAGGAGCGGTGACCTGCCCGAGTCGGGGAGATGCCCAATCATCTCTCTGCGCTCCACGGGCTCTACCCAGGTCTCGCGGAAGGCATCGAGGTTCGGTATCTCCTCGACCAGTCGTGCGGCGAGCTTCTGCTTGTACTCCTCGAGCGTGACGGGGACCGTCTCTCCCTCGTCGTTGGTGGTCAGGATGTAGATGCCAGCGGTGGTCACTCGCACGTCGAGCCCGTGCACCTCTATCGCCCGTTGTGCTTCGGCACCGTCTACCCAGGTCACGTCGCTGGGCTTGCCTTCCTTCTCGGTGAATTTGGTCTTGAAGTCCTCACCGAACAGGCGGGTAGCGTTGGTGTAGTCGTACACCTTGAACATCAGCTTGTTGGAGGGGGCATGGAGCCGGGTTCCTCTCCCGACCATCTGGTAGAAGGCGATGGGAGAGCTCACGTACTTGAAGAAGACGATATTGGCCACGGGTGGCACATCCACCCCGGTGGTGAGCAAATCGACGGTGGTGGCGATGAAGTGGTGCCGGGTGCTTCCCCTGATGTCTGCGAGGCTCTCCTTGCCGCCTGCTGCGGTGCATTTGAACGCATAGTCCTGGACGGATGCGGCGCCGTTGTCCGCACACCATCGGGCGTAGAGGTTGTTGAGCTCGTTGGCAACGTCATCGGCGTGCTTGTCCCGGGCACAGAAGATGATGGTCTTCTGCGCCGGCTCCCCAGAGACTACGAGGTACTCGAAGAGGCTCTTGCACATCTCCCGAACGCGGGCCGGAATCATCAGGCGCGATTCGAAGGAGGAGGCGGTGTACTGCTCCGCTGCCTCATCGATGGTGACCTCCTCACCGGTGATGGCATCGCGCAGCGTCTTCCCCTTCAGGTCGCCTCTCTCCACCCCGGTGACAGCCTCGGCATCGCCCTGGCGGTTGATGAAGATGTCGTTACGGATAATCTCCATGGCAGCGAGGTACCCGTCCTCTATCCCCTGACCGATGGAGTACTCGTAGACGGGGTCGCCGAAGTACCGCACGTTGTCCGCGGTGATGCTTTTGTCCGCCAGGGAAGCGCTGGAGTTCTCGGTGTATTCGAACTCCCGTGGTGTCGCCGTCAGGCCAACCTGTATGGCACCGGGGTTGCGGGTCAGGACCTCCGACCACTTGCCCCATGCGCTGCGGTGGCACTCGTCGATGATGATGTGGCTGAAGTAATCCTCCGGGTAATGGGCGGTGAGGAAGGAGGAATCGTCATCGTCCCTATCGACCCCGAGGGTCTGATAGGTCGCCACGATGACCCGGGCATTCTTCTCCGGGTTACCGGTAACGGCCGCGGCCGCATCGCTCCCGAACTCGCTCTGGAAAGCCGCTAGCGCCTGCCTCCTCAGCTCGTCCCGGTCGCAGACGAACAGGGCCTTCCGCAGCTGCCCCGCATCGGCTATCCGCTTCAGAAGGTTGACCGCGATGAACGTCTTGCCGGAGCCGGTGGCGAGCGTGAGCAGGGCACGATTGGCGCCGGAAGCCACCTTCTCGAGCACGGCTCTTATCGCGGCGTCCTGGTAGTACCGGCGTTGACCTTCCCCTCTGGCATACGGCATGAGGAGGGGTTTCGCGGTGACGGCGCCGAGCTCGAAGCCTTTACCCTGCTCGTAACGGACCTTGAGCGTGTCTGGCGATGGGAACTCCGACATCGGCCGAGGGGCGTGAGTGAGACCCGTGAAGGAGTCATACTCGACGAACTGATGCCCATTGGAGGCATAGACGAAGGGGACGTTCAGCCGCCTGGATGAGGCGTAGACCTTGCCTTGCTGCAGCCCGTGGGTGGGTGGATAGTCCTCAGCCTTGGCTTCGATGAGGGCTACGGCAATCGGTTGGGCTACCGGTGAGTCCTTAATCCTCAGGGTGTAATCAGCCCTACCTGCGGCCCGCTGTCTGGGCACGCCGCCGACAATCTCGATGGCCCCCGCTGTCACTTCCCTCTTGATTGAATCTTCCGTCCAACCAGCAGAGTGGAGCGCCGGGTCGATGAGTTTCGCTCGGGTGTCCGCTTCGTTGAGAGACAAGAACATTTCTCCGCCCAGCGAATCTTGGGCCGACACGTCGTTATGTATCGCCGCCAATGATAGAGGGCTATGGAGGAATCCGGGAATCTATGGGTGGGAAGTTCTTTTCAGGAAGGGTCTGCCGTGCACTTAGGCTCGTGCCTCCTGAGTGGGCCGGCCCGAAAGCGCGTCATCTAGCTTGTCCATGGCCGCTCTCTTCGCTTCGTCGAATAGGTGGGTGTATGTGTTGGATGTGAGTCTGATGTCCGAGTGCCCTAAGAGCTCTTTTATCTCTGTCAGCTGAGAGTTCGTGGCGACGAGCAGGCTCGCGGTGGAATGCCTCAGGTTATGGAACGTCACGGTGCGCAAACCCGCCCGTTTGGTCAGTTTGTGGAAATCCCGTGTTAGGTTGCGCGCTCCGAGCGGACCCCCTGAGTGAGTGCAGAATACGAGGTCTCGTTGGTTATCCCATACAGGCCCCGCCATGAGGCGTTCCCCCCACTGCTGGGTTCTATGTGCTTTGAGTGCTTTGACGGTGAGGGCCGGCAGAGGGAGAGTGCGCTTAGATGCGTCAGACTTAGGTTCTCCATCTACCCATTCACCTCTAACCTGCTGGAGGGTTGTGCGTACGCGTAGCCGGGCGAGGTCAAGGTCGAGGTCATTCCAACGGAGCCCGATGAGTTCGGATTGACGGAGCCCGCAGGTGATTGCAGTGATGAACAGAGCCCCAAGCCGGTGCCCTCGTGCCGCCTCGATGAAAGTTTGAGCCTCTTGGGGGTTGTACGGGTGGACCTTCTCCTGGCTGACCCGACGCACGCGGACCTCTCCCGCCACGTTCCTACTGACGATGCCGTTGCCCTCGTGCCAATTCAGGGCGTTGCGGAGTATGTCGCGAGTCATCTGGATACTACGACGGGATAGGTTGCTGCGTTGGGAGTCGAGGAGGTCTTGAACCTGGGCGACGGAGAGCCGGGCTAGCTTGATTCGACCGATTCCCGGAACCAGATGCAGGCGCACCCATTTCTCATAGTCATAGAGGGTCTTGGGCCGGAGGTCTCCAGTCGTGACTCGGACCGCCATCGCGCCGAGCCACTCGGTCAGGTACTGTTCCACCGTGAGGCGCTGGCGCACTGCTACGCCTCCCTTTCGGGCTTGCTCTTGGAGTTGCTTGCCCTTTTTGGCGGCCTCCGCCCGCGTACGCCCGTAGACGCTTCGGGCCTTCCTTACACCGTTAACGTCAGGAAGCCGTTGCCGCATCTCCCAGCGTCCGTCTGGCCGCAACTGAATCATGCCTGCGCCGTGTTCTCGTGTCTTAGCCATCGGACCTCTCTTCTGTCTGTGTCTCATGCGGTTCCCACTCGATGACCAGGGAGCCCTCGTACTGAATCGACACTGCTCCCAACATCGCGGTCTGGTCGGGTTGTGCGTCGGCTGAGAGTTCCCAATAAAGCATCATGAGCGGGCCTCGCCATCGGAGAACGTTGTCGAACAAGTACGTGGCCGCATGCTCCGGGCTTCGCCAAGGAGCCGACGCGATGTAGTCCTCGATGACTTCTTCCAGAGACAACTGCTCGGCAGGGCCGACGCTCGGCGCCCACATGAAGGTCTTGCCATACGATGCCGCGAGAAGACCCGATATCGTCTCGACGTTCCAGTGGAGTTCGTGCCCTCCGAGCGGCCCTGGCGGCGCGAGAGCCACCGCGTTCTTGTATATCGCGTCATCCATCCATCCAGGCCGACCAACGACCGGCATGTCAGGAGCGCTCCGCGCTATTTTCCAGGCCCAACGAATCTGCCTGATAGACGGCCTGCCTGTGCCCGCGCTGCGCCTGGATTGCACGATGGCTGCACCCACTGCAGCGGCTTCCCATGGAACCGCGAGAAACTCATCATGGGAGTTGGGCCACTTGTAGGGTAGGTAGGCTTGCTTTTCCTCCTCCGACAGCCCTTTATGCCCCTCCTTCCATCTCGCTAGGGTGCGCGCGTCAGGCAGGCTGAACCGATTCTGTTGGATGCCTTGCTTTAGTGCGGCCTGCTCGGGCTTATCGACCCATGCTTCGAGCCGTCGCAGGATTGATTCACCGCCTTCGGTGGGGTGTTGCAGGATGAGCCTATTTGCGTCCTCACGCCACATATCGTGGCCTGAGCGCCTTCTCTTTCTAGCCCTATTTTCTTGATGTCCTAATGTCATGAAATAGCCGGCATCGACTCTTTTAAATTGGCGTCAGTACAATGCCAATTGTAGTCATGCAGAATCGTGAGAGCAACTGTGAGTGGCACCGCCAACAGGAGTAGACGATGGATGGTCTGGGAAGCCGAGCCGCCACCGGGAGCCGGCTGAATCGAGTGATGAAAGAGCCAGAGGTCCTGGACTACATGCAGATTAGTCACGGCACGCTTTGGCGATTGCGACGGGAGGGCGTCATACCGGAGCTGCGCCTAGGATTGCGCGGCATACGCTTCGACCGGGAAGACGTGGACGACGCAATCGAATCGCTGAAGGAGCGCGGTGCTCAGTCGCGCTCCTAGCCCGGAGCGTTCAAAACACGGAACCCCCGGAACATCACATCCCGGGGGCCCGTGCACATAGCGCGGTATACCGAGCCATGCTACCCCTGGACAGGGCGTGGCAATGGTATATCGCTCGGCCTATAAGCGGTTGGCCGGTGAACAACCTCGCTTCGTCCATGCGGCATGACGTGAAACTGCGGCTCGTGCGAACCACGTGAGATGTGACCGGCATTGGCCAACTCGGTGCCGAAAGCGCGACGCGCAGAACGAGCTGGAGGGTTGCTTGGGGGCGGGCGCAAGCCTGCCGATGTTGGAGCGGGATGGTGCTCCCTCCGGAGGGGGGGTCCTGTTCCTGCACGCCCCCATCGACTAGGGGGTTAGGTAGAGCGGGGACCGGGGTGCAGCGCTAAGGATTCCTATCATGACGGGTACTAATCCATCGACTAACAGAGGCGCCGAGGTCAACCACAGGGGGGCGGCGCAGCGTCGGGCAGAGAGCTTCTATTTGGTCTATGCGGCATTGGGTCCGTCGCGGTCACTGACAAAGCTCCAGAAAATCTTGGGTGAGCTGGGGGTCAGAATCTCAGCCAACACGCTTAAGGGCTACTCGGCTCGTTACAACTGGCAGCATCGTGCGGAGCTCGTCGACGGCGCACATACAGCAGTCGAGTTGGCGAACGTACCTGTAGAGATGGATGACCGCCATGCTCGTCTCGGTGCTGCGATGCAGGCACTGGCTTTTGAGCGATTACAGACCCTTGACCTTGCAGACATCACCATGGCCGATGCCGTGCGGTTGATTAAGGTGGGCGTAGACGTCGAACGCCTCGCACGGGGTCAGGCAACCACCAAGGCGGAGCTAACCGTGCAGATGCTCGACCCACTCATCCGAGAACTCGCGGCGCTGTTCGCCGAGGTCAACGTCATCGAAGACCCTGCTATTCGGGCTACCGTATGGGCTGACAAAGCGGATGGAATCTTGGAGGTCTACGCGCCACGCGAGTTACTTAGCAAGAATCGTTGATAGGTAGCAAGCATCGCCAGACAGCCTAGGGATAGCCAAGCTCCTTGGCTTTCGCGAAGTCCCGCTGGGCTTCTTCCGACTTGCCGATGGCCTGGTAGGCCTCACCCCTGTTGTTGTAGACCTTGGCGTATTGAGGGTCGAGGCGAATGGCCTCGTCGTAGTCCTGTATCGCCCGTGTGTACTCGCCTAGGTCGTGGTACACAATAGCCCTGTTGTTGTAGGCCGAGGCGTATTGAGGGTCGAGGCGAATGGCCTCGTCGTAGTCCTGTATCGCCCGTTCGGTCTCGCCTAGGTTGCGGTACGCAATAGCCCTGTTGTAGTAGGCATCGGCGGCTTGAGGGTCGAGGCGGATGGCTTGTTCGTAATCCTGTATTGCCCGTTCATACTGACCCAGGATTCCGTACGAAATAGCCCTGTTGTAGTAGGCATCGGCGGGTTGGGGGTCGAAGCGGATGGCCTCGCCGTAGTCCTGTATCGCCCGTTCGTTCTGACCTAGTTCTCCGTACGCATTACCCCTGTTGTTGTAGGCCAAGGCGAATTGTGGGTCGAGGCGGATGGCCTCGTCGTAGTCCTGTATCGCTTTGTGGAAAAAACCCACACTATAGGCACCATCCCCTTTCTCGAAATAGTAGATTGCCGTCGATGTGCTGTCCCCGCTTCCATGACTTGCGATTCTAATCACGACAATGACAGCAAAAACGACTAACCAGCACCAATGCTTCCGAACAAAACTTCGCTTCCTGCCATTACCGAGGGAAACCTCAGCTAGTTCAACAGGATGCCGGGAGGCGAGACGGCTTTTTGTGATTCGGGTGATGCCCCATGCAGGAGCCGCGATGACCAGCACTCCTAGCGCTTGCGCCAGCTCCCCTACCCCTAGGACAAGGGAAAGTTCGGATGTTGTTCCTAAGAACCAGTGGTAGACGCCGGTGCCGTACGCAGCGGACCCTCGCGGGCCGAGCCTGAAGAAAATCATTACGAGCAGTGCCGCGGAACATGCCAGCCAGGCCCACGCCAGAACACCAACTACACGGGCGCAAATCAACTTAGCTGGGGAGGTCGGCTCTGCCGTAGTTGCTGCTAGTGGGCTGCCACACTTAAGGCAGAACGCGGCAGTAGCGTCTGCTATCGGCGCACCGCATTTTCGACAGAACGAATCGGGTCCAGTTGCCATTGCGAATCTCAATGACTGCGTGGGAACTCCAGCGACACGAGATTACGCCGACTCAGACGAGTAGGCCACTACCGCTACACGATGGGGGTGTATAAGCGGCACTTGCCTAGGTGATTGCGGGCTGCGAAGCGCTGGTGCGACTGAGGCAGGCGCGGAGCTAGTGGCGTGGTGCTACGATTCTCGGGAGGTCGCCCGGATGCAACCATCCTTCCCGCTGTTCACAGAATCTGGCCCGAAGGCCGAGAGCAATTGGCGTGGGGTCGTACTCCTCGGCCGGAACGTCCAGTCGTATAAGTTCGCGCTAGCCCGCTCACTGCTTGACATCGCCGCCTCGGGTGCAATCGCCGTTTCCTTAGAGGACCTCGCTCTCCCTTTCGCTCATCAACTGTGCGACCACCTGAAGCTCGCTGACAAACAAGGAAGCTCACAAAGCAGCACTTTCTTGAACGCTTGCCGAGCGAGCAATGACGGCGAATGCAGTGAGGAGGAGTTGCGAACCATCACCATCCGCCAAGGCTTCAACAATGTCCTAGATGCTTTCCACATCGTCGGCCAAGACCCGGTCCCCACTAGGTTCTTCGCTGTATCCGGTACCGGCATGAACCGTATCGTGCACCTGACGGACGAAGCCATCGCGCTAGCCACAGGTCCGCAGGCCGGCAACCTGCAGCGAGAGGCCGACGCTAGATGGCGTTTGGTCGAGACCGCGTGGGAAATCGGCGTGTCGACTCGTGTCCTGTCGACCATTCCCATCACATACAACGAGATGGACGAATTGCTGTACGTGGGGGCTGGTCGACGCCAGTCAATCACAGGGATTCGGGGCGCGATAAGCGGGTACCAGAAGGGCCGTTGCTTCTATTGCAACCGCGGCATCGATACCGAAGCAGGAAGTCCGTTCCTCGCCGACGTCGACCATGTATTTCCGCACCGACTCCAACGGGTGCTCTCGGCCACCGGCCCCAACCTCGACGGTGTATGGAATCTCGCGCTCGCTTGTCGGGATTGCAATCGAGGAACCGGCGGGAAATCTGACCGGCTACCGCACAGGGATTTCCTCAACCGCCTCTGGGCACGCAACGAGTACTACATCTTCAGCCATCATCCATTAAGGGAGACCTTGATACTCCAGACGGGCCGAAACCTCCAGCAGCGTGTGGATTTCCTGAATACGGTCTGGAGAGAAGCGTCAGCATTAGGACTCCCATCCTGGAGCCCCGTGCAGGTGGAGGAGTCGGTGTGGACGGCACAGCCGTGATGGACAAACGTTGCCCATTCTGCGAGCGAATCGCCTCTGGAGACGTGGACTCGGAGAACCAGTCAGCGGTTGCTTTCCCGGACGCGTTCCCCCTATCACCTGGCCATACGCTCATCACACCCAAGCGACACGAACGGGACTTCTTCCTCCTGGGCCAAGACGAGCAACGCGACATCTGGGAGCTCACAGCTGAGATGCAACGACAACTCGTCCAACAGCATCGACCCGACGGGTTCAACATCGGGGTCAACGTCGGGGAAGCTGCAGGCCAGACGGTCGCCCACGCACACCTCCACCTAGTTCCCCGGTACGGAGGTGATGTAGGCGACCCACGGGGCGGTGTTCGATGGATAATCCCTGCTAAGGCCCCTTATTGGGATAGTTGAGGCGGTGCACGCTTGAAGCAGGCGGTACCGATTCGATGGCCAACTTCCACGAACTGATGGCACAGCTACACGCTGAGTACCCGGAGGAGTGGGCACGGGGCAAGGCGTGCCGTCTGCTCGATAGTCCAGGAAACTGCGAGTTTCCCTTTTGACATTTCCATTGAGCTAACAACGATTGGTGGTCAAATTGGTGGTCAACCGGTAGCACAATCCGTTTTCGCCGAATGTGCTAATTCGTCGTTTAGCAGTCTATCGTGTGGCAGAAGAGTGGAGCCACCGCTCGGAATCGAACCGAGGACCTGTTGTTTACGAAACAACTGCTCTGCCTCTGAGCTACGGTGGCGGAAGGCCCGGCCCACAGGAATCCGGGCGCGGCTTTAAATTCTAGCCCGCCAGGCCGCGGCCCCGCAAACCGCCACGCGTCGCACCCGCGGTTCGCCACCTCTGCTCCCATGCTTGCACTGCGTCCCGGAGGAAGGCATGATGGGCGCCGTTGCAAGCACCGCCCGTATCGGAGGTCGCCATGCCCGGTCCTAAGGTGTTCGTCTTTGCCCCAGGAAACGAGGCAAGCCTCGACGAGATGCGCGAGGCCGGCTGCGAGCTCACCCTCGGCACGGCCCGATGGGCCGACCCCACCGGTGACACCAAGGACAAGTTCGTCGAGAACGCTACCCACGCCGACGCCCTCGTCGGCACGTCCATCAAGGGTGTCCGCATCGACCGCGACGTCATGATGGCCTCCGAGAACCTCCGCGTCATCGCCAAGTACACCGTCGGCGTCGACGAGATCGACGTGGATGACGCAACCGAGCTCGGTATCCTCGTCACGCACGCCCCCACCGAGGCCAACTGGGGTGGCGTGGTCGAGAGCACCGTCACCATGTTGCTCACCATCCTCAAGAAGACCCGCGAGCGCGACAACTACCTGAAGGACGGCAAGGGCTGGCGCGACGACGCGCTCACCGGCACCTACCTCGGGAGCCGCAGGGACGGGAACATCGGCATCACCATCGGCATCGTCGGCATGGGCCGCATCGGCAGCCGCTTCTCCCGCTTCATGCTCCCGTGGGGCGTCAACCTTGTCGGCTACGACCCTTACGTCGCCGACGAGCACTTCGAGTCTCATCAGGTCAGGCGCGTGACCTACGACGAGCTGCTGGAGCAATCCGACGTGGTCACCTTCCACGTCGTCCTCACCAAGGAGACCCGCCACATGTTAAGCGCGCGCGAGATCGGCCTGATGAAGCCGACCTCGATCGTCATCAACACCTCCCGCGGCCCGGTGATCGACGAGCCGGAGCTCATCAAAGCGCTCCAGGAGGATCGCATCGCCGGCGCTGCCATGGACGTGTTCGAGCAGGAACCGATCGACCTGAACAACCCTCTGCTTAAGATGGGAGACAAGGTGTTCGCGACACCCCACATGGCCGCGAACAACCACGGTGCGGGCATCGGACCCGGCATCGTCTGGGGAACAGCGGATGTGCTGCACGCACTCCGGGGAGAGGTTCCCGAGCACGTGTTCAACCCCGAAGTCTTGCCCCGGTGGAAGGAACGTTTCGAGGGGCGCTCGGCGCTCTAGCGGATCAAACCAGGCCCAAGGCGGGCCAGGAGGCGCAGATGTCAACGAAGGCAAAGGGCCCACGGATCAGCAAGGCGGAGTACGGCTCGGACGTCATAGCCGAGGCGATCCGCGATCTCGGGATCGAATACGTCGCGCTCAACCCGGGCGCGTCCTATCGCGGCATCCACGATTCATTCGTCAACTACCTGGGTAACGAGCGCCCCGAGATGATCCTCTGCAACCACGAGGAGATCGCGGTTGCCATCGCCCACGGCTACGGCTGGGCGGCTGGCAAACCCATGGCCGCGTTCGTGCACGACATCGTCGGGCTGCTACACGCATCCATGGCCATGTTCAACGCTTGGATGGGCCGCGCGGGCGTGCTGGTCCTCGGCGCCACCGGCCCGGTCGATGCCGCGCATCGCCGCCCATGGATCGACTGGATCCACACCGCCAACGTCCAGGGCGAGGCTGTTCGCAACTTCGTGAAATGGGACGATCAGCCGGCGTCCGTGGCCGCCTCAGTTGAGTCGCTGATCCGCGCCTACCACTTGATCACGACGGACCCTCAGGGTCCGGTGTACCTATGCTTCGACGCCGACGTCCAGGAGCAGAAGCTGGACGAGCCCTTCGAGATGCCCGACTTCACCTCCTTCCCGGCGCCAACGAAGCTACAGGGCGACCCCGATGCCATGGAGCAGATCGCCAACTTGCTGCTGGGCGCCAAGAATCCGGTGATCCTGGCCGACCTGCTCGGACGCAACGAAGACGCCCCCAACGGCCTGCTGCGCCTCGCCGAGAGCCTGGCGATCCCGGTCATCTCCGGCGGCGGCCTGTACAGCTTCCCGACGCGCCACGCGCTGAACGCCTCGGAGTCCAAGGACGAGCTGCTCGCCGACGCCGACGTGGTCGTTGCGCTCGACGTCTACGACCTGCAGCAGCTGATGACTAAGCAGGACTGGGCGGCTCGCCGCAACGTCGACATCATGAAACCCGACGCCAAGCTGATCGACATATCGCTGCGCCAGCTCCAGGTGAAAAGCTGGGCCGACGACCACGGCAAGCTGTACCCCACGGAGATATCGCTCGCCGCCGACACCGCGCTGGCCGTGCCCGCCCTCGCGGACATCGTGCAGCGCAGGCTGGAGGACGGCGGGGGTAACCCCGGAGACATCGCCGCGCGCAGAAGCGCCGTGGCCAAGCTCCACGACGACAATCTCGCAGCGTCGCAGCAAGCGGCAGCGTCGAAGTCCGGCGAGTACCCGCTGGCACTGGCCTCCATCGCTCAGCAGATCTGGGAGGTGGTAAAGGACGACGATTGGGTCATCGGCAACGGGAACCTGCGCGGCTGGGTGCAGCGGCTGTGGGACATCGACTCGCCGCACCAGTTCCGGAATGCGCCGGGCGGCGGCGGACTCGGTCAGGGCCTCGGCAACGCCATCGGCGTCGCGCTGGCCAACCGGGACAAGGGCCGGCTCACCATCAATATCCAGTCCGACGGCGACATGCTGTTCACGCCCGCGGCGCTCTGGACCGCAGTGCACCACCGCATCCCCATGCTCATCGTCATGTACAACAATCGAACCTACGGCAACGACCTGGGGCACCAGGGCACCATGGCCGCGGTCCGGGGCCGACCCGACGAGCGCAAGACCATCGGGATCGACATGAACGACCCCGACGTCGACTTCGTCAGCCTGGCACGCTCGTTCGGCGCATGGGCCGAAGGCCCCATCGAGAAGATGGAGGACTTCAAGCCGGCGCTGGAGCGCGCGAAGAAGGAAGTGATGGAGAACGGCAGGGTGGCGCTGGTCGACCTGTATACCCAAGTCACCTAACCAACCCGCGCCCTCGGGCGCTTCAGTTCGGAGCCGCCCGTAGACAATCGGAGCCGCCCGTAGACAAGCTCGGGGTGGGCGGGGAAGTCCAGGCGCCGTGCGATACAATGCGTGCTGATCCTCTCCGGAGCCACTAGTACATGCTCTCCCGCGAAGATAACGAGCTGCTCACCAGAGTCGGCCCCGACGCCCCCATGGGCGCCCTCATCCGACGATTCTGGTTCCCCATCCTCCTCGCCGACGAGGTTCCCGACCCCGACAGCAACCCCATCCGCGTCAAGGTACTCGGCGAGTTCTTCGTCGCCTTCCGTGACACCGCCGGACGCCTGGGCCTGCTGGACGCTCGGTGCCCACACCGTGGTGCAGACCTGTCCTTCGGCATCAACGAAGAGGGCGGCATCCGCTGCGCTCGCTGTTTTTGGAAATTCGACATTGACGGCAAGATAATGGATCTGCCCTTGGAGCCCGACGACTCCCCGCTCTGGACCGAGGTTCGCGCCGGCGCGTTCAAGGTCCGCGAGTACGGCGGCCTCATCTGGGGCTACCTGGGCCCCCAGGACGAGATACCCGAGATCCCTGAGTTCGAATGGACCCGCGTCGCTCCCGAGCAGCGACACGTCTCGCGCTTCCTCGTCGAGTGCAACTACATGCAGGGCGTCGAGGGCGGCCTCGATGCCGGCCGGGTCAGCGCCATCCACAGGAGCGAGGCCGCGCAGGTGGTCGATCCCACGGACGACGAGCCAGCGCACTCAGTGCGGGCCAAGTCCACCGAGTACGGCCTCATGATCGGTACGGCGCTCGATGCCGAGGCGGGCGCGCCCAGCGAGCTCCAGGTCACCCACTGGCTCATGCCCTTCTATACCACGGCTCCTGCCGATGCCGGCGGGGCGTTGGACGGCGTCGCTTGGGTGCCGATCGACGACGAGTCCACCATGGCCTTTGCCTTTACTTACAACCCCCGACGGCCACTCTCGAAGAAGATGCTCGCCGACATCAAGCGCGGCAAGCGGGTGCACCAGGTGCTGGATGAGGGTACTGTTCGGCGCAAACGCAACAAAGCGAACGGGTTTGTGACCGACGGCAAAAAGCCACCCATGGATTTCGCATCCCGGTTCGGCTCTACCTTTGAGCTCGCCGTCGCTTGCCAGGAGAGCATGGGCGCCATTGTCGACCGCTCCCAGGAGATGCTTGGCCCCAACGACGTGGCCATCGAATCGGCCCGCAAGGTGCTCATGACCGCCGCCGTCGACCTCATGGAGGGCACCATCCCCGTCATTGTGAACAAGAGTGAGGCCTACCGTGTCCGCTCCTACGCCGGCGGCCTCGCCCCGGGCGTCGTTTTCGACGAGGACGATGACGTGCGTCGAGGCGTTGTGGCCCGGGTCTAGCGCAGTCCCCTTGGCGTCTCGATACGTCGAATTCATGACCGATCTGATGGCGCCGTAGCTCTATCCGGCACAGCCCGACATGGCTTCGCGGGCGAACCCCTCCTGGGCCGCGAGGGCGGATCCTCGATTCGATGCAACTGCTGAGATCGGTCTGATGGGAGAGGAACCATGGCAGGAAGACTGGAAGGCAAGGTGAGCATCGTCACGGGCGCGAGTTCAGGCCAGGGTCGCGTAGCAGCCGAGCGATTCGCCCGCGAAGGCGCGAGGCTGGTGCTCGCTGACATCGACGAAGAGGGATTGGCGCAGGTCGACGCCATCGTTCGCGAAGCGGGCGCGGAGTCCGCGCTCTACGTCGGCGACCTGACGGAGGAGTCCGCTAACGAGGCGATGGTGGCCACGGCCGTCGATACGTTCGGGCGGCTCGACGCCATCTACAACGTCGCGGGCCTCGTGCGGTTCGGCGCCGCCCACGACGTGAGCCTGGAGGACTGGGACTTCACGCTGAAGTTCGAGCTCACCATCACGTTCCTGGCGTGCAAGCATGCGATCCGCGCCATGCGGAACAACGGCGGCGGCAGCATCATCAACGTGTCGTCCGGCTCCGGACTAAAGGGAGTGCCGAACCACGCCGCGCACACCGCCACGAAGATGGGCATCATCGGCTTCACACGCCACGTGGCCGTGCAGTACGGACCGGACGGTATCCGCTGCAATGCTATCGCACCGGGCTTCCTCGCCTATGGGGAGGGACAGCGCCGCGTGCGCCAGGCGACACTGCGGGAATACGAAGGAGGCGTCCCTCTGGGCCGTTTCACGAAGCCCGAGGACACCGCGGCATGCGCGGCATTTCTGGCATCGGACGACGCCAGCTTCATCACCGGCCAGGTGATCTCCGTAGACGGTGGCGCCTCCGTCACCTGACGCCGCTGGCGATCGGCGAGTGCGAACGTTGGTGTTCCCGCCTTGCCTATCGACTACTGGCCGAAGAACGCGCCCGGGATCGGGATGCGCTCTACCTCTTTGTTCTCGATGCTGTCGCCCGGCAGTAGGCCCCCGTCCAGGTTGAGCCGGTCGTCCTGCTCACCGCTCGTGTCGAGTAGCCCCGCGAACCGAAGCATGACCAGGTTCCCCTCGCCCGAGCTCTGGAACCAGTAGTAGGCACCGGCCGGGAGCAGGATGCCCTCGTACGGACCGAGCACCGTCAGCTTGTCGTCCTCGTCGTGGAAGGTAGCCTCGCCGGCGACCACGAAGAAGCTATGGTCCTGCCTTACGTGGGTATGGAGCGCGTTCTCGCCTCCCTCTGCGTACACCTTGCCGATGATCGTCGTGGTAGCGGTACGCGCGAGCATCTCGGTGGTGCGTCCCTGCGCCAGCAGCTCCAGCTCCTTCATGCTGAAGGCCTGTGCCTTGGGAGTGGTCTTCGTTGTCATGAGGCCTCCTTGTTTCCGTTGGACGGCTAGGGGAGTGTCAGCCCGTACAGCTTCGTCACGTTGTCCTGCACCAGCTTGCGTAGGGAGTCCTGCGGCAGATGGCCGATCGTGCGTTGCAGCACATCACGCGAGTTGGGCCACGGCGAGTTGCCGTGCGGGTAGTCGTTGGACCACATGCAGTTGTCCACGCCCCACGAGGATAGGAGCTGGCCGCCGACCGCATCGTTGAAGAAGGTCAAGTGCATCTGCCGGTAGAAGTATTCGCTGGGCTCCAGCTCGATCGGCAGGTTTCGCACCTTTCTGAAGCGATGGAAGTAGTAATCCCACTGCTGCAGGATGAACGGCATCCACCCGATCTCACCCTCGACGATCACGATCTTCAGCCCGGGGAAACGATCCAGCACGCCGGTGAACACGAAGTCGAACACCGAGTTCATCATATCGTTGGTCTTGCGGTTCACCGAGTCGCGGCTCGCCTCGATGTCGTTGTTGCGGACCGTCGCGCTGTAGTTGAACCCGGTGAGTATGTGGATGCTCACCGGCATGTTCAGATCCTGCGCGGCCTGCCACAGCGGGTCGTAGTGCGGCGACGTGAACGGCAGGTCGGGGTGCGGCACCTGCCACAGCATGATGCCGGGCATCCCTGCCTTGTGGCACCACTCCAACTCCTCGATCGCCCGGTCGATGTTGTAGGCGGGCACCATCCCTATTCCGTACACCGGCCCGGTCGACGCCTCGCAGTACTCTTTCAGCCACTCGTTGTACGCATGGAAGCACGCCTCTTGGAGCGGCGCGTCCTCCATCTTGAAGAGCGTCAGCCCCAGGGTGGGGTACAGCACCTCGCCGCTAACGCCGTCCGTTGTCATCTCCACCAGGCGCTGGCTGGGGTCGAAGGCGCCGGGGTGGTCGAAGGGGCGGAATTCCTCCCGCGGCCTGAACTTGGGTGCCTTGTCCCGCAGCGCCTTGGGCAGTCGCGTTTCCCATAGGTCGTGCGGCTCGCTGACGTGCGAGTCCGAAGAGATCAGCAGCGGCGAAGCTTGGGTCGGTGTTGATGTCATCGTGTACCTACTGTCCAAAGAAGCTGCCCGGCACTTCCACCGGGGGTACGGGATTGTTGTCGAGGTGATCGCCGGGGAACGGTTGGCCGTGCAGGTCGATCCGGTCGTCGCCGATCTTGTCGCCTCCGCCGTCGAACTTGCCCGCGAACCGCAGCATAACCAGGTTCTCGTCGCCCGTGCTCTGGAACCAGTAATAGGAGCCGGCGGGGAGCAGGATCCCCTCGAACGCACCCACCACGGTGAGGTTCTCCTCCTCGTCGTGGAACGTCGCCTGGCCGCCGATGACGAAGAACCCATGGTCTTGCCTTGTGTGGGTGTGGAGCGTGTTCTCGCCACCCTGGGCATAGACCTTGCCGCGGAGCTGTACCATCTCCGTGCGTGCCAGGATGCGGTCGCTGCGCCCTTCGGAGAGCGTCGGCAGCTTCATACTGAACGTTTGGGCCTTCGGCGTTGTCTTGGTGGCCATAAGCGTCTCCTCTGGTTCTGGCTCGCGGATGCGGCACTAACGGCGATGGTAGTCTCGCCATGGATGAGCGTCAATTGGCCCATGCGGGCCATCAACGGGCGCGCCTACGCGCGCTCGCCCCCACCGGCATGCCGATGGCGCCCTGCATCCCGGCCAGCGGCGTGAACACGGCCAAGAGCAACGGCAGGCGCATCACCGACAGGTCGGGCTCCTGTGCCAACACGTAGACCACGCTCGGCAACAGCACCACGCCGGCGCCCACCACGGCACCTACTGCCCTCCCGGCCGGGCTGTTGCCCCACGGCCCGACCGCGATGCCGGCGATGAACGGGAAGAAGAAGCCAGCGCTGATCCACAGCGGGGCACCCACGTCGCCAACCCAGTCCGCCAGGAGGTCGAGCGCAACCACCGCCGCTGCGACCATCGCCGCGACGGTAACCGTTCCCCAGATGACCCGTGGCGTCATATCCCCTACCGGCGGCGAGAACCCGTCCGATTGTGAAGCGCCGCACCGCTATGCTACCATCGCCGTGCTCCTAGCAGAGGCCCATCGCGCCTCACCGCACCCCCGCTTCGTGTCATGGTCAAACGGTCGAACCGGGGGCGGCCCCAACTCTCCCGGTGAGGCGATGCATTCTTGGCCCACGCCCCCTCCGTCTCACTCGTGACCACTGCCACGGACGGCTTGCTCCTAACGCCCGCCGATGCCTACACGCTCGCCCGCGTGACCGGCAGCGGGCTGACCGAGCTGATGCTCGCGGCCGTCCGCATGAACGATCGTGCACGGCCGGGAAAACGCGTGACCTACTCGCGCAAGGTGTTCCTCCCACTGACCAATCTCTGCCGCGACCGCTGCGGCTACTGTACCTTCGTAAAAGGTCCCGCCCAGCGTGGCGCCCACACCATGAGCCCGGACGAAGTGCTGGCTGTCGCCCGCCGCGGCGCCGATCTCGGCTGTAAGGAGGCGCTGATCAGCCTCGGCGACCATCCCGAGTGGCGCCACCCCGAGATGAGCGAAACCCTCGCTGGCCTGGGCTACGCCTCCACCGTCGAGTACGTGGCGGCCATGTCGAAGCTGGTGCTGGAAGAAACCCGCCTGCTGCCGCACACCAACTGCGGCACGCTGAGTGCTTCCGAGCTCGCCCTGATCGCGCCGTGGAATGCCAGCATGGGCATCATGCTCGAAAGCACGAGCCTGCGCCTGCACGAGAAGGGCGGCGCGCACTACGAGACCGTCACCAAGCGGCCCGAGCTGCGCATCGAGACGCTGGACGTTGCGGGTGCTGCAGGTA
>Ga0315338_1001709_pt1 | contig 25541 bp, 20 predicted proteins | sample ASW8metaG_FD_204518 | JGI IMG/M metagenome (GOLD analysis project Ga0315338, IMG submission 204518) | Ammonia-oxidizing marine archaeal communities from Monterey Bay, California, United States - ASW #8 | ecosystem: Environmental > Aquatic > Marine > Coastal | place: USA: California | collected... | reverse complement strand
TGCTCCAACTCCTTGATGTGAAAAAAGTTGTTTCTCAATGCTTCTGCTCCTGTGGGGCGTCTACCTCTCGTTGGGTCGAAGCCCTCCCTGGTAACCATCAACGAAAATATAGCACGGCCGTTCCGAACAGCTGGTAACGTCGACCAACCTTGAACGAAACCGGGGGCCGCTATAGTAGAATCGTCCGATGCGTATCGCGCTGGGCTCCGATCACGCGGGTGCTGAGCTCAAGGCGCAGATTAAGCAGGCGCTCGACGACCGCCATATCGAGTGTCTCGACTTCGGCCCATCTACCGACTCTCCGGTGGACTACCCAGACTACGCACTACGTGTCTCCGAAAGTGTGGCCTCTGGCCAGTGTGACCAGGGCATCCTAATCTGTGGGACCGGTATAGGGATGGCAATGGCGGCGAACAAGGTTCCTGGTATTCGTGCGGCGCAGGTGACTGACCGCAACGGAGCACATTTGAGCCGAGAGCACAACGACGCGAATATCCTTACCCTTGGTGCTCGCACAACGTCAGTCGGAAGCGCCTTAGAGATCGTCGATGCCTTCCTGGAGACGCCATTCGGCGGGGGTCGACACCAGCGTCGCGTCGACAAAATTATGGCACTCGAGGAAGGCAGAGTCACTCCCGTCACCGCTTCGGGACCGCCTTTGGTTCGGGACGATAATCCGAAGAGATGAGGACATGACGAACGCACTCGACACCCTGTCACACGCCTTGATGCGGACGGTCTCCGAAACCGACCCCGAAATCGCTCGGACGGTTCGAGACGAAATCCGTCGCCAGAATACAGGCCTCGAGCTGATTGCCTCTGAGAATTTCGTGAGCGCCGCCGTGCTTGAAGTGATGGGATCGGTACTGACCAACAAGTACGCCGAAGGGTACCCAGGCCGTCGGTACTACGGCGGGTGCGAGTTCGTCGACGTCGCAGAACAGTTGGCCATCAACCGGGTTAAGGAGCTGTTCAGGGCCGATCATGCCAACGTTCAACCCCACTCGGGTGCGCAGGCGAACATGGCCGTCTATTTTGCGTACCTTAAACCGGGCGACACCGTGCTGGGCATGAACCTGGCCCACGGCGGTCATCTAACCCACGGCCACCCTTTGAATTTCTCTGGCCAGCTCTACGAGATCGTGCCGTACGGTGTGCGTCGTGAGGACGAACGGATTGACTATGACGAGCTCGCCCAGCTAGCACGCGAACGCCGTCCGAAACTGATCGTCGTCGGCGCCAGCGCCTACCCCCGTGTCATCGACTTCGAGCGCATCGGCGCCGTCGCCACAGAAGTCGGTGCAGCAGTCATGACGGACATGGCCCACATTGCAGGTTTGGTCGCTGCCGGCGTTCACCCCAGCCCGGTCCCACATTCGGACTTTGTGACATCGACAACGCACAAAACGTTGCGTGGTCCAAGGGGTGGGCTTGTATTGTGCCGGGAGGAGCATACGAAAAACCTGAACCGCTCAATCTTTCCTGGCGTGCAGGGTGGCCCGTTGATGCACATCGTCGCCGCCAAGGCCATCTGCTTCAAAGAAGCCGGTGAACCAGAATTTCGCGACTATCAGAAACGTGTCGTCGCTAACGCACAGCGGCTCGCTGGCGCGCTCGCCTCAAAAGGCTTCAGACTCGTCAGCGGGGGCACGGACAATCATTTGCTGTTGGTAGATGTTTTTTCGCAGGGACTGACCGGAAAGGTTTCTGAAGCTGCGCTGGGGCGGGCTGGCATCACCGTCAACAAGAACGCCATTCCTTTCGACCAGAACCCTCCGATGGTCGCCAGCGGCATCAGGCTCGGGACCCCGGCAGTGACAACGCGCGGGATGGGTGAACCTGAAATGGACCAGATCGGTGAGCTCATCAGCCGTGTCCTTGCTGCGCCCGATGACCACAAGGCCGCAACTGCGGTTCGTGCCGAAGTCGAGAGCTTATGCCGGAAATTCCCACTCTACCCTAACTAGTGTCGTTAGTACCACGGCTCTTCAGAGAATGGCTCGCGATGCGAGCATCGCGCCCTACGTGCCTCAATGACTAGGCAAGCGGATCCAAACGAGGAGGAGACCACGGACCTTGACCCTTCGTCCGAGAACCGAATCTCGAGTGATGAGGATGGAACGCTAGCAGAGAGCGTCTTCCGTGCGTTCGCCGACGACGGACCCCTCGCTGAGACGCTGCCATCGTTCGAACCTCGCCCGGGCCAGCGGCAAATGGCGGCGGCGGTGGCCGACATCTTTGAGGACGGGGGTGTCCTGCTCGCCGAGGCCGGCACGGGGACCGGAAAAACCCTCGCATACCTGATTCCTGCGATCTTAAGTGGACACCGCGTGCTGGTTTCCACCGGTACAAAAAACCTTCAAGATCAAATCTATTACAAGGACCTTCCGTATCTGCGGTCCGCGCTCGATGTGTCCTTCACCGCCACGTACATGAAGGGACGAGCCAATTATCTCTGTCTGCACCGTTTCGCCGACGTGCGCGACAGCAAGGAGCCACGTCTACAGGTTGAGCGTTCCTATCTTGAAGTGGTAGGGCAATGGGTCGGACAAACTGAGACCGGCGACCGCGCCGAGATCGAAGACCTTCCAGACGATGTCTCGATTTGGAACGAGATTTCAGCCACGGCTGAAACCTGTCTCGGGACCGAGTGTCCAAGCTACGACGACTGCTTCATCACCCGAATGCGACAGCGCGCGATCGAGTCCGACATCGTGATCGTGAACCATCACCTCTTGTGCGCCGATGCAGCAGTCCGACAAAGTGCGTACGGCGAGGTCATTCCCAGCTGCAGTCACGCCGTCATCGACGAGGCCCACCAACTTGAGGATATCGCCACACACTACTTCGGTATGGTGGTTAGCAGCTACCGGCTCGCCGAACTTGCCCGTGACGGGCACCGTCTCCTCGCGTCCGATCCAAACGCCGACCCGCTGGCCACCAGCGAAGCGCATCGGATCGTAGACGACACCCAAGACCGGGCTAGGATGTTCTTCGGCTCGTTAACAAGGTTGGGCGTGACGGGCGAGCGGACACGGGTCACGACCGAGGTGCTTGCCCAGACCGAGGAGCCGGCAGGTCAACTGGTGGCAGCACTCAGCGCATTCAAGAGAGCTCTCATCCAGATCGAAAACCCTTCGGAAGAGGTACAAACGTTGGCCCAGCGAGTTGCAGAGCTGCAGGACCAGTTGAAGTTCTTGCTGCGTGCAAGCGACCCTAATTACGTCTACTTTCTGGATCTACGAGGCAAGGGCATCTTCCTGCGCGCATCGCCGATCGACGTCTCGGCGATCGTCCGCGACGTGCTCCTTGCACGCAATAACGGATCGATCCTCACATCTGCTACTTTGACGGTTGATGGATCATTTGACTACATTCGCGGTCGCCTCGGCGTCGACCACGCCCTTGAGGTTCGTCTCCCGTCCGAATTCAATTTTCGTCATCAGTCCGTGCTTTACCTGCCACGACGGATGCCAGAGCCACGCAGTAAAACTTTTACCTCGGCGGTTGCCGACGAGCTTACCAATTTACTGGCGGTCACAGAGGGTCGAGCCTTCGTCCTGTTCACCAGCTATGCCAATCTACGCGCGGTACGGGATCAATTAGAGGCAACACTCCCCTACCCTCTACTCGTCCAGGGATCGGCCCCTCGCACCACGCTGCTCCGAGAGTTTCGCACGACTCCGAGTGCGGTGCTTCTCGCAACTTCGAGCTTCTGGCAAGGTGTCGATGTGGCCGGTGCGGCCCTGACGTGTGTCGTAATCGACAAGCTTCCTTTCGCCTCTCCCGCAGATCCGATCACAGCCGCGAGGATGGAGGTGATCGAGGCAAGAGGAGGTAACCCGTTTAGTGAATATCAGGTACCCCTCGCGATTCTGACGCTGTTGCAAGGCCTAGGTCGACTGATTCGCCATCGGCGAGACCGCGGGGTACTAGCCTTGCTGGACCCTCGTATCCGGACGAAAGGGTACGGAAGGCGGTTCCTGGCCAGTCTTCCCCCCGCCCCTATCATTCACGACCTTTCGGACGTTGCCACCTTCCTCGCTTGCCCTAACGAACAGCAGTTCAGGAATGCGACCGATGTAGGGTCTGGGTTAGACTCAGACTGATGTCTGGTATCCATCTCCGCGCGCTCGCTATCACTGGAGTGCTGGCGCTTCAGGTCAACATCGCAACGGCCCAACCTGGTGGTGCAATCCGTGGGGTCGTCATCGACGCACTGGGTCGTCCGATCGGCGAAGCCACCGTCGTGGTCAACAGTTTCAGTGAGGCGAACACCGAGGAAACTCGGACCACGAGTACTGGGCAGTACGCATACAGCGGGATCACCCCAGGCCTCTACACCATCACCGCGACAAAGGACGCGCTGGGCGGTGAGGTCTTCCGGATCCGCGTGCGCGATAGCCATACGGTGTCTGTCAACTTCGAGCTGGCGCCCGGTCAACGTGTTGCGGCCTACCTCTTCGAGGCAGGTGAGCGCGAAGCGTTATCGCGAGCATTTACTACTGGAATCGAAGCCACTCGCTCAGACGAATACGAGGTCGCCGTCGACGCCTTCCTAGCCGCTTTGGACCTGAGCCCGACCTGCCTGGAGTGCCACTACAATTTGGCGATTGCGTATACAAACATCGGTCGCTTTGACGATGCCGAGGTTGAATTTCAGAGCGTGCTCCGCCTCAGAGAGGACTACGCTGCCGCGTACTATGGGCTGTCGAGCATTTACACGCGTCAAGGTCGAGAAGCCGAAGCGGCGAAAGCTCGCAGTGAGGCGAACCGTCTTGCTCTCGAGCGAATGGCCGTGGGCCGAGCTCAAGCCCAAGAGGCCGTAAGACGCGGCGTGACCTTCTTCAATGCTGGCAACGTCGATGATGCGATTGGACGGTTCGAAATGGCGATCGAATCGGATGCAACTCTCCCTGAGGCACACTATTGGTTGGGGCTTTCCCTTCAGCAATTGGGTGGAGACACTCCCGCACGCTCCGCTCTCCAACGCTACCTCCAACTGGCGCCAAGCGGAGAGTTCGCCGCCGAAGTCCGGCAGCGTCTCGAGAAGCTTGAGCCCTAAAATCAGTCGTGCCTGTCGACACCGGCTGCGCCAACACAATCGCCACTAACGCTGCACGGGTGCGGGACCGGATCGCACTCGCCGCGGCGCGAGTGGGCCGTGAGGCATCTCAGGTCAGACTCATCGCAGTGTCCAAGAAGTTCGGGGCGGAGCTTGCTCGGTCCGCAGTCACCGCTGGGCTGACCGACCTTGGTGAAAATCGGGTCCAAGAAGCGGTGCTGAAAATGAACGCGATCGAGTCAGAAGGGCCTCTCGAAGTCACGTGGCACCTGATCGGTCATCTGCAGTCGAACAAGGCAAGGAAGGCCGCCCTGGCCTTCGACTGGATCCATTCGGTCGACAGCCTTGAGCTCCTGACGAGACTTGAAGGAGCGGCCAAAGCTGCGGGGACTCATCCTAAACTCTTGGTCCAAATCGACCTCGCGAACCAGGCCACGAAACACGGAGCACCAGTCGACGACGCTCACCGAATTCTCGACGCCGCTAGCGAGTGCACTGCGGTCAAGATGTGTGGTTTGATGGTGCTCCCACCATGGTCAGAGAACGCCGAGTTGACCCGACCTTATTTTGCGCGACTGCGTGAACTTCGAGACAAACTGGCTCAAGATGGAGTGGACCCGCAAATGCTTCGGGAACTGTCGATGGGGATGAGCCACGATTTCGAGGTTGCGGTCGAGGAAGGTGCCACGATCGTTCGAGTTGGCACGGCGGTCTTTGGGCCCCGTCCTCTCTAACCTCGTGCCCACACACCCGATTCCCCACAGCCCGCTCATCCTTGTCAGAACATCGTCCAGCACTCGGATGACAGTGCGGCTAACCACGAGAGCTGGACGCACAGTCGTGACTGGGATCCGTAACAATGCATTACTGTGTTGTCTGCCGGCGCACCGTGGGATGGCGCGGTCAATAAAGCACTCATTACTCTGTTGTCTCAGGCACTGAGTGTGAACCGGAAAGCGGTGCGTATCCAACACGACACGCGCAGCGAGACTAAGTCCGACGAGATCGAGAGTCTATCGGCATCCGACGTCCTAGCCGGTCTGGTGATATTGCCGAAGGAGTAACGGCGGCATGCCGCTACGTCACCTGCTGAAACATACGGTCCCAACGAGTACCGCTGAAGAAGTGTAAGAAAACCGATCCTATACGACGGACAGTCGCACCAGGGCCCGTTTCCGGTAAAAGCCGGCGGGAGTCCTCATACGACCAATAGATAATCATCGCCTTACCCTTGACGTAGGCGTGTGGGAGTGGCCCCCAGAACCTACTGTCCTCGGAGTTGTCTCGGTTGTCGCCCATCATGAAGTAATGGTCGGCAGGCACAGCAACCGGACCAAAGTTGTCTCGACGGTCGAGTGCGATGAACCCCGGCTCCAGCACCGGCATCTGATCCTGCAGGTATGGCTCATTAAGTCGTACACCGTCGATATACAGCTGCTTGCGGCGAACCTCAAGGGTTTCACCTGGCAACCCGATCACCCGCTTGATGAAGTCACGTTCCGGTTCCTGCGGATACTTGAACACAAGGATGTCACCACGTTGCACGGCCTTCGTTGGAGTCACGACCTGCTCGAAAAGGGTTGACGTGGGACCGAAAACGAACTTGTTGACTAGCAGGTGGTCACCGATGAGAAGGCTCTTCTCCATTGAACCTGTTGGGATCTTGAACGCCTGCACGATCCACGTCCGGATGAACAGCGCTAGGATCACCGCGATGACTATCGATTCGAAATACTCGCGAAACGTTGACTTGCGAAACGTGGTCGACGTCATCACTCTGTCCCAATCTTCAGGACGGCCAGGAAAGCCTCCTGTGGAATTTCTACGCGCCCAACTCTCTTCATCCGACGCTTGCCTTCCTTCTGTTTTTCAAGCAGCTTCCTCTTTCTGGTGATGTCGCCCCCATAACATTTTGCTAGCACGTTCTTACGAAGTGCGCGGACCGTCTCGCGCGCGATGATGCGGGTCCCAACCGCCGCTTGGATCGCCACATCGAACATCTGACGTGGGATCAACTCGCGCATCTTCGTCGCCAGTGTGCGGCCACGCTGAAACGCCATGTCCCGATGGACGATCACCGACAGCGCGTCGACCGGGTCCCCATTGACCAAGAGATCGAGTCTCACCAGTGGCGATTCCCAGAAGCCTGTTAGATGATAGTCGAGCGAGGCGTACCCACGGGAGACCGTCTTGAGTCGATCGTAAAAATCGAGTACGACCTCGTTAAACGGGAGCTCATAAGAGATCATCACCCGATTGGAGGCATGATATTCAAGCGCCTTCTGCACTCCGCGCTTTTCCTGGCACAGCGTTAGAATAGCGCCCACGTAGTCGGCCGGTGTCAGGATCATCGCGGTGATCACCGGCTCCTCGACCCTGGCGATTTTTCCTGCCTCTGGAAGCTTAGCTGGACTGTCGATCTCTGTGACTTGGCCGTCGGTCGTGGTCAACCGATACAGCACGCCCGGCGCTGTGGTAACCAATGACATGTCGAACTCTCGCTCAAGCCGCTCTTGCACGACCTCCATGTGCAGCAACCCAAGAAACCCACACCGGAATCCGAACCCGAGCGCCGCAGATGTCTCGGGTTCGAAGAAAAAGGAGGAATCATTGAGCCGGAGTTTCTCGAGAGCCTCCCGTAGCTCCGGATATTGGTGGCTCTCGACCGGATACAGCCCAGCGAAGACCATCGGCTTCAGCTCCATGAAGCCGGGAAGCGGACCGGCGGTTGACCGCCTGCTTTCGGTGACGGTGTCACCGATTTTCGCATCGCCGACGTTCTTGACTCCGACGATGACAAAGCCTACCTCACCCACACCGAGTTTCTCCACGGAGATAGGTTTGGGCGAGAAAATGCCGATCTGCTCGACATCGTAATCCAGTGCGGGTGCCATGAATCGCACTCGCATTTTTGGACGAATCTCGCCGTCAACGACACGGACCAATATAACCACCCCGCGATATTCGTCGTACCAGGAGTCAAAGATCAGGGCCTTAAGCGGAGCATCTGCTTGGCCCTGGGGCGGTGGAACACGGGACACAATAGCTTCTAGAATTTCTGGAACACCCTTCCCGCCTTTGGCGCTCGCCAAAATTGTGGATGACGCATCGAGGCCCACGAGGTCTTCGATCTGCAGAGCCACCGCGTCGACCTGCGCCCCAGGTAAATCTATCTTGTTGATCACCGGAATAATCTCGAGATTGCTGTCAATTGCCAAATAGGCGTTCGCGACCGTCTGCGCTTCGACCCCCTGGGAAGCGTCGACGAGAAGCAGCACACCTTCACATGCTGCCAGCGACCGAGTCACCTCGTAGGAGAAGTCCACGTGGCCGGGAGTGTCGATCAGGTTCAACACATACGTCTCACCGTCACCGGCTGTATAAGACAACCTGACCGTCTGGGCCTTGATCGTGATTCCGCGCTCGCGCTCGAGATCCATGCTGTCGAGCACCTGAGCTTCCATCTCGCGTGGCCGCAATGCCCCGGTCGCTTCCAGCAACCGGTCGGCAAGTGTTGATTTGCCGTGATCGATGTGGGCGATGATGGAAAAATTACGGACGCGGTGATGATTCATCGAAGAGATGCGAGCGATCCCGGTGTCACGACTACCGGTCGTCGAGCTGCACAAACGGCTGCGGATACTCCGGACCAATATATTCAGAGCGCGGTCGAATTAATCGATTGTTGGCGTACTGCTCCAGAACGTGAGCGGTCCATCCTGAGACTCGGCTGACGGCAAAAATCGGCGTAAATAACGAAATGGGAATCCCGAGCAGATAGTAGGTCGAAGCAGAGTAGAAGTCGACGTTTGCGTCGATCTGCTTTTCGGAGTTCATCACCGCTTCGATCCGCTGTGACATCTCGAACCAGCGCGTGTCGCCAGCTCGCTCCCCAACCTCACGCGACATGCGCCGCAGGTGAGTCGCTCTTGGATCCTCCGTGCGATATACACGATGGCCAAAACCTGGAACTTTCTCTTTCTTTCGCAATTTTTCTCGGATAACCTCGTCGACACGCGCATCATCGGCATCCTGGCCAATCCCGATAAGCATCTGCATCACCTCGGCATTCGCACCACCGTGCAAAGAACCTTTCAGCGCCCCCACTCCGGCAACGATCGCGGAGTAGACGTCGCTCAGAGTCCCGGCCGTAACTCGGGCGGCGAACGTCGACGCGTTCAACTCGTGGTCCGCGTGCAAGATTAGTGCAATATCGAGAGCCCTGGCCTCGACAGCGGACGGTCGTTCGCCGTTCAGCATCAGTAGAAAATTTGCGGCGTGGCCAAGTACCGGATCCGGGTCGACCATTCCACCGCCCGCCGCAAGGCGACCATACGTGGCCACGAGGCTGGCCATCTGAGCCGTCAGTCGAACGGCTTGTCGATACCTGGCGCTCGGTGAGGTGGCACCTGCTTCTGGGTCAAAGTGCGACAGCGCAGAGGTTAGCGTGCGTAGCGCATCCATCGCATTGTCGTCCGTCCCAAGCGGAAGCGAACGCATAAGGCGGACTATTCCATCCGGAAGCGGACGAGCCGCCACGAGCTGTGATTGAAGATCTCCAAGCTCCGCACGAGTGGGAAGCCGACGATGCCATAAGAGAAAGCAGACCTCCTCGAAAGTCACGTGCCTGGCGAGATCGTGAATATCGTGGCCCGCGTACGCGAGCACACCGTTGGTGCCGTCCAGGTAACAGACAGCCGAAGACGTCGCGACCACGCCCTCGAGTCCCGCCTTGGATATGGATGGTGTTGCCGTCATGCTATTCGATTCCTATGTCGATAGATGCTTCCGGCAATCATGCCTAAAATCAGACACTCGACCAGGAGCCCTGAGAAATTTTTCACGCAGCCTTCAGTTTACTCCTCTGCGACCTGTGTCCTGAGGACTACGTCGGTTTTGGACAATTGCTGAAAAACTGACTGTAACCCCGTGTACAAGAACCCCGCTTGGAAGAGCATCAGAAACGGGAGTGGCGCAAATAGACCGCTGGAAATAGCGTAGACAACTCCCACAGTAAAGTAGAGACCAAGTGCAAGTTCGACAACCGATTGTCCGATGGTTGACTGCCGATATCGCTTGGTTAACCAGTCATCACCACGACGAACCACTCCGTACTTCGCTGTGCGCCTGAACGGCGTTCCGCAATCTGTACGTGCACCGAGCACTGCACGGGTATTGTTGACGCAGAGGCCGATGCCGACGGCCATCACCACTGGAACATAGCGCATATGGGCCATCCAATCGACCCGCAGAGCACGCTCACTGACCGCATAGAAATTGACCACCGAAAGCGTAGCGGCACAAAACAGTGGGAGATCGACCAACAACACCGAGACAGAACCCATCGGCGCGCGCACGAACAGTGCCGGCACCATAATCAAAGATAGGAACAGCATCAGTGGATAATTAAGATTGGCAGTAAGGTGGAAGAGCCCTTCAAGTTTTACGCGGATTGGCACACGCGCACGTAGGAGCGCCGGTAAGATCTTCCGCGCGGTCTGGATCGAACCTCTGGCCCAACGATGCTGCTGGATCTTAAACCCGTTCATCTCGACCGGCACCTCCGCGGGTGCCACAACATCTGGCAGAAAGACAAAGCGCCATCCCGCGAGCTGAGCTCGATAACTGAGGTCCAGATCTTCAGTCAGCGTGTCGTGCTGCCAGCCACCCGCCGACTCGATAGCCTGCCGACGCCACACGCCGGCAGTGCCGTTGAAGTTGAAGAAGAGACCGCCACGGTTTCTAGCTCCGTGTTCCAGAACGAAATGAGCATCAAGGAACATCGCCTGCACGCGAGTTAGCAGTGAGTAGTCGCGATTGATGTGGCCCCACCGCGCCTGCACCATACCAACTCCAGGATCTCGAAACGGGTGCACCATCCGGGACAAAAAGTCGGCGGGTGGGACAAAGTCGGCGTCGAAGATCGCTATCAGCTCTCCCCGTGCGAACCGGATTGCCTCTGCCAGTGCCCCGGCCTTGAATCCGTTTCGGTGCGGTCGATGCAGATACTGAATATCAACACCCCGAGCCATCGCTCGCGCAACAGCTTGACGCGCAATGCGTTGTGTGTCGTCAGTTGAGTCGTCGAGCAGTTGAATCTGCAGCCTGTCGCGTGGATAGTCCAGCCCGGCGACCGCTTCGACCAGCCGGCTCACGACGTACCTTTCGTTGTAGATCGGGAGTTGGACGGTGACAAACGGCGGGTCCGAGTCTCGAACAATGCCATCGCCCGAAACAACCCCAGCATCGGTGACCGCCGGATCCGGCGGTCGGTATTTTGTGTAAAGATACACGAGATAGCAGCGATGGAGACCATACACGCTCAGCCACGCGAGGATGGCGAAGTAGAGCCCAAGCAGAATTGTTGCAGGTAACGTCATCGGCGGGACGTCGATGAGAACACTCGTTGACTCACGTTACAGTTGGGCGGTCTGCAAGTCAAACCACCGCCCTGGACGAACGGACGCCTTCCACTCGGTCGAATGAATCGGCAAGAGCAACAGTTACGCGACATTCTGGAGCGGGTCGAGGATGGCCAGGTCAGTGTCGACCAGGCCCAGGACCAGCTAGCTAATATCCTCCGCTGGGCTCCCTTCGAAGATCTCGGGTTTGCGCGTCTCGACCACCATCGCCCACTTCGTAATGGCGTACCGGAAGTGATCTACGGAGCCGGAAAAACACCCGAGCAAATAGCTGCAATCGCCGAGCGACTGGTATCGACTGGGCAGTGTCTTCTCGTCACTCGCACCGACGAAACAGCCTACGCTGCAGTACAGAAGTCCGTTCCAGACGCGACGTTTCACCCGGTGGCCAGAGTGATCACGCGCGTTGTGCCGTCGCCTCCAACCGGACGCGGCGTGGTGCTGATCGTCGCGGCAGGGACGTCAGATCTCCCGGTCGCAGAAGAGGCAAGAATCTCTGCCGAGACCCTTGGAAACAAGACCGACGCTCTGTATGACGTCGGCGTGGCTGGTCTACATCGGTTACTGGCCGAGCGTGAGAGACTCGAGACGGCCCACGTAATTATTGCCGTCGCCGGAATGGAGGGGGCGTTGCCGAGCGTCATTGGTGGACTCGTGAGCGCCCCAGTAATCGCGGTTCCGACCAGTGTCGGGTATGGTGCGAGTTTCGGTGGACTCACGGCACTCTTAGGAATGCTGAACAGCTGCGCGTCTGGAATGGCGGTCGTAAACATCGACAACGGGTTTGGCGGTGCAGCGATGGCCAGCGTCATCAACCATCTGGACCGCGGAATCGAAGAATGAACGAAGGGACGATCAGGTCGCTCGAGTTCGACCGGATTGTCGACGCCGTCCGAGGCTTTGCGCTTACACCGATGGGCGCAGCAGAGCTGGCAAAGTTGCGCCCCCTGACCAACAGCCGAAGCGTCCGAACGGCGTTGACAGCAACCAGTGAAGGCGTCCGTTATCTCGAGGCAAACCCCCCGTTCAAACTAGAAGCGCCACCAGACCTGGAAGCATCGTTGACGGCACTCGCGGTCGAAGGCCACCCACTCGAACCAAGACAGCTGCTGGGCCTCACTGACGTCCTTGCATCGGTTTCCTCGGTCCAGCAGACGGTCGCCAGAGCCACAGGTGGCCCATTCCCGTCCCTTCGAACGCTTCTTGATGGATGTCGTCCGTTTGAACGAGAGATCGCAGAAATCAGGGTGAAAATAGACCGTTCGGACGGCGTTGTGGACAGTGCTTCGAACCAGCTCAAGGTCATCCGGGACCGACTCCGTAAGCAACGGGAGCGCTTGCGCGGCACGCTTGACTCGTATCTGCGAGGCAAAGAAACCTGCAAGTATCTTCAGGAGCAGATCGTCACGGAGCGCAACGGTCGGTACGTGCTTGTGGTCAAGGCCGAATACCGAAACTCGATTCTTGGAATCGTCCACGGTAGCTCTGGAAGTGGCGCCAGCCTTTTTCTTGAGCCGCTGAGTACCGTCGATATCAATAATGACATCGTCGCCACCGAGCAGGATGAGCAGAACGAGGTCCAGCGTATTCTGCTGACTCTCGCAGACCACTTGCGCGCTCGCGCACTCGACGTTCGAACCACCCTTGCGGCAGCAACCGACGTCGACATCGTGCAGGCCCGCGCCAGCTTCTCACTGCTGATCCAAGGCGTAGAACCGTCGCTGTCACCGGATACCCGCATCGAGTTTCTGAGTGCGCGCCATCCTCTGATGATTCCTGCAGTGCTGGCCCGTCTCGAGCCGCAGCGCAAGAACTCGGACGGCACGACACAGATACCGAACGACGTGCGGCTTGTTCCACCAACCGGGGCGCTGATTATCACCGGTCCGAACACCGGCGGAAAGACCGTCGCTCTCAAGACGGTTGGACTCCTCGCACTGATGGCTCAGGCCGGGTTACATGTACCGGCCGGCCCTGGGTCGACAACAACGGTGTTTCGGACGATCTTCTCAGACATCGGCGACGAGCAGTCGATTACCGCCAACCTCTCGACCTTCTCGGCCCATATTGCCAACATCGCCTTGGTGGAACGGCATCTGAAGCTGCCGGCTCTCCTCCTCCTCGATGAAATCGGGGCGGGCACGGATCCGGTGGAAGGTGGTGCGCTCGGGACTGCTGTGATTGACCATTTCAGGGAACGCGGCGCGTTGGTGGTCGTCACAACCCACAACGACGCGCTGAAGTCGTACGCATTGACCACACCCGGCGTGACCTGTGCCGGCTTTGGTTTTGACCCGGAGACGTATGCGCCGAGTTATCGCCTGACGTACGGGTCGCCCGGACGCAGCTTCGCGCTCGAAGTTTCCGCTCGGCTTGGCCTGCCGCCGTCGATCATCAACGCGGCACAACAGCGTCGAGGCCAGCGGGAAGGCCAGCTCGCCGACCACATTGCGAAGGTGGATGACGACCTGCGGCGGCTCGACACCGACCGACTTCAACTAACCGAGGATCGACACGTACTCGCTACCGCCCACCAGCAACTCGCTGTAGACCGCCGGGTACTCGAAGCCCGTGAGGCAGCGCTCACCGAGCGCGGCACCAAGCGTATCGATGCCTACGTTCGAGCAGCGCGCGCCGAAATCGATTCCGTGGTCCAAGACCTTAAGCACAAAGCATCAGAGCTCGCACGCACCGCAGCGGAACGCATCCGTCATGGACAAGTTAGTCTTTCTACCGGAGATACAGGGGAGTTGAGGGCAAAGGCTCGAGCGACGCTAGACCAGATCGCGACCGGAGCACAGGTGATTGTGGACCCAGAAGCTACTCGCGACGATAAGCGGTCACACGACCTGTCAACCCGGGAAATATCAGTGACACCACTAAGGATAGGAGCCCGCGTGATGGTAGGCATCCTGGGAGTCGAGGGACAGGTGCTTGGCCTCCACGACGAACAGGCCGAGGTTGATGCGCAAGGCAAGCGCCTTCGCATCGCAGTTCGAGATCTTCAGGTCTTGGACGAGAGCTGCATTCAGAAACCATCCGCGGAGTCGAGCGGTCACGTGACGGTACAGGTCAACAGCAGCAACGGTCCCGTCCCAGACCTCAACGTGATTGGGTGTAACGTTGACGAAGCGCAGGCACGCGTTGAGAAACATCTCGACCAAGCGATCCTCCAGGAACAACAGTGCATTCGAATCGTTCACGGCCAGGGCACGGGTCAGCTTCGCCGGTCGATCTCAGACTTGCTCGATCAACATCCGCTGGTGGCCAGTTTCACGCCTGCGCCCCCTGACGAGGGCGGCAAAGGCGTGACTCTTGTAGAGCTTAAGGAATAACGGTGGGTCGGTTTCCACAGGACTTCGTTGACGACCTCAAGTCGCAGGCAGATATCGTACAGGTGGTTCAGGACTCCGTACCGCTAAAGAAAGCCGGGACTAGTTATAAGGGGCTCTGCCCATTTCACACCGAAAAAACTCCCTCCTTCCACGTTAACAGTGACAAGGGGTTTTTCCATTGCTTCGGCTGTGGAACGGGTGGTGATGTGGTCAAGTTCATCGAGCTCACGGAAAAGCTCAACTTTCCAGAGGCGATCCGTTACCTCGCACATCGGTTCGGATTACAGGTCCCCGAATCGGATGACCACGACCGTGACAGCGCCGCCGAGGCTCGTCGGGAAACGTTGCTTACACTTCACGAACTGGCCGTAACGTACTTCCGAGATCAGCTCAAGAGCCCGACCGGAAAACGAGCACGGCGTGCGCTCGAGCAGCGGGAAATCTGGCCAGAAACTATTGCACGTCTCGGTCTGGGTTATGCTCCTCCCCAACGGGAGAGCCTGACGCGGCGGCTCCTCGACGCCGGTCATGAGAGAGACCTGATCGTAGCAAGCGGTTTGGTCGTTGAACGCGACGGGGGAGAGATCATTGACCGGTTTCGTAATCGGCTGATGATTCCCATCTATCGTGATGGTGGCTCAGTCGTGGCGTTCGGGGGCCGGGCACTCGAGAACGACCAGCAGCCGAAGTATGTCAATTCTCCCGAGACCGATCTCTACACCAAGGGCCGCACACTTTACGGTCTGCATCAGACAAAGACCGAAATCAGGCGTCTCGGATATGCGGTGATGGTCGAGGGCTATTTCGATTTCGCACAGGCGCTCCAAGCCGGTGTTACACCGGTCGTGGCCACGTGTGGCACCGCCGTTACCGACCAGCAGACACGCCTACTCAAGCGATTCACCTCAAAGGTCATTCTGAGCTTCGACCCTGATGTGGCCGGGCAGGGTGCCTCCGCTCGTTCGGGTGAGTTGCTCGTCTCTGTTGGATTTAACGTCAACGTCGCGATTTTGGCAGATGGCGAAGACCCGGATACGTGTGTGCGACGCCACGGTGCGGCCCACTACGTTGAGCAGCTTCGGACCTCCACACCATACCTAGAATATGTGATCGACCGCGCCGCCGATCGCCGTGATTTCTCTCGCGACGAGCAACGACGAGCGTTCCTGACAGAGATGCTCAGTGTCGCGACAAAAATTCCAGAAGCGGCGGCGCGTGACCAATTCGCCGACCGGCTCGCCCACAAAGCGCGCGTCCTCGAGGACGTCGTGCGGACGGAGATCCGACGAGCCGCCGTAGCCAGACGGCCAGACCTCGCCACCCGCGAGAGAGGCTTAACGGTAAGGGTGACGCCAGCAGAACGGGGGCTCATCTGGGCCACACTGTGTGACACGTCTGCCGCCCAGAAGGCGCTGGCAACACTCGACAAGCAGGATGTCGAAGGTCTTGCAACATCATCCATCTTGGAAATCGCACGAACCTTGGCCGAGTGGCCCGTCGACACCGTGAGAACCACCCTGCTCGAGCGAGTCAACGCGGAAGAGACGGCACTGGTCACCCAAATCGCTTCTGAGACCGAGGCGCCTGCCCAAGTCGCAGACTGCGCAATGGGCCTCAAGCGCATACGATACGAACGAGAACGAAGCGCGATCCAACACGAGATCGATCGTCGTCAGCAACTCGATGCGACCGCCGCCTCCCGTGAAGAGACGGATGTCGACGACCTGCTCAAGCAAAAGCTTGACGTGCAGCAGCGCATCGCTGCATTGGAGGAGTAAGATCAGCTCGCACGCCGGTTCATAGTGCGGTCCCCGTGGTCACCGCCTGGAGCGACTAGGAGGTAACGGCTTGTCGATTGAAGAAAAGTACGACGAAATTCGTCAACTCGTCCTTATCGGCAAGGAAAAGGGCTATCTGCTGTACGACGAGGTCAATGAGGCCCTCCCGGTCGGTCTAAACTCGTCCGACGAGCTCGAAGATCTCTTCAGCGTGTTGGGCGCCGCCGGTATCGAGATTGTCGACTCTGAGCAGAAGTACCGCGAAGACAAGTTACTCGACCGTCGCAGCGAGAATCACGACGAGAACCCACTCGGCGGGCGAGTCGTCACGGTCGACAAGACGAACGATCCCGTCAGGATGTATCTACGAGAAATGGGCACCGTACCCCTCTTAACCCGCCAGGGCGAGGTGGTGATAGCGAAACGGATCGAGCGCGGAAAGCTCTCCGTCATTAAAGTGATCTCGCGTACCCCGACTATCTCTAGACTCGTCATCCGACTGGGTGAGCAGCTGCGAAACGGCGAGCGAACCGTCCGCGAGCTTGTTGTCTTTAAAGACGAAGATTTGACCGACAGCCGGATCGCTGATCGCGGGCGACAGCTCCTGAGGCAGATCGACGCCATTCGGACGAAGCGGACTGAAGTTGACACGAAAGACGCGAAGCTAGCGACGATCTCGAAACGAGAGCGAAGGAAGTATCGTCAGTACTGGTGGCAGGCGACTCGCGCAAAGATTGAGCTCTCCGAATTAATTCGCCGAATCGAGTTCACTGAAGCGGTCATGCACAACCTAATTGATGTGACTAAGGCCGCGATCGATCGGGTGCAGCGGGTGCAGTGTGAAATCGAGCTTCTCGATCGCCAGGCCAAGGGTAAGACACGTCGTCGTCAACTAAGAGAAGAGGAACACAAGCGCCTGACTCGACTCCGCCGCCAGCGTCGAGCCGAACTCAGGTCTCAGGTGAGCGAACTGGACGCCACACCCGAGAGACTCAGCCACGTGCTCTCGGTCATCCTACGGGGAGAGATCAAAGCTGAGCAGGCCAAGACAGAGCTAGTCGAAGCCAATCTTCGTTTGGTTGTGTCGATCGCTAAGAAGTACACGAATCGCGGCCTGCAATTCCTCGACCTCATTCAGGAAGGCAACATCGGTCTGATGAAGGCGGTCGACAAGTTTGAATACCAACGCGGTTACAAGTTTTCAACGTACGCGACATGGTGGATTCGGCAGGCGATCACCCGAGCGATAGCAGATCAGGCAAGGACCATCCGCATTCCGGTTCATATGATCGAAACTATCAACAAACTCAACAGGACGTCGCGAACATTAGTGCAAGAGCTCGGAAGAGAGCCGACGTCGGAAGAACTTGCCGAGCGAATGGATACCCCCGTGACGAAGGTTCTGAAAGTTCAAAAGATTGCCCAGGAGCCGATCTCACTCGAGACACCGATCGGAGAGGAAGAGGACAGCCATCTTGGCGACTTCATCGAAGATCAGCAGATCGTTTCTCCAGCGGAGGCCGTCATAAGGCTGAGCCTCAAGGAGCAAACTGACTCGGTGCTCAAGACACTGACACCGCGGGAAGAAAAAGTGATCAAGATGCGGTTCGGCGTCGGAGATGGCAGCGAGCACACCCTGGAGGAGGTCGGCCAGAGCTTCGCAGTAACGCGCGAGCGAATACGCCAGATTGAGGCCAAGGCCTTGCGTAAGCTACGGCATCCCTCACGAATCAGGAAGCTTTGCGCATTTCTCGAAGGAGACACCTAGTTTCAGTGCCCCTCAGGGCCCATAGCTCAGCGGTCAGAGCCGCCGGCTCATAACCGGCTTGTCCCAGGTTCGAATCCTGGTGGGCCCACCATTTCATACGATAAATTTCCCGGCTTGCTTCCGCTGTGTTGGCGACGGGAGACGTCCGTGAAGGCGAAGGCGGCAGACCGTGTTAGGCTCGTGCGCCGTAAACGCTATAAGAGGTTCAAGGAAATGGGGCGCTCCGATGCTTGGAGCGCCTCTGTGAACCAGGCTTGTCGTTCTGCGGGGTGATAGAGCAGAGGAGGGAAGTATGCATAGATTTTTTGCTGCGTGTGTGGCGGTCATAGTTCTTTGGGCGACGGTGTCGATGTTGGCGCAAGAACCTCCAGCCTATTTCATCGCGAAATTGACAATCACGGACCAGGAGACCATGGGCGAATACCGCGCTGGTTTAGGAGCAGTCTTCCAGCAGTTCGGCGGCGAAGTAGTCGCGGCGGATGGCGACCCGACGGTTTTGGAAGGAGAGTGGGAGGGTCTAACGGTGATCATCCGCTTCGAATCACGGGCCGAGGCGTTGGCCTGGTATAACTCGGACGACTATCAGGATCTTGTTCGCATTCGCCAGTCAGCCGCCACGGGAGACTTTATTCTTCTAGACGGACTGTAGTTTCTTTGGGCTGGAATGGATGGAACAGCGCCATCATACGGCCCCGTGACCTTGAGTTGATCAGAAGTTGTAGAAGAGCGTGCAGGAAGGACAGCGATCGCTGGAAAATTTCACACGGCTCTAGGAGGTTAGCGGCAGTGGCCCACCGAGTCCGAAGTGCTACAATTCGAGCTCTTTGACACGCTACATCCCTGGAGGAGTTTGCGATGACTTCAGCAAACCGCTTCGCACAGCTAGTCACACCAGTCGCCGCAATTGTAATCGGCTTCACGGTTGTCGTCGGCACCCAAGACCAGCTTGAGTTCAGATCCGATGACTACACCCACGTCGAGGGCTGGGCAAAGCTCCCGTCGAACATCGAGTGGGGTAACGTAATCTCGGTCGAACCAGATCCAGACGGCGAGCATGTTTGGGCGCTTCATCGAGCAGAACCGCCAATCCTTAAATTCGACCCCGACGGCCACCTGATCAAGACATTTGGCGACGGAATGTTCGTCCGGCCGCATGGGTTCCATATTTCACACGATGGATACCTCTGGGCGACCGACCAGAGCGGCCGCGCCGGGAAAGGGCATCAGGTCTTCAAGTTCAATAGTGAGGGTGAGTTGCTCATGACACTCGGCACGGCCGGTGTCGGTGCAGAAGGTCCGGATACGTTTAACGGGCCAACCGACGTGGCAGTGGCCGACAACGGGGACGTCTTTGTAACCGACGGCCACTTCAATAATCGCGTGGTCAAGTACTCACAAGATGGCACGTTCATCAAAGCGTGGGGTCGAAAAGGCACAGCTCCGGGCGAGTTCGACCTGCCGCACTCGATCGCGATCGACTCACAGGGCCGCGTTTTCGTTGGTGACCGGTCGAACGCGCGGATCCAGATCTTCGACCAGGACGGAAAGTTTCTCCAGTCGTGGGATCAATTCGGCATGGTGAGCGGGATCTACATCACCGATGACGACATCGTCTACGTGGCCGACCACCTGAAGCACAAGGCACTCTTGATCGGTAGTGCCACGGATGGGTCGATCACCTCACGTATCGAACCTGTCATCGCGGAAGGGATCATGGTCGACAAGTACGGCAACATCTTTGCCGGCGAAGTGGCGGGAAACATCCTGCGGAAGTTCGCCAAGAATTAACGTCGTAGGACGCTTTACGTCTACCCGTCCCCACGCACCATTGCGTTTAACCGCTCCCATTTGATAGCGTCCGTGCATCTTAAGGGAGTCCACAATGACACAGAGCTCTTACACCGGAACCGCGGCCATCGCCGGCTGCATCGTGATTGCCGCCGCTTGTGGCGGCGGCGGCTCGGAGGCACCGGTCGAGCCGGCCGGTGTCGAGCAGGCCGACCTCAACAGCAACCCTGAGTTTGTCGCGCACACGATCGCCACTGACATGACGGGCGGCTACCAGGCGGTGGTGGTAGACCTAAATCGCGACCAGCGACCCGATGTAATCGGGTTGGCCTCACGCCTTGACGAATTGGTGTGGTTCGAGAACCCAGGCTGGCAAAAGCATGTCTTAGCCACCGGACTGAACCGGATGATCAATCTGGCTGCGCACGATATCGACGGTGATGGGATTCCCGAGCTCGCGCTCGCCCACGAGTTTGGCACATCGCACGACGCCAGTCTGGGTGTGCTGTCTCTGCTGACACACGAGGGTGACCCGTCGATGCCTTGGTCCGTCCGAGAGATCGACCGAACACCAACGGCACACCGCGTCCGGTGGGCCGACATCGAAGGGAACGGCCGCAGCGTCTTGGTTAACTCGCCACTGGTCGGGCCAACCGCAGCAGCACCAGAATACCGTGACGCAGTGCCGATCTTCTGGTATCGCCCTGGCGACTGGACGCGGCAGGTCGTGACCGATTCCGAAGAAGGCGTCGTGCATGGGATCCTCGCGACACCGTGGGAGGACGCCGGTCGAGACGCGATTCTGAGCGCCAGCTTCCTTGGGGTTCACTCGCATCGGTTTGTCGATGGTCAATGGATCCGCAGCTCCGTAACCCCTGGTGATCCTGGAGACTGGCCGGTGAGCGGATCGAGTGAAGTCGACCTTGGCTACATCGAAGGACAGATCTTCGTGACGACGATCGAGCCGTGGCATGGCGGGCAGGTCGTGGTGTATCGCCAGGCAGACAGCACCTGGAACCGACAGGTGATCGATACGAAGATCGACAGCGGCCATACGATCGCCACGGGCGACTTCAATGGTGACGGCCGCGACGAAGTCGTGGCCGGCGATCGGGGTGACACGCAAAGTGTCTATCTCTACTCGGCGACAGATCCCGACGGCGAAACATGGTCGCGCCACGTGGTTGACGACGGTGGCATGGCGGCGTCAGGTTGTGCGGTTGAGGACCTCAACGCCGATGACCGTCTCGACATCGTCTGCATCGGAAGCGGAACGGCGAACTTGAAGTGGTATGAGAACGTCACGCGGTAAGCAATGAGCCTTGTCCAATGTTAACGTCCGTTTGAGACGAGCCATCATGAACAAATGCGTCGTCGTCGCGTGCAGGCTCGTTTCGGCCTTCGTCGTCGCTACCGCTCCCTGAGCCTCAGGTTCTACCGACAACCGCTAATCTTTGACTGGTGACATCGTCGGTCAAACGGTGTTTTAGTAAAGCCATTCCGACGCCTGGACAGTCTGAATGAGCAAACGAAGCCGGCGCACTTTAAGCTCAGTCATACTGTGAGACTTGGAGTGCTCAACTGTGATCTCCATGGGGACGTCGACCGGGAAATCATCTCACAGGCTCACGAAGACCGAGTATTCCGTAATGGCGTGAAGGTTACGAACGTCGTTCAGTCGCTCGTCAATTCGCAAGCTGTGGCTGATTTAGTATCCATCGGAACATGTGGTGTTGGCACACGTCTACTCATCGTAGGATTCGGTCGGCGGTAGCGGCGACCCCGACCGTAGCGATCATGCTAGGATCTGGATTCCGATGAGCCCACAATCCTTGACGACTGACCGCTTCGCCTGGCGGCGAACGTCAGGAACTCGGCTCCACGAGCCATCAGTTGTCATAGCGCCCCGCCCACGCGGGGCTTTTTTTTGCCCTGCAGGACCGAGATCATGACGCCCGAGCTAAAACAGTTGATCCGTCTGCAACAGTTGGAAAACACCGCGACTGAAGCACGTGGACAACTTGAGGACACACCGGCCCGACTCGAAGCGCTTGAAAGAGCTCTCGCTGAACACGCCGAGGTTGTGGAGGCTGCGAACCTTGCCCTCAACGAGCAACGGACCTCGCGAGCAACGCTCGAAAAGAACGTTGCCGAGGTTGAGGGTCGGCTCAACCGATTTAAAGAACAGTTGATGTCCGTCAAGACCAACAAGGAGTATCAGGCCATGCAAACTGAGATCGCAGTTGGTCAAAAAGAGGTCGGACGCCTTGAAGACCAACTCCTCGAACGAATGCTCGAGGCCGACGCCCTCAGTCAAGATGTCATTCAGGCCCAGCAACGTCTGGCCGAAGAACAGACCCGAGTTGACACGGGACGCGAGCACATCGAGCAGGAGCGTGCGGCACTCCAAGCACAGCTGGAGACGTTCGACCTCGAACGAAGCAAGGTTGCCGAGCAGCTACCCTCCCAGGTGATGAGTCTGTTTGAGTCGCTGGCACGGGAACGCAAAGGCGTCGCCGTCGTCGAGGCCAAACTGGGCCGGTGTACCTCCTGCCAGGTTCGCCTCAGACCCCAACTATTCAACGATGTTCGTTTAAACAGCGCACTGATTCAGTGCGAAAGCTGCCAGCGTATTCTGTACTTCGCCGAGCATCAGGCCGTGGCCGGGTAATGACGGGAGAGTCCGTCGTTGCGTACATTGACGGAGGAGCGAGAGGAAACCCAGGACCAGCTGGGTACGGTGTCCGGGTCGAGACTACCGATGGCGTTCTGATCGAGGAACTACATGGTGCGATCGGCGTCGCCACAAACAACGTTGCCGAGTATCGTGGCCTCATCGCTGCCCTTACCTTTCTGGACGAGCGCGGCCTCCTAGATCCGACGATCCGATCGGACTCACAGCTGCTTACCAAACAAATGGCCGGTGAGTACCGTGTCCGAAATGCTGGACTGGCACCGCTATATAAGGAGGCGTCACGGCTCGTCGCGCGTCTGGGTCGTGTCACATTCGAACACATTCCACGTGCCGAAAATACCGAAGCAGACCGACTGGCCAATCTCGCCATGGATACTGGTGAGGCCAAAGACTCACTCGCTGACCCATCAAAACTTTCAGAATCGTTAGTCAATATGACTCCCGATCACTCCCCACCAGGGGCGGTGCTGTCTATCGGCGTCGACTTCGAGTCAATCAGCCGAATCGATGGCCTGCTCCAACGGTACGGAGACCGGTTTCTTCGGAGGGTATTCACCGACCATGAGATCAGCTACAGTCAACAGCGGCGGTTTCCGGCTCAGCATCTTGCCGGCCGGTTCTGCGCAAAAGAAGCGACGATGAAGGCACTGGGTACCGGACGGGCGCTTGGGGTACTCTGGCGAAACATCGAGGTGACGCGCGTATCGGGTCCCCCGCAACTTCGATTGCACGGTGGCGCAGCTAGGCGCTTCCAGCAACTGGGAGGCGGCCGAGTACTGGTCACGATCACCCACGCGGGAGACTTCGCGTTCGCCCAAGTGCTCCTGCTCAAGGCCTAACCGGGCCAACCTAGTCCCGAACGCAACCTCTGGTGAAGGTGCCGACGACCGGAGGGTCGGCATGCCGCCAGAACCGACTTTCCTCTGTCGACCCGGTATCGTCAGAACAACTTCGAGCCACAGTTTTGTCTAGCATTGATGTTACCTCCGCTGAGTTAGAGAGAGAATCCACCACTAGGCAAAGGACTGAGGCTGCGTGTACACATTGTTTCGTTCACCAATGGAACCCCGGCAGAAAAACTAGCGGAGGTCAATGTCTACCCTACAAGGGTCCGCTCTCAGGATCGAAGCTGGTTGGCTTTGAGACCTGGAAAGGACGACGCGGTTGGAACCTCATGTTCCGTGCACGTCAGCATTTGGTGAACGAGGAGGCGGCCACGACAGATCCTCTCCGTGGCTGGATTTTCTTGGCCCATGCCAACTACGAAAAGGCGTGTCTGCTGAGCATACCGTGTAGCGTTGATTCGACCGCTGGCCTCACGAGCTACTTTCCAGGTCGTCTCAAGAAGGCTGGGGTCTCGAGCGATGTATCGAGCTCAAGTCGTTCTCCGTCGTCGTGCGGCGGGTAGGCCGAAGGAAGCGCAGGTAACCCAACTATCGGACGGCGGGCGATCGGTACATCGCCACCGACTGCCTGCGTGTCCAGCTGCCAGTCAGCATAATTCTGCAGGTCGACCGGTGTGTGAACGGACGCCGAAGCCAGCTTCGTGTTCCTGCCAAGCTCGCCAAACCCGGTCGCAATCACCGTAATCTTGACGCGGTCCTGCATCGACGGATCGATCACGGCGCCAAAGATAATGTTCGCTTCTTCGTGTGCAGCTTCGTAGATGATCGAGGTCGCTTCACTCACTTCGATCATCGATAGATCCGAACCGCCGGTCACGTTAACAATGACCGCTCTCGCGCCCTCCACGGACGCTTCTTCAAGGAGCGGGCTGGACACCGATCGGGTGGCCGCATCGACCGCTCGATTCTCACCTTCGCCAACACCGGTGCTCATGACAGCCAGCCCCATGCCCGACATGACAGTTGTGACATCGGCAAAGTCAAGATTGATCAAGCCGGGCACGACAATCAGATCAGAGATGCCTTGTATCGCCTGACGTAACACGTCGTCGGCTCGGGTAAAGGCATCCGATAGACTCGTGGTTCGATCGATGGTGGCAAGCAATCGTTCGTTTGGAATCGTGATTACCGTGTCAACACACTCTTGTAGCTCCTCAAGACCCCGGATCGCCTGCAGATCCCGACGTTTTCCTTCGAACTTGAACGGCTTCGTGACAACCGCCACGGTGAGCGCACCGAGCTCGCTGGCCAGGTTGGCAATCACCGGAGCCGCACCGGTACCGGTTCCTCCACCCATTCCGGCCGTGACAAATACCATATCGGCACCGTCTAGCGCGCCTATCAGCTGCTCTGTATCCTCAAGGGCAGCCTGGCGCCCAACGTTCGGGTCGGAGCCGGCGCCGAGCCCTTTTGTGAGTCTGGCACCCAGTTGAAGCCGCACCGGCGCGGAGGCTTGCGCCAAAGCCTGAGCGTCGGTGTTGGCAACGATGAAGTCGATCGATTCTAGTCCGGCGGTGACCATGCGATTGACGGCGTTACTTCCGCCACCGCCAACACCGATCACTTTGATGCGAGCTCCGGGCTTGAGATCGTTCGCCAATATGAGTCGCGGCTCTGACTGATCGTCTGAGCTTACGCCGTTGTTGGGGCCTTCGAAGCTTGTCATGAGTCGATCCTCCTCCGAACTAGAAAAACTCCTTGAATAGCCCGCGCATCCGACCGACGACGCGACTGATCGCCCCGACGCCGATAGAATAATCGCCCTCACTCATCTGATTGCGATGG
>Ga0315338_1001708_pt1 | contig 25550 bp, 20 predicted proteins | sample ASW8metaG_FD_204518 | JGI IMG/M metagenome (GOLD analysis project Ga0315338, IMG submission 204518) | Ammonia-oxidizing marine archaeal communities from Monterey Bay, California, United States - ASW #8 | ecosystem: Environmental > Aquatic > Marine > Coastal | place: USA: California | collected... | reverse complement strand
CGCGGGCCGAACGGAATTCTCAGGTCGAGCTCGTCCGCCGGCTGGATTTGGCTGGCCTCCTCGACGAGTTCGTCGTAGGCCGCGACGCGGGCCTTCGACTTCGTGCGGCGCGCCTGGGGCGTCGAGCGAATCCATTCGAGCTCACGCGCCACGGCCTTCAGGAGGTTCGCGTCCGTCCGATCCTGGACTTCCTGCTGCTTGTCCTTGGCCTCGAGGAAGTCCGAGTAGTTCCCCTCGTACGAACGGATCTCACCGCGATTGACCTCGAGCATGCGATTCGCGACGCGATCGAGGAAGTAGCGATCATGTGTGACGAGAGCGCAGGTGCCCGAATAACCCGCGAGAAAGGTCTCGAGCCAGGCGATCGTGTCGGCGTCGAGGTGGTTCGTCGGCTCGTCGAGGATCAGGACATCGGGATGCGCGAGCAGTTCCTTGCAGAGCGAGACGCGTCGGCGCTCGCCGCCCGAGAGGGATCGAACGTCGCGGTCGCCCGGAGGAAGGCGGAGTGCCGCCATCGCCGTCTCGATGTGGTTGTCGAGGGCCGTCGGATCCATCGCGTCACGGATCTCGAGTTCCTCCTGCACGCTCCCCTGCTCCGCGAGCAGCGCGTTCATCTTCTCCTCGTCGGCCATGACGTCGGGATCTTCCCAGGCCTTCAGGATCTCCTCGTACCGCGCCTGCAGCGCGCGCGTCTCGGCCACCGCCTCTTCGACGTTCTCCCGAACGTTCTGGTCCATGTTCAACTCGGGTTCCTGCGAGACGTACCCGACGGTGGCGCCCCTCGCGACATGGAGCTGACCCTCGAACTCCTTGTCGCGCCCGGCCAGGATCCGCATCAGCGTCGACTTCCCGACGCCGTTCACGCCGAGGACCCCGGCCCGGTCTCCCGGCTGCAAACTGAAGGACGCCCCCTTCAGGATCGTGCGGTCGGCGAACTTGCGCCCGAGATCCTTCGCCATGAGGATCGGCTGTCCGGGATTGAGACCCTTCATGACGTCTCCAACAGGGCGTCGATCCGATCGGTGATGTCCTTCGAACAAGGTTCGACCGGGGGCGCGAATCGCGCGACGACGACGCCGTCCTGGTCGACCAGGAACTTCGCAAAGTTCCAGGCGATGTCGCCCGCCGCGTCCGGCCCCGCATCCTCGCCCGTCAGCCAGGCATAGAGGGGATGACGGTTCGCGCCGTTCACGTCGATCTTCTCGAACATCGGGAACTCGACGCCGAAGTTTCTGCGACAAAACTTTGCGATCTCGCGCTCGGTTCCGGGCTCCTGGCCACCGAACTGGTTGCACGGAAAGCCGAGGATCTCGAATCCGCGATCGCGGTAGTCGTCATAGAGGCGCTGCAGCCCGTCGTACTGCGGCGTGAGTCCGCATTCCGAGGCGACGTTGACCAGCAGGCAGACCTTCCCGCCGAATTCGGAAAGCTTGCGCTCCTCGCCGTCGATGTCCTTGATCGTGTGATCGCTCAAAGTGGCCATTTCTTCCCTCCGGTCTTCGTGATTCCGCCCCGTCGACGAGTGCACCGCCGACGTTCGAGCCCGCCCCCCGCTATCGGGACAGAGCGCGGTTCACGATCTCGTAGACGTCCTTCGACAGGCTCCCGCTCGACGCGATCTGCTCGAGCTGGGCCTGGATCAGGGCCTGACGATCGCTGTCGTAGCGTCGCCAGTCGTTGAAGATCGAAACCATCCGCGAAGCGAGCTGGGGATTCGTCGCATCCAGCGTCAGCACCATCTTCGAAAGGAAGACATAGCCGCGACCGGACGCGTCGTGGAAGCGTACCTGATTCCCGGCGCAGAAGGCACCCACGAGCGAACGGACGCGATTCGGATTGCCGAGCATGAAGTCCGCATGCTGCGCGAGACCTTCGACATGACCCAGCGTATCCGGCCGCGACGAGCCGGCCTGGATCGCGAACCACTTGTCGAGCACCAGCGGGTCCCCGCGCCAGCGATCATAGAAGGCCCGGATCACATCATCGCGCCGGGGATGCTCGAGATCCGACAGCACGAGGAAGGCCGCTTGAGCGTCCGTCATGTTGTCCGCGGCCTCGTACTGGATCCAGGCGGCCTCGATCGCCTCGTCTCCACCGGCCCAGACGAGGTAGCGGAGCGCCGCGTTACGCAGCCGGCGTCGATCGATCGCCTCGCTCTCGTGCCGATACGGCCCGCTCGGCGCGAGGGCACGATATGTCGACCAGAGCTCGTCCTCGTGGTCGAGGGCGAGTGCGCGCCCCATGAATTCACGCGCGGCATGGATCGCGTCGGGATCGATCACGTCCATCTCCTGCGCGATCACGCTCTCGGCCGGCAGCGTCAACGCGAGTGCGCGTAGCGATCCGTCCAGGGACTCGTCCCCGAGCAGGCGACCCCAGGCCTCGGAGAACGCCCGATCCAGACTGGGGGACGCGCCGCTCTGGATCGCCTCCACCGTTTCGAGCAGGAGCTGCTGGGCGAGCTGTTGCCCCGCGTCCCAGCGATTCACCGGGTCGTCGTCATGGGCCATCAAGAACGTGAGCGCCTCCCGGCTGCGATCCATCTCGAAGCGGACCGGCGCGGAGAAGCCTCGCAGGATAGAGGGCACCGGTTCTTCGTCGATGTCCTCGAAGACGAAGCGCATCCGCGCCTCGGTCAGCTCCAGCACGCGGGTCGTCCCCGCGTCCGAACCCGGCGCCTCACCCTCCAGTCGCAGCGGAAGCGATCGTCCGTCGCGACCCAGGAGCCCCACGCTCACCGGCATGTGCAGCGGTTTGCGATCGTCGGCATCCACGATCTCGAAGGCCGTCTCCGGGTAGTCCTGCGAGAGCGTCAGGGAATAGCGGCGCTTCGCCGCATCGAACTTGCCCTCGGCCCGCAGACGCGGCGTCCCCGCCTGCGCGTACCAGCGCTCGAACTGCTCGAGGTCTCGCCCGCTCGCGTCCGCCATCGCGAAACGGAAGTCGTCACAAGTGACGGCCTGACCATCGTGTCGATCGAAGTAGAGGTCCATGCCCTTTCTGAACCCGTCCTGGCCGAGCAGGCTCGCGTACATCCGGATGACCTCGGCGCCCTTCTCGTAGACGGTGGCCGTATAGAAGTTGTCCATCGAGATGTACGAGTCGGGTCGGATCGGATGGGCCATCGGCCCTTCGTCCTCGGGAAACTGTCGTGCGCGCAGGCCCTTGATGTCCGCGATGCGACAGACCGGTTCGGAGACCATGTCCTGACTGAAGCGCTGATCCCGATAGACGGTCAGGCCTTCCTTGAGTGTCAGCTGGAACCAGTCGCGACAGGTGACGCGATTTCCCGTCCAGTTGTGGAAGTACTCGTGGGCGATCACCGACTCGATGCCCTCGTAGTCATCGTCCGTCGCCGTCTCCGGAAGGGCGAGTACGTACTTCGAGTTGAAGACGTTGAGGCCCTTGTTCTCCATGGCCCCCATGTTGAAGTCGCCGACCGCCACGATCATGTAGATGTCGAGATCGTATTCGAGGCCGAACTTCTCTTCGTCCCACTTCATCGCGCGCTCGAGAGACCTTCGCGCGTGCACGCAGCGGTCGATGTTCTGGGGCTCGACCCAGATCTCGAGCTTCACCTTGCGGCCCGACATCGTCACGAACTCGCCCTCGTGCGCGCGAAGGTCTCCGGCGACGAGCGCAAAGAGGTAGCTCGGCTTCGGGAAGGGATCCTCCCATCGAACGCGATGCCGACCGCCGCCCCGATCCTCCGTCTCGATGCGATTGCCATTCGAGAGCAGGACCGGATAGCGCTCCCGATCTGCCTCGATCGAGACGCGGTAGCGCGCCATCACGTCGGGGCGATCGAGGAAGTACGTGATGCGTCGGAAGCCCATCGCCTCGCATTGCGTACAGAAATTGCCGCTGCTCTTGTACAGACCCGAGAGCTGGGTGTTCGACTCGGGATGGATCCGGACGCGGGTACGGAGAACGAAGCGACCCGGCGGAGACGGAATCACCAGAGTGCCCTCTTCCACCCGATACTCGGAGCTCGCGAGCGCCCGTCCGTCGATCTCGATCTCGAGCAGTTCGAGCGCATCGCCGACCAGTTCGAGCGGAACCTCGACATCGGGCGCATCGGCGCGCCGCCGGACGTCGAGTCGCGCGTCGACGAAGCTCTCGTCCTCATGCAGATCGAAGTCCAGGTCGACGGAGTCGATCAGGTAGTCGGGAACGCGATAGGCGCTCCGCAGCACGGTCTTCGGCTTCGATTCGCTCATACTGCCCCCCGCTCGGTTCGACCCGGCGACGCAAAGTAGAAATTGGCGCTTCGCACTGCAAGGCAGTAGCTTGCGCCGACTGGAGGAGACCTCCGGAAGCGACCGGGAGTGTGGGGTGGACCAGGTCGAACGCTGCGAATCCGACGATCGATTTCGGACGACGCGATTCCCGACGAGGCGAAGGAAGTCCGGAGCCCGCTTCGTCGCGCATACCCTCTTCCTGCTCTGCTGCCTCTGGCTGACCGCCTGTTCCGGGTCGAGCGGCCCTTTCGGCGATCTCGGCCGTCCTGTGCTGCGAGTCGGCGTCTCACCCGATTATCCACCCGTAGCCTTCGAGGTCGAGGGCGAGATCGTCGGCATCGAGGCCGACCTCGCGCGCATCGTCGGCGACGCCCTCGGTCGCCGAATCGTCTTCGAGCGGTATGCCTTCGCGGATCTCCTCGGCGCTTTGGAGCGGGGCGAGGTCGACGTCGTGATGAGCGGCATGTCCGTCACACCCGAGCGTCGCGAACGTGTCCGCTTCACCGAGTCATACATGCAGGTCGGCCAGCTCGCGCTGATCCGATCCGCGGACATCGGGCGCTTCGGCAGGACCCAGCTGATCCGTCGGCCCGGCGCTCGGATCGGCTACCAGCGCGGAACGACCGGCGAGCGTTTCGTCGCCGGCGAACTCACGCTCGCGCGGAGCTTCGCCTTCGAGAACATCGAATCGGGAATCCGAAGTCTCCGCGCCGGCCGTATCGACTACTTCGTACACGATGCCCCAACGGTCTGGCGGCTCGCCGGCGATCCGAGATCCCGCGACCTGCAGGGGCTCTACCACCCTCTCACGGAGGAGTTCCTCGCGTGGGCCGTGCAACCCCACAACACGAAGCTCCTCGCGTTGCTCGACGCGACGATCGCGCACCTGAAACGAGAGGGCCTGATCGAGCCGATCGTGGATCGATGGATTCCGGTCCGCGTGACGATCCGCTGAGCCGACCCGTCGGATCGGCGTTCAGCGCAGGCTAAGAGCCTGGATCGTCAGGGTGCGGATCTGGCCCGCAGTGGGATGGGTCTTCCGCGCGGCTTCGAGGAGTTGCATCGCTTCCTTGCCCCGTTTGAATTCGAGCAGGATCTCGGCTGCACCGACCCAGGCGCCTAGGGTCTGCGGCACGACGCGACACGCTTCGCTGTAGAGTGCGAGCGCTGACTTCGGGTCGCCGCGCCAGCGGAGTCGGTCGCCTTCGGCGATCAGGGATCGCCCGAGCAATCGATTCAGTCCGCGCCGGTCCGGTTCGAGCTTCGACAGCGCGCGAACCGCGGCCAGCGCAGCCTCGCTCTGGTCGCGTGCGAGACGTCCCTCCGTGGCCGCTTCGAGCGCATCCGCGTAGGTCGATCGGGCCGCTTCACTGAAGAGCCGTCGATCGACCTTCGAAAGGCTGGTGAGGCTGCGCAACGCACCTTCCGGATCGCGACCGGCCAGCTGCGCTCGCGCCTGCCCCAGCCAGGCACGGCCCGAGCGCGAATCGATGCGCAGCGCGTCCGCGAAATGCGTCTTCGCCGCACGCCAGTCCCCGCTCTCGAGCGCCGTCTCGCCGAGCTCGACGGGTGAAGGCGGCGGACCACTCGCGCAGCCCTGCAGAAGGACGGCCTGGAGAAGGATGGCAATCGCCCAGACGGCGAAGGGGATCGGATAACGCGGCGACATCATGCAGTCCTCCGGGGCTGGAGGCCCTGGTTGATGCATGAACATCGGCGGGTCGTGACACGTGCTTGAGTCGGGTCGGTCGCGCGCTCAGCCGGTTGCCGGCCTGCGAGTGGGCCCCTCTTCTTCGAGCAGCCGCTCGAAGATCCGAACCATGATCTCGACCTCGGCGATCGGCACGAACTCTCGAGAGGTATGCGCAACGCTGATCGATCCGGGGCCCAGCACGACGCCGGGAATGCCGACCTGGGCGAAGAGTCCGGCGTCGGTTCCGAACGCGACGTGCTCGCACTGTCCGGTGAGGCCGACCGATTCGAGGGCATCCGCCGTGGCGAGCGCCGCGATGCCATCGGCCGCGGTCTCGAGCGGCGGCTTCTCCTCGGAACACGCTTCGACGACGACGTCGCCCGCTACGCCCGCGCGCGTCAGACTGGCCTGGAGTTCGGCGCGCACCTGTTCCGGCGTTTCGCCGGGTAGCGTTCGACGGTCGACCCAGATCTGCGCTTCGTCGGGAACGATGTTGGGCGCCTGGCCACCGCGGACGATGCCGATCGAGAGCGTCGCGGGGCCAAGCTGGGCATGGGGTCGCTCGAGAAAGATCCGTGCATCCTCTTCGATTGCGAGGATCGCGCGCGCGACGGTCACGATCGCGTTGCTGCCCATGCCGGGATCCGAGCTATGACAGGCGCGACCCCGAGCGCAGACCCGCGCGTGGACGACACCCTTGTGCGCATTGATCAGCCGGAGGTCGGTCGGCTCCGTCGCGAGTACCCAGTCCGGTCGCCGATCTCCGAGATGGGCGAGCACGTCCGAGATGCCGATGCTTCCGAGTTCTTCGTCCGCCTCACCCACCACGATCACGTTCCGCTTGAGACGGCCCCGGTCGAGGACCCGCTCGAGCGCTTCGAGCAGAGCCGCCATCCCGGCCTTCGTGTCACACGAGCCCCGGCCGAGGAGTCGGTCCCCTTCGATGACCGGGTCGAACGGATCGATCTCCATTCCGTCGACGGGCACGGTGTCGAGATGACTGGCTACGAGCAACGTTTCCGCCATGGGGCCGACGACGGCCTCTGCAACGACACTGGTTCGACCCGCGCGTCCGACGAGCGCCGCGTCCATCCCGAGTCGCGAAAGCTCCGCGGCCACATGTTCTGCCACGGCCTGCTCGCCGGTGATCTCCGCGGGAATGTCGTCGCGGCCCATGGGATTGACCGAGGGGATCGCAACGAGATCTCGAAGATGACGGATGCTGGGCGAAAGATCGGCCATGTGGATCGGCTCCGGGCGACGCGGTGAACGAAGGGATGAAAAGGGACGACCGGGTCGTCCGCCGCGAGTCTACCCGCGAGGGGCGGAGGAAGCCAAAGCGTGACATGATCGCCGCCCTGACGGACGAAGGATGGACGTCGAGCGATGCAACGCGGTGCGCTGCTGATGATGCTGAGTGCGCTCGCGTTCAGCTTGATGACCGTCCTGGTGAAGCTGGCCGGCGAACGGCTGCCGAGCCAGGAGATCGTCGCGGCGCGCGCGCTGGTCAGCCTCGTGCTCAGCTGGTCCCTGCTCCGCGCGGCCGGCGTGTCGCCCTGGGGCGTGAATCGGAAGTGGCTCTGGTTTCGCGGCGTTCTCGGATTCGCCGGCCTCTCGTGCGTCTATGCCGCCGTCGTCCATCTACCGCTGGCCGAAGCGACCGTTCTGCAATATCTGCACCCGGCGATCACCGCCGCGCTCGCCGGGGTGTTCCTGCGCGAGGCCGTGAGTCCGCGACTCTTTCTCGCGACGGTCGTGTCGCTCCTGGGCGTCGTGCTCGTCGCGCGCCCGGCGAGTCTATTCGGGGCGACGGCCGACTCCCTCGACCCACTATGGGTCGCGGTTGCGATCGGCGGCGCGACCTTCAGCGCCGCTGCCTACGTCGTCGTGCGTCGATTGAGTGCGCAGGAGAACCCACTCGTCATCGTCTTCTATTTCCCGCTCGTCACGCTCCCGGCGGCCGCCCTCACGATCGGCTCCGACTTCGTCTGGCCGGAAGGAATCGAATGGCTCTGGCTCCTGGGCATCGGCATCGCGACGCAGGTCGGTCAGGTCAGCCTGACTCGCGGCCTGACGGTCCTCCCCGCGGCGCAGGGCACCGCCCTCTCCTACCTGCAGGTCGTATTCGCTGCGATCTGGGGCGTCTGGTTCTTCGGCGAGGCGCTCGACGCGTGGACGATCGCGGGGGGAGCGCTGGTCCTGGTCAGTTCGATCCAGGTCGCGCGTCGTCGGAGCTGAACGAAGACCGGACGGGATCCGCGCTAAAGGCGGGCGTGGCGCAACTCCGTCTCGAGGATCGCCGCGCAACCGAGCGCCTCGAGCGCATCGATCACACGCTGTGTCGAGTCCTTGTCGACCAGCACCTTCACGGCGAGCCATTCCGGATCCTGCAGATGCGCGACGGTCGGCGACGAGAATCCCGGCGTGATCTCGACGGCTTCGTCGATCCGATTGGCCGGACAATTATATTCGAGCAGCGTGTAGCGCGAAGCGGCCAGCACGCCGTCGATCCTCCGAATCAGTTGATCCGCGAGTTCGGGATCTCGCGGCGAGGGACTTCCGATCAGCACGGCCTCGGCGTCGAGCACCCGATCGATCTCGACCAGATCGTTCTCGACCAGGCTGTTGCCCGTCTCGACGATCTCGACGATCGCGTCGACCATGCCGAGCAGCACCATCACCTCGACGGCACCCTGGATCTCGATCACCCGAACGTCGGGCACGCCCTCGCGCTCGAAGTAGTCGCGAGCGAGACGCACGAACTTCGCCCCGACTACGGCGCCCGCAAGATCGCGAACCTGTCGATTGGACGCGTCCTTGTGCACGGCGACGGACAGCCGGCATTTCCCGAAGCCAAGTCGACGGTGTTCCCTGACGTCGACTGCTTTCTCCAGAACCTGATCGCTGCCGGTGATGCCGAGATCGACGACGCCCTCGGCCACGAGGACGGGGATGTCGGAGGTATTGGTGAAGATGATGCGCGTGCCCGTATCCGTGCAGACGGAGAAGAGGCGCCGCCCCGAGACCCGAAAGCGCAGACCGGCTCGCTCGAGCATGGCGAGCGCGGCCTCGCGTAGTCGCCCTTTCGATGGCACGGCGATCCGCAGTCGCTCGTCGGGAATCATCTCTGCTCTTCCTCTTGTTGCTGGGGCCGCGAGGCTTTCTCCTCGAGGCCGCTCGTACCGAATCGACGCTCGAGTTCGGCATAGACGGCCGCCGGCTCGACACCGCGCGATGCCATCATCACCCAGACGTGGAAGAGAAGGTCGGCGACTTCGTGAGCCAGCGCGTCGTCTCCTTCGTCGCGTGCCGCGATGACGACCTCTTCGGCCTCTTCGCGCACCTTCGCCGCGATCGCTTCCCAGCCACCCTCGAAGAGCCCGACGACATAACTTCCCGACGGACGCTCTTCGCGGCGACGCAGGATGATGTCATGCAGACGATCGAGGATCGCGCTCGTGTCTTCGCGGGTCGAACCCATCTCGCCTCTCGCGGCTCCGCGCCGCCTCGCTCCGCTGATCTCAGCCTCGCTCCCTTCGCGAGGCCCCGTCGCTCCGGATCGTCTGTCGAGCGACTTTCGATCGGGGGCGGGACTCTAGCGGAGCGCGTCGTCCGGTGGGAAGTGCGCGTTGCCCCGGCTGGAGAGATCGGGTTCAGTTCGAGCGGCTGCGAGACGCGCCGACCGCGGCGGGGAGCCAGGCAGCCGCCAACGCGACCGACCCGGAATGGAATCGAGGGCCCGACATGATGAAGACAGCGAAACGGGTCGACCTCCTTCCCCCGCAAGCCGCGGCCGAGAACGCACACTCCTCAGCGTATCGACGCTGTCTCGAAATCAGGCGCGTCGTGTTCGTCGTCGGCCAGGACGTACCGAGCGAGATCGAGTTCGACGGTCTCGATGCGGACGCGCGGCATTTCCTCGCCTATCCGGACACCGAAGCCACGAACCTGAAGGACGCGCTCGGTACGGCCCGCATGCGCGTCGTCGAGGGGGACGCGAAGGCCGAGCGCATCGGCGTGCTCGAGTCGGCGCGAGGACTCGGGATCGGCCGCGATCTCGTGCTTGCGATCGAGGCACACGCCCGCAAGCTCGGACTGCCCCGTGTCCGACTGAACGCACAGCTCCAGGCCGCTCCTTTCTACGAGAAGCTCGGCTACGTGCCCTACGGTGAAGTCTTCGTCGAAGCGGACATCGACCATCGCGCGATGAAGAAGCGGCTCGACTGATTCGCCCAGCGTCAGGCGCTGATGCTGTCGTCTACTCCGCGCCGCCTGCGACGCCGTCCGACACCCGGTCCGACGCGCGGTCTGAAATGCGGTCCGAAACGCCGTCCGACACACGATAGTGCAGACGCTCTCCCGCCCAGAAGACCTCGAGGGATCCGGGGCCCTCACCGTCACGATCGGGTGCGTTCCAATCGACGCGCTCGAGCTGGATTCGCTGCGTGTTGCGTGGGACGCCGTAGAAGTCGGCGCCATGAAAGCTCGCGAATGCTTCGAGTCGATCCATCGCCTCGGCCCGATGGAAGGCTTCCGCATAGGCTTCGATCGCGACCGGCGCGCTGAAGATGCCGGCACAACCACAGGCCGCTTCCTTTCGCTCGCGAACGTGCGGCGCGCTGTCCGTGCCGAGGAAGAAACTCGGATCCCCGCCCGTCGCGGCGCGCACGAGAGCCGCGCGATCGGACTCACGCTTCAGGACCGGGAGGCAATAATGATGCGGACGCAGCCCGCCGTCGAAGAGCGCATTCCGATTGAAGAGGAGGTGCTGCGGAGTGATGGTGGCGGCGATGCGCGCCGGCATCTCCTCGACGAAAGCGGCCGCCGCCTCGGTCGTGATGTGTTCGAAGACGACGCGCAGACCCTCCAGGCGTTCGATCAGCGGGCGTAGCTCGCGGTCGAGGAACCACCGCTCACGATCGAACACATCGCATTGCGGCGACGTGGCCTCGCCGTGCACGAGCAGCGGCACGTCGCGCGCTTCCATCTCCTCGAGGACCACTCGAAGCGACTCGAGTCCGCGTGCGCCGTATTCCGAGTTCGTCGTCGCGCCCTGGGGATAATATTTGAACCCCGCGACGAAGGGCGAGTCCGCCGCAGCGTGCACGTCCTCCGCGATGGTGTCGGGCGTGAGGTAGAGGGCCATCAGCGGTTCGAAATCGAGACCTTCGGGCGTCGCTTCGAGGATCCGCTCTCGATACGCCCCGGCGGCCGACACCTGCGTGACCGGCGGATCGAGATTCGGCATCACGATCGCTCGACCGAATCGTCGCGCGGTATAGGGAACGACCCGCTCGAGCATCGCGCCATCACGCAGATGAAGATGCCAATCATCGGGCTTCGTAATCTCGAGGCGATCCAACGCGGCTCCCACGTGCGCCGAGACAGCCGACGCGACGATCGAGCATAACCGCCCGTCGCGACCGATTCAGCCCTCGCTTCTTCGCCTGTCCGGGAGTGCGACGCCCTCGATCAGCGCGTCGCCGCGGGACCGGGCCCCGTTTCACTCGATTGGACGAGCGCGAGGCTAAAAGACTGGGTCGCTTCGCCGCCATCGCGATCGTGCACAACGACCTCGACCTCATGCCGCCCCGCCTGATCGGAGGCCGGCATCCAGGTCACGAGTCCCGACGACTCGTCGATCTTCATGCCACGAGGCGATCGGCGCAGGCTGTAGCGGAACTCATCGACGTCGCCCGTGTCCTTCGCGCGAACCGCATAGCTGAAGAAGCCGTTCGCTCCGGGACGCGGCGGCGCGGAGACGATGACCGGAAGGCTGTTACCGATCACGATCTCACCGCTGTGCGCCGCCCGGCTCCAGGCCCGGCCATCGAAAGCGCGGGCGCGCAGACCGATGCGATCGCCTTTCTTCAGCTGTGACGCCGGGAAGAACTCGTCCTCGATCTCCGAAGTCTCTCCGTTCACGATCCAGCGGTACTCGATCTCGATCGCGTCGCCGTCCGGATCGTCTGCTCGAACCTCGCCTCGCCACCGCTCGTCCTGGGCCCCGGAAGATTCGCTGGCTTCGACACGCTCGATCGACAGAGCACTGAGGCGCGGACGCTGGTTGCGGACGGGACTGTCCATCACGAGTCCCCGACCCGGTCGATCGCCCTGGTAGGGCGTCACGCGCACGGCGATCACGTCACCCGTGGATAGCCGCGGCAACACGACCTCGGCCGCGTTCGGACCGAATTTCTCGCCGTTCCTCATCCAGACGTACTGGAGCGACGACCAGTCCCCCGAGACTCCGACGATCGCCTCGAACCGCTCCCGGGATTCCGGCTCTCGGGGTTCGAACTCGATTCGCTGGACCACGGGATCGTCACCGAAATCGCGAACCGTGGCTGGGTCGAGGCTGCCCTTCGCTTCTTCGGCCACCGATGCTTCCGATGCCTCCAATTCGAAGACCGAGAGAACGGGCTTCGTGACGACGGGCGCCTCGGACTCCGAACATCCCGCCACGAGCAGCGCCGCAGCGAAACAATGGACCAGGCGCTGGCCTACATGATTTCCCAGGTGATTGGGGACGCGCTTGGCGCCATGTCTTCGAAACATGCTCATTGGTTCTGCTTCCAGTAGATGACCGAAGAACCCGATCCCGGGCGCGGCGGCGGATCGATGGTGACGACCGCGCCCTTCGAGGTCTTCACGTACATCGTGTCGTCGTCGGGATCCGGCGCCATCGAGATTCGCGGCGTGCTCGCGAGCCCGATGCCCACGCCCACATAACGCTCTTCCATGGGCGTCGCGGGCGAGCCGGCCGTGAAGTAGCCGCGTCCGCGAGCGACATCCATCACGTAGAGCCGCGAAGTGCCCGAGGCCCCGGCACACGGGTCGGGATTGCCGACGTCGATGTCGAAGCTGACGAAAATCAGGTAGCCCGCAAAGACGGTCAGGTCGCTCACGAATTTCTCGCCATCTTCGGCGACGAAGTAGTAACCCTGATCCGAGAGGTCGTTGTCGTAGGACGCCGATGTCACGTTCGTGAGGTCGGTCTCGACGTAGCTGTTCGAGAATGCCGACGATCCGATCGGGAAGTAATCCTTCACGACGTAGACCCGGTTGTTCTCGTCATAGGCCGCCACACCCTCGTAGTCGAGCTGCTCACGCTCGCCGCTCGCGAAGGCGAGATAGAGCGTGTTGCGCGAAAAGCTGGCGGACGGGGGATAGAAGAAGCTGCGGTAGTGCGTCGCGGATCCGTCGGACGCCGAGCCGCTCGCGAAGAAGATGCCCGCGTCCCAGTTATCGATGATTCCGTCCGATCCGGACGTGTCCTCGCCCTTGGCCGAGATGTCCCACTTCCACATCTGGCCACCCAGGTCGCCGATGTAGACGACGTCCGCGAACCCGTCGAAGTCGAGATCGAGAACGGCCGGCTTGCTCGGCAGCGCGTAGTTCATGTTCGGATTCGTCGCGGCGTCGTAGGCGACCTTGTCGAGGATCTGCCCGGTCGCGAGATCGACCATGTAGATCGCCTTGCTCCGGAGCGTCCAGCCCGCATCTCCGCTCGTCGCCGCGAAGTCTGCGTGGTTCGGGTCGGCGCTCGGCTCGTAGCCACCACCAAAGATCGCGACCCAGCGCTCGCGACAATTGACGTCGCCGTCGTCCTTGCCACAGACGTCCGAAGTTCCGTCGTCGACTCGCACGCGCGTGATGACCGGTTCCGACCAGGCCAGGCCCAGCGTCGAGTCGGTGAACTCCCAGAGATACTTCGGATAGGGACCGTGGGGATCCATCGAAGACGTCGACGCGGGATTCGTCACGTCGAGCGCGAGATAGCCCGCCCCACCTTCCCTGAATCCGGTCATCGAGATCGTGGCCCACTCGTCGGCCTGGCGCGTGTAGTCCGTCGATCCGCTTCTCAGCCAGACGTCGGCCACGACCGGGGAGCCGTCGACGAAGTAGTAGGTGCGCGGGCTATTGCGCGGAACGAGCTTGACGTCGTCGAGCAGGAGGCCGGGCACGTAGCCGAAGCGCTCGACACCCGAACCCGACGTATAGAAGACCGCGCTCGTCTCGACGGCCGGCGTAAGAGGGTTGTCACCCACCGTCAGGCTGCCCGCATCGAATGCATGAACCATTCCGTCGTTGGCGCCGACATAGAGAACGCGATCGCGCCCGGCATGACTCGTGAGGAAGGCGTCGTAGCCGGACTCGCCCGAGAGAGTGGTGGTCGGGGGCCCGACGACGACGGGGGTGGAGTGGAAGATGTCGCCGAGGACCTTGCCCCGAAGTTCGGTGCGGTCGCTGTCACCATCCTCGTCGAAGGCATCCTGGCCCCGCAGATAGTCGATGACCGCGTCCTCGGCCTGCGTCTGCGTAGTGACTGTCGACGCGGGATAGTTCGGAAAGAGCGAGATCTCGGCGGCCGTGACTCCGAGGGCGGCGCGAACGGCCGCATCGTTCGTGAAGTCGGCCCGAGCGTTCGCGAGCGTCGTGTAGAGCGCGCGCGAAGAGTTGCCGCGCAGCACCACGCCCGCATCCCAATGCGGATTCGGCGGATCGTAGAACTCGTTCGTCCCGGGATTGATCGCCGGATTCTGCGACGCGTCCAGGACTTCGCCGGTGGGCGAGATGTCGTAGGCCTCGATGTGCCCCTCCCAGAACGGGTCATTGTCGTCCGGCTCGAAGTAGGCGTTGTAGAAGGAGGAGCCGAACGCCGTCCGGCTGGTCGGCACCACCGCCGTCGAGTAGGACGCGAGGGCGTCGAAGCTCGCCTGCGTCAGCTCCGTCAGAACCGACGCGAGGGCGGCCGAAGACGACGCCGTGCGATAGAGACCTCCCCCGTTGTCGGCCATGCGCTGCAGGTTCGACCCGTTGATGTCGAAGCCGATCACGTGCGTCACGACGTTCTGGTTTCCGGCGAGGCTCGTGTTGAAGTCGCGCTCGAACATCGCCTGCGCGATGTCGTCGCTCCACTCGACGTTGTTCGTGCCCACGTTCGCGAGGTTCTCGACGCCGTTCTCTCCGATCCCGGCATCACCGTCGTAGTCGCCAATCGTATTCCAGTAGCCGGACACCGCGATGGCGTCGCCGTTCGGCGCACCATCCGAAATCATGATCTGGAAGGTGTCGCGACAGGTGTAGTCGAAGGGATTGGTCACTGCGGGCTCACTCGATCGCGTGCCCCACGACGCGAGCGTGCCCCAGCTCTCATTGGCAGCGAAGTAACGGGCCGAGTCGAGGATCTGCCCACTGATCGGCGTCCCGACGCTCGTCGTCGAATGCGAACCGATCGCATTCAACACCGCCTGGGTGTTCCCCGACGTGATCGCCTGGTTGAGTCGCGCGCCGTCATTTCGAAACGTCATCAGGCCGAAGCGCGCGTTCTCTTCGTAGGTCGTTCCGCTGATCAGGGGATTGACCGTCGTGATCAGACTCTGCAGCGACGAGATCGCGATGCTCTTCTTCGATCCACCGCCACCGGAAGGCGAGCTGCCCATCGACCCGGAGCTGTCCAGCAGGATCATGATGTTGGGCGCGAGCGTTCCGCCACCCGCAAAGAGATCGATGTCGGACTGACCCGCCCAGGCCGGCGACGCGACCGTGAAGGTCGCCGTCGTCAAGATGAGCAGACAAGAGAGAAGTTTCTGGATTCGTCGCATCAGTACGCTCCCGAGTTGGGCTGGAGTGAGCCGAGTTTGGCTTCGAGTTCAGTAACACCGTTGTTCGCGGCGACGGCGGTCACGTTCAGCAGGAAGAGTTCGTTCAGGAAGCCCCCTCCGACGTTGATCGAATACCCGTCCGGCGGCGGACCGACGCCCGCCGGCGCGATCGGCTGGGGCGCCATGTCGTTCCGACTCCGGCTCTGCACCTGGGTCCCACTGGCCATGTTGTACGTGAACGCGCTGAGGTCACGCGGGACTTGCAGCCGCTGCAGGGAGAGCTGGATGCCGGAATCAGCAGCGTAGAGATTCTCGAGGGAGGCGCGGGATCGGGCGCTCGAATGGGCCTCCTGGCCGGAGTACCCGATCAGGTTCGAGACCACCGCGCTCACCAGCAGCATCACGACCATCGCCGTGATGAGGGCGAATCCGCCTGCGCGTCGGCCGAGGCCGGTTCCGTTTCGATTTCGTATCGAGTTCATCATCGTCGTTCCTACTGCAGGTTCCGGATGACCGTGTCTCCGGAACTCCTGCGTCGCTTGAAGTTGTCCGCCGCGCCAGCGACGCGATTGCCGACCGCCGCGAACTGACCTGCGAACCCCGGCTCTGCTCGGAGCTCGCGCGCCGTGATCGAGATTCGAACGTTCTCGATCAGCTCGAACTCCTGCCCGGTGAGATCGTCGATCGGGAACTCGGCACCCTGGACCGTGCCGTTGCGATCGGCGTCGACCCCGAACTGCACCTGGAGATCCTCGACGTGACTCGAGAGGACGGTCGAATTGCGCGTCAGCGTCGTCCCGTTCACCTGATAGACGAGCGCTGGCACCGCGACGTCTCCGGTGACGGCCGCAAATCCGCCGGAGGTCGAGGGCGTGAAGGAGATCACGCCCCCGGCGATGTTCTGGATCACGGCGCAATGGGCCTCCGTGCCGGTTCCGATCAGGACGCCGCCGCCGATCGTGAAGTCATCGTTTCCGTCGCTATCGATGTCCATCGTGGCCGCCGAGACCGTGGCGGACGAGGACGTCCCGACGATCGGCGCCGTGAGGCGGGCTCCGGCGAATTTGGCATTCGCGCCCGTGAGAACCGCGGGATCGATCACGGTCGAGTCGCTCACACACAGGATGTCGGAACCGTTCGCTCCGCCATCGATGCTCCCGATCGCCGCGAATGCCGGGACCATGAAGCCGGCGATGCGCAGGTCGGAGAGGATCACATCGTTGATCAGACGTGACTCCTGCTGGATCTCGACGGTCCGCTCGTGTTCGATCGAACTCGTGTGCTGGTTCGAGAAGGCGAAGAGAAGCTGCGAGGTCACGATGGCCATCACGACGATCGCCACCATGAGTTCGACGAGCGAGAAGCCCGCATTCATTCGCGTGTTTCGATTGTTCGGGATCATGCTCAGAGCTCCGACTTGAAGGTCTCGAGTTGCACGTTTCGGACCGCGCCGCTCGCATCGTTCCACGCGACCGTGACCAGAATCCGATAGACGTCGGTCTCGGGTGAATCCGGCGTGATCGTCCAGGCGCGATTGAATGCCATCGCGTTCGCGTCGTTCGGATCCGGATCGATCGGATTGGTCGGATCGTTCGGATAACCCGGATCCGTGCGGATGACCTCGAGCGCCGTGGTCGACATCTCCTGGAAGATCTCGAGTTGCTGCTGGGCGAGGCCGTGAGCAAGCATTCGATCGTGCGACTGATCGGTCGAGCGGAAGGCCGATATCTGCGCCGCCGCGACGCCGAGCATCCCGAAGCCGAGAACGGACAGCGCGATCATGACTTCGATCAGGCTGACGCCCGCGATCCGCGACGCGCGACGCGCACGCTTCGTCGCGACCCGCTGCGAACGTCCGGGTCGTGTCTTCAATTCGCCCATTGTGCGTTTCCTCTCTCCCAGATCCGTGCGCGACCATTGCCAATGGGACGCAGCGCGTATCCGAACTGCTTGCGGCCGTTGTTCAGGTAGATGCCCCCTGCCCCGGTTCCGAAGGCGCCGATCGCACATCCCGCATCGAAGGCGTGCGCGGTGCCCTCCGGTCGGAAGAGCACCCAACTTGCGGGATCGCCATCCGGCTCGGTGAGAGTCGATCCCGTCGCGATCGCGCCGAGACCCACGTCGTCCGGCATCGCGACGACGCCCGGCATCACGCCGCCGGCGACTCCTGCGCGCGGTTCGACCGAGAGGCGTTCTTCCCCGGGATCGATCTGACAGTTCTGATTCACGGATCCCGGCACGCCGTCGTTCACGACACTCACGATCGCCGGACCTGTATTGAAAGCGGGGAGTGCATTGCCCGACGCGTCGGTCCCGACGAAGACCAGGTGGATCTGTCCGGTGCGAATCGCCTCGGAGCGCGCGAAGCCGAAGGCCGCCGACATCTCCTGGACAGCGGACCTGAGTCGGGCGTCGGCGCTCCCACCGACCATGCTGGGGACGACCGCCGCCGCGAGGACCGCGAGGATGGCGACGACGATCGCGACCTCGATCAGGGTGAAACCCGATCGCGTTCGCTCCGCGCCCTCGCATCTCCTACGGATGCAACTCTGCGGCATGCATCTCGTCGTCGCAGCGCTCATTGCGAATCTCCGATGTCGGCGCCCCCGCCCGTTCGCCATCGAGTCACCGGTCTCCAACGCAAGCGATGTGCCATCTGCGGTTTCCGCGTCAAAGGTCTGGATTCACAGCGCATTCGGTTTTGGCATTTCTCCGCGGCGCAAAAACCTGCAGCGCAATTCTCTGCGGGCCACGAAGCAGCGTGCGCAGCAAGTTGCGTATGAATCACCGCTGGGCTACTTCGCAGCTGACCACCGACGGTGGAGGGAGTCCCCGAGAGACCCGACCTTCGACAGGGAACGAAAGTCGAACGCAGGGTCTAGCGGGGCCAGGACGGAGCGCGGCCACGGTGGCCATGTCTTCGATCTGCGGGAAGCCGGTGAGATTCCGGCGCGAGCCCGTCGCTGTAACCGGGGACGATCTGCACAACTGAGCCACTGGACCGACGCCTCCGACGCAAGTAGGAGTCGCAGAAGGACCGGGAAGGCGTGCAGCATCGGATGATCCGGGAGCCAGAAGACCGACCCTCCAGCGGCGCTACGACTCTCGGGAACAGAGGGCGTAGGGCAAGACGGATGCGTTCGACGTGCAGCGACTCCGCTGCACGCAGGATTCGCCGCCGATCCCTCCTCGCCTCCACGTTCTCTCGAGCCATCGCCGTTTGCCGTCCTCTACAGGTCCGGCCTCGAGGTCGGACCATGAGCGTCCGGTTACGACGCTCGAGAGGCAAAGCACAGAATGTCCTGTCGACGAACGATGGGTCGCGCACTGCGACCTGGCCGGGATGCGCTTCGCGCCGCCCGAATTCTGATCCTTCTCTCTTTCTCTTCCATGCTCCTCGCGATCCAAGCCGGACCTGCCCTAGCAGGGCCCTTCACGGATACCGGTCATCCGGCCTCCGCCATGTGGGCCTGGGCGACCGACGTCGACGAGGTCGTCCGCGGCCCGCTCGACATCGCGTCGCCGGGCGGCGGCGACGCGAGTTTCGGTGTCGAGGCGAACGTCCTCGGCGCGGCGACTGCCAACCCCCTCGACACACTGTCCCTCGGCGATGGCGGATCGATCACCCTGCACTTCGACAGCGCCATCCGCGACGAAACGGGCGACGACTTCGCGGTCTACGAGAACGGCTTCCGCGACCTGTTCGGGCTCTTCGCCGAGTTCGCCTATGTCGAGGTCTCGACGAACGGAATCGACTTCGCCCGGTTCGACTCCGACGCGTTCAATGCCTCACCCGTCCTTCCCTTCGATTCGCTCGACCCCACCGACTACCACGGCCTCGCCGGACGACACGAAGCCGGGCTCGGCACGGGCTTCGACCTGACCGACCTGGACATGGATCCGCTCGTGCTCCTCGGCACCGTCGACCCGATGGACATCCGCTATGTCCGTCTGGTCGACGTCATCGGAAACGGCTCGACGACCGACGGCGGCGGCAATCCGATCTACGACCCCTACCCGACCGCATTTCCGCAGGGCGGCTTCGATCTCGAAGCGGTCGGGGTGATCCACGTCCCCGAACCCGGCGTCGTGCTCGGCCTCCTCGCGGGCATCCTCGGGCTCGGGCTCGCCGGACGACCTCGCAATCGTGAACGCATCGGTCGTCGAGCGACGATCCTCGCTGCGACCTTCGCGTTCACTGCCTTCGCCTCTCCGGCCGCGGCCCTGGTCGCCACCTTCGACGACCTCGGACTCGGAAGCGAGGCATTCCTGGATGGTTCGACCCTTCCGGGCGGCTACACGAGCGGCGGCATCTTCTTCGAGAATGACTACAACCCGACCTACGGAAGCTTCCAGGGCTTCGTCGCCTCGACGACGACCGACACGACGACGCCTGGGTTCGGCAACCAGTTCAGCAACATCACGGGAGGGGGAAGCGGCGGCAGCGCCGCCTTCGGTCTCGCCTTCGACACGGGCCGCATCGTCCTGCCGTCATTGCAGATCGTCCTCGGAGCCGAGTTCACGAACTCGACCTACGCGGCGCTCTCCATGTTGAACGGCGACAGCTTCACGGACCCCTTCGGTGGTCCAGGCGGGGACGAACCCGACCTCTTCCGTCTGCACATCGAAGGCATCGACGATCTCGGCGCCTCGACCGGCATGGTCGAGTTCGTTCTCGCGGACTACCGGTTCGCGGACAACGGCCTCGACTACATCGTCGACGAGTGGGTCTATCAGGACCTCAGCGTCCTCGGACTCGTGAAGGAGCTGCATTTCAGCTTCGAGTCGACGGACGTCTCCGAGTTCGGCGGTGTCGAGTACATCAACACACCGGCGTACTTCGCGATCGACAATCTGACGACCGTGCCGGAACCGGGTACGGGCATCCTCGTCGCGCTCGGACTCGCAGGCCTTGCGAGCAAGCGACGCAGCGTTCGCTAGTCGGACGACGACTTCGATGTCTCGGCACCATCAGGGGCGAGCCCGCTTGCGCAAGCAGGCGGTGCTCGCCTGTGCCTGGATGCTGATCTCTTCTCCGCTTCGGCTCTCGGCCGAGGAATCCGAGACGGCCCCCACGCTGGATGAGGACGCGTCCGTCGCCGCCGAATCGAATGAGGCCACCGAGTCGGACGACGTCGAAGAGATGCTCGTCATGGGCACGCGGCGCGCGGCCATGGACGTGCTCGCGGGCGCCTCGACCAGCCGCGTCGAGACCGACGAGCGTCTGATCGAGGGGGCGCAGATCGATGACATCCTGGCCGAGATGCCCGGCGTTCAGATTCGCCGCTTCGGCGGGATCGGAGAACGCTTCGAGATTTCGATCCGCGGCTCGCGCCCCGAACAGGTGCCCGTCTTCCTCGATGGCGTTCGCATCGACAACTCGCTGACGGGAAAGACCGACCTCTCTACGCTCTGCCTGGACGTGCTCCAGGAGATCCAGGTGACTCGCGGCGCCGGTGCGGCGCGCGCGGGCTCCGGAGCCATCGGCGGCGTCGTCAATCTGGTCAGCAAGAAGGACGTCGACGAGACACCCGAGACCAGGCTGCGCGCGTCCGCCGGAAGCTTCGACTCCTACGAGGGCAGTCTTCGACACGCCCGGCGCATCGGCGACTGGGACGCCTCCCTCTCCTACTGCGGCTTCCATACCGAGGGCGACTTCGACTTCCAGACAGCACGTCAGTTCGTCGGCGGCGTACCGACCGGATCGGCCGACGTCGTGACGCGCATCAACAACGAAGCGCTTCGACAGACGGGACTCGCTCAGCTCGGACGCAGTATCGGTCGCGGTCGAATCCACATGACGCAACTCGCGAGCTATCTGGATCGCGGCGCGCCGGGCCTCGAACTGAATCAGCGCCCCAACTCCGAGGAGCGCGACCTGTCGACGCTCACCAGCTTGAATTTCGAGTATCCCGTCGGCGTATTGCCTTCGGGTCGCTTCGAGGCCCTCCTGGCGCATCGATTCGAACGCAATGAATTCGAAGACGATCCCTATACCCCCGCCTCCAATCCGATCGACGCCGACACGCGCGTGAACGACTCGGTCCTGCAGACGAACCTGGGATTCGACACGAGTGTGCTCGAGGGACGCCAGATATTCAGCGTCCTCGCCGAGGGCCGCTTCGACCAACGCCAATCGAACGAAGCCCAGTCCCGGTCGCGTGCGGGCGGGGCGCTTCGCGTGGAGATGCAGGCGAGTTGGTTCGACGAACGCCTATCGATCTCGCCGAGCCTCCGCCTCGAGAGATTCGAGGGACTCGACACGGAATGGATACCCGGCGTCACCGCGCGAATACAGCCCCTCGACTGGCTCGAGATCCGGGGCGCCTTTGCGCGCAGCTACCGCGCGCCCTCGTTCCAGGAGCTCTACCTCCCCGACAAGGGCTTCGAGCGCGGCAACCCCAACCTGAAGCCCGAAGAAGCATGGAGCGGCGAGATCGGCATGACGCTCCGCAGCCCCTTCGACTCGGCGTGGCTCGATGCGGAGGTCGAGGCCACGTACTTTGCGGGAGAGATCGAGAACGCCATCGCCTTCCTGCTGATCAGCCCGGACGTGCTCGCCCCGGTGAACACGGGCCGCTCGGATACGCGGGGCTACGAACTGACCGTTCGCTGGTCGCCACATCCCTGGTTCCGAGCGACGGGTTCGCGCACGGTCACCGATGCGGAGCTCGAGAGCACTGGGGCGAAGGTCGCCGGCGTCGCCGTCTCGCAGACCGACGGGCGGATCGAAATCGGGCCGCGGGATCGATGGAAGCTGGTCGGCGAGGTGCACTACACCGGGCGGCTTCCCGTCTCCGCCAACGAAGCGGCGGTCGTTCCGTCGCGCACCTCGTACGATGCAAGCGCGTCGATCGATCTCACGAAGGTCCCGGTCCTGCACCTCGGGCGCTTCGGCAAGTCACTCTGGCTCAGCGTTCGCGGTCGGAACCTCAGCAACGCGGCGTTGCGCGACGCCCGCTCCTTCCCACGGCCCGGTCGCAACTTCTCGATCGCCCTCGAGAGCGTGTTCTGATGAAACCCCTTCGTCATCGACTCGCACTCGCGATCTTCCTCCTCGGGGCGGCGACCATCTCCACGGGCTGCGAAGGCGACGGCAGCGATGGCTCTGCCCCGCGCATCGACTTCCCGCCGACACCGGAATGCATCCGATTCGCCGGCGGATTCCCGTCCGGGTTCGACCTGCTACCGGGCGCCGCGAACGAAGCCGCGGTCGTCCAGTTCACGCCCGCCGTCGTGCTCGGGCTCGACCTCGATTTCCAGCCCCCGATCCTACTCACCGACAGCGCGATTCCCGGTTTTCCGGAGCGGTCCTGCAGTCGATGTGGCGGACTTTCTCTGCCGGACAGTGATTCCGACGGCGAAGCCGACGCGTGCCGCTCCGACGAGCTCGGGTTCTTCTGTTTCTCTCCCATCGCCGGCGACCTGCACGCGATCGATCGAGACCTCGTCGCGCTCAGCACTTCCAGTCACGAGGGCATCGTCCTGATCGATCCGCAGGACGGCAGCCTTCGGAGCGTCGACATCGAGACGCCGGCTGCGAGCGCCGACTTCGATCCCGACGACTGGCCCTTCTGGCCGACGCCCGGGGCGAGCTTCGAGCGCACGGGCTTCTCGACGCGGACCTGTGTCTACGGCGACGGTTTGATGGACTCACTCGGCGATCCGATCGGAGTGAATGTCTTCTGCGACGGAATCCGGAACGGCTTCGTCACGGGGTTCACCGCGGGATCGGCGTTCATCGGCGACCGACTCTTCGTCGCGACCTCGAACCTGCTCCGCTCGGGTCGGGCACAGTACGCCCCCGGCACGGTCCTGGTCTTCGAATTCGACCGGAGCTTCGACCCGCCCTTCGTGCGACCCGATCCGACCGCGTCCATCGTCATGACGACGGGCTTCAATCCCACGTCCGTCACGGCGTACACGACGCCCTCCGGCCGTGACCTCGCACTCGTCGGCTTGACGGGCATGATCCTGCTCGGCACCGGGCCGGATCGTGTCCAGACCGAATCGTCGATCGACGTGATCGACGCCCAGAGCCGCGTGCTGATCGCGACGATTCCGCTCGGACGCGCCGGGCTCGGCTTCGACGGACTCGCGATCGACTCGACGGGTCGCGTCGCGCTGATCGGCGCTTCGACCGGACGCGCCCTCTTCGGGATCGACCTCGCGGCGCTCGACGATCCGATGCTCGGCCTCGGGCCGGAGCCCCTGCCGATCGTCCTCGACGGCTCGGATCCGACCTACGCCGATGCCCGGCTCTACGATGCCGACGCGCCCTTCGCGCTTCCCAAGCGGTCGAACGGCCCGCCAGACTCTCAATGCGCGACGCAGACCTCGGTCGCGCTTTCCAGCGACACGAATTCCGGCGCGGCGAGTGACTTCTGTGACGGGACGCTCAGTGTTCTATCGATCCAGACGCCACTGCTGCGCACGACGCCCCTCGATCCCGCCACCGCCGTCGTCGTCGATCGACTCCAGGTCGTCGCCGCCGCGCTGGTCAATGACGCGATCGGGGAAACGCGGGCGATCGACGGCGTGCGGATCCGGCCCGGCCGACCCGGCATCGATTTCACGGGGCCCGATGTGTACTTCACGGCGGGCCTGCCGGAGGGAGGCGTATGCGGCGCATTCGTCGAGACACCATGAGCAGTCGTGCCCCCCGCAGCTCGGTCGCGCCGTGGCTCTTCGTCGCGCTCGCGACCCTGATCGCGTCGACCTCGCTCGCCGAGGACGAGCGGCCCGCGCGGCTCGACCCGCCGGGTGCGCAATCATCGAACCCATCGACGACCGAAGGCTATCGCGCGAGGGGGACGGATCCGGCGGGTCCACGCGAGTTGGTCTTGTGGCGCTGGCACGAGAACGGCTTCACACGTCTCGCTTCGACGCGATCGCGACCGGACGGGCGCTTCGATTTCGGCGAGCAGCCCCTGCCCGCCGTCGAGACCTGGTTCCATGTCGCGCCGCACGGTGTCGAGCCCGAGGCGGAGGGCCTCGTACGCATCGAACGACGACTCCGCGCGCCGCGAGTCCTGCCGGACGGACAGCTGACTTCGTCGATCTACCTCGTGCCGGCTGCGGATGGCGGCGAGTTCAGGATCTACGACGCGACGAGCGGACGCCTGCTCCTACGCAGGGACATCGAACCACGCGATCGCCCATCCGATGCGCTCGACCTGCAGAGTGAGCTTCCGTCTCCCCCGCCGTCGGCGATCACGATCGAGCAGGTTCTCGACGATGGACGCCGCTCCGAGCGGACCTACTGGCGGATCGAATAGCGCCCGCAGGTCGCGCGACGGCGATTCAACCGGTCGTGTCGAGTCGTCCCGCCGCGTGAAAACTGACGAGCCCCGCCGCAACAGCCACGTTCAGCGAGTCGATGTCTCCGGCCATCGGGATGCACACCCGCTCGTCGAGCAGTCCGAGCACGTCGTCCGAGAGTCCCATCGACTCGCTCCCCAGGACGAAGACCTCGCGATGTCCAGCGGCTCGTGTGAACAGAGACGACTCCGCGCTGCCGTCGAGACCGACGCACGAGAACCCGGCCGCCTGCAGCGACGCGAGTCCGGCCACGAGCGAATCACATCGGATGATCGGGCACTCGAAAATCGAGCCCGACGCCGCTCGCACGACCAGGCCATTCACCCAGGGTTGATCGACGAGGGGCCAGAGGATTCCAGCCAGGCCGGCCGCGACCACCGATCGCACGACCATCCCGACGTTCTGCGAGTTGGTGACGCCGTCGAGAGCGAGCAACCGGGTCGGCGTTCGCGCGGCCATGCCCTTCGATGCCTCGATGAACGCGTCGACTTCGATCACTCGGCCGAGACGGACGCGGGCGCCGATCCCCTGATCGTGTCTCGAGGCTCCGGTGTACCGGGCCAGCGCTTCGCCCGGGACCTCCTCGATTTCGATTCCGGCCGAACGCGCCTCGTGCAGGAGCGCTCGCTCGTCGGGCGATCGCCGTCCCTTCAAGACCTTGATCTCGAGGACTTCGGATCCGCCTGA
>Ga0315338_1001707_pt1 | contig 25592 bp, 24 predicted proteins | sample ASW8metaG_FD_204518 | JGI IMG/M metagenome (GOLD analysis project Ga0315338, IMG submission 204518) | Ammonia-oxidizing marine archaeal communities from Monterey Bay, California, United States - ASW #8 | ecosystem: Environmental > Aquatic > Marine > Coastal | place: USA: California | collected... | reverse complement strand
GAAATTAACAAGGCCATGGACAAACTCAACCACCGTCCGAGAAAATCGTTGAGTTATCGGACACCCTTTGAAGTCTTCTTTAATACCAGGACTTCACTAACTGTTGCACTTCAAAGTTGAATCCGCGCAATGTATAATATAAGACTACCTAATAATCTCAACAAATTGATCCGCTTTAGCCGTGAAGCGATGCTCATCGGCGTCGGACATAAGCCCAACTTCCCCACAATTAATAGACAGTTATGACAGATACTTCCTCTGAGGATGTACTTTGGAATTGCTACAATACTTTGTTATTGAGCAACGGCATAGATCGCACCCGAAAAATTCTTACGCGGTATGAGCTTTTCCACCTAACAGTAGATACGCCTGGCGATGTAGTTGAGGCAGGCGTATTTAAAGGTGCTGGTTGGATGTTTTGGCTTAAGCTCTTGAAGTTATATGCGTCCGGCGAACATAAACGCGTGGTTGGTTTTGATACCTTTGGTTCCTTCGCCAGCAGTCTTGTGGGATATGAGAAAGAGACAGCAAAATCTTTCACTGATGAGGCGAATTTCCAAAGAAATTGACCCTAAGACTCTGATGCAGTACTCAAAAGATGCGAAGCTGGGAACAGGAGAACTGGCATCCGGAGATGTGCTCGAAACAATACCAAAGTATGTGAGCGAGAACTCAGGTTTTCGAATTTCGCTCTTGAATCTAGATCTTGATACCTATCATGGGACGAAAGTCGCGCTAGAACATTTTTTTCCGCTGGTCACGCCAGGCGAAATGATGTTTTTAGATGAATACGGAATGCGCGGCTGGGGGGAATCCGACGCTGTGGATGAATACTTCTCAGGAATCGGTGAAAAGATTAAGATTAACGCGTGTCGCGATTCTACGAAACCAACGGCATTCATCCAGAAACCGCTATAGACTTTATTGACAACTATTAAGTGGAAGTGTCGCGACAAAACGCTCGGACTTTTCCTCGACCACGTCGGCGAAGAATTCCCACAAATCCCTTGCCTTGACAGACCTCGCCGCCATCTGGCCGGTAGCTCTCTCTTCGCAATTAATTACCGAGAGGGAATTGGGCATTTACTGCCCTAACCGCCAATGGATGCAATCTTTCCACACTTATCGCCTATAGCAAAATGAGCAAAGCCAAGAAGACGGCGATAACCGTCACAGACCGCTTGACCTTACTGTCGCTACTTCAATTACTAATTATAACTCGCTCGAATAGGTCTCTAGAGATACACTTTATCTCTGCATCGAGCCTCGCCAAAAAAGTGCTTTTGATTCTCAAAACCCTCGGCGCCCCCCCACTAAGGTGGCACACGATCAATAATCTCCTCTATTTGCACGATCATTCAATGGGAAGGTGCCAGGAATTTTCTTACTTGTCACATTTCTATGGCTTAAGGTTAGCCTCCAGCTTTCGTACCCATATTCGAGAACTCTTTGTCTACCACCGTGAGGATTACCAAAAGCGCGTGGAACTGTCCCTCGCTAAATACGTTAGCAGTATCTATATGAGCAAAATCCTGTGCCTTATCAACTACGTGTTTTACTTGCGATCTCAAGCTCATTCGACTGTCGCCTCACAGTTTATTTTTTTTTCGCAACACTCTTTCCTTATTGAACCAGAAGATTTAGACGACATTTTTCCACACAGAAAATGGTTGACTATCGTTACTTCTCTCCCCAGCTTTACGAATATTTTTCTCTGCACGTCACGCATTTTCTGGTTAGTATTTCAAGAATTAAAACTCTTACTCTCCGGTCGCTTTTCTGGTTTATTCGCCTCGCCGAAAAAAAAACGAACTAACATCGGGATTTTCGGTGCATGGGGATTTGTTCGAGCGGTTAATGATGCTTTCTGGTGGGAAAAGTCAAACATACCGGCTTGCCAAATTACCTATTTATTCTCTCGGAGAGACCTGCCCGCCTCTCAGGCGAATCTTGACCCAATCTTAAAGCGTGGTTTTAGGTTCGGAATAATTAACGGTGTCGCAACTGGGGACTACGACCCATCCGGAAAACCCACGACAGCCGGTTCCGCGTTAGAGCACATACGGCGAATTCTTTTCTTGCTATCCCACACGGGGAAACTGCTTCGATTCTCTGGCTTAAAACGGGTGCTATTTACCGAAACCCTCCTAACCCACTCAAAATCTTCCAAAATGGCCGAACAATTCTCTATGCTCGGTTTATGCGGTGTGTTTCACTATCAAGAGGTTTCTCGTGATGTAGTTTCTCTTGCGGCCTCACTCTCTGGAATTGTACGATTTGGCGTTCATTGGAGTGCCGCACACGGCATCAACATATCGAGCCTAAAGGTTCATCAGATGTTTTTTTATTCAGGCGCAAATGAAAAAATAATCTGCACGGAGGCAGGCTCAAGCAAAACAAAAACTCTTATTGCTGGCTCCATTTCCCATAGAATGCTCACGGCAGATGGTAGAAATCTAGTTAGTAGAGAAGCCCGACGTATCAAATCGAAGGGGGCAAAAAGACTTCTGGCGCTTTTTGACCACAAAGCCGCACCCAATTTTTACTCGTTCTTCATCAACTGGCTTCTAACTGATTGTGAGCTCGGGTTGATAATCAAAGGCAAAGGTGACACCGGTTGGGGAGAATTTCTATCAGATGACCTAAACGGAAAAGTAACGAAGGCAATTTCCACAGGTAGGCTATCGGTACTTCCAGGCTCCGTTCAACCTGCGGATGTTGGAGCATCTTCAGAAATTGATTTTTGTGTCGGCATGGGAAGTACGTCTGCAATTATTGTATGCGCATTGCAGGGTGCAAGAGTAATTTACCTCGATTATGAAAACTCTTTTCGATCAACTTTTTCATCTGAGACCGGGCTGAAGAAGGATCTGAGCGCCCAAGTTGTCTTCACTAACCCAGAAGAAGCGAAAACAGCAATCTTAATGTCGGGGCCTAACAAGACGGGTGAAGGGATGACGAGTATCCCACAGACAGTCCTTAATGAATTTGATCCGTTTCTAGACAATAACACTGCGACGAGGATTGCCAGATTTATCGAGTGCTATCTTCGTGCGTTTGAAAACACTCTAGACGGAAACGAAGCGCTAGATCTCGCGTTGGACAAAGTACGGAGACTTTCTATTTTTCAGCTCTGACGCCACCCAAAATTATCCAGACTTCGCGAGAAATTCAACCATACCCCTGATAAAGAAATGCTGACTCGTGTTGAGCACCTGGGCGAGTTTTTCCACGAGAATTACTTCATTTCACTTAGTCATAGCTGATCAATAAATTCCATAATGATTTTAGCATTATATTTTTTGTGTATTTCGGATTTTTCTGTACCTTCGTAAGCTCCCCCGTCAAGTAGACCACTCGAAAGTAGAGGATCTGGCTCTTTTCAATGCCTCGGCAGGTGTCATCCCACCGAGACTGTCATGGTCTCGCTCTTCGTTGTATTCAAGCATCCATGCCCATGTGATCTCTCGTACTTCGTCCAGATCCCGAAATAGCCAGGTGTCGAGCACTTCAGTTCGGTATGAGCGGTTGAATCGTTCTATGTAGGCATTCTGATTCGGTTTCCCAGGCTCGATGTATTTGATCATGATGCCGTTGTCCTGACACCAGGACGTGAAGCGTTCACCCAGAAACTCAGGACCATTGTCGGTACGCAGCACATCGGGCAGATCGCGAGTTGCCTTGATTTGTTCAAATACCCGGGTCAAGCGTTCACTCGGTAGTGAGGTATCGATTTCGATTGCCAATATCTCTCGATTAAAATCATCAAGGACGTTGAACGTTCGCAACCGCACGCCGTGATAGAGGGCATCACTCATAAAGTCAGCAGACCACACCTGATTGGGCCGCGATGGCACTATCAAGGGCGCCGGCTCTCTCTCCGGTATCCGCTTCTTCGTTCGGCGTCGCCGATTGAGCTTGATAAGGCAATACACTCGCCATACGCGTTTGTGGTTCCAGCGATGTCCCTGGCGGCGTAGCCGCCGAAACAGCTGCCAGAAACCGAGCCCCGGTTTCCGGTCTGCCATTTCACCCAGTGCCTCAGCCAACGGACGGTCCCGCTCCAGCCAATCAATCCTTGGTCTGTACCAAGCAGCCCGAGACAGACCAACGCTACGGCAGGCCTTCCGGATCGATAGATCATGGGCATCGACCAAATACTTCGCAGCCTCGTGCTTTTCGGACGTTTTCAGAGTTTTTTTTCGATCAGATCCTTCAGGGCCGCGTTCTCTAAGGCCATGTCGGCAAACATCCGCTTAAGCTTGGCATTCTCGGCCTCGAGCTCCCGGTGCCGTTTCAAATCAGAAGCCTCCAGACCTCCGTACTTTGACTTCCACTTGTAGTAGGTGGCAGAGCTAATGCCGTGCTGCCGGCACAATTCGATGACCGGTACACCATTTTCAGCCTCTTTCAGAATCGAAACGATCTGTGTCTCAGTAAATCGTGATTTTCTCATCAGGTCCCCCTAGGCTCATCATGCCAGAGGTCTCTACTAATGAGTGGTCTATCTATTGGGGGAGCTTACGAGTCGACACTTGCTTTTCACCCGTGCCAACTGTACTTGCGCAAATTTCCCACAACACTCTTGATTCCTCTTTTTGCCTGCAACAGAAGAATATACCCGACGCCTCTCAAAGTTGTTGGAGCGCAATACTCAAAAAGATCATCCCTACCAACACGCCACGACTCTTTATATTGCTCCTCCCCAATCGTAAAATCGAATGTATCCACCCCCTCCTTTAAGCAATTCTCCACTAGATGCTCGAGAAGCAATCTCCCTGGGGAGTATTTCTGCCATGACCCAAGTTCATAGGATGGCATGAAGTAATAAAATCTATTTTGGAATTGAAACCCTAAATGAGCCGCCAACGTATTATTTGCAAGTCGCAACTCGTCAATCCGAACTTCAAAAGTTCCAGACGACAGTAAACTGAGTCTATTAAAAAATTCCTGTACAGGTTCCCGATCGAGTGGATGCCTAGTATTATTTGACTTGTGCCATGCACTTTTTTGACTCAATATTGTCTGCGCCAGCGCCGATCGCTCTTTCGGCTCGACAGGAGAGCAAAACTCAACTTCCGCTATTTCATTTAATCTTCGAATTTGTCGTCTCGAATCTGATAACCGCTTGGGTTTGACTAGGAAATCACTTAAGTCACAAGACGCTTCATGAATGTCCAGATGACGTGCTTTCCCGTAGGCCCGAGTCGGATGTAAGAATTGGACAAATGGGTTCCTCTTATCATCAAACATAGCTGGTTGGCGTTTCAAACGGCATACATCGTACTTGGGGAGGGCCCTACACGTGGCTCGCCAAAGATTTAAGAATTCTTCCGCATGAGTGAAGTCCGGAAATGAATGCTTTATCACTGGTCCTTGGTAATCGGCGAAGAACCCACCTAACCACTCAAGAACACGAACTCCTTTAGATCGACGCACCCCAAGCGGGAGGAGCATCTTGGATCCATTTCCCGCCTGAAACACAACTATAGCGGGCACCACTCCCTCGGCACGGCCCATAGTTTCCATCCAAATCGTTTGCCATTCAAAAGTCTGAAACACGTGGCAATTCGCCTGACCTTGAATCTCAACCCACGCACTTTCCGCATCATCAAACGACTCATATACCTTAAAACTTTCGATAGTCTTATCCAGGCTTAAGCTCATTTCTTTTTTTCCTTGACCCCCCTTAACCACCTTACCTAGGCTAAGCTTCTCAAGTATTGTCGCCACTCCTCATTTGGCCGGCCCGACACATAACCATACTTTCCCAACGTAGACACCCTTGCTGCTTGAACCGACTCTGTCTGCCACCAATCTGAAACTCGACTATTAATGGAATTGATCATACGGCCTGCTGACTCCGGCGTATCATGGAGGATTCTGACTCGTCGAAGTAAATTGAAAACCTTCTCTACTCTAGCATCTAAGATTTCCACATCGGGATCCCAATAAAGAATAGTGGGAACGTTTGCAAACAATGTTTCTATCCATGTCGTGGAAATACAGTCACTAACACAGATCCCTGCTTCGTTGATCACCTCGGCGAATCTTCCACGAGTCCTTATTGAGACATCTGGGAAGCGCTCGGCCCAACGTTCACGATAACCCCACCCGAAGTCGTGGGGAAATGGTCGAACTACAACAACACGCCGATTATCTTCTGTAAGGCTAGTTACAAATCGAAACTGATTTTCAATATACGTCTCAATATACGAGGCCATCTCAACTCCACTGGAAAGACGAACGTTATAACGTGGGAAGGCTTTTGGAGATAGCAGAATAGTAGCGTTCGAAGTTTTGAGCCGGGACATCTGAATACTTGCAAGCTTTGGCGAACTAATCTTTCTGATCTTTTTCCTATCGGCTGTTTGTGTGCCCCAAGACAGAAACTGATCTCGGATCTCTAACTCATGACTTTCCGACCTATTGGCGCGGTGGATAAAATTTGCTCCTCCATGTTGCAGCCCGATTAACAGTGCCCCTTTTTCTTTCTGTGATGCCGCCCAAGTTTTTAATGGCTCATCATAATATAGTTCGGCGATTATCGCCCTTACAGATTTTGGAAACACACGTTCCCCTTCTTTTTTGACCCTACCATAGTCTTCTAAAAACGCGGTCGGCATATACTTGGGAATTAACTCTGTTATGATTCTTTCGAACTCAGTACTATCGAAATTTCTTATACTTTTAAGTCTTTCCCGAGTATCTAGGGCTATCGTGGGCTGAGGCTTAAAGTCAAATTTAGGATTTCGCCAGTACGGCACTGTCTTGCCTTTACAAAAGGCCAGAAAAAGCGCCTGCCAAAATCGGAAATAGTTCGCCTGTAAAATTATTACGGGCTCCTTTTGGAGCTTTAGCAAGGTCCGAAATAAATGATATCTCACCCACTGTTTGGCCCTCGACATCTTACTTCCTAAGCCTAACAGTGAATGACTAGCACGGGACACTCTTGGCTCTTTACTCCCAGGGCACTGTTTACCTACTAGTGCTAACTCCTCTTCCTGCATAACGATGCCTTCATGACCAAGTAACTCCAATATTTCGGTAAACAAGCGTTGATTAAATAGGTCTGTCTGAGCTTGTTCGAGAAAATCTATAGTGTCACGAGGAGTAATGTGAGGCTCCCGGGCGACACCGTAAGTGATAAAGCCCGGATACAGGCGCCTGGCATATTCAAGTGTCTTATATCGGTCCCACAATACATCTACGAAACTGATAAGCCATGGCCCAAGGATGATGAGCCAATATTTTCTGGAATAATTAACGTTGTGAAATAAGTTCAGATGCTCAGTTAAACATTCCAGAAGCGGATCGAAGTTCTCGACTCGTAGTTTCTTTATGTCCGAGCACAAGTTCGCTCCAGACTCGTGCCACGCTGGTATCGTGGTTACTACTCTAGGTTGCCACATTTCCCGATCAGAGAAAAGGCCACACCAAGGCCCTAAGAAAATTACTTTTCCAAACTCAGGCCAATACTGATGTAACGCCGTTAATACGACAAAATTGGGATCGTCTTCTTTCAAATTCCAGTCTGATTGTCCGCAGTAAATCACCACGAATCTTATACTAAATAACTCCTAGACCCACGCGCTCATGTGCTTAGCCGATGCTAGATCTCCACTTGGCAGACAATCTGGAAAGTTAACGACTTAGTACTCTTGAAATAGTATTAGTCTGTTGTAAATAGGTCACAAAAAACCGCGCGCTCTCTGTGACACTACAAGGAACAGGTGGTGACATTGACAACGGCGCAGTTAATTTTTCAAGCAACGCGGGGCAGACATGTTGTTCATAGAGTTTTTGAAAAATTTTATCCTGAGAAAATCGGGGCGCCTTCAGTTTAAACTCGAAGCCTATGGGCACATCGCCAATCTTTTTCCCGATTTTCCCCAAAGAATCCCCTGGGTTTTCAAATTTCACTTCTAAGCAATCATTAGGATATTCTTCTAAGTATTTTGTTATCAAATTCTGCTCAATCAAGACCCTTACCATCAGTCTCTCCCACTTATTCCGACATTCTAGTTCTGTAAGCTCGGGAAAGAGTTTTTCACTCCTGGCAGCGCTACGTATAGTTCGGTACCCCTCGTTTACCAAAAGGCAATTCGGATCATACATTTCATTGAGCCCACACATACGGTAGTACGAGTACAGGGTCATACGTGGGTCCGACTTAAGGAGTACCAACAAGACTGGGGAAGCAAGCCTTCTTATCGCCTCAATAACCAGAGGGATCCTTGTCAACAATCGGACCTCTTTTATTACTACGTTGGATCCATATACTTCTATTAGGTGAGACAGGATCTTTTCAATAGCTTGGATGTTATCGGCATGCTTGCTCAGTTCATTATCTGAAAATTGATCTCGTTGTCTGCATTTCCTAACTCCTTTCAATAAACTGTTATGATTACTTATACTTGAATACTTGAACCTCTCCCCAAGCTCAGCAAACTCTCTAGGGTCATACTTGCTGTCATTAAACGCTATTGGCTCAAAAGATAAATTATATCGAAACCCTTTAGAAATACCCTTCTGAAATGTGGTTGTGCCAGAGCGTGGAGTGCCGAAAAGCACTATTGCCATAGCATCTTTTCGTTTCGGGTAATTGATTGCCGATCTGTGTGGCTCCGACACTGTCGGTGTCCCAATATTGCGAAATACCAGCCGAATTAACGATCGAATCTTGGATAGTAATAAATCTAGCTCCATCACGCGCCACTTATTAAAAATTCTGTTTCTTCCAGGCCTTCAAGCTGCGTCAGCCAACCCTCCACGATCGACTGGCCCCGTCAACCGCAAAATATTCCGGTGGAGTTTCATAACTGACTCCAGTAGTGATACTCATCCAACAAAGTGAGCTTATGAAAACCGTTTCGCTCATACAATCTAACTGCTTCCACATTTTCATTGTCTGCGATAGCGATGAGCACTCTTTTCCCGTTTAGACTCAGCTCACGCTCCACCATCTTCAGCAGATGGTTGCCATAACCCCCGCCGTGAGACAGCGTTAGAATTAAATCCAAAAAAACTACTTCGCTAGTTATTGCGCGATCTTCTCGTATGGCACAAATTGCTAGATCCTCACCAGACTGATCTGTAAGAGTGAAAACGGAATCTGGCCGCTCAATAATCGCGCCTTTTAACCATTCAAAGTATATCCCCTCGACTTCTCGGGTAGTGAATGCTTTATCGCGGGAAAAACGATTTTTTCCAAACTTCCCGCGAATTCCATACCGAATTGACTCAAATTTTTTTGTTCTCGAGGCCCTCGTTTCTGATAGTCGCGTTAGACAAAACTGCCCTTGGTGGTGAGCCGGAAAAGGCTTAGGAATCTCTTTACGAAATACAACTTTTCTAGCGCAGAGAGTAAATCGTACTGACCGCGATAAAGAAGAGTTGATTGGGCTAATCGTCGGTACTCGGATCACACCAAGTTTAGCACCTTTCGCTGCATAGTACTCTTCCATTGATCGCTGCGGTTGCTCAGCTCCGATATCTCGAAAATAGTTTATTCGGTAGCATGGAAATCCAAAATAATTAGAGTCCCAATCAAGGCGCCCCCCAACTAAAAGTGCGAGCTTTTCAAGCTGGACATCAAGCTTGTCCTCAACGGCTTTTTTAATAAATCGTTCAGCAAGAACCTGCAGGGGCACATCCTGCTGAAAGACGCCATCAAAAATATCCCTATCAAGAAATTGCCGTATACGTGCGATGCTTTGCAAAGGACTAAGTATTAGGCTGACAGTCAAGCAATATCATCATGGAGAATCTTGTCGCCTTCTTCGACCGTTCGTTTCAACCTTTTTCCTAGAATAGATTCCACGTCTCGAGGTGGGATACCATTCCCAGGGCGAACAAACTTCAAGTTCTCGATCTTAATGATCTCGCCATGTCTAATTTGGTTTGCCGCCGTCACAGACCTTCGAAAGCTAACCCGATTGAGAGCTTCCTCTTGTCCCAATATACGTTGATAACTTCCAAGTAATCTCTCAGTCGCTCGAAGCCGATCAATCAAGACGCCCATCTCTCGCGGCTCCATAGAGAAATGGTGTTCTGCGATTCCCTGCGTATCACGGCTCAAGGTGAAATGCTTCTCAAGAATTGATGCACCACTGGCGATAGCTAGCACATCAAGTTCATCACCAAGCGCATGATTAGAGAAACCGATAGGGCAGTCGAAATTATCCCGCAATAACAGAACATTTCGTAGATTTGCATCTTCCAACTTCAACGGATAGTTCGATACACAATGCAGCAAAGCAAGAGAGGCGCCTGACAACTCCCTAACTGCCAACCGAACTTCCTCTAACTCTGCCATTCCAGTGGAAAGAATTATAGGCTTCTCAATAGTTCTTGCTGCCGAGAGCAACCCAGCGTTGTTCAGATCCATTGATGCTATCTTTATTGCGTCAACATTCTGGGTGTCAAGAAACTCCAAGGCTTCGATACTCCCTGGGGTGGAGATAAATGCCAGCCCTAGAGAATGACTAAGGTCAATTAGCGATGGATAGGCCTCAAACGGCAACTCTAGGGTTTCAATAAACTGATACCAATACTTGTAATCGGTATCGACTGCCCATCCTTCATATGCATCGGCAGTCACCCCGGGACTAACAATATCCAGCGCTTTAAAGGTCTGAAACTTTACAGCATCTGCGCCACACTCTGCTGCTGCCTCAATAAGCAACTTGGCTTTGCCAATGTCACCATCATGGTTATTCCCGATCTCGCAAATAACATAACACGGGCTCGCTACATTTATCGATACCCCCCTAATTATCATTTCCATCATCGCTTACTGAATCACTCCCACTAGGGCTATCCTTATTTGGATTAGCTTCCTTGATAATCTCGCGGCTCTTTTCACCACAGTTGAATAACAAATCGACAATTGATAGGCAGTTTTCCGATTGTCCATGAAGTTGTGGATACCGTGGACAACTGAACTCCTGAAAAATTGGACTCACTCCAGCTTCCTTAAATGTGTTTATATCGGCATAGTTTTTGCCTTCGCCTCCAAAAATATACTTGCTGGCGTTCAATTTCTTACACATATCTAGCACAAGGTCTGATTTTCGCCCCTCAGCCCCCAATTCAGAGAGAAAAGTAATGGGTACGTTTATCCCGAGATCAATCAACACCCATCGAACTATAAAAAGATTGAGTTCGCTTAGGTAGTCCCAGTGTCGAGAATAAACATCTGAAAAAAAATCGAAATACTTCTCAAAGTATTGGGATTTCTTATATGCAAGCTCGATAGTTTTAAGATGCTTTCGGGCCCAAGGGGCATCATTGTTGATCTTGATATCCCGTATTTTGATTTCGCGATGCCCCTTATTTCGAACCGGAACGGAAAGCCATATTTCCCCGTTAACCGTTTGAATTCTATTCCGATTATTCCAGTCTTTCTTCTGATATTGAACATCGTCAAACCAGACGAAGTGATCCGCTAACGAAACCTTGTCAAAAAAACCAAGCCATGGAATATAGACCGGTTGGTGCGCCGTTAAATTCATTAGGGAGTCCGAACCTGAATATTATTAGTTTTTTCGGCAAGTTTCTTGACAAACCGCGAGTCCTTTTCAACGGTACCGTCTGGCCTAACTAAAGAGAATGATGGGATACGCCCGCCACGAACTAGTGTGTTTGGCATTACGACCACAAAGTCAGAAATACTTGCACCGGGAAAGATTGTGCAATTAGGCCCAATCCAAACACTATTGCCAATTTCCACAGGTTGAGTAAAGAAGTGATTATCGTAAACTTCTTCATCTTCTGGATTGAGCGCGTATTCACCCTGGAGCGCGGTCTTCATTCCTGAATGGGTAAAAATACACGTCCCGGGGCCACTTATGTGGGTGGTCTCCCCAATTTGAATGCCGCCATGGCCCTCAATCCATACATACGGCCCTATATACGACCCTGAACCGATACTTATTGGGTTATCCTTGGAGTTTGAGAAAATGTGACAGTCTCTGTTTACCCACACCCGATCTCCAAGCCTAACGTTGGTCATAGAAACATTACAACTTATAAAACAGTTGTCTCCGCCCACAATTCTTTTGTGAGTTGACAAGTAATTTATGTTGAAATCCTCCTGAACCTCAGTGAGCTTTCGCCATTCATCAAGCTTTTTCTTAAGAGCTCCCTTTCCACTAACCCCTACTGCCTCTTGGGGATCCATATACTCCTTCTCGGATATCTCTGCTGGGATCTGCCGACTATGATCTTCAATCTTTCTTCTATTTATAGCTTGACCAACTTCCTTTTCCGTCTCCAGCACAAGCAGTTGATCTCCTACTTTTAACATTGTCCCTGGGTCGGCCAGAATACTCTTAATTTTCCCCGACACAGGAGCTAAAATTTCTGTCACTGCTTTCGATGTCTCCACGGTTGCAAGGAGATCATCTTTTGCCACACATACACCCACCGCGATCTCCAATGACACCAATAAAACCTCGTCGTCATTAGGATTCATATAAGGGACATCAACCAAGAATTCAAAACTCATTTATCACCCCTTCTAGAATTTCGATGATCCTTTCATATACAGACTCCTTAGTCGGTATGACCAGATCCTCCAACTTCCTCGAGGCCGGGAGTAAAGTGCTAGTGCTTCCAATTCTGAAACACCGTTTTCTACCGTGACTGCCAAGCAATGCGCAAATCTCGGCCGAAAACCCAAATTCCGATTTACTTTCCTCAAGGAAGACGACTATATCCGAACCATTTTGGAGCGCCTCAATGACTTGGCCATCTATAGGCGACAAAATTGTCGGCACAATCAATTGGCCGTTGATCCCCTCATCCTGAGAAAGTCGATTTACCACCTCAAATCCTATTTTAGACATGGCTCCATATGTCACCAATTGAAAGTCTGTTGAAGCGTTACTAGATGGGCGATAACTCGTTATCGATGCTCCAAACGATGCAAGCTCTGCGGACTCTGAAATATTGTTGTATTGATTTTCAGCTCCATACAATACTTTTTGCTCAATAAATAGTACTGGGGTATCCGCGTTAATCGCCCGAATTAGTTCTACACCAGCATCAGAAAACATATTTAACGACCAAACCGATATCCCATCAACACCAAAAAAGTGTCGCTCTAAAGATTGGCTATGGGTGGGCCCATACCCTCTACCGGCCCCCATTGGAGTCCGGATAACTAAGGAAACGGGCTTAAATTCCTTTTGAAGAAGGTGGAATTTTGATAAATAGTTAACTATCTGATCTGCTGCCAAGAGCAGGAAATCACCGAACATTATTTCGACAATCGGCCTATATCCCATCATAGATAAGCCGGTAGCCAAGCCGGTTATACCTGCCTCACTGATCGGCGAGGAATATACTTTTTCAGGGAAGCTGGTAGATAATCCTTTTGTTACCTTAAAGGCGCCCCCATAGGGATCGCTTATGTCTTCACCAATCAGTACAACATCCCCTTCTCCTAACAAGCTATGCAACGCCCTATTTAGCGACGCGTTAACAAGCATCACGATTGTTCCAGATCAATTTCGTTTCGCCCCATCACATCCGCCACTACGCATCTAACCTCCTCGACTGCCCTTTCGGTCATCAATTGAAACTCTTCTGCGGTAAATTTTTCCCTGGCTATCTCTAGTGGATCAAACCGCTTGAGTTCTTCCAGCTGAACGGGATCTCGAGTGTCATCCCCTTTGCTGTGAGGTCCCAGTCTCGCATTCTCTACAACCAGAGCAACTGGCCCACGGTGCGCTCTCATTTTACCGATAATCTGCTGGCTCAAATCGAACAATTCGACAACGTCCGCGGATTTCCGAAAAGTCGTGGGAATCCCAAATGCCCTGGGTCGAGATGCGATAGACCCTGCAACACTTGCATTCCTTGGCGTCGTTTGTGCTATTCCATTATCCTCGATCACAAAAAGTACCGGTAGCTTCCAAAGAGCGGCAATGTTGAATGCCTCATATATTGCCCCCTCCCCCAATGCTCCATCCCCAATAAAGACGCAAACAATCCCATCTTCCTCGCATTGAAGTTTGAGCGATAATGCAATGCCATTGGCGATTGGAGCCGTACCTCCTAGAATCCCAAAAGAAAAAAATCTTCCTTTATGGAGGTGCTGGCTTCCACCATATCCACCGCAAAGTGCGCCTTGGCGCCCCAGCAATTCTGCATAGAACGAATCGAGTTCACCATTGAAAGCCAAGAAATGGCCATGATTTCTGTGATTAGAGATCACAAAATCCTTGTTCTCATCCAAATTATGAACGACCCCAACGGCAGTCGCTTCCATTCCAATACACGTATGAGTCGTTCCATTGATTAGTCCTTTACTAAATAGTTCTAGCACACTTTTTTCAACTTCCCTGATCAACAGCATGGAAGCAGTCAACTCTTTTATATTCCCTTTCGCCATCAATTCTCTCTCATAATCTCGACGACCCTTTCCGCGCCATGGCCATCGACAACATTTTGACCATTTTGGGACAACTGCTCCCGACAAGAACTATTCATCAACACATCGTTAACCATGTGGCTAAACCAATCCCATCGGAGCGTTTTCCATGAACCGCAGTTAATTATCGCCCCACGTTTTTCAGACTCTACCAAAGAGTTTGCTTGGTTATCAGCGAGACAAAGCCCCAGGGTAGGCACCCCTAGAAGAAATAGCTCCCACAATGTTGACCCGCCAGATGAAATCGCAAGATCTGCCCATTCCATCAATGTAACGAGGTTATCTGGAGAATAATAGAAATCGACGTCCAGACCTTCATGTACCTCTATTCGCTCTTTGACTTCTTTCAAGTATTTATTTGCAGGTCCAACAACAACGCGAATCTTCAAAGGACTGACATTTGTCGATCGAATATTCTCCAGTATCTTCAAAGTCACTCCATCTGGATCACTACCCCCGCATGTCACAAGAATATGCCGAGCTTGGCGACTAATTCGTTTTTTAAATGGAAGGTGTTGAGAAAATTCTTTCCTAATTAATGCAAAATCCGTACCCAAGAGTCGCCTGACACTATTAACGCCTGGGTAATCTAGCTTATCTGCGCCAATATTCTGATTTAACAATATGTCGACTCTCCTCGGAATCGGCATAGCCAAATCGCTAATCAGTAAAAGGTTAGCTTTACAATCAACAAGCCCCTCAAGATACGCTGCGTCAAAGTCATAACCATCTACACAAATCCAGTTGCCTTTTTCTTTATTCTTGTTAACGATTGATTCAACCCGCCTGAACTCCTCTTGGGTAGTCTGGCACTCTGATAGCGATCTCCATTCAATGCCTCGATCAGTTGTTTTGCCTATAAGTTCCGAAATATCTAAACGGGAGAAGAGAACCACCTCCCCACCAGAATCTATCCATGCTTCCGCTAAAGCGAGGCAACGCATAATGTGTCCAATACCAATTTTTGCGCTAGCTTCAACCCTAACAAAGAGCGTGGGGGAACTGCTCATTAAATAATCGATGTTTCTATGCAGTCGAATAGTTACTTTCGGACAATAGACCTAATCAAGGTGAACGCTTCTGCAGCCTCAAGACCACACATCGCACCCCGAGATTGTGCCAATGATTCAACACCTCGTATCGACCGACTGTGGGGCCAATCACGCATCTCGGTCGAATATTCTCCCAAGGCTTCTAGTTTCTTGGGAAGGTAAGGCAACAGATTGAGGAAGACATTTGGGACAAACATGCTCGTTGGGCCCAACATACCCCAATCAGTGCTTGAGGAAACCTCAAAACAAAAAATCTTTTCTATTAAAGAATCTGGAAACGGTCGACAAGCGGTTACAACAGCCCTGTATACAATACTGTGGTCAATATTAAGATCGCCATGATGGTGTGTATAAATTATCTGGGGAGATATCTCTTCAATCTCCTTCTCCAATCGTTGAACGATATCCAAAAGATTGATGGAATCTAACTTGTTGTCCGGGTAAGAAAAAAAGTCGATCGATTTAGTTCCAAGAATCTGATGGGCGCGACGCGCAGCATCCTGCAATTGCCCTAGTTCCAAGGAGAGTGCGGCGCCCTCTTGCGCACGACTGGTTATACCCTCCGCTACGATTCGCACGTATACATGGTCACCTAATGACACGTGTCTAGCAATCGCGCCTCCACAACCGAGCACCTCGTCATCTGGATGAGCCGCAACAACTAGCACTGTCTTCATTAGTTCACCCTTCCAAACGGGCCACGCCCTACATTGCTGTCCAGCAATGTAGTAATCCCTCTTCCACCCTCACACTCAGCGATTAGTCTAAATATGTCATCCATAATTTCAAGATACTGATCAATAATTGCATCCGAATGCTGAGTGCAAGAATAGATCACATTACTTGCCAAAAAACCTTTTTTTAAGAACTCCTGGGTGATTAGGGTTCTATATTCAAGATGATTTGGACTTTGAAAAACAAATGAGCACAACGCGGGCAGTCCAAATATTCTCATTGGGACTCCGTGATTTTTCTTTAACAATTCAAGTCCTTCACAAACTCGACGACCTTTCTTGGTAATTTGCTCCCAAGATAACTCCTCCTCCATTACCTCTAACGTTTTTAGCGCAGCAGTCGGACCTATGCGTTCTGTCCAAAATGTGCTGCTAATAAACGTCTCTTTGGCACATTCCATAACCCCTGCTTTTCCAATTATTCCAGTGATTGCATATCCATTGCCCAACGCTTTCCCGAACACCGCCATATCCGGCTCTACTGCATATTCTTTATGGAGTCCACCAAAAGTTTGGCGAAACCCTGAGGTGCACTCATCGAATATGAGAACTATCCCTTTTCTGGTTGCAAGTTGCCGAACCTTATCAAGGAACCCATTTCTAGGCTCAATATTCCTCATAACCTCCATCTTGATAACCCCAATATCATGCTCATCCACCAGCTTTTCGAGAGATTCAATCTGGTTGTACTCAAAGGAAAATACCGTGGACCCCAGGGCTTTAGGTACACCAATCGGCTTCAGACCGGGGATCAGATGATCCGATAAGGCCTCATTGTCCCGCAGGTTCACCGCCAAATACCAATCATGCCACCCGTGATAACCACAAAATGCGATGTTGTCTCGCCTTGACGCTGCCCTTGCTATCCGAATCGCGATCGCGTTAGCCTCACCGCCAGTCCGTGCTAACCAAGCCATATCAGCCCACGGGTGTAACTCTACAAGTTTCTCAGCCAAGAAAACCTCTTCAGGGCAATTAAGCGTCGCCAGATTACCTTTTCTGACTGCTTCCGAAACCGCATAGTCTACTTTCGGATGAGAGTACCCAAGGGTATTTGTTCCCACGCTCATAGTCGACATGTCTATAAAGGATGTTCCATCCAGATCCCAAACTTTGCATCCTTCTGTCCTACTAAAGTAAGTAGGCCAATATCCTGGTAGAAAAAGTTCTTGTTTTTTTGATAAGAGCATACCACCGCCAGGAATAATCCTTTTTGCGCGAACTGCAAGCTTCTGTCCAGAGCTCATTAGACTCCCCTGATTTCTTTTCAAATGCGCATTGGCGCAAAAAATATCTGGCCGATCATCCTCTAACTTTAAGACATCCCGCCATCCGAAATTCAGGTTTGGTTCAAAATATTGTGCAACATCCTGGATAACCTGGAGATCTTCTTTCGTATCCACTGTCCAACGGCTATCCGAACAATCTTTCTCACTCGAATAATTTCTCTTAAAGAATTTTTTTGAATCACGCATGTAACCTGTAACATGCTCTCGATAGTGCCTTTCTTTGGCATCTCGCCAAGTTTGCATTAGAGTGGGAAATGAGAATACCTCGACGTCCAGGCCGTCAGGAAAAGTTGGTGGCGACACATTTCCGGTGTAGTCCGCTTTGGATTTCAGATGAAGCCTGATTGCAGAATCCACCAGTTCCGGATCAATTAACGGGCAGTCTCCAGTGATCCTTACCACATGATCTGGTTTATATTTGACGGCCGCTTGATAGAATCGATCTAACACGTCATCCTCATCCCCACGAAACACGGCGACACCTAAGCCCTCTACAATCTGAACCAATGGGTCGTTCCTGGGGTCGATACCGGTAACTAACACTATCTTTGATATCTCAGACGCCAAGGTCAAACGATTTAATAAAATGGCGATTAGCGGTCTACCCCCTACTGGTTCGATTACTTTCCCTGGGAAGCGCATCGAACCCATGCGAGCTTGAACAAACGCAATAACAATCATGGCCAATAATTTGGATTCAGCACAAGTTCATCATCAAACTTGAGCGCCAGTGCCTCGTCAAATTCAATGGTCTTTGAACCCGCCTTGACCTGCGCTACATTTGACATAAGGTCTACGCCTGTATCCACACCAATTACGATCTTATCTACCGAGTTCAGTGAGTTTACCCAGGCCAGCGAGTATGTCGCCAATGAAAGTCCCTGTTTCTTAGCAACTTCAGTTAGTCTTTCAAAACAGGTCGATACCTGTGGAAATTTGTCATTAATCTTCGCTTTAGAAAAAGACAAAAGCCCTTGGAGAAACACTGACCTTGCATGAACTTCAATGCCCATACTTTTTAATTGATACAGAAATCCAGATCTATATAGTCGGGTGTCGAGGATACTTAGTGGTACTTGTATGATATCGGGTTGCCCCATCGCGAGCACATTTCGCATATCGTCTGGCTGATAAATTGATATCCCAATTTTTGGAACGACTCCTTCTTTTTTCAGACGAACGAGTGTTTGAAAATGGTGCCTCGCCTCGTGAACACCGCCACTGTGTACTAGTACCACGCCAGGTGTAATGCCTGTCTTTTTTCTCGTATTTTCGATTTGCTTCTCTACGTCTGACATCGACGGGTGGCACTTAGAAATCAAACGCCAGGTTTTTTCCGGAGAATTCTTTATATACCGCCCAATGACCTCCTCAGTCGCACCATACCCCGGCGCAGTATCCAACATTCTGATGCCTGCATACCATGCAATATCGAGCAGCCGGAATACCTCCCGCTCTTCCAACTGTCCTTTTGAGTTATTTATTCCATAATTCATTCCGAAATTGGCCGTACCTAAGATAATCTTCTCTGAATCCGTTGGCGAAATGAGGCCACACCTCCGCAATGTTTCCTCCATTCTCTTGGCCCAGCTAAGCCCTCGGTCTTGGAATACTAGTTCGCATATCCGGTTCAAGCATCTTGTCTCAATCCAGGTGGAACATACTAAAGAATCAAAAATCCGAAATAAGGCCTTGCATGACCGATAAAAAATCTATTCACGCTATTTACGCGACAATCCGTTACTCAACAGTAAAGCGTACTTATCATCACTTTGACACCAAGGTGCCAAAGTGACCCAGACTCATTATTCGATGCCACGCCTACATATTATTTGGACTAACGAAATCTTAATAAAAACGGTCGATAAAGGAATCCTATCGCCTGCTTTGGCGGCATATAATCTTTCCACTATCTCTTCCAAAGCTGATTAAATAATAGACAGGGTCCCGCGTTGCTATCCTCCAATGGGTGCTTCTCAACAAAATGTAAGCCACTATCCAACAGGACTTTCTCAGCCTTCCCTTTCTGTTCGAGAAACTCTTCGTTAATTTCTACCAAGACCGATTCGACAGATTCGAGAGTTTTGATTCCCCCAATCAATATTAAATGTTCAATGCCATCTACATCGATTTTAACATGAGTCGGCTTCTCCAACTTCAATTTCTCGATTGACTCATCAATGGCAACGCCGGCCGTTTGATAACTAAAAACAACTGGTAGACGGCGTCCGTCATACCCATAATTTTCCTTGAACGTCGACATTGCGCCACCCCATGAGATATTGCTCAAACTCAGATGGTCAACCCGTGTTTCCTTTGACAGGGGCAGTGGGATAATAGTGACGAGTTGTTGGAGCTTATTAGCAAAAATATTTCTACCCAAAATCTCGAGATTGAAAATTGAGGGCTCAAAGCTGACCACTACGCAACCACGTGCTTTTGCCGCGTAACACGTGTAAAGCCCAATATTAGCACCAATATCCCATAAGACATCGCCTCTATTGAACTCATCGATCCATACTAGGGTTTCCGGCTCCTTAAGGCTAAATGTACGCACCCTGAAGCGGTTTAAAGAATTTGGCGTCGCAAACACAAGTTCGTGGCCATTGTGGACTAGACGCATCTGACGAGAAAACGCTGCGGCCCCTATTAGATCAAAAATCGATCTTACTAATGGGGTGTTTCCAAAAAATCGGGCGATACGAAAAATCATTCCCTCACATACCCTCTCTAAAACATGGGTCATCTCTTTCTCTTGGGAAGCTCAATCACTGTTGGCGATTTCTAAATATGTGTAAATGCTTTCAAAGCCCACCTTGGAACCAAAAACAACAGTAATATTTTCCACCGACCAATCCCAATCGGTTTGGTCAAAAGAAATCTCAGAGTCAGCCTAGTATCCGTGTTCCGGATCGCGTCAAGCGCTCTAAGGTAGTTAATTATCTTGATCCGCTTCTTTAACCCGGGTAACGACTTAAGAGCAGGATTGCGCTGCGTTTCCGCCAACCATTCATCCCACTCAGGAAGTTGCCTCTTCTTAAATTTAATAGACTCGTTAAATCTATGCCGCCTATAGGTACCTAATGGCTCTTCTTGATATGCAAAATGCCACCCCTCCGCAACACGAACATACATATCAAAATCACCTATATATGGATACCGAAGATCACACGGATACTTAAACGCTTCCAGCGCTTGTCGCCTAACAACCACAGTTAATAAGCCGACGAAATTATCCGCAAGGAGTTCATTTAAAACTTTCCCAGAGGGCATAGTTTTTTTTATTGCCAACGTAGTTTTACCTGAGCGTTCATCAAAATCCCACCAGTTGCCATAAGCTAAACCGACCTTGGGTTTCTCGAAAAGAGGCACCTGTCTCTCAAGCTTATCACTCTCCCACCAGTCGTCTGAATCTAGAAAGGCTATTAATTCGCCGACAGATGACAGGATTCCCTGATTTCGAGAGGCGGAGATATTTCCTTGATTATGGATTTTGAGGACCTTAATCTGAGGGCGTTCGACATTCTTTAGTATTTCGTCGGTTGAGTCGATTGAATGATTATCAACCACTATTAATTCCCAGCTCTTATAAGACTGGGCCAAGACAGACTCGATTGCTTCTCTCAACGTAGAAGCCCTATTGAACGTTGGTAAGATTATCGATACTAAAGGTTCCATGCAATTAGAATCTATCAAGGCAGTACAAAATTAGGTGATCTATTTCTTTTGCGTGGTCTACTTTTCCCTGTAAAATCTCCTCGAGCTTACAAACATCAAATCTAAATCGGGTGACCGGTACTAACTCAGATCCTCGGGTTAGCGACAAAGATCTTCCAGTTAATTTTTCATACCGCTTTTTAACAAGGCAGGCCATTTCCCAAACAGTCTTGGACTCGCCACTGGCAAGATTTACAACTTCATATGACTCCAACTCGTTCTCTACCAATAAATAATATATTGACTGACATACGGCCTCTAGTGGAACAAAGTCATGGTATTGAATCCCTGCTGTTTTTAGCTCAATACCGTTACTGACCACAGCTTGTTTGCATAGATCATTTATTAACAGGTTCCAGCAATTGGTATGATCGAAATTTGGCGCTCCATAACTGTTCGCGAGCCGCACTGTTATGGATTGAGTCTTGCCGCTAGGTTGACTATGTCTAAGCAAGCTCTCTCCGGCCCACTTGCTCATGCTATAGGGATTAGAAGGTGATATACAACTAGCCTCTGTAATCACCTCTTCCGGCGCAGGAGTGTAGACGCGTACTGTCGACAAGTAGATGAGCTTTTTTACATCCGCATTTTGGGCACCCCGAAATAGACGATAAGTCGCAATTGCGTTAGTTTCAAGTGCGCCGGCAGGGTCTCTCCTGCACTCAGCAGCATTGATTGCCGCAGCATGCACTATAAAATCAACCTGATCACAGACTGACTCCAACGCTGCAATCGATGACCAATCCATCTTAACTATTTGGTAGTCGCAACTCAGCAAACCCTTTTGTATTGACGGTTCTGATCGACTCCCAACTAATACTTCGAATCCCCTTTCTGCCAAGTGCCGTGAAAGTCGACCTCCAACTAGACCAAATCCCCCAGTTATAAGTACTTTTTTCAATTTAGGCCTGCTGTCCTTTTCTCCCATGGGACCGAATTGGACTCCCAGATGCTCTGTAGCAATTCATGGTCTCTTTTGGTATCCATACATTGCCAAAATCCTTCATGCCGGAACGCCATGAGTTCTCCTGCACTGACGAGAGCCTCCATTGGTTCACGCTCTAACATCGTCTGAGGCCCTTCGATTAACTCAAAAATTCTCGCATCAAATACAAAAAAGCCACCATTTATCCACCCTCGTTTTAGTTGAGGCTTTTCCTCGAACTTCGCGACGCTATTCCCATTAAGCGTGAGTTCACCAAAACGCACTACTGGTCGGACAGTGGTCACGGTCGCAATCTTTCCATGACTTTTGTGGAATTCTAGCAATTGGTGGATATCAACATCAGCCAACCCATCTCCATAGGTCAGGAAAAACAATTCATCTCCGATGAATTCCCGCATTTTTTGTATACGACCACCTGTCATCGTATCAAGCCCTGTGTCGATTAATGAAACCTTCCAATCGACCGCGCTAGTCGAATGCTCCTTGATTTGACCTTTCTTAAGATCTATTGAGAAATTTCCATTCAGCGACCGGTAATTGAGGAAATATTCTTTAATTTGCTCTCCTTTGTACCCAAGAGCGATCAAAAATTCCCTATGCCCGAAACTTGCGTACGTATTCATGATGTGCCAAAGAATTGGTCGATCACCAATCCTCACCATGGGTTTCGGGACAGAATGTGTGTACTCAGCTAATCTCGTTCCAAACCCGCCTGCCAGCAAGATAACTTTCATAATTTTCTCTACTTTTTTCCTTGTGGTGGATATGCCAAAACCTTAGTTTTTGCAACGCCTGAAGTATGTAGTTAGCCCCCGCCCCAAAATTCGGGACAACGATAACTACTTGACTATGGTCTTACGGCGCAAGCCACCTTCAATCGCAAAATTCATAAAGATTAACCCCAATGTTGTCTTCCTGCCCAAGCAGAACTCATTAAGAACTTCGCGGCTACTCTACTCTGCCCACGCCAGGCCGCGTCTTTTCGCAAGCTCGCAATAGTGAGCAATTTGGTTAGTAGAGATCTCTTTCAGATTCTTAGTAGTCTCTGAGTAGAAGGAATCGTACCACTCGCCTGTCATGCCAACCGTCTCCTCAAAATCAAGAGTTGAGCGCCAACTAAGCCACTTAATCGCTTTGTCACAATTTAACTTCAGTAACCCAGCTTCTTTTGACTGCTCGTCAGATGACTCAATCGAACGCCAACCAGAATTTGTACACGTTTTTGATAACATTTCTACTAGTTGTTGGACCGACTTATCCTGATCCGCATTTGGCCCAAAATTGAATGCTTCTTTGTGAAGTTCCGGCGATCGTTGAAGCATTGCAGCCATCATCAAATATCCGCTTAACGGCTCGAGAACGTGCTGCCAGGGTCGCGTAGACCCTGGACTCCTCAATGTGACCGGAGTTCCGACTGACCAGGCACGCATACAGTCGGGCACTATCCGGGTCGGCGCCCAATCCCCACCTCCAATCACATTTCCCGCGCGAGCCACGCCGACTTGCACCTTACTGTTACCTGGTAAAATAGATTCTAGATAAGATCTAATTACCATCTCGGCCGCACTTTTCGAGGCACTGTACGGGTCTTTGCCACCCAACCGGTCGATCTCCCGATACCCCCAGGTCCATTCTTGATTTTCGTAGCACTTGTCACTCGTAACAATTACTGCCACACATTTCTTGCTTAGCCCGCATATGCTACTCAACAGATTAGCAGTACCAATGACGTTAGTCTGAAATGTCTCGAGTGGATATTTCAATGCTCTGCTCACTAGAGCTTGAGCCGCCAAGTGGAAAACAAAATCTGGGGCTATTTCTGTTATAAGTGCATCAACGCCGTCAGCATTGCGAAGGTCTACGCGCTTATCGATTAAACCACTTTCAAGATTTGCCGATACGAAATGTGAGGGGTTTGTCGGCGGGCCTATGGACAGGCCAACGACCCGCGCCCCAAGAAGGTTCAACCACAGCGACAGCCATGAGCCTTTAAAACCAGTATGCCCAGTCACAAGAACTGTTCTACCATTGAATTCCTTAAATAACCTTGACACATAACCTCCAAAACAGTTAATTCTGCCAAATCGGGCAGCCTTATGTTCAATCAACAATATCAATGCTTTGACATTTATCTAGCCTCTTTAGTCTCCATCTCCATTCGCAGTCTGCACAACTTGCGTCAAAGCCACGGAAACCATCGAGGCGTTATTCACGCACAAGAACGTTGATAACAAGGCGGAAGTCTAATAATGCCAGCGTTCCTAACGCGAGTGAATATAATATTTGCGAGGCATTTTAACCAGCAACATATTTCCCATGTTAGGGGGGCAAACCAATTTCACTCAATTTTAGTCTACGTCATGCCCGCGTTCCTAATCTTATGCGTAATCGAAAAAATACACTTCTCGAAACATCTCAAATTTTAACTATGGTGAAACTAAAATGAAATTTCTCATTTGTGGCTCGGGATCAATTGGTCAACGACATTACAAAAACCTGATTAAATTGGGTCATGAAGTCGCCTTTTTTCGATCAGGTAAGACGGATTCAGAGTTCACGAAAGATTTTTTTAATCCCAGAGGCAACGGGGGAGAACATTCAACCAATATCGTGATCTTGAACTTGCGATCAATGACTTCGACCCATGCACCGTAATCGTTGCGACCCCCAATTCAAAACACATTGAGCCAGCGCTCGTCGCTGCAAGAGCGGGCAAGAGTTTGTTCATTGAGAAGCCCATCAGCAGTAGTCAAGAGGGTATCGAGGAGTTAAGAAATCTGATAAAGAAAAATAGGTTAAAGATTATGGTTGGCTACAATCTCAGGTGGCATCCTTTACTTCAAGAAATGCGTAATGTAATAACTAAGGGCGCAATTGGTAAGCCAGTATCTATGCATGTGGAAATTGGCGAGAACATCGCCGATTGGCACCCATGGGAAGAATATCAATATACGTACGCCGCTCACCACAGCGGTGGTGGAGGTGCCACGCTATGTTTTAGTCACGACATAGACTACTTGTATTGGTTCTTTGGTTATCCAAAAAATTCTCGCTGTAGGTGGGCATCTAACACCTCTCCTTGGCGACGCAGACGATATGGTAAAGATCTTATATGAATACGATAACGGAACCATAGCTTCATTACACATAGATTACTGGCAAAGGCCTCACAAACGATTATTTTCTGTTATCGGCACGAAAGCGGAAATAACTTGGGACTATGAGAAGCAAACCTTAACTCTCACACCCCATAAGGCTGGACAAGCTCCAACCACTTCTCATCTCCCAAGCACTTTTGATAGAAACGATATGTTTATGCTCGAACTATCAGATTTTATACGTTATCTGGAAGATAAAATCCCAAATCCCATCCCACTCGATCATGCGATAGATGTATTAGATATCTCACTAAGA
>Ga0315338_1001706_pt1 | contig 25598 bp, 30 predicted proteins | sample ASW8metaG_FD_204518 | JGI IMG/M metagenome (GOLD analysis project Ga0315338, IMG submission 204518) | Ammonia-oxidizing marine archaeal communities from Monterey Bay, California, United States - ASW #8 | ecosystem: Environmental > Aquatic > Marine > Coastal | place: USA: California | collected... | reverse complement strand
TAGATCCAAGTGGAACATATGTCTCATATTCAGCAGTAGCAATTGGTTTAGGCTCTGATGAAGTTAATGATTTCTTAGAAAAGAACTACAAAGATGAACTATCTATGGAGGAAGCGGCATCTCTAGCCATTGCAGCAATCAATCTAAAAAGTGAGGAAAAAGTAGGTACTGACCATATAAAAATGTCAAAAGTGACTGCAGATACAAAACTTCTTTCAAGAGTGTCTGCAGATGAATTAAAGAAATTTGATGAAGATGCAAAAGGCAAATTTGTCAAATAAGAAAAATTCTAATTATTTACATAGATTTAGAGCAAACACTTGTTAAAACACAATCTGAGGTAGTATTATGGGTCTAGGAAGTTATTGGGGAGAGGTTATTGATGTTCTAAGGGATATCATACCAGTTTATGATAAAGTTAATTCATTCATTTCATTAGGTAAAGACACTAAGCATAGAAATCAAGCTATTACAGGCAGAATAAAAAAAGGAGACATAGTTTTGGATGCAGGTTCAGGTTTTGGTAATATGTCAAAAACAGCAGCAAATATTGTGGATAATGATTTGAAAATTATTTTATATGATCCATTAGTTCCAATGTTAAAAAACACTGACAGATTATTTGACAAAAAATTGGATAGTGCGTGTGGGGTTTTTGAACATGTTCCATTTCAAGATAATGAATTTGACATGGTGTTATCAGGTTATTCACTACGTGATGCAATTAGTTTGAAAACTGCAATTTCTGAAATGCATAGAGTCCTAAAAAAGGATGGACGGTGGGTTATTGTTGATTTAGGAAAACCAGATGAAGCAGTAATAAGATTTGGTGTGTCATGCTATCTGCGATTGTTCTTGCCTATTATTGCATTTATTGCAGGTGGAAGACTTGGATTAAAATTTGCAACACTTTATGGAACATACAAGCTTTGGCCACAAAATAAAAAATTAGAATCCTTGTTGCTTGAGAAATTCTCAAGAGTTGAATTTGATAAGGATCTTATGGGCGGAGCCATAATGGTTGCTGCGTATAAATGAATAGAAGATTAGTTATAGTTTACATCACAGGTCTGTTGATTGGTGTCTCGTATGGATTACATGGTCCATTGTTGCCAATTTTTGCAAAAGATGTCATAGGTGCATCATATGCAGAATTGGGAGTTATTGGGTTTGCTAATTTCATTCCTTACATGTTTTTTCCACTGTTTGTAGGAATTTTCTTGAACAAATTCAATAATGGTCATCTATTATCTATTGGTGTAATTATCAATTCTGCTTCAGTGTACCTACTATCTATTGCACAAAGTGTGCCAGAAATAATGGGTTTTAGAGTAATGACTGGAGTTGCTCATGCATTTTTTTGGCCACCATGTGAGGCAATAATCTCGAATGTTAGCAAAGGAAAAACAAGAGTAAGAAATATTGCTACATTTACTGGATTTTTTACAACTGGATTTATGATTGGACCACTAATAGGTTCAATTCTATTAGATAGTTTTGATGTAACATATAGAATAATTTTTGAAATAGCGGCATACGTACTGATTGCATCTTTAGTATCAGCACTTGTTTTGTCAAAAAATAGACCTACTGTAAAACACGAAACTTTTTCCTTATCGTCACTAAAAGAAATTGCAAAATTTCCACAAGTAATTCTGATGTTAATCTACTGCACAGCATCTTTTGGAGTAATTTTAAGCATCTATCCTGCATTTCTAAGTGATAGAAGTATGACTGTGGTTGACATAGAAATACTCTTTTTTATTTTTGGGATTTCCAGAATTTTGACATTAGCAGTTGCAGGAAAGCTTGCAAAACGGACTAGTACCACACTAATTCTTGCTACTTTTGCAATTGCTATAGGGCTTGGACTGTCATTTTTCGTCGATACAGTAATTGAATTTGCCATTTCGCTTGTTCTGCTAGGTTTTGGATTTAGTATTTTCTTCCCACTTACACTAGAAATTATACTTAGTAAAACAAGATCTGAAATTTCTGGTACAATGATTGGTGCGTATGAAACTACTTTTGGTATTGGATGGGCAGTTGGTCCCATAACTGCAGGTTTAATTTCCCAATTTTTTGGAAACGAGATGCCTTATCTAATTTTCTTTGTTCTAGGAATTGGTGTTGCTATTCTTTCAATTTCTCAAAGAAGACTACTTGAACCTAAAAGAAATACAAATCTTTAATTTAAAACCAATTAATCAAAATACATGATTGAATATGGTTTAAACATTATTGGCAGTGAATGGATTATCATAATTTTTGTTGCGTTAATTCTATTATTTGGCACAAACAAGTTACCTGAGGCTGGAAAAAAAATTGGGAAAATTGTTGGAGAGTATAACAAAGCAAAAAGTAATGTTCAAAAACAATTCAAGGATTATGCAGAACCAAATTCAAGTGATTCCAATCTTTCTGTAAATGGACCTGTACAAACTGAAAGACAGAAACTGGAGTACATGGCAAAATCACTTGGAATTAACATAGAAAATAAATCTGATTTGGAATTAAAGCAAATTATAGAAGCAAAATTTGGAACCGCACAAAAAGAATTAAAAGATGATTTGCACGAAGAACGATTCAAAAATTAATTTTTTTTAAATCTATAGGTATTATTTTTAAGCCGCTTTTTGGCAAATTTGTAGTAATCACTAACTATTTCAAAACCACAAAACTGTCTTTCATTCATTTTGCTAACTACTGCAACTTGACCTGAACCTAAAAAAGGATCAAGTATAACATCATTCTTTCTACTTGAGTAACTTAATATTTTTTTAATAATTTCTAAAGGAAGTTTTGTTGGTGTTTTTTCCTCACCTGTCCAATACTCACGCTTAATTTCCCAGACATCTTCTTTGTCTCTATAGTGAAGACTGTTACCATTATCAGACTTTTCGCTTTTTGAAAAACGTGAAAATGGATAAAATTTTCTTTTTTTCGCATTTTTACATACATAAAGACAATGATAATGAGATGTAACATACTTGTTCTTTGTTACAACACCAAATTGATACTTCCAAATGATATGATTTACTACAGTAAATCCAACATCATCAATTGCAGTAAGTATATCCTTAAGATTGTTCCATCCCGAAAAAACATACATACTTCCAGAGTCTTTTAAAACCCTAAAAACTTCAGTCATCCATTCTAAAGTAAAATCGTAGTAATTCTCAGGTAAAATTTCATTATAACCCTCTATAACTCTTGATTGTGTTCTATTGTAATTAGCTTTTTTTGCTTTAAAATTAATTGCAAATGGTGGATCAGTTATTACAAGATCAACTTTATTTTTTGGAATGAGTTTCATTCCATCAATGCAATTAAGATTATAGATATTATTTAATAATATTTTTTTCAACTTTAATTTTTAACAAGTAGTTACTTATAATCTCAAACATAAAAAATATGTAGCGACTGATAATGAAAGTCGTTATCTGTAAGATATTTTTGCCTTCTTTTTGTTGACTTGAGCCAGTTCTTCTTTTAGATGTCGTTTTAGTAGTGTCTCATGTTCCTTTTTGTGCTTCCAGTATGCATTTAGGCATGCCTGTCTAGTTTTTGCTCTGTTCAATTGAGAAGTGAATTTTTTATGGCTTTTTGCCACTTGTGCTGTATAACTTGTCATGAAGCCTGTGAACATGCATTCTAGTTAACCTTTTTTGTTTCTCAACAATAATGCCAATAATAAGACTATTAGATACCTGTACCATGACTGGAGCATGGAAAGTGTTGCACTTGTAACAGGTTGTTCAAGTGGAATTGGATTAGAAACTGCAATTTCTCTTGGTAGAGAAGGGTACTTTACATATGCCACAATGAGAAATGTGAAAAAAGCAAGTGATTTGGAAAAAATTGTAAATGATGAGAAGTTACCTATCAAAATTTTAGAACTTGATGTTGATAGTGAAGAATCTACAGATAATGCCATAACAAAAATTATGGAAGAAAAAGGAAGAATTGACACGCTTGTAAATAATGCGGGATGGGGTATGTGGGGAACTGTTGAGGATGTTTCTATTGAGGAGTTTAAGCAACAATTTGAGACAAACTTCTTTTCAATAATAAGAATGATTCAAAAAGTTGCACCTATAATGAGAAAGCAAAGTGCAGGAAACATAGTAAATGTTAGTTCTGTAGCAGGAAGGATTGGATTTCCAGTTTCCCCTGCATACATTAGTTCAAAATTTGCGCTGGAAGGATTAAGTGAATGCTTAAGATTTGAACTTAGTCCATTTGGTATTAATGTAATAATAATTGAGCCTGGGGTAATCAAAACTAAATTTTTTGATTCAATGAAAATGGCAAAAAAATCAGACACCGATTCAGTATACAATGAAATTACATCAAAAGTTGTTTCAGGTGTAAAGATGATGGCTGAAATGGGTACAGATTCTAAAGAAGTAGCAAATACCATTATCAAGTCAATAAGTGAACAAAATCCATTGCCAAGATACATTGTAGGTAATGATGCAATGATGTTCCTAGAAGCTAAAAAGATGAAAACTGATATTGAGTTTGAGAATTATATCAAAAAAGAATTGTATGGTGAATAAATTCCATATTTTTCAAGATTAGATTATATACGCCTTTAGTCGATTTTTGTCAAAGTCCGCAATAAGTGAACAATATGAAATGGCAAAAACTTAAACATAATGGAATTCTCTTTCCTCCAGATTTTGAATCAAAGGGAATAAAGATCAAAATTAGAGGGGAACCAACTTCATTGGATCTACTCCAAGAAGAAATGATCTATCAATGGGCAAAAAAGAAGGATACTCCTTATGTGCAAGACAAAGTATTTCAAAAAAATTTTGTTGCCGATTTTGCTAGAACGTTCAAAGGAAAATATAAGAACTTGGGATTATCAGAAATTGATTTTTCAAATCCATTCAAGATAGTTGATAAGGAGAAAGATGCAAAGGAGCTTCTCACAAAAGAAGAGAAAAAGGTTCTTGCGGCAAAAAGGAAAGAAATTCGGGAGGAGATGAAAGCCAAATTTGGTATTGCGGTAATGGATGGAAAAGAAGTTGAAGTTGCAAACTACATGGCAGAGCCTCCAGGTATATTCATTGGTAGAGGTGAACATCCTATGAGGGGTAAGTGGAAACCTAAAGTTTCAGCAAAGAACGTGACTTTAAACCTTGGAGCAGAAGCAAAAATACCTGCAGGTAACTGGGGAAAAATTGTTAGTGATAAAGATTCAATGTGGATGGCTAGCTGGACAGATATTCTAACTGAAAAAAGGAAATATGTATGGTTAGCAGATACTGCTGGAATTAAACAAGAACGTGATCAGGCAAAGTATGATAAGGCAAAAAAATTAGCAAGTGAAATTGACAAAATTAAAGATAGAATTGTTAAAGATATGCAAGATAAAAATTCAAAGATTAGGCGTATTTCTACTGTATGTTATTTGATTTATCGAACTGCTATGAGAGTTGGCGATGAAAAAGATCCTGAGGAGGCAGACACTGTTGGTGCAACAACTCTACGAAAAGAACATGTAAATCTCACAGGTAGTTCCATTGAATTTGATTTTCTTGGTAAAGATAGTGTTAGATGGAAAGAAACAGTGCAAGCAATAGGACACGACAGACAATTTCATGATAATCTCAAGGAGCTTGTTTTAAAGAAAAAAAACTCTGATGAAATATTTGATGGAATTACATCAAGACATGTTAATCAGTATTATTCTAGTATTGTTGAAGGATTAACTGCAAAAGTTTTCAGAACATATCTTGCATCTAGCGTAGTATCAAAATATCTTCGTGAACATGACTCTATAAAAAACTCTAATCCAGCTGAAAAATTATATCATGCCAAACTGGCGAATCTCGAGGCTGCAATGATGTGCAATCATAAAAGAACAATTCCTAAAACATTTGAAAAAACTCTACAAAAAAAGATTGACACTCTAAAAAAGGCTGAAAGTAGTGATCCATGGAAGTCAAAAGAAGAAGCATTGAAACGAACTGAAGCAAAAATAGTAAAAACAGATAAACAAAAAGAAGCAAAAAATGACCGAATTAAAAGAGCAAAAGTGCAGATAAAGAAATCAAAGCAGAAACATAAAGAAAGAGTAGAAAAACTGAAACTTCAAGTAGATCTTACTAAAAAGACTAAAGACTACAATCTAGGTACATCACTACGAAATTATATTGATCCAAGAGTTTTCAAATCTTGGACTGACGAAGTAAATGCTGACTGGGAAAAATTGTATACCGCCGCCCTACAGAAAAAATTCCTTTGGGTTAAATCAATTAATGACGATTGGAAACAAGTATCAAATAATTACTGATTTTTAACATTTAATTGCAATAATTTTTAGTTCTTATTATGCCGGGGTAGCTCAGCCTGGTTAGAGTGCCAGTTCCATTGGTTAACTCTAACGGTTCTTCCAACGAAGGCAATACTCATAATCTGGAGGTCGTGGGTTCGAAACCCACCCCCGGCATTACATTAATTGATAATACTAGGATTTTTTTGCAATAATTAGATCAACTTTGTAATTTAAACTAGTTCTTGAATTAATTTTTAGATTCCAAGTTAACGAAGATGGTGTTAGTGTATTATGTACAATTGACATTCCAAGATTATGAATATTTTTTCTAATGTCATTCTCATAAAGTGGTACTTTGACAGAATTTTTTCCACGATCATAATCATATGGATCAGAAATTACAATGTAACCATGTCTTACTTGGTTAAACATTGTATTCAGTAATTCAACAGGTTCTACAAGCTCTAACATATTTAGTGCGATAACAATATCAAACTTCTTTTTTCCAAATGGATGCAAAAGTGAATCAGATACAAAGAAATCAGTATTTTCTTGTAATTTCTTTTTTGCTTTATTTATTGCATAATAAGATGAATCTATGCCAAACACATTTTCATGCTTGTTAGCAAATGATTTGGAAATTGTACCAATAGATGAACCATGTTCTAATACAAATTTTGAATTTGGAAGTTTGGAAGATTTTTGTATAATTTGTGAATAATATTTGGAGTTACTATTTTTTTGATATATTTCCGTCCAGCGTTCTTCAATAGTTGATAAATCATTATTTGATTTTCTAATTTTTGATAATGCAAGTTTGATAAATTTTTTCATTGACTTAGATTTGGAAAGTGAGAGTAATTTCCCACCAAGAGAGGGTCTAATTTGAATATAATTTACAAATGAACTCATAATGATTGGAACATTATCAATAATTGGATATTTTTCTCTACATTTGCTGCATATTAGAAAACCCTCACAAATTTCAGATGTTTCTATAAGAATATCTAAAGTAACCCTTCCAAAGCATTTAACACATCTCAGAAATACAATATTTTTTTTGTGCAAGTTACAAAATTAATAAATATTATAGAATATCTGTTTTTCATCTAAGATAGTATTAAATTAGTTCCAATAATTTTTGGAATATGACAGAATTAGAAGAATTTGCTGAAGCATTATTGGATCAAATTTCAGTAGAAATTGATGAGGAGAAAGAAATTTCTCAATTATTCTCTAAGATAAATGATGATCCTGAAATTCCAAAGAATTTTCAAAGTTTAGAAGATTTTGCAAAAAAAGAAACCCCAGAATTAATAGAAAAAATTTCTAATTTCACTAATTTACAAGTTCCCTCAGACATAAAAATTGAATTTCCAGAGTTAAAAGAATTCAAGATGTTAAAGGCAAAAAAAGTCCATACCACAAATGAATCTAGACAATATGTTGATGATTTATTTTCAGCAGTTTCAGATTTGGATATTGGTAAAATTGCTAAATTAATTGATAATGACTTTGCAAAATTCCTTGTTTACTCTACATATGCAAAGTCATACATTTCAAAAATTTCTACCACATATGGAGATGTTTTAGATTCAGTGATATATCTAAACAAATTCATTCTTTCAAGTTATCCACAAATTATTCTCTATAAACAAGGACCACCTTACGAATCTAGACTCGACCAAGTTAATTCAGGATATAGAGGAGCATTAAAAATGACAATTCTTGAAGAATTAATTCATTCTACACAAAATAATCTACATGAAGAAAATAAAACTGCTGTTGTTAATGTAAATTCAATTAATGAAGAACTTGCTAAAATGATTATCAATCTAGATGAATCTACAACATCAAAACTTTACGAGTATTTACAATTACAAACTGTTCCAGAAGATTTCCCTATTGCAAAAAAAGCAAATTTGTTCTTTATGCTAAATCCAGATAATTTCATTGTAAATGTTTTAGGTCCAGATGTAATGACATTCACAAAAGTAGAAATCGACCCAAAAATTGCTGAATTTATTCCAGGTTTACTAGATATATATCAAAGATGGCTACTTCCTATACAAAAACATCATGCTGCATTTACAACTATGGAAGGAATTGCTGAATTTTCTGTGCAGAATATACTTGCAAATGATGTTGACTTTCAGAATTATTTGACAACCTTTATGGGTACAGATTTTTCATCATATCAAGTTCGCAAGAGTATGGGAAAAGATTTTACAGCAAAAATCTATGAAAAGTTTGGTCAAAAAGCATTCAGATTTCTTATTGAAAAACCACCATCCACAAAAGAACTTAAAGAACCTGAATTGTATTTGAAAAGGGATTTATCTACTGGTTCTAATTATGTCAAATGAGCAGAGAATTTGACTATTCTATGGATGAATGGAAATCTTGTCTTAAAAGTGAAAAAAATAACTTAATTGAAAAATGCTTGAAAATTGCTCAAATTCTGGAATACCCAAATCTTGATATTTCTTCATACATTGAAAAAATAAACGATATTGGTATTTCATTAAGGAATTTGATTGTAAAAAGAAAAAACATAACGTATCAAATTTCAATTTTAAACGAATACTTGTTTGATAAATCTGGTTTTCAAGGTGATATGAATGATTATTACAATCCAAAAAATAATTTTTTAAATCATGTGATTGAGAATAAATCAGGAATACCAATTACATTATCAATTATTTATTCTGAAGTTGCGAAATATCTAGATCTAGATTTTAAGATTGTTGGATTTCCTAGCCATGTTATTGTTAAATTCGGGGATGAAATGTTATTAGACCCATTTCATCATGGGAAACTCTTATCGTTAGATGATCTTCAAGAAATCTTGTATAACAATTATGGTGATGGAGTTCAATTATTACCAGAATATCTTAATGAGACGTCAACCGATGAGATTTTGATACGAATGCTAAGAAATTTAAAAAATTCATACACTGAATCATATGCATATGAAATGGCAAAGAAATGTAATAAAATGATTCTAGTAATTTCTCCAGAATCACCAGAAGAAATTAGGGATTTGGGGATAATTGAAAATAAGTTAAATCAATATGAAAAATCTATTGATCTGTTAAATCATTATTTAGAATTAGAACCAAATGCAGATGATGTAGACATTATTCTAGAATTAATTAAGGAGATTAGAGAGAAAATTAATTATCAATAATTGATGCCACATCTTGACCTTTCTTTATCATTTTCACTTCATGTCGTGCTAATTCATTTCTAAATGCATGCTTTATCACATCAACTTCGTTTCGCAGTGTTGCAATTTCATCTTCAAGTTTCGAAACACGGTCATAAATTGTCTCTTCTTGTTTGGTTTCTTTCTTGCTACTCATAGACTTGTAAAAATAAAAAATGCTTAAAAACGTTGGGGTTTTTTTTGAGGCTAACTCTATAAATCAAATTCTTGATTACAAGATGGGCATTTTCCACGTTCTTTACCAATTCCACCAATTATGAAAATTCTACCAATAGTCTTACATAAAGGACACATTCCAGTTGTGACATTTTTTGGCCCAGTTTTAATAATTTTTTGTGATTTTCTTCTTCCCATATGATTTATTTTCAAATGAGCCTTTTAAGTTAATCTTAAGTGGCGCGGGGTGAGGGATTTGAACCCCCGAGTTCTTGCGAACATGGAATTAGCAATCCCACGCCCTACCAGGCTAGGCGAACCCCGCACAAACGTGCTAATTCAAAACTGTAAATAAACTCATTCTTCTTCTTCAAAAACAGTATAATCCTTCACTACGCTTTGTAGAGGCATTCTCTTGCCTCCAACAATTTTAAGATCTATGGAAATATTCCCATTTTCAATCTTGACAATATTATAACTATTTTCAAAAAATCCTCTCACACGCTCAGAAGAAGTACTACCAGCGTTTGCAATAAGTAAATTATTGAAATCCCATAACCATGGTCTATGTTTATGGCCACATAGTACTAAATCTACATTAGAAAATAATGTAGCTCTGAGAACATCACCTGCATCAATTATTGTTAATCTATCAGAACCAGTATCAGGAATTCCAATTAAATGATGGTGCATTGCAAGAATTGTAGTTTTATCTTGATATTTTTTCATTGTACGCTCAAGCCAACGAGTTTGCCTGTAGCCTACTTCACCTTCATCCCTATCTGGTCTGGCAGTTCCTATAGTTAATAGAATTACATCATCACTTAATTCATTAATTGTTTGAAATGGAAAATATTTCTTAAAATGTAAGTAGCCTGTGTTTCTATAATCATGATTTCCACTTATTGCAATAATCTTATCAACATTAATTTGTGAAATCAAATTTTTACACTTTTCATACTGCTCCTTTAATCCTTCATTTGTTAAATCACCAGTTATAATTACTGAATCAGGTTTTAACGAATTAACTTCTTCAATAACGGTTTGAAAAATTTCTTCTCGGAATTGTGAGCCTACATGTATATCTGATAATTGAACAATCTCCATATCATTTTATTGTTTTTTACTGATTTAAGATTTTACCATATAGTTAACACATCTATTTAGACTATCAAGGAATAAATAATTGAAACTTGTTTTTGATGATTATGGGGAAAAAGGCAGTTATTATCAAAGGAGATGGAATAGGTCCTGAGGTAGTAGATTCAATGATAAACACACTCAAAGAATGTAATTTGCAATCAGAATTAGTTTTTTGTGAGGCAGGTTCAGAACAATGGGAAAAAAATGGAAGAAAAGATGAATCATATATTCCAGATTCAACCATGAAAATGCTTCATGATGTTGATGCATGTTTTAAAGGACCAACCACCACAATTCCAAAACCAGGTGCACCAAGAAGTGTTGCAGTAACATTAAGACAAAAATTTGAATTATTTGCAAATATCAGACCAGTAAAAACATTCAAAAGACTAACCCCAGATAGAGACGTTAATTTTGTGTGTTTTAGAGAAGCAACTGAGGGGTTGTATACTGGCGTTGAAACACAATTAACGGATGATACAGCAATTGCAATTAGAAAAATTTCAAGAAATGGATGTACACGATTTATGAATTCTGCATTAGATTGGGCAAAACATTATCAATTGAATAAGATAGTGGCAATCACCAAGCGTAACATTCTCAAGAAGACAGATGGTCTTTTCTTTGAAGTGATAGAAGATTCCTTGAAGGAATACTCGAACATGGAATTACAAGAAATTTACATTGACAATATGGCTCAGCAACTTGTAATTAATCCTGAGCAATTTAACAACTCAATTCTTGTTAGTACAAATTTATTCATGGATATTATTTCAGAACTTGCTTCAGGTATTGTAGGTTCAATTGGGTTAATCTATTCATCAAATATGGGAAAAAATTATGCAATGTTTGAAGCAGCACATGGAAGTGCACCATCATTCAAGGGACAAAATAAAGTTAATCCAACTGCTACAATTCTTGCAGGAGCATGGATGGCAGATTATTTAGGTGAAAAAGACATAAGAGATGCAATTTTTTCTGCTACAGATCAGATAATCAATGAAGGAAAATATGTAACATTTGATATCGGAGGGGATGCAACAACAGCCCAGATGACGGAACAGATAGCAAAAATTGCAAAATCTAATCTAAGACGATAGTTTTTCAACTTTAACTAGAATTAATTCTTCAAAAAATAATTTTTTTTTTGAAATAATTTTTGCAAAAAACTTTTTTGATTTAACAAAATCAATTAAACCCATATAATCAGATAGTGATGATGTAACAAAAATAAATTTTCCATCTTTTGAAAGATGATTTAGGGCAGATGATATAATTTCAATTGGAAGTTCTAACCCATCCTTACCACCATCTGTTGATACGTCAATAATTTCATCTGTAGCCAGATATGGAAGATTACAAATAATGAGATCAAAATTTATTCGTAGTGCATCTGCAGAATTACAGCATATTACATTGTCTACCTTGTAGTTTTGTTCTCGTAATGTATAATAGCTAATGTCAGTACCTACAACAAGATTAAATGAATCTTTGAGAATGTTAGTAAGATAACCTGATCCGCATCCAATATCTAATGCTAAGTTTCCACTTTCATTCTCTATATTATCTGCAAGAAAAAATGTATCTTCTGCAGGTAAATACTGCTTAGAATTTTCTAATTTTTTTTGCAAGTTTGATAATTTCATTGTTACTCATCTCTTCTAGTCTTTGCTCAGATTTTATCTTTAATCCTAATTGTTTTCCTATATTCTGGATTTTTTTTCTTCTAAATGAAAAAATTAGATTAACAGATTGAATTAATTCCTTTGAAAAAGAGAATTTCCTTGTGAATAGCATAATGGTGGAATTAATTTTTGGTTGTGGGGAGAAATTTTCTCTTGATACATTTCTTAATATTTTCATATCAAATCCTGATTGAGCTAAAACTGAAATTGCCTTTCTATCATGTTTAGTAGAAAGTAATTTTTCTGCAAAATCATACTGAATCATAATTACGCCAATCGTAAATTTCTGCATTAACATCCATTGAATGGCTTTTCTGCTTTCAGAATATGGTAAATTAGAAACAAAAATATCAAATTTCTCATTTTGTTTAAAACCATCACCTTGAATAATTTTTAAATTTTTAATATTTGAAAATTTTTTAATAGCCTCTTTGTAAAGTGATTTGTCTTTCTCAGTAGTGATTACGTATTTGGATTTGCTGCAAATTAGCGGTAGTAAAATTCCTTTGCCAGTTCCAATTTCATATACAACATCAGACGATTTGAGTTTTAGAGAATCAACAATGAATTTTGCTATATGATCAGATTTTAAGAAGTGTTGACCAAGTTTTTTTCTTTTTATCATCTTTTAACAAAAAGATGAAACAGAGTTTCTCCTGTTATTTCTTCCATTATTCTTTTTGTGATATGATTTACAGGATCTTTAAGACCTGCTCGTTCTTCCATGTCTTTATAATCTGAAAACTTATTTCTACTAATCTGTTCTAAAATCAGCTTCAAGTATGTTTTACCAATACCTGGAATTAATTCTAAGGAATGTTTTCTTGGAGTTAATGGTCGTGCATTATTTACATAATCAACAAAACGTTTTTCATTATTTGTTACTATAGATTCAACAACACTTCTAACTTCATTTTGGGCTGTACTTGAAATGTTATCATACTCTAATTTACCTAAAACAGATTCAACCTTAGTTCTTCCTTCTTTTCCTATGTATACTTTTTCTCCTATCTCAAATATTGAACTTTCAGAACCTAAAATTTCTAACAATGTTAATCTTTCTTCTCCTAGTGCAGTAATAATAATTCCTTCTCTTCCTCTAACTGTTTTAGATCTTCCTTTTGAGTCATAATCTAATACATATGCATACTCTTCATACTTTCGTGGTTGGGTATATCCCCTATCCAAAAAAATCACCTAAAAAAATTACGAGTTCTCCTTAATAATTTTAAGAATTTTTTCTAGTGTTTCAGAAAGAATTAATTTTTTCCATCCAAAAGTAAAAGAACGTAATTCTGACATCGTCTTTGGGCAGATATTGATAATCTCTACGGCTTCTTCTTCAGTTAAATTACATTCTTTAATCATACTCTGTTTCATTTTTTTTGCGACTTCTGGTTCCATCTTTGAAAATTTTGTAACATAATCATATGTCCATCTTTGAATTTGATCCATTGATTCAGGGTCTTGTTCCTGTAGAATTGCCTTAACTTCAGAAATTGATACTGATTGTTTCTTTTTTATTTCTTCCATTTTTATTCACCGAATGGTTTGATATGATCTAATCTAGTGATTAAGGTTTTTGTTTTTTCACCTAATTTTATATCCATAGTCACAACTCTTCTGCCTACTTCTGTTATAGTTCCTACTTTACCATGATAACGTCTGTGTGGTAATGCCTTGTGCTGAGTTGGGTCTATGATTACTAGTGCTCTATCACCAACGCTATATTCCCTCAATAGAAAACTTACGCCTCTAGGACTATCTTTTGTCATTACATTTCTAGATTTATGCTTAAACCCATGTGACCTGCCAGATGTCTTTTTTGTTGCCATAATAAATTAAGGCAAATTTGCCCATATTTTAAGACTTACTCAGAACCAATAGATTCTGAATCTAAAACATCATTTTCTATTTTTTCTGATGTTTCTTTAGGTACTTCGATTTCATTTATTTTTGGTGTTGATTTGGCTGTTTTTTTCTTCTTTGTATCAGCATCAAAATCAGTTACTCCATCTTCACCTAATGCAAATATTACTTCTTGTTCAGGATGATGTGGACTATCTACCATTCTGGCAATTCTTTTCTTTCCAGATTTCTTAAAGTAAATTCTGTATGTACTTGTATGTGCAACGACATTTCCACCAACTGGTTTTGTTGGATCACCAAAAAATTGGTCAGGAGAAGACATTACCTGGTTTGTCATGATAGATGCAACATTGTATGTTTCAGCCAATCTAACTAACAAATGAACGAACCTGTTGAGTTTTTGTTGACGTGTAGCAAGTGTTCCACGTCCAAGGTATTCAGATCTGAACAATCCAACTGCAGAATCAGATACTATAAGTTTGATATTATTCTCAGTAATCATCCTACTTGCTTCTTCAAGTATCAATTGTTGATGTGAGCTATTATATGCTCTTGCAACTATAATATTATCAAGTGCTTTTTCTGGATCCATTCCATTAGCTTTTGCAATTGATACAATTCTTTCAGGCCTAAATGTATTTTCACTATCCATGTATAATACACCACCTTCAAGTCCACCTTCTTCTTTTGACTTTTGAACTTGAACCGCCATTGTGTGACAAAATTGTGTCTTACCACAACCAAATTCTCCATAAACTTCTGTTAATGCCTGTGTTTCTACTCCACCTTCAAAAAGTGTGTCAAGACATTCTGTTCCAGTAGTAATTTTGCCGATACTTAGTCGTTTTTTGTATAATTCAGATGCACTAACAAAATCTTTAGCAATTAGTCCACCTTCTACAAGGCCCTCTCTTGCCTTTTCAACTAATTTTCCTGCTGAATCGATATCCATACCTGTTAATTCAGCAACTTCCACTGGACCCCTAACAATTAGATCCATTATGGTGTGTACTCCTGCATCGTTTAATTTTCTTGTAGTTACTGGTCCGACACCTGCTAAACTATCTAATCTTAATTCTAATTCATCTGTCATACCGTATCGTACGGTACCCTACTCTATAAAGGTGTCGTTTGATTATTTTTTACAATAAATCATGGTATCAAAAAAATTAATTTCTTCTTCTTCTTTTGGAACTTGCTTTGTTTTGCCCTGGAAGTTTAGTTAGGACAAATCGTTTTTTGAAGTTACTTTTGTTTCTAAGTTTGGAGTTTGTTCCAACGATCTTCCTTCCCTCTACTTTAGGGGTCTGACCTCGAACTTTTCCTGCTTTAGTAAGCGAACCGTGTGTTGCCATAATCTTATGCTAAAAATAGTGAATTTATGTATTTGGAAAATTACCAGTATTGGGCCTTAATCTTTTCGAGAACTCTTTCATGCTCCCTGCCCTTACGTCTAGCATATTTCTCCATTGCACCTAAAGGAACACCGCCTAATGACCTAGCCAATCCATTAAAAGCAAGTTTTTTGATACCTCCACCTGCACCATGCTTACCTGTTTTAGTCATGAATTTTTTAATTCCATACTTGAAGTTGTGCTGCCAAGTCTTGTACATTACACCTAATTGAGTTGGATCCTGGTCTTGACCCATATCATAGAATGCCGATTTTTCTAATAATCCAATTGGAACAAATGTTAATGGTGTAGCAGTAAACATTGAGTCAGGCTGTTCTCGTTCAAGTTCGCTGATTAATCGTATAGTTTCCCAACCGTCCTCAGGTTGTTCATCATTATCTAGACCCATAATCAATGTAAATGCTGGAATCCAATAATTTTCATTTAGCGTCTTAACACCCTCTTTAACCACCCAATGCCATTCATCAGGAGTATAAGGTGCTAATTTTCTATCAGCATATTTTTCAATCAATCTGATACTGCCTGTCTCAAGACCACACTGAATTCCAGTAAGATTGTCAGGACCAGCTTTTGTTATTTTTGAAAGACTTGGTACGAGTCTTTCATCTGCTATTGCACCTGAAAGAGTTCCATGTGTAGGATTTGTATGTACAACACCGGTAGACATTATTGCTTTAAACAAATCTTCTAGTGCATCACGATTTGGCTCCATATTTTTTGAAGTATGAACATCCATTCCATAAACAAAAATATCATCACTATGAATCCATGCTCTATCCAATCCACCTTTTTTGATATTTACCTCAATTTCTTTTTTCACTTTTTCTGGAGAATAGTATCTTAATGATCTTAATGTTACATCACAAAACTTACAACCACGACCACAGCCACGCATTACTTCAACCATTCCATGCATACTCGGTTCAATTATGTCTGGAATATCGTCCAAGTCTGGTCTATCCCAGAAATTTACAAATCTTCCATGCAATGTTTTATTTTCACGTTTGAATTCTTTTATGTCAACTTTGAAGTCTTTTCTTTTTCTGAATGGATCCATATTTTCAAATTGACCATCAATCAAATAATTAAAGAAACGACCAGCATGTCCATCAATCTCTGGTGCAATGCCTCCTAACTCACCCTCTAAAATTGCATAAAGACCATACTCTTCAATTTTTTCTGGTGCATAATTATATTGCCAAGTTCCAGATGCACCTGCAATAACTTTAGCATGACTTCCATTTTTCTTCTTCGCTGCATTGATTCGACGATGAAGATCAGCATTATAGAATTCATCATAAGAAGTCTGTTTTCTACCATAAGTGAATGTCATTGTAACAGGTCCCATTCCCAATGGGTCCATTTCATAAGTTCCTACAACTTCAGTTTCAGGACCAATGAATTTTTCAATATGGTTTGGATGAGCAATGACTACATCACTGCGCGCAAAACCATCACGTAATAATCCTGCCTCAACTTTTCTTAATCCATATGGTGCAAATTTTGCTACACCGTTGATGTCTGGAGACCAATTACAAATAAAGTCAAAAAGAACTCTTGGGGTTACTTGATTTTTCAGAAGTTTATACCAAATACTATTCTTATCACGATGAGGGTCAATCGCTGGGGCACATCCAAAAAATGTTGCAAGAGATAATCCTCTATATGGCGACATTAGAGTTCTATCAGCAGTTAAGACAATTTTTGGTGTTCCCATTTTTCTATCTAAACGCATGCCTAAAGCATTAATTTTAAACCTTGCTGGTATTCCAAAAACTAGATTTTCTCTAGTATTCCAGATTTTGTTCTTTGAAGGTGCCCAAATTCGCTGTTTTTGGCTAAATACTGCCCATCAAAGACTGTTCCATCCCTGCAAACTAGATCTTCATTTACACAGCAACTACCACAAATACCAACACCACATTTCATCATGCGTTCAAGGCTGGCTTGAACAAAAATTCCTTTTTCATTGGCAAGTTTAACCACTTTGTACATCATCAATTCAGGACCACAAGTATAGATTGCATCATATGTGTTTTCTTCTAGAAGTTTTTCCAAGACATCAGTGACGTATCCCTTTTCACCGTAACTTCCATCTTCAGTGACAGGAATAATTTCATAAGATTCTTGATGCTTTACCATTTTGTTTGATATGTCTTCGAAGAATACTTCTTCTTTTGTTTTAGAACCCATTAAGACAGTCATTTGATTAGTAGTCCAATCTGGATTTGAGTATTTTATCAATCTCATTAAAGGAACTAAGCCAGTTCCACCTCCAATTAATAGAATTTTTCCATTTGTAATTTTAAAAGAATTACCATATGGACCTCTAACTCCAATTTTATCTCCAACTTTAAGATTGTATAATGCAGTAGAGGATTCTCCACGTTTTCTCACTGTGAATCCAGCCTCATGCATTTTTTCTGAAATCATAACACTCATTGGTAATTCATTGACGCCAAGAATCCAAACCATTGCGAATTGACCAGGAAGAACGTTAGCAAGAACTGTATCATGGAAGTATAGGGTTCTCACAGTGGGAGTTTCATCAACAATTCTTTCGATTGTACAAATATGTGGATGATTAGGATCTCTTTGCTCTTCCAATCATTTCACCTATTGTTGAATATCCTTTGTGTTCCATAAATTTTTCAATACCATTATTAATTTCTGAAAAAACTTCGTCCCAATGATCACCCATTACACTACCAAACTGTACAGCAGATGCACCTGCCAAAATAAACTCAACTGCATCTTCCCATGTTGAAATTCCACCGCAACCAAGAATTGGTATATCAAACTTTGATGAGATTTCATAAACACACCTCAAAGCAATTGGTTTGATTGGAGTTCCAGATAGTCCACCAATTTTATTACTAAGAATTGGTCTTTCTACTTCTACATCAATTGCCATAGCCCGTATAGTATTAATTGCAGTTATAGCGTCTGCACCTGCAGAAACAGCAGCATTTACAGTCTCAAGATAATCAGTACTTCCAAGTCCCACTTTGGCAATGACAGGAACACTAGACATTGATTTTACTTTTTTAATAATTTTTGACACTAATTCTGTATCATCACCCACTTCCAAGCCAACTTTTGCTACATGAGGACAAGACAAATTCAACTCATATGCTGCAACTTTACAATCTTTGAATTTTTTAATCATAAATTCAAAGTCTTCTTCTACAGAGCCTACTAGACTTACAATAATTGGTACATTTTCATTTGGTCTTATCATTTCAGCAAAATTCTCAGCCCCAGGATTGGAAAGCCCTACAGCATTTATCCAACCTCCTCCCTTAACACTGAAAATTGTTGGGTTAGGATATCCCTCCCAAGGCTCTTTACTCAGGGATTTAGTAACTACGGCACCTGCGCCTGCAGAATGTAATCTTTTGAAGACATCCAAAGAAATACCCAGTATTCCAGAGGCAAGAATGGTTGGTCTCTCTAAAGTCAGGCTGCCAATTGAAGTTGAAAGACTGGGTTTCAATTTGATTATTAATAATAGAATTGTCTTATAACAGTTGATTCAACTGTGTTGCTAACTTTTTTAATGAGGCTTAGATTGGATCTTTGATATGTTAAAAGTTATTTTGACAGAACTGGGTATCGGAGTTTTTGATGGTGATACATGCATGAAAACCATTACATTTTCTCAACCAGCCGATGATTATATTTTCATAAAAAAAGGTAAATCAAGAATTAGTGAACTATCAAAATTTCTGTTAAATGAACAAAATGATGTCATTGTGAATGATTTAGCGCTACATGACTTACTAAAGAAGAAAGATATTGAATCACAAATGATGTCAGAGCATGATATTGAAGATATACAATTAACAAAACCGAAAATTTTAATCAATTCAAATCTTGCTACTGATGAAAATGATGCAATGCAGAAATTAAGAGACTTTGCAATTCAATTATCATCTAGTAAGATCACTGAGGTTTCAGGTAGTCCTGATCTTCATGTCATACAATCAATCAATACACTTGATGACACAGATAAAATTATCAATGGTATTAGTTCAAGATTAAGAGAATGGTATGGTCTACATTTTCCTGAGCTAGATAATATAATAGATAGCGTTAATGGTTATGCACAAATTGTTTTAGCAGGAAAAAGAGAAAATATGTCTGACGATGTATTTGTAAATGCAGGATTTCCTGATTCTAAAATCCAAATGCTTTCAGTTGTAAAGGAAAAAAGTCGTGGAGGAGATATCACAGAAGAAAATCTTCTAATGGTTCAAGCATTAGCTAAAAATATTTTAGAATTATTTGATATGAGAAAAAACTTGGAATCACAGATAGATGCTCAAATGGAAGAAATAGCACCTAACATAACTGCTGTATTAGGAACTACTGTTGGTGCTAGAATTTTAGCAAAAGCTGGAAGTTTAACAAGATTATCATCAATGCCTGCAAGTACAATTCAAGTCTTAGGAGCTGAAAAAGCACTGTTTAGAGCATTAAAGACTGGTTCAAATCCACCAAAACATGGATTGCTTTTTCAACATGCGGTAGTACATGCAGCGCCAAGATGGCAAAGAGGAAAAATTGCTAGAGCAATAGCTGCAAAAGCTGCTATTGCAGCTAGAGTAGATGTACATGGAGGAGGTTTAAACAATACACTTCTTGAAAAATTAAACATTAGAGTAAAGGAAATCGAAGAAAAATATGAAAAGCCAGTAAAGAAACCTCAACAAGAAAACACGCCTAAATACGGTTCAAATTTTAATAAAAACAGAGACTTTAAACAAAAAAAGAAATCTGATAGATTCAAAAATAGAAAACGAAATAATTTTGGAAGACGTAATAGATAATATATTCTGGTTTACAGTTGATGGCGAGAAAAAACTTGCTACAGAAAATTTTGTCCCAAAAAAGCAAGTCTACAAAGAAAAACTAATTCTAAAAAAAGGTATAGAATACAGATTATGGGATCCATTTAGAAGTAAATTAGCTGCATGTTTAATGAATGGATTAATCACATTTCCATTCAAAGAGAAATCAAACATCCTATACCTTGGTGTTTCAACTGGAACTACTATCAGTCACATATCAGATATAATTGGACCTAGTGGCACAGTATTTGGTGTAGAACATTCAAGCAGAGTAGCACGAGATTTTCTAGATAGAGTTGCATGTTATAGAAAAAACATTGTCCCCATAATTCAGGATGCAAGACAACCAAAACAATATTTTTCAGTTTACAATAAAGTTGATATTGTTTATGTAGATATTGCACAACCAGATCAAACTAATATAGCCATAGAAAATTGTCGCATGTATCTTAAAAAAAATGGATATTTATTTTTAGTAATTAAAGCAAGGAGTATTGATGTTACAAAAGATCCTAAACAAATTTTCAGTAATGAAATTAAAAAGTTAGAAACTAAATTTGAGATAAAACAAGTAATTAATCTTAATCCATATGATAAAGATCATGCAATGGTAATTGCAACATCATTAACGTAACTTTTTATTAATAATTTTTTGAACAGGTTTCCAACTCATTCTAATAAACAAATAAGATTGTTTATTATGTAATAATAATTTTTTAACACATTTTACAGTTTTTTTATCAGATGGATACCCACTTCCTAAATCAAAATTCTTTTTTAATCTATGAATTGATTTATCACGGCTAACTTTTGCAATAATTGATGCAGCTGCAACAACAACAAATCTACTATCAGCATGATGGCGTGATATTATTTTTGAATTAGAAGTTAATAATGAGATTTCTTTTCCAAATCTTTTGTAATCAACATCACATGAATCGACATAAGCAGTTTGTGGATTTAATTTTTTGATGACTTTGGCCATATTTTTAGCCTCCAAATGATTCAGTTTGTGTTTGAATACATTTTGATCAATTATTTTTGGTGGTATTCTCACAACATAATATTCATCAACAATTTGAATTATTTTTTTGTAAAGAATTTCACGGGTTTTCTGGGATAGTTTTTTTGAATCTTTGACGCCTATGGATTTCAATTTCTTAATGTTTTTTTTATCAATTGTTACCCCAGCTATAACAAGTGGTCCAACCATTGAACCTCTACCTGCATCATCTATTCCACAAACTATCATGGAAAATCTCATTCTTGAGACTAAATAATATAGGTGAAAGATTTGTCATAGCTAATTACATAAAATGAGTTCAGATATTATTGAAATTGTAGAGGGCAAAACAAAGATTAGAGTGCCAAATGGCTCATTAACGGATAAAGTTCCACCGATGGAACCAGCATTTTTTAATCCAAAAGCAAAATTAAATAGGGATTTTTCTATTATTGCGTATTCTGCTTTTTGGAAGACATTTGATAAACCAAAAATTTTTCTTGATGGATTAACTGGTGTTGGTGCAAGAGCATTACGAGTTGCAACTGAAATAGATAATGTAGAAAAAATTGTATTAAACGATATTAATTCACATGGACTTGACCTTGCTAAGGAATCTTTTGCTCTAAATAAATTTGAAAATTTTGAAATATCAGAAAATGAAACATGTAGATTTTTTAGTATACATTCACAAAAAAATAATCGAGGTTCAATTGTAGATGTTGATCCATTTGGATCCCCATCAAAATACCTTGACTGTGCAATTAGAGCTACAATGCATGGTGGATTACTATCTATAACTGCAACTGACTTGCAAGTTTTACACGGCCTATTCAATAAGGCTGCTAAACGAAGGTACTATGGTACGCCAATTAAAACAAAATTCAGTAATGAAATTGCAATTAGATTAATTTTAGGCTGTGTGAATGTTGTAGCAAATAGAATGGACATTAGTATGATTCCATTATTTATTGATAATGACATGCATTACTACAGAGCATATATCAAAATCTTAACTAAGCCTGATCAAAATGAACAATTGGGTTTCATTACATATTGTGAAAAATGTGGTGCAAGAAATGTTGAAAGTGAAGTTGAAAAAGTATGTCATGATTGTGGATTTACATTAAAAATTGCTGGTCCACTCTGGATTGGACAGTTATTTGATAAAACATTTGTTAGTACAATGAAAGATGAGGTTGAAAAAATGCAGGTTGAAAAAAAATGTTCTGGTATAATAGATAAATGCATTGAAGAAGAAGGACTGCCTCCAATGTACTATACATTAGATGAAATTGCATCTAGAACAAAAACTCCACCACTAAGATTAGAAATGGCAATTAAAAGACTACGTGATTCTGGATATGATGCGTCTAGAACATCATTAAATTCAACAGGATTCAGAACCAATGCTAAAATTAGTCAAATTACTGATATTTTAAAAAACTAACCAATAATATCAGTTCTAAGTTGACCACATGCCGCTGAGATCTCAGTGCCTTTTTCAATTCTTATAGTACAATTAACACCTACAGCAGATAGAATTCTTTCAAATTCATGAACTCGATTATTAGAAGGACGTTTAAAATCACCAGCAGTTGGATTTATAGGAATTAAATTAACATGTGAACCATTACCACGCAAAAGTTCAGCTAAATCATGTGCAATTTCAGGAGAATCATTAATCCCATTCATTAAAGCATATTCAAAAGTTACACGTCTTCCAGTTTTCTTAAAATAATTATATCCAGACTTAATAATTTCTTCAACAGAATTAGAAGTTGCAGTAGGAACTAATTTTTTACGTAATTTATTATTTGGAGCATGCAAAGATATTGCAAGACCTATCTGTAAATTTTCTTCAGCCAATTTTTCAATTCCAGATTTAATTCCAATAGTGGAGATAGTTATATGACGTTGACCTAAACCAAATCCTCGAGGATGAGTTAAAATTTTTACAGCTCTAATCATTTCATCATAATTTGCCATAGGTTCACCCATTCCCATAAAAACTAAATTTGTCACATGTTCTCCTCTTTGTTGTAGTATTTCTGCAAAATGAATTACTTGAGATACAATATGTTCAGATTTTAGATTTGTTTCAAAACCCATTTGTCCAGTTGCACAAAATACGCATCCCATTGCACACCCAATTTGAGTTGAAACACAAATTGTTGATCTTGGATGACCACCAATCTTTGATGGTTCATATTGCATTAAAACAGTTTCAACAGAATTATTATTAGTTAAATTAAGTAATAATTTTGTGGTATCACCATCATCACTTACAATGCGATGAGTTTCTTTTGCAGAACCTATGGTATAACCAGCTTCAGTTAATTCTGCAATCAATGTTTTTGGAAGTTGTTTGATATCAGAAATATTTTTAGGAAATTTATAATACAAAGGAAGTAAAATTTGATCTGCTCGATATCTGGGATAACCCATATCAATTACTAGTTGTTCCATTTCTTCAGGAAGAAGTCGATAAAGATCAGTCATGATACAGTATCAAACTATGAAATGATATTATAATTAAATGAACAGTCAATGCTTTCCTACTATAAATAGACTAAATTATTGTATATTTTACAAAATTAATTCTGATTTTAAAAAACTAGAGATATCCCATACAAATACAATATAACTCACTACTAGGTTTTCTGCTTGCTTTTGGCTTGGTTCTTTTTGTTTTAATGAATTTTTTCTTCATAAAATCAAAAAACTCGGCTGAAAATTCACCATCAAAAACTTTGAACAAAGCATTACCTTTCTTATTTAAAACACGCTCCATAATTTTTACTGCACTATAGTTTAGTGAAATTTGTGCAGCATGATCTACAGACCAATTACCAGATACCTGAGGAGATAAATCACATATCACTGCATCAACGTTTCTATTAAAATATGATAGAATTTCATCCACAACTTGAATATTTTCAATGTTGTCTTGAATAATTTTTACATTAGTAATTTCCTCGACAAAAGAAAGATCAATTCCCATTACCTTACCTTTATTTCCACTAATCTGATGAGCTACTTGTAGCCAACCCCCAGGTGAACAGCCAAGATCTAAAACATAAGAACCTGGACCAATAATTCTGTACGATTTGTTTATTTCTTTTAGTTTATAGGATGAACGACTTCGGAAACCCTGTTCATGTGCAAGTTTACGATATTGATCCTTTTTTGCATCAATTAATTTCATTTTTTCTTCTTAGATTCTAAAATTACCCAATTTTCAATTAATTCACAATGTCTTGGACTTGGTTCAGGATAAACATTATCAACATTACATTTTTGTTCTACGGGACAAGTCAGACATGGTGCTTTTTGAATGGATTCTAAACTAATAGGCATTTGTTCAATAATTAATCTGTAAGTCCATCTACCATTTTGTAATATTTTTTCTCGTGTAATCATTCCTCGTCGCTCTAGACGAAGAGAAAGTCGTGAACCATCACGAACAGAAAGTTTTAATCTTTTCCATAGCTCACTTTGTAGCATTCCACTATCAGGATTTTCTGCAAGTATCTCACAAACTTTGTTTGTAAGTTGCTCCATATCCTTTTTCTCAATTCTAAAGTTTCTTAATTCTTCATCAGTATATTGATCCTCTAGTTCTTCCTCCATTGTCTTTGGAATTTCTGGTTCGGGTTCTACTTTTTTAGTTGCTTTAGCTTTAGCTTTTGCTTTTTCTACTTTTTTAGTTGCTTTAGCTTTAGCTTTTGCTTTTTCTACTTTTTTAGGTGCTTTAGCTTTAGCTTTTGCTTTTTCTACTTTTTTAGTTGCTTTAGCTTTAGCTTTTGCTTTTTCTACTTTTTTAGGTGCTTTAGCTTTTGCTTTTTCTACTTTTTTAGGTGCTTTAGCTTTTGCTTTTTCTACTTTTTTAGGTGCTTTAGCTTTTGCTTTTTCTACTTTTTTAGGTGCTTTAGCTTTTGCTTTTTCTACTTTTT
>Ga0315338_1001705_pt1 | contig 25604 bp, 25 predicted proteins | sample ASW8metaG_FD_204518 | JGI IMG/M metagenome (GOLD analysis project Ga0315338, IMG submission 204518) | Ammonia-oxidizing marine archaeal communities from Monterey Bay, California, United States - ASW #8 | ecosystem: Environmental > Aquatic > Marine > Coastal | place: USA: California | collected... | reverse complement strand
CGAGCGTTTTGCCAATCGCTTCGCCGGGCGTCCCGCGCGCCGCCACATCGTCCGGCATCTCGCCGCCGATCACCAGTCCGGGCCGGTACTCCATGATGAAGAAGGGGGCGCCCAACACCGCCACGTCGTCGCAAAACAGCAAGCACTTCGGGGCGAGCGGGAATTCGCGCCAAAGCCCCGTCAGAATCTTGCTCTCGCGTCCCATATCGTTTGCGCCGCGCGGCACGGGACCGGTCGGCGGACGGCGCAACACACGCGGTTCGCCGTCCATCTCAAGCAGGTAATTGATATTGCCGAAACCCGACGCGAACTGGCGCGGCGGCTCGGCGTCGGTCAGCGCATGCCCGCGGCCGCGGAGATACCGGTCAAGCGCCTCCCAGTCCTGCTTGACCTCGTCGTCGCGCGATTTGAACGCGGGTCCGTCCACCATCAAGCGCGTCAGGCAGCGAGCGGCGGACGGCGTTCGGTCCAGGCGGTCGCCTGCTCGTAGGCGTGCGCGACCTGATAGATCAACGCTTCGTCAAACGGTTTGCCGACGATCTGCATCGACAAAGGCAGTCCCGCCTTCGAGAACCCGGTCGGCACAGCCAGCGCCGGCGCCCCCAGGACATTGAACGGCGCGCGTGCCTGGCGTCCGTAGGTTGCTTCGGTCGCTTCCTTGTCCTCGATCTCACAGGCCGGGTCCATGCTGGAGGCCGTAATGGCGACATCGAAATCCGTCATCGCCTCGTTGTACGCCTGAACCAACTGCGCCTTGACCCGCGTTCCATTCACATAGTCCGCCGCGCGGATGAACGCGCCACCCATGATCCGCTGCCGGGCCAATTCACCGTAATCCTCGGGCCGGTCCTGGAACCACTTCTCGTGGATCGCATAGGCCTCGGACAGCAGGATCACCCGGTTCGTGGCGGCGTATTCGTCGAGTGGCGCCAGTGTTATGTCACGCACTTCGGCACCCAATCCGCGCAGAACATCGAGCGCGTCCGCGATGCCCTTGGCCATCTCCGGGTCGGCCTGCATGTCGGTTTCGAAGAAATGCCGGATCACACCAATTCGTAGACCCTTGATGTCGCGCCCGAGACGCGACGTGAAATCCGGCTTTTCGATCGGCGCGCTGCCCGGGTCCTGCGGATCATGCCCGGCAATGACGTTGAGCAGGATCGCATTGTCCTCGACCGTGCGGGTCATCGGCCCGACATGATCAAGCGTGAAGGAGAGAGGGAAAACACCGCGCCGGCTGACCCGGCCATAGGTCGCCTTCATGCCGACGAGGCCGCACATCGATGCCGGGTTGCGCACCGAACCGCCCGTGTCGGTGCCGAGCGCCGCCGGCACGAACCCGGCCGCGAGCGCCGCGCCGGACCCGCTTGACGAACCGCCGGTGAAATGGTCCGGGTTCCAGGGATTGCGCGCCGGCGGCCAAGGCAGATCGAAGGACGGTCCGCCGATCGCGAACTCATGCGTCGCCGTCTTACCGAGCAGCACCGCACCGGCCTGTTTGAAGCGAGCGGTCACGTCCGCGTCGTTTTCCGGCAGGCTATTCCGTTGCATGACCTTCGAATGACAGGTCGTCGGCACACCGGCCACGTCGATGATGTCCTTTAGTGCGTAAGGCACGCCATGCAGCGGACCGCGCCAATTGCCGGCCACGATCTCGCTTTCGGCATTGCGTGCATCGTCGAGCGCCTGCTCTGACGCGACATGCAGGAAGGAATTTAGCGGTCCGTCATGAGTCGAAATGCGGTCCAGCAGCGCCTGGGTATACTCCACCGGCGATATTTCCTTGCCATAGAGCAGCTTCGCGGCCTCGGCAATCGTCAGATACGCGAAATCGGTCATGATTCACCTCCACCGGCGCGATAGACATGCGCCGGTTCGTCCGCCGGCGCGACGTCGATGGTCATACGGCTGCGCAGGGATTTCGCGAAATTGTACGCGCGCGCCACATCGTCGGGATACTGATCCGCCATCCGGTCAAGGCCGACGGCACGCGCCGCTTCCAACGCCTCACTATTGTCTGACCCGCTCATTTGGCCCTCCCTCGACCGCTGTTTTGGCTGACCGATCAAGCCATTCGGCATCGGCGCTTGTCAAGCGAGGGCAAAGCGAGCGGCATACGCGCCCGCGAGAATTGGCCAACGCCGAAGCGTCGCGGCTACGACCCCGCCGGACGCGCGGTAAGGGAGGCCGCCGACCGACTCCAACTGCAATCCGGCAATGCGGCCGAGCGCCGTCAGTGCGCGCGGCGCAAGATGGCGAAGCGGCACGTCTTCCGGCAAGATATCGCCCCGGCCCGCAAGCAGAACGCCCGGATTGCGGGGGTGGGGCATGATGACGACGACGCGCCCCTCCGGTTCAAGGAGCCCCGCCGCGGCGGAAAGTTGGGCGGCTTGATCCGGCGCGTGCTCCAAGGAACCGACGAAGAGCGCGAGTCCGAAACGGCCGATATCCGCTGGATTGGCCGACGCTGTATCGCCGACCTGGAACATGATCTTCGCATCGACGCCAAGGCTCGCCGCATTCGCTTGCGCGCGCGAGACCATCTCAGAGGACAGGTCGAGCCCGACGCCATCTACGATATGGCTAGCAAGATCGATCAGCTGATTTCCCGTTCCGCAGCCGAGATCAACGACCCTGGGCTTGCCAAGCGCGTCGCACAGGGCGCGCAAATAACCAGCGCGAGCCGCAAATTCACCAGCACGAACCGACTTCGGACCATGCGCGTCCTCCCAACCCGCCGCCTCGCGGTCGAAAAACGCTGCGACAGCCGGCTTCGACGAGACGCTCAATCGGGGCTTACGGAGGCGGGGCCGCTGAGCAGGAGCCGGATCAGGCCGGATTGCCGTTCCGTCGTGGTCTTGGAGAATATCCGCTTCACATGGGTCCGCACGGTATGCTGGCTGACCGACAGCTCCTCGGCCGCGTCCGCGAGGCTCAGGTCTTGAACCAGTAGCGCCGCCAGGCGAGCTTCCGCCCTGGTCAGCCCGTACAATCTGCTAAGCCGGTCTTCGTCGAATTCCGGATGGGTCTCCGGATCGCTAAGGAAGATCAGGGCCGCGGGCCGGTCCTTGTCGAAGTAGTGCGACTCGGTTCGCAACGACGTAACGACCAGCGACAGCGGCCGGTCGCCCGAGGGCCTCTCCAGCGCGATCGCTCCGGTGTCGTCGTCTTTCTTGCCTTTCTTGCTGCGACCAGCGCGCCAGATAACATCTTTCAGCTTGATCAGTTGACCATCCGATTCGCCCTGCAGGCCGTCGCGGCCGAGCGATAGGCCGTCATCGGCCTCCAGGATCGCCTTTGCCGCCCGATTCATGCGGATCGGCCTTGCGAAGGCATCGACGACGATCATGCCGAGCGGCAACCGGTTCAACGCATCGTCCAGCGCCAAATTCTCCATCTGCAGCTTGGCCATCAGACAGTTTTCGCTCGACAGGACCAGGAACACCGCGTTGCGGATGCGGCTCGGCATATCGGTGAAGAGTTCGGGGTCGGCGCGATTTTCCAGATGCGTGCTGTAGACCCGCCGCGCGGTCTTGTCTTCGATCACCCATAACAGGCGGTCGACGCCACCATCCTGCGCGGGGATCGGTGAAATTCGTTCCGCCGCCCAGAACAAAGCGCCGTTCTTGCGGCGATAATGGGCCTCGCCGATCCATTCGTTTCCGTCGCGGACATGCTCGAGCTTCTGCTCGCGCTCGTCCTTTTTCATGTCGACGAGATTCCAAGGCGAAATCCGCTTCAGCTCTTCGAGGTTGTAGCCGGTGGCTTCCTGGAATTTCTCGTTCGCATATTCGATCTCACCTTCGGAATTGGCGATCATCACGAGAACGAGGCTCTGTTCTAGCGACTCGAAAAGCTTTTCGAACTCCGCATCCGCCCGGGGATGCCGGGTCACGTCCTCGGCGATGCCCTGCATGCCGCGAAATTCACCCGTATCCTGATCGTAAACGGGCAAGCCGCTGACCAGGAACAGGTGTTTTTGCCCTTCCCTATTGGGAACCTCGAAGAAGACGTCGCGGAACGTCGACTGGCTTTCGCCACCGTCCGGGAAATCCTCCAAAGTCACGAATGAACCGATATCGCGCAGCCGCCGGCCGATCAGTTCTTGCGGGTGCAGGCCGAGCATGTCGAACACGCGGTAGGATACATCGGTCAACCGGAACTCGGCGTCGGTTTCCCATATCCAGGCGGATACCAGCCGGCCCAGATTGTACAAACGGTGCTCGGCGGCCGCGGCCTTACCTATCGCCGTCGCCGCGATTGCTTTGTCGTCCGTCACTGTTTTCAACTCACCTGTCCGACGCTTCGCTTCCGCCATTCAGCCTGTCCTAAAGTGGGTTTCGACTATCGTTTCAACGCGCTCATTGCGGCGTTGTTCGCCTGCCAGCGCTGGACCGTCTCCATCGCCTTGTCGCGCGAGGTCTTGTTGTATATCGCAAGGCACTGCCGGGTTTCCTTGCGCAAGGCTTCCTCGTCGGCGCTCTGCTTGGTGCGCGTCAGCGCGAAAATCGATGCGAAAATCGCCTTGCCAATGCCGGCCGCTTTGCAAGTGATCGCCAATGCATTGCCGCCATGTTCGAACAGCATGCGCCGCACGAATGTGTCGTCGAGGGCGGTGAACCGCGTGAACATCGCAATGAACAATGCAACTTCGCCCTCGCGCAGCACACCGAGCATCATTTCGGGCGTCATTTTGCCGATCGCTTCGAGGTTTTCCACCAGCTGCTGCGTCTTCGAAAGTTCCCGCGCATCATATGCCGCAGCCTGCACTTCGCGCGCCGTCGCCCGTTCCAGCAAACCGTCGATGGTCGCCGAATCGATATCCCAGTCGTCGACGATGTATTGCCGCAACGCCGAAGAAACCCAGGCAAACATGCTCTTGACCAATTCCGGATCAAGTTCGCGTCGGTGCAAGATCGGTTCCTGGAAGGAGTCGACGCGTTTGGATTGCTCGACCAGATATTCCATCGTACTGCGGGAAATTTTAGCGTCGGTATTCTTGAGCAGTGACCGGATAACATTCTCGTTTCCGGTTTCGACCAACGCGTCCGATACCGCCTCGTTGATGCTGCTGCGGATGGTGATGGCGAGCTGATGTTCCTGCGTGCGGTGACTGATTACTTCGATCAGGTCGTCGTCCTGCAGGATGCCGCTATTGGTCAGCACCGGATAGGCGATTTCGATATCGTCATTCGCCAGCAAGCGGATCAAATCCCTTGGTGCGTCCGGCAGCTCCGCGAGACAGGCGCTTACCGTTCGACGCACCGACATTTCCGTTTCATGGACGAGGTGGCCGAGTATGTCGAACATCAGGCCGCGTTCGCGGTCCGACAACGGCGAACCTTCGCCCGCCGACAGGGCCCCGATGGCTTCGACCAGAGCTTTTCGCCCATCGGCCGACTTGTCCCCTGCCAGCGCGAGCAGCGCGTCACCGCCCAATTCGGTCATCACTTGCCTTTCAAACTCGACTTGTCTTCAACGTTTCCGCCGCAACAACAGCGTAGACTTCTAAGCCACCGTTAATACTATAACATAAGGTTAATAAATCGTTTTTATTTCTCAAATCGAGTCTTGTCATTGTGGAATCAACTGCAATCGAAGTATTTCGTAAAACAGTATAAACTGGCCCACTTTGCCGACATTATGCAGCGCCATACGAATCCCCGAAGAAAAATTCAGGAGAACCCCGTGGACGATCCCGTTCAACGACACCCGACCCGCGGCGAACAACTCGACATTCTTGCGACATTGATCGCGGATACCGTCTCGGACAACGAAGCCGTCCTCGAATTGGGCTGCGGCGTCGGCTATGTAGCGCATCTCATCCTCGAGAAACGCGCCGGCCTCTCGATCGTCGGCGTCGACCGGAACCCAGACGCCTTAAAGCAAGCGCGGGCCAATCTTGAAGGCAACGCCTTCACCGCGATCGAAGGCGATTTGGAGAAGATCGACGCGATTGCGATCCCGGAGCAACGCTACGGTGCGATCTACACGGCGCTGACCTTCCACGACCTACCGGATGCGGCAAAACAGGCGGTTATTAAATTCGCTGCCGGGCAGCTGGCGCCCGACGGGTTTTTCCTGCTGTACGACCGGATACGCCTAACCGATTCGTCGCTATTTCCTTTGCAGCAGGGCATTTGGTCGCGGATCGAGCAGGTTCACGGTCGGGGCATGCGGACGGCCGACAGTTTCGAAGCCTACCAGGAAGATCTGGGCACCGATAACCGGCCCGCCAGTCTGGCCGACTATCTGGACTGGTTTCCCGCCGCGGGCTTGACGCCCCAAGTCCTGCATTTACATGGCAACGTCGTGCTTATCGGCGGTGCCCGCCGATAAGCGGAACCCCCTCAGAGATATTTGTAAACGCCCTGACCAGTCGCATGAAGCTTGCCGGTCGCGGCGTCGATGACGCGACAGTCGCAGAAGAACATAGACCGCCCCTTGCGGGTCACCCGCCCTTCCGCATGCACGGTCTCGCCCATCGCAGTCGAGAGGAAATTGGTGTTCAGATTGACCGTCACGGCCTTGCGTTTCTCTCCGCTGCCGCTGCTTCCCGCCATGATGCCCGCGATATCCAACAGCGACATCACCACGCCGCCATGGATGTAATCTCCGCGGTTACGATGGCGGTCGAAACCGGTCATCTCCAGACGCACGAATCCGTCGCCGGACTCGACAACGGAATAGTCGAGGAAACGGTGGTAGGAATCGGGTTTCGGCGAAACAGAGTCGTTCATGAGGGCTCCAATTCAGTGCAGCGCTCCTTTTACGCATCGAGAACGGAGTTGCAAGGGCGCGAAACGCTTGTGCCCGACGCGCCGCGTTGTCAAAGTTGGCGCTTATGATTTTGGGAGACAGATGATGGCGGCTTACGATCTGGTCATTCGCGGCGGCGACGTCGTGACGGCGACGGACAGGACGGTGTGCGATGTCGGCGTGCGCGACGGTAAGATTGCTGCGCTGGGACTGGGACTGGACGCCGGTACGCGTGAAATCGACGCCGCGGGCAAACTGGTCCTGCCCGGCGGCATCGACAGCCATGTCCATATCGAGCAGGTATCCGGCATGGGCGTCATGTGCGCCGACGATTTCCACAGCGGCACCGTCGCCGCCGCGTTTGGCGGCACGACGACGATCATCCCTTTCGCCGCCCAGCATCGCGGCCAGTCGGCAACCGCAGTGGTCAAGGACTATCGCGAACGAGGTGACGCCAAGGCGGTTATCGATTACGCGGTCCACCTGATCATCACCGATCCGACCGAGCAGGTTTTGGGGCAGGAACTGCCGGCGCTGATCCGCGACGGCTACACGTCGTTCAAGGTGTACATGACCTATGACGGTACCAAACTGGACGACTACCAAATGCTCGAAGTCCTCTCGACCGCGCGGCGCGAGGGCGCGCTGACCATGATCCATGCCGAGAATTGGGACATGATCCGCTGGCTGGCGGGACGGCTGATCGACGGCGGCAACCGCGCGCCGGTCTATCACGGCGTCAGCCATGCCGAGGTCGCGGAAGGCGAGGCGACGCACCGCGCCATTTCGCTTGGCCGGTTGCTCGATACGCCGTTGCTCATCGTGCATGTCTCGGCCGAGGAGGCGATGGAAGAAATCCGCATGGCGCAGGCAAAGGGGCTAAAGGTTTATGGCGAGACCTGTCCGCAGTATCTGTTCCTGACCTTGGACGACCTCGACCGCGAGGGTATGGAGGGCGCGATGTTCTGCTGCAGCCCGCCGCCGCGCGACAAGGCGGGACAGGAAGCGATCTGGCACGGCATCCAGACCGGCATCTTCCAGGTCGTCTCCTCCGACCATGCGCCCTACCGTTTCGACGAAACCGGCAAGCTGAAGGCCGGGCCGAACCCGTCCTTCAAGGAAATCGCCAATGGCGTGCCCGGCATCGAATTGCGCATGCCGATGCTGTTCTCCGAAGGGGTCGGCAAGGGCCGCATCGATATCCATCGCTTCGTCGACATCACCTCGACCGCGCATGCAAAGATTTACGGACTGTATCCGCGCAAGGGCACGATCGCTGTTGGAGTCGACGCGGACATGGCGATCTGGGACCCGGACAAAGAGGTCACGGTGACCGCCGACATGCTGCACGACAATACGGGCTACTCGCCCTATGAAGGGATGGAGCTGAAAGGCTGGCCCGTGAAAGTGATCAGCCGCGGCAGGATCGTGGTCGAGGATGGCCAATTGAACGCCGAGCAGGGCAGCGGCGTGTTCCAGCCCTGCGACAAACCGGACAGCGCCAAGCCGATTGGGCGGATACAGCGCGAACTCGATCCCAAGCGCAACTTCGGCGCCCAGATCCTGTTCTGATCATGAGGCAGCCGGTCACCGTCATCGCGCCACGCGGCGAAGCCGCCCCCGTTGTCTTCGATTCGCCGCATAGCGGTAACCACTACCCGGACGACTTCGACTATGTCGTGCCACTCTCGATGCTGCGCCGGGGCGAGGATCCTTGCGTCGAGGAGCTCTTCGCCGCCGCGCCAGATCATGGCGCGCCGTTGATTGCTGCCGAGTTCAGCCGCATGTATATCGACCCCAACCGGTCCGCATCCGATATCGACCCGGACATGCTGGATGGCGACTGGCCGCACAAATTGGAAGTCAGCCACAAGACCAAATCGGGCATGGGGCTGATCCGCAGCCGTTCCGGGCGCGACCGCAAACCGATCTACGAGCGCAAACTGTCCCTCGACGAGGTGCATAACCGCATCGAACGCTATTGGCGGCCCTATCACGATACGCTGCGCGACGCGCTCGACCGGACACATGACAGCTTCGGCGCCGTCTGGCACATCGACTGCCATTCGATGCCATCGAAATGGGCGACCGGATTCGAGAAGGCCGGCGAGCCGAACGAGAACGATTATGTGCTGGGCAATCGCGACGGCACGACCGCCGGGGCGGAATTCACAGAATTGGTGCGCGCGACACTAGCCGGCCAGGGCTTCCATGTCGGCGTCAATGACGGACAGAAGGGTGTCGAACTGGTCCGCGCCTACAGCGATCCAGCCCAAGACCGGCACAGCCTGCAGATCGAGATCAACCGCCGCCTCTATTGGGACGAACGTAATATGAAGAAGCGCGACGGCCATTTCGACGAGCAGCGCCAGATCATGACCAAGCTGATCGAGACGGTCTGCGACTACGCGCGCAGCCAGGCGCGTTAAATTATAGATCGGATTATCCGCAGCGCAGGCGCCCCAACGCCATCGTGACGGCTGACTGTGTCGGCTCAACGACCGGCAGATTCACCGCATCCGATACCCGGTCGCGGTAGCGCGCCATGCCGGCGCAGCCCAAGATCAGGACGTCGGCGCCGTCTTCGTCGCGCAACGCCCTTCCGGTTTCGATCATGCGGTCGAGCACTTTGTCTTCCTGCGCCAACTCGACGACGCCAAGCCCGATGGCGCGGTCGCCGGCGCTACGCGCCTCGACACCCATTTGCCGCACATAGCGGCCATGCCGTTTCACCGACGGTTCCAGGATCGAGATGACGCCGAACTTCTCGCCCTGGGTCATCGCCGTCAGATAGGCGGATTCCGCAATGCCGAGCACCGGATGGTCTGTCGTCTCGCGGGCGGCATGCAGACCGGGATCGCTGAAGCAAGCAATGACGAACGCGCCCGCATCGTTGTCCCGCGCGTGGATATAGTCGCACAATGGCATGATCACGCTGTCGGAATCGTGCTGGCTCTCAACGCCCGCTGGCCCCTCATTCATGGTCACGCACTCAACCCCCGGCCCGCCTACCATGCGCAGCGGCTGCATCGCGGTATCGATCGCCTCGGTACAGGCCGCGGTCGAATTCGGATTGATGACGATAATGGATTCGCTCATCGGCCTACTCCTCCGGCGGCGGGGTCACGCCGACCTGATCCGTGATGATCTTGTAGTGCTCCGGACGGCGGTGGGCTTCGAAGTTGAAGATCGTCGTCTTGTTGAAGGTGCATTCGTCGAGGTCGCATTCGGCGACAATCAATTCGTCACCAAGAGTGTGCGCCTGGGCGACGATCTCTCCGGAGGGCGCGACGATGACGCTGCCGCCCATCAAATCGCAACCTTCCTCCGGTCCGGCCTTGGCGACGCCGACGACCCAGGTCCCGTTTTGGTAGGCGCCGGCTTGCATGGTGATGTGGTTGTGCATCATGCGGACATGGAACGGTTCGGGGCCGACCGCGTTGGCCGCCGGCGTGTTGTAGCCGAGCATCACCATCTCGACCCCCTTCATGCCCATGACGCGGAAGGTTTCCGGCCAGCGCCGGTCGTTGCACAGGCACATGCCCATCACGCCGCCCATCGTCCGCCATACCGGGAACCCGAGATCGCCGACCTCGAAATATCCCTTTTCGAGATGCTGCCAGGGCCGTTCGGGCTCGTGTTCGTAGTGGCCGGGCAAATGGACCTTGCGGTAGCGGCCGACGATGTTGGAGTCCGGATCGACCAGGATCGCCGTGTTGTAGCGATGGGTTTCGCCATCCTCGACCGTCTTCTCGGCGTAGCCGAGATAGAATCCGATACCGTACTCGCGCGCCTTGTCGAACAGGGGTTGCGTATCCGGGCCGGGCATTTCGCTTTCGAAGAATGAATCGATTTCGTTTTGGCTTTCCATCCACCAGCGTGGAAAGAAGGTCGTCAACGCCAACTCCGGGAAGACGACGAGATCGCAGCCACGTGCGTGCGCCGTGTCGAGCAGACCGATCATGCGCTTGACGACATCGGCGCGGGTGTCCGCGCGCGCAATCGGCCCCATCTGGGCGCCACCCACTGTAATAGTTCTCGTCATCGGTATTTCCCCCTACCCGGTCTATCGCTATGTATCTAAAAGCAACCGGATTGGAGGCGCAACGAATCCCTCGTCCGACCGAATATTGATCCGATTGCACAGATGTGTCAGATTCACGAAATTGAGATTTAACGCGCTTTGCCACCGCCTGTGGCATCTGAGCCAACCGGATTTTGTTGCGCGATCGTACGTCACATTCTTCGGAATTCGGCGACGGTTTGTTAGTGCAGCCCGGTATTGCCATTCGATCGAGGGCTTCAGATGAAACCCGGCAAACGTGTCATTGAGAATGAAGATATTCCGGCGTAGGCGCGCCGTTATTGCAGGAGGAAGTACGAGTGTCCGACGACACGAAATCGGAAACCGAAGAGAAAACTACGGAATCACCGCCACCGCCGCCGCGCCGCAATCGCGGCTGGATCCGCTATGTTATCCTCCTACTCGTGCTCGGTGTCGGCGGCTATTGGGGCTTCCAGGAAGTCCGCAGCCGCTTTACCCATGTCTATGAGTATGATGCCCGCATCGCCGGCAGCCTGATTACGGTCAGCAGCCGTGTCGCCGGCTGGGTGACGGAAATGAACATCAGCGAAGGCGACGACATCGGCAAAGGGCAGATCATCGTACGGATCGACGCCCGCGAATCCGGACTCTTGACTGAACAGCTGGTCGCCCGCGTGCAAGGTGTCGACGCGGAGCGGCAACGGCTTATCGCCGAGAAAGGGCTGGTCGACAAGCAGACCAAAAGCCGGTACCGGACACAGAAATCCGTCCTTGGCACGGCGCAGGCGGAAGTGTCTTCGCTAAAGCCGCAATTGCAACTCGCGCGGTCCGAGCTCAATCGAACGAAATCCCTGTTCCAGAAAAAAATCATTTCGCGCAAGCAAAATGACGAGGCCGTGGCGCGCGAACAGCAACTGGCGGGCGAGTACCGCACGGCGGTCGCCGAGGTCCAGTCGGCCCGCGCCAAGCTGCTGGAAGCGGAAGCAGACCGGGCACGGCTGAATGTCCTGGATGGTGAGGTTGCCAAACTAAAATACGAAGAAGGTTGGCTGCGTGCGCAGCTGCAGCAACAGAAATTGGATTATGCCGACCGCAGCATCCGCGCGCCGGTCATCGGCGTCGTCGACAAGACCTTCGTCGAGGTCGGCGAATATGTAACGCCCGGCCAACGGTTGGCGCTGGTGCACAATCCGAACACGATTTGGATCGAGGCCAACGTCAAGGAAACCGAAGTGCGAAAATTGCGCATTGGCCAGGAAGTCGACGTTGCGGTTGACGCCTATCCCGGCGAAGGATCGATCGACCGGGTTCTCAGCATGGTGGGGATCGAATCTCCTGACAATGGCAATACGGAACAGGAATTCGTCGGCCACGTCATTGCAATCGGCAACTCTACGACGGCGGAGTTTGCGCTGCTGCCGAGCCCCAACCCAAGCGGCAACTTCACGAAGATCACCCAGCGGCTGCCCGTCCGCATCGCGATAGATCAGAAGGATCGCCAGCTGCGCCCAGGCATGATGGTCGAGATCAATATCGATATTCGCGAAAAGTAAGGGGCCTAATCCCGGCGGAAATTTCCCGCCAGTCGAAACGTTACCGCCTGACGAGCGTTAATTCGGCGAAGACAGGAAGGCAGTGTGGCGTCAGGCCCGACTATCGAAGATCGGTTCGCCCAGTACGGGCCGAGCTACCGTTATTTGGTCGCATTCGCGGGCATGCTCGGCGTCATGTCGATGGTCCTTTCGGTGACCATCGTCAACGTCGCGGTGCCAAGCGTCATGGGCGCCTACGGGATCGGCCTGGACCTGGCGCAATGGATGGCGACGGCCTTTATCGCCACCATGACGATCAGCCAATTGCTCAACACCTGGCTGGTCGAAGCATTCGGGCAACGCCTGACCTTCCTGCTCATCATCGTGGTTTTCTTTATCGGTACGGCGATCGCGGCGACGAGCGCGACGTACGACTTCATCATCCTGGGCCGCATATTGCAGGGCTTTTCCGCCGGCGTCAGCCAACCGCTGGTGATGGTCTTGCTGTTCCAGGTCTTTCCCGAAAACCGGCGCGGCCTCGCTATGGGGCTGTACGGCATGGCGATCATGCTGGCGCCCGGGATCGGCCCCTTCATCGGCGGGCTCGCCATCGATACGTTTTCCTGGCGCTATATTTTTTATATTCCCCTGCCGTTCAGCGCGGCCGCCTTCGTCCTGGGCGCATTCCTGATGCCGGGACCCATCGAGTGGCGCAAACTACCGCCGTTCGACTGGTCGGGAATCGTCGTATTGTCCATCGCGTTGATCAGCCTGCTCTCCGCCATGGCGGACGGGCAGCGGTTCGGGTGGACGTCGGATCTGATCTTGACCCGCGCGACGACCGCGGTGGCGGCCTTCGGTATCTTCGCGGCTCTGCAACTGCGTTCAAAATCACCCTTGTTGGACATGAGTCTTTTCACCAACCCGGCATTCACGTCTGCCGTTCTGGTCGCCACTGTGTTCGGATTCGGCAACATGGCATCGAGCTACGCCATTCCCGTATTCGTCCAGACAGTCAGCGGCTATTCGGCCACGGAAGCGGGGTTGGCCCTGATCCCCGCGGGCGTTGTCCTGATGGCATTGTTTCCGTTCTCCGGGCGCTTCGCCGACAGGGTACCGGCGCACTATCCCATAGCGTTCGGATTGTTGTTTTTCGCGTTGGGCGCCGCGCTGATGACATCGGCGGATACGAACACCACGTTCTGGACCGTCGCGATATTCACCATGATCGGCCGGTTCGGCATGGGACTGATCATGCCGCCCCTGGTGTCGAGCGCCATGCGTACCTTGCGGCCCGATCAGCTCAACCGTGGTTCGGGCGCCTTGAATTTCATGCGTCAACTCGGCGGCTCGATCGGCATCAACTCGCTGGTGGTCCTGATCTCGCAGCGTACCCAGTTCCACAGCGACGCGCTGACGGCAACCCAGACGCCGGCCAATCCGGTCAGTAGGGAATTCCTCGACGCCGTCGAGCATCTGCTCGACGCGAGCGGCGTACCGGCGGCAATTCAACAGCCCGGTGCGTTGCACTATCTCGGCAACGTCATCGAAGCGCAGGCCGCGACCTTGGGATTCCAGGACGGCTTCGCCGCCATCAGCATCGTTTTTGTTTGCGCCTTGATCCCAGTTTGGATATTGAAACGGGCGGGGCAGGTAAAAAATGTATAAGAAGATTCTTCTCGCATATGACGGCAGTCCGGAATACCGGGCGGCGCTGCGTCAGGGCGCAGAGCTCGCCGAGTTCTGCAAGGCGGAAACGCACCTTCTCGCCGTCATAACGTCGTCCACCACGATGCCCATCGCCGGCGGCGTCAACCCATCCGATCTGGTGAACGAGGAACAACGCGAAATCAGGTCTTATCTGGACGAAGGCGTCGAGCGGTTGCGTCAACGGGGGATCAAGGCGGAAGGCAGGCTTGGCTACCGCGACCCGGTCGACGAGATCACCGCGTCGGCGCGGGAAATAGGCGCCGATCTGATCGTCGTCGGACATCGCAGGCGGAACACAATCGAACGCTGGTGGCGAAAATCGACGTCGAAGAATCTACTAACAGTGTCGCCGTGCGACGTGCTGGTGTCGTTCCTGCCGGCCGACTTCGAAAAGCGCTAAGTCGAACCCTCGTATCACCGTCCTACCGCTACCGCGTGCCTTTCCAGAATCGCGGCGCTTTCCGCGTGCGACAGCAGCGCCGTCAATCCGAAATGCGCTGGTTCCGGCCAGTCGCCGAAATGGAACCAATCGAAGGCCTGCGTCTCCCAATTGATTTCGGGTTCAAATTCCGCCACCACGGTCACCAGGAAGTTGTGGTAGCGGAATCCGGATTGGTGCTCGAAAACAAACAACGGAATGATCTCTTCCGGCGCGGCGAAGCCCGCCTCCTCCGCCAGCTCGCGCAGAACCGCTTCTTCCGGCGACTCGCCGGAGTCGATGGCGCCGCCCCAGGTGCCCCAAGTGTTCGGCTGCTGGCAATGTTCCGACCGGTGCGGAATCAGAATCCGCCCGCTTTCGCGCGCCAGAATCAGGCAGCCCGCCGCGGCGCGGCCCCAGAAGCCGGTATCCCGCAACGCCTGCATATGAGCGTTCCGATCTGTCATGTTTTTGCCGCCATGTGCGATATTTCCCCCCGCTGCTTGGTACAGAACCTATCGCAGGGTCTTGAACCATCGCAACCATGTGGGCAAAACCTTACTGCGCCGACATATCCCCAATGGCGCAGGTAGGGAGAATCCATGGCAACCGGCACGCACGCATACGAAGACGATCCGCGAAACGAAACTGTCCTCATTTATATCAATGGCGAGCTCACCCCCAGGCCGGACGCGAAAATATCCGTGTTCGACAGCGGCTTCCTGCTCGGCGACGGCATGTGGGAGGGTATGCGCCTGCACAAGGGCAAGCTCGCCTTTCAGGATCAGCACATGCGGCGGCTATATGAAAACCTGAAGGCGGTCGACATCGATATCGGCATGACGCCGGACCAGCTGGTCGGCGAGATCATGCGGACCTGCGACGCCAACGGGATGACCGACGATATCCATATCCGCCTCGTCGTCAGCCGGGGCCTGAAACGCACCCCCTATCAGCACCCGAACGCCAATGTCGGTGGGGCGACGATCGTCATCATCCCGGAGCACAAGAAAGCGCGGGAAGTCGCGCCGTTGAGTCTGTTCACAGTGCATGTCCATCGCGGCGCGCCGGACACGCAAGATCCGAAATGGAACAGTCTGTCGAAACTGAACTGCATCGCCGCTTGTATCCAGGCCGACAAGGCGGGCGCCGACGAAGCGGTGATGCTGGATCCGCACGGCTTCGTCGCGACTTGCAACTCGACCCATTTCTTCATCGTCCGGCATGGCGAGGTCTGGACGTCGACCGGCGACTACTGCCTGCCGGGCATCACACGCGGAAATATCGTCGCCCTGTGTCGCGAGAACGGCATTCCAGTTCACGAAAAGAACTTTTCGCTGACAGAGGTCTACGGCGCGGAAGAGGCGTTCGTGACCGGGACTTTCGGCGGACTGACGCCGGTCGCCAGCGTCGATGGCAGAACGTTGGGCACGGGCGAACTCGGCCCCATGACGGTGCGATTGCGCGAACTCTATCGCGGCTTGATCGAACGCGAGTGTGCATGACAGCGCCGCTGCGCATTGCCATGTGGTCGGGCCCGCGCAACATCTCCACAGCGATGTTGCGCGCTTTCGGCAACCGGCCGGACACCGCGGTCACGGACGAACCGCTCTATGGCTACTATTTGCGGCAGACAGGGCTCGATCATCCAGGGCGCGAAGAGGTCATCGCGGCCCAGCCGGACGACTGGCGTACGGTCGCGGACACGCTGTGCGGTCCGGTGCCGGAAGGCCGCACCGTTTGGTACCAGAAGCACATGTCGCATCATTTGCTGCCGGAGATCGAACCGGACTGGCTGAGCGCGCTGTGCAATTGTTTTCTGATCCGCGATCCGCGCGAAGTCCTGGCGTCCTATACGCAAGTTCGCGAGACGGTGACGCTCGAAGATACCGGCTTGCCGCAGCAGGCTGCGCTGTTCGACCGCCTGTTCGAGGAAACCGGATCACCGCCCCCGGTCCTTGACGCAAAAGACGTGCTCTGCGATCCGGCCCGACTGCTGTCGGCCCTTTGCGATAACGTTGGCCTGATTTTCTCCGGCGCGATGCTGTCCTGGCCGCCCGGTCCCAGGGCGACAGACGGCATTTGGAGCAAGTATTGGTATAGCTCGGTGACAGGCTCGACCGGCTTCGTGAAGTACAAGCCAAAACAGGTCGTCCTGACCGCGGAACTCGAGGATCTAGCCGGACAATGCGCACCGTTCTACGAGCGGCTCCATGCCTATCGGCTCGGCCGCTAGTGTGATTTAGAAGACGGCAGCGGCCCGGAAGTCGCCATATTCCGCGATTAAAAAGAAATAACCATCGCCCCGCCAGATCAACAGCGCCGTGCCGTCATCGGTGGCGGCCGTCTTCTGCGCCGTGCCCCAACATCCGATATAGTAGTCGAGCGTCTTTCCTGTCGCGACGATCTCCTGCGGCTCGGCCGGGATGTTTTCCTGGTCTCGCAGCCAGGCCACGAGTTCGGCGCGTTGTTCGTCGCTCAGCACAATCAGCCTCGTCGAATTTTCACGAAGATAGAGCAGATCGGGATTGATTGAAATCACCTTCGGTGACCCGATAATTGCGTGAATCTGCTCTATAGCTCTTGAAGATAGAGCAGATTCACATTTTCGTTCGAACCCATGTAATGGATTCGAACGAAAATGATCCGCTCTACCCTGTCCGGCTCCCGGTTGCACGTGGTAGAAGACCGGCCATGTTCAAAACGCTCGACGATCTCAACTTCGCCGGCCGCCGTGTCATCTTGCGCGGCGACCTGAATGTACCCATGCGCGACGGTGAGATAACCGATGCGACCCGGCTCGATAGGCTTGCCCCTACCATTAACGAGCTGACGGAAGGCGGTGCCCGCGTCATCGTCGTCTCTCATTTCGGCCGGCCAAAAGGCAAAGTCGTACCCGAAATGTCGCTGCGGCCGGTCGCCGCCGCACTGGCGAAATCGCTCGGCGGCAAACCTGTCGCCTTCGCCGGAGATTGCATCGACGCAGAAGCGCAAACCGCCGCGGCGGCAATGCCAGAGGCCAGCGTATTGCTGCTCGAAAATCTGCGTTTCCATCCGGGCGAGGAGGCAAACGATGCAAATTTCGCCGGCGCACTTGCCGCACTGGGCGACATTTATGTGAATGATGCGTTTTCCGCCGCTCACAGGGCACACGCCTCGACCGAAGCGATCGCTCGGGTTCTGTCCTCCGCTGCTGGCCGCAACATGGAAGCCGAACTGAAGGCGCTCGGCGGTGCGCTGGACGACCCTAAGCGACCCCTTGCCGCGATCGTCGGTGGCGCGAAAGTATCCAGCAAGCTGGATGTGCTGGGCCATCTGGTCGCCAAGGTCGATCGCCTGATCATTGGCGGTGGCATGGCCAACACGTTCCTCTACGCCCAAGGAATCGCAGTTGGCGCCAGCCTCTGCGAAAAAGATTTGGCGAGCACCGCGCGCGATATTCTGGCGCAGGCCGAGGCGCAGGATTGCCGGATCGTATTGCCGAAGGACGCCGTCGTTGCCGCCGCGTTCGAAGCGGACGCGGCGAGCGAAACCGTTGCGCTGGACGCCGTGCCGGCGGATCAAATGATCCTCGATTTCGGGCCGAAGAGCATCGCGGCGATCAAGGGCCAGCTCGTCGACTGCCGCACGCTTGTCTGGAACGGTCCGCTGGGCGCGTTCGAAATTCCACCCTTCGACGCCGCGACTGTCGCCGTGGCACAGGCCGCCGCGGCCCTCACCGACACGGGCGACATGACGACCGTTGCCGGTGGCGGCGATACGGTCGCGGCCCTGGTCCATGCCGGTGTGGCCGACAGGTTCAGCTACGTCTCGACCGCCGGCGGCGCGTTTCTCGAATGGCTCGAAGGCCGGACATTGCCGGGCGTGGCGGCACTGCAGCAGGACTGAACGACTCCTTCGCTCAGTGCGTTAGCTGAAAGAAATTCCTAATACGGCCGAGCATCTGATCCGCGTAATTCGCATCGATCTGTTGACTGTCCACACTGTCGCCGTCCTCGTCGTCGGCCAGCGCCTTGGTCGCTTCCTGCCGCAGGCTGAGCAGCGACACCAGGGATTCCACGATCAGTGGCCGGGCTTGCAGGATAGATTCGAGATGTACCTTTTCGATCTTGTAAATTACCGAGTCTGTCAGTGTAATCACCGTCGCGCTACGTGGCGCACCAGTTAATAGGGACATCTCGCCGAAGAAATCGCCGGGACCGACCTGTGCGACCTTGCGCTCTGAACTGTCTTCGTCGAACTGGACGCGGATTTCCATCAGGCCTTCGGCCACAACATAAAGCGACGATCCCTCGTCGCCTTGTCGCACGATGTTCTGGCCCGACCGAATATGCCGCTGTTCCAGCTTCGAGGCGAGTTCGTTTTTCTCTTCCATCTCGAGCGACGCGAAAAGATCGACCCGGTCGAGCAGTTCGCCGACGGCGAGCGAATCTGTTTCGTCGCGTTCTTTCTCCTCGAAAATATGGATGTCCTGCTGCGGGAAGGCCGAAGTGATACCGGCCCAGCGCATATGCTCCCAGATACTCGTCATCAACTCGTTGTTGTGGTCGGGGTGTTTCGAGAAATCCGACACCCAGACCTTAAGGTCGTACATGACGAAGGAATCCTCGAAATTCAGAATGCGCGGAATCGGTCCGGGATGCCGCTTGACGCATTCGCAAGCCATGGCCGCTGCTTTCAACGTGGATTTCACGCGGGCCGGCGGCACCTTGTAGTCTACCCGGACTTGGACGTTGAAGGCGTAACCAACATCGGGGTAATGGAAATTTACAATCCGGGCGGTCGCCATACCGGAATTCGGCTGGACGATCTCCGTGTCTTCGCGGCTGCGCAAATGCGTCGCCCGCCAGTTGATCTCTACGACCTCCCCCTCGAATCCGGAGTCGAGCCGGATCCAATCCCCTTGTCGAAACGGGTGTTCCATATTGAGTGCGATGCCGGAGAAAACGTCGCTCAGCGTATTTTGGAGCGCAAAACCCAATACAACCGCGACAACGCCCGATGTCGCCAACAGACCCGTCACCGGTTGCTCGAAGACGAAAGCGACAATCGCGAATAGTGCGACGATGTAATAGACCGCGCTAAGGACGTCCTTCAGAAGTTTGGGAACCGTGTGCGCGCCCAACAATCCGCGCCACAGCAGCACGTCGGACGCCCGGATCGACATGCGGGCGAGGGAAATCCACCACAGCACATGGGCGATCTGAATAAACAGCACGAACGAAACATCGTCTGGCGCGAGATTTACCCATTCCGGGATATACGTAACGACGAGAACCAGCGCGCTGACCAACGTGAACATAATGCACGATGTCAGGAGTTGGCGTATGTTTCGCTTTCTCGTGTAACGGTACCCCACCAGCAGCGCCGCGATGGCGATCGCGAAGAGACCAAGCAGTGCTATGGGCAACCCTTGAAGGGCCATTGTCGTTCCCGTCCCCAATCCAGGCGTTTTCTGGATTTTCTAACAGGGACTATTTTCGTCGAAATTTCAAGGGTGTTACGCGGTATCCCAAGCCGTTGCCGGCGCTTTCATCCAGTCATCGACAACACTACGGACCGCGCCGTCGTCCAATTTCTTATAATACGCTCTAATGCGTTTGAACTCATCCGAATCCGCGTCCTGCTCTCCCGCGAGGGATTTTGTGAGAAGCAGGAATAGCGTTTCGAATTCTTCCTGCACAAAGCCGCAGGCCTTGCATGCGATCGCGAAAGGTTCTCCACCTGGATCGTAGACAAGCACTGGCATCGCGACCGTATCGATGCCGGTTCGCCGCGCGAATAGCGCCTCGAAGAATTCGACATCGTCAGCGCTCAACGCTTCTATCAGCGTGTCCGCTGTTATGCCGCCGTTTCTCTCGATACCCGCGACCCGCTCGTTCAAATCGTTCGCCGCGGCCGAACCGGGTTCCACGGAAACCTTGCGAACGGCTTCGTCGATATCGAATTCAACCTTGTCGAACGCTGCCGGGTAGTTCGTTGTGATAAATTCCTTCAACGCATCGCCAACCCATTCCGACATATTGCGCGCGAGGTCCGGCGGCAAATCATGCCTTTGCAGCAACGGCCGGCGGAGCGGCGGCGCTTCGCGCGACATCTCCACAAGCCGCTCCATCGTAAGCGGTGCGATTTCCGCCGCTGGGTTCCGCAACAGGGAATCGATGACATCGACGTTTTCGGTGTCGATCAGCGCTTCCGAGACATCCGCGCTGACGCGCTCCCGCAATGTGATCGCAATCTGATGACTGGCCGGCTGCTTATGAGAAATCGCGATCAAGTCCGAATCTTCCAGGACTTCGCTCTCGACCAGAACAGGATAGGCGACATTGATTTGGTCGTTGGCCAACGTCACGATGAGGTCGCGCGGCACATCGCCTCTGTAGGTCAAGCGCTGCGCCAAGTCGCGCCGCACACCCATCTCCACGCTGTGCAAAAGCTTGTGCAGGATATCGAAGGTGAGTTCGACTTCGCGAGCGCTCAGAGATGCGCCGTCGTCCAAGCAAATATCCACGACGGATTTCGCCAGCGCATTGCGGCTAGACGACGATGGATCGAGCGCCATCTTGAGCAGCGCTTCGATATTCTGTCCTTGTTGCGCCATTGGCCTTTTTTTCCGCCGCGGCGGCGCTCCCTTCTTCCGTCCGCCATGTTACAGAAAATTCTCTAGCCGGTCGCGCGGTTATCAGAGCCGCGGCGGTTTACCGGTAACCTGCTCGATCGCGGCCAGATAATCGGGGTTGCGGCGCCATTGCCGCAAAACCGTCATGGCCAGGTCCGGCCTGATGTCCAGGTAAAGCGACGCGATCCGCGTCAACTCGCCACGTTTCAGCGGTGTTTCGCCATCCGACGACATGCGCAGCAGCCGGTAGATCGCGGCGAAGACCTTGGGCACCATATCGATGGCACGGCAGACGATGGCAAGGCGCTCTCCGCCCGGTTCGAAGAGCACGACGCGCAGCATCGGTAGCGCAAGCCCTGTAGCTTTCTGAAACATTAATTGGAATTGCGTGATATTGCCTGCCCGCAGCGCCTTGACTAAATCGTTCTGCGCGACTTCGTCGAACTTCATCAGCGCGGCAAGCGTCTCCGGCGCTGTTTTATTATCTGCGTCGGCACCTTCCTCCACCAACGTATCTTGGACGGCGGCTTCCATGGCGTTGTCGAAGCTTTGCGGATCGAGTTCGTAACGATCCAGGATTGCCGTTCGCAGCGCGGCCGACACCCACCAATACATCCGCTTGGCGAGCGCAGGACCGAGTTCCGCGCGTTGCAACAGCGGTTCTTGATAATTGCGGCGATCCCGCGACTGCTCGACGACCGTCTCCAGCGTCTCCGGCCCGAACGCCGCGCCTTCGTTCTTGAGTAACGCCTCGACGGCATCGGGGTTTCCGGACTGCACCAACGCGTCGGATACCGGTGCCGAAATCGACTCGCGCAAAGCGACGGCAAGTTGGTGTTCCAGTGTCTTGTGCCGGATAACGTCGATTAGATCGATATCGTTCAAGACCTTGCTGCGTTTCAATACAGGTGCCGCAATCTCGATCTCATCGTTCGCCAGCTCTACTATAAGTGTATGCGGCGCGTTCTCGATATCGGCCAAACGCAGCGCCAGCTTCTGCCGCACGGAAACTTCGACATCCTTTACCAAGCGACTCAGGATATCGGTCATGAGCGCGCGCTCGTTGTCATTAAGCACGCCGTTCTGTTCAGCAATAAATTCTCCGGCCGCCGTCACCAGAAACTCCCGGCCTTCGCGAGACCGGTCATGGGCCAATGCGAGGAGTTCCTGAACGCTTTCCACGCTGGGGCGATTGCGCCAGGAGACGCTGGTTTGGGACGGATCCATCTCGATAATACTTATTTCAAATGTCTTGTAAGTGATTGTCTATGTTATATTTTCATTAACATATATCCCTTCTGCGGTCCAATTCAATTTTGCTGCTGCGCGGATCGGTTGAAATTTGTTAAATTCTGACCGACGCGATTCGACTGAGGAGGCGTGCATGAAACGGGTATTGTGGCTCGTCCTGACGATCGCAGCGGCGGCGCCGTTATCGGCCGAACTGCCGACCGACCGGCCCGGGCAACGCTTTCATGTCAAACCAGCGGACATGCCCACCCCCTTCCTAACGCCCAGCGCCTCCAACGGCTCGAACGTCGTCGGTCGACGGCCCGGTCAGACACCAATCGTACCGCTTGGTTTCACCATCAACGTTTTCTCGGAAAAGTTGAGTCACGCGCGATGGATGATCGCCGCACCAAGCGGTGAAGTATTCCTGGCGCAAGCCCGTGCCGATGAGGTGACGCTGCTGGTCGACACCGACGGCGACGGATACGCGGATCAAAAATCAGTATTCGCGGATGGTTTCGACACACCGCACGGTTTAGCGCTGCGCGACGGTTACCTCTATGTCGCCGACCTGCAGGGCGTGTGGCGCATTCCGTTCAAGACCGGGCAAAAACGCGCCGAGGCGGAACCGGTACGAATCACGCCTCCGGGCGCATTCGGCGAGGCGGGCGGCCATTGGACGCGCAACATCGCGTTCGCGCCGGACGGACGGCATTTCTATGTCGCGATCGGCAGCGAGGGAAATGTTGCCGTCGAACCACCGCCACGTGCCACGATAAAGCGGTTCGACGCCGACGGATCGAACGGCAAGGTCTTTGCGCACGGCCTGCGTAACGCGGTGGGTATCGCTTTTCACCCAAAGACCGGCGCGCTGTACACCGTCGTCAATGAACGCGACGGCATGGGCGACGGTCTGGTTCCGGATTACCTAACGGAAGTGCGGGAAGATGGATTCTATGGCTGGCCCTATGCCTATATTGGCCCGAATCCGATGCCGGGCTTTCACAAATTACGGCCGGACTTGGTTACTCAGACCATCACGCCTGACGTCCTGTTCCAGTCGCATTCCGCACCGATCGGAATGGCTTTCGCCAATAGCGACCAATTTCCCCCGGATTGGCGCGACGATGCCTTTGTCTCCCTACAGGGATCTTGGAATTCCGCCGAGCCGACGGGCTACAAGGTGGTGCGGGTCCCGTTCGAAAACGGGCGGCCGCTTGGTTGGTACGAGAACTTCGTTACCGGCTTCTGGATCGACACCAAACAGGGCTGGAACGGCGCGCAACAAGCCCAAGTCATAGGCCGCCCCGCTGGGCTGACGCTTTGGAATGACGGCAGCCTATTGATCGCCGATGCGGCTTCAAACACTATTTGGCGAGTAAGTCGATCGAAATAAACCTAACATTGTTTAACAATCGCGGTCTTAAACGTTTGTTAAGAGGTTACGTCTAACCTCCCGCTTGAAATTGGATCACACTTCCGAGAAACGGAGCAACGCATGGCTATTAGTGAAATTGCGGGATCGGCGGCATCGACCGTACTGAGTTCATCTCAATCGAGCGGTGCGCAGCAGACCCTGCAGGCCTCGAACCAGTCCGGGAACCAATCCGGCAGCACGTCAACGGCCGTTACGGCCGCCACGCAGTCCGGCGGCACGAATACCGAAGGATCGTCAAGCGGCGATTCATCGCGCGGATCCCAGCTGGACATTACAATCTAGCGAAACTTTACATCTACCGGTGGGGCTTGTCTGGATCGCGCCCGCGGTCCAGATTACCGGTATGTCTGAACCCGGCAGCAAATCCCCGAAACACTTCAAACCGCCCGAAATCGGCCCTCGAATCCGGGAAACCCCCGAAGGGGATAACCGGCCGCGCCTGGTTTGTCCGGAATGCACCTATATCAAATACGACAATCCGCTGGTCGTCGTCGGCGCCGTTGTCACGTGGGAGGATCGCATCCTGCTCTGCCGCCGCGCGATCGAACCGCGTCACGGATATTGGACTATACCGGCGGGCTATCTTGAACTGAACGAAGATGCTGAAACCGGCGCTAAACGGGAAGCGAAGGAAGAAGCTTGCGCCGATATAGAAATCGACGCGCTGTTGGGTGTCTACAACGTCACCCGTATCAGCCAAGTACAGCTCATCTATCGCGCAACGTTGCTGTCGCCCGATATCGCCGCGGGCGAAGAAAGCCTAGAGGTCGGGCTGTTTGACTGGGACGATATTCCCTGGGACGACATCGCCTTCCCGTCGGTTAATTGGGCCCTGCACCACCACCGTGAAGTCGCCGGCAAGGCGGCCTTTATCGCAAGAACCAATCCCTCGGAATAGGCGTTCGTGTCCTGAATCATCTAAATTACGGGGTATAGGTTTTTCAGCCTGATGCGGGCGTCTTGGGTTGTAAATCGCCAATCCGCTTTGACGTTATGTTTGTTGCGCCGCTTCAGCCAAGCATCGGCCTGTTCCTCTAGGGTTGCGATGTCGGGGATGCGGCGGTTAAGGCATTGCCGGGCGAGGACGGATAATTCCGTTTCTGCCATGTTGAGCCAGCTGCCGTGCTTTGGGGTGTAATGCCACTCGAAACGGTCGGCGATCCGTCGCGCTTCCTTTGGCGGGAAAGCCCGATAGAGCGAGGCGGTGGTGTGGGTATTCAAGTTGTCTTGAACCAGGGTGATGGCCTCGGCGTGGGGGAAATGGACATCGCTCAAGGCCTTGAGCACATGAGCGTAATCGATGGCTCCGCGATGGCTGGCGACATTGACATGACGCCAGCCTTCCAGAGGCGCGAACAGCATGAACACAGAGGCGGTGCCGTTGCGCTTGTATTCGTAATCGTGGCGCGCTGGGCGCCCCGGCGCCATTGAGAGGGGCGCACGGGTTTCCGCCGTCAGTTGCTTCGCCGCCTCGTCGAGGCAGACCAGGGGTCGATTGGCGTCATGGGGCCGGGTATAAACGGCCAGAACATCCTCCATCGCGGCGACGAAGGCGGCGTTGGCCTTGGGCGGAATGACCCAGTATTTGTTCAGATGCGGCTTGAGGTCGTTTTTTTAAGCGCCCGGCCAACGGTATTGAAATGGGCCGCTTCGACGATCTCCAGTTCCACCACCTTGTCGGCCAGCAGACGAATGCTCCAGCGCGCGTGCCCCGGCGGCGGCTCCGAGCAGGCCAACGCGATCAGCCGCGCCTGGGCCTCGCCGTCGAAGATCGGTTGGATCGGCGGGGTCGCGCGCTTCTTGCGGCTGAGCACCGCCGCCATCCCCTCTTCCACCAATTGGCGGCGGGCGCG
>Ga0315338_1001704_pt1 | contig 25604 bp, 17 predicted proteins | sample ASW8metaG_FD_204518 | JGI IMG/M metagenome (GOLD analysis project Ga0315338, IMG submission 204518) | Ammonia-oxidizing marine archaeal communities from Monterey Bay, California, United States - ASW #8 | ecosystem: Environmental > Aquatic > Marine > Coastal | place: USA: California | collected... | reverse complement strand
CGGCGCTTTTTCACACAAGAATTCATGACGCGGGGTGGAGCAGTCTGGTAGCTCGTCGGGCTCATAACCCGAAGGTCGTAGGTTCGAATCCTACCCCCGCTACTCTCTATAAACCCTTATTTCTTAACCAGAAGTAAGGGTTTTTTGCTTTGGAGTGGGATGGAGCCAAAGGGAGCCAACTGTTTTCAATTTCGTCACGTTTTCGTCACGTTTTGAAATTTAGGGATCTGATTGACAAATCGCCTGGCCAGTTCCGGGTTCGGATTGGTGTACACCTTGGTGGTCTCTGCCGAAGCATGGGCCAGCAAGACTTGCCGATCCTGAATTGGAAGGCGCTGGACAATTCTGTTAAATCGTTTAGCTGTTAATTTCATCATTCATCTGTTTTTCAGTACGTAAACGAAATTACAGAAGAAATATTGTGGGTAATCAATGTTAATTATGACGGTTCCCAGGAGTTTTTAAAAGTAATCAACACGAAGGGAAGAGGATGATAAACGGGCTAATATTATTGGAATAAGACTATAAAAGATTTTTTTATCCATATGGACTAGTTTATATATATTTAATGCATGAGTTATTACCGACTGACTAGATTCCTTTACCACATAACAGAAAAATCAAGCCTCGCAATCCTCGTAATAATTATAAAGAGAGGTAGTTATGGAAGAACAATTAACTTGTAGTAATGGTCATTTGTATGAATCTTCATATGATAAATGTCCCTATTGCCCTGGAGAAGGTGCAGATGCAACTGTAGCTGAGCCTGCTACAGGCGAAACTGGAGGGGCAGATAAAACAGAGGTTATGGATAACAAAATGGATAAAACAGCTATACATCAAGAAAGTGAATCAAAAAAAGGTGGCCAGGTCTCAGGTAGGAAATTAGTTGGATGGTTAGTTAGCTATACCTGGAATCCTCAAGGAGAGGACTATCAATTGCGAGAGGGTAAAACAAATATAGGTGCAGATAATTCCTCCGATATTTGTGTGAATGATTCCGAAGTGAGCGCTCACCACTGTACGTTACTTTACCGAAGTGGAAAATTTCGGATAAAGGATGAGTTTTCAACTAATGGTACGGCTATTAATGATAAAGAAATTGATGAACAGACAGAACTAAAAGATGGCGATTTAATCAAGATCGGTAAAACGGAATTAAAATTTAGAACCACATAAAATAATGTGAAATAATGATTCATTGTAGCAACTGTAATGCGAGTAACCCTGAAAACGTAAAGAACTGTCAAAATTGTTCATTCCCGCTTTTTGAATCTGAAGTGGGTAATGTTCGAAATCAAGGGATAAGTCAGAACTTAACATTTACCTTAACAGACCAAAACCAAAATGAATTCTTGTTGAAATCTGGGAAATCAACAATTGGGAGAAGTGAAAAGGCAGATGTAATAATTAATGATGTATATTTAAGTGGCCTTCATGCAGAGGTGTTGATTGATGGAAATCAATGTTCTATTAAAGATCTGGGTTCAAAAAACGGAACAACATTAGATGGGAAAAAAGTCCATACTAATCCTGTACCTTTACGGTCAGGAAGTAAAATTCAATGCGGTGCTACTAAATTAAGTTTTTCTAATTCAATTTAATTTGGTTCTTTTATGAGAATTAATAGAGGCCAAATACAGGTTTTCAGTATATCATTCCTTGATGTTTTATCTGGTGCTCTTGGAGCAGTTATCATTCTTTTTGTCGTTGTCCCGAAATCTCCAGCTACCCCAGAAGCAGAACAAAAAGTTTTGCAGCGATTACAACTACTAAATCAGTCTTTGAGAATGGAGAATAAATCTCTAAAAGAAGAGTTAAAAAGTAGACCTATCCCAAAAAAAAGTGTCACGCCAAAAACCATTCCTAAACCGACTAAAAAACCTAAGGCAACTTTATTTGGGCTGCCATTAAAAGCAGATCATGCCGCATTCGTGATTGATGTTTCAGGAAGTATGAGTTGGCAAGTAGAAAATCTATATAATACTGTTGAATCGCTGCTATTAAGTAGCGATGTAGAAAAATTCCGTTTTATCTATTTTGATGAAGATATTTATTCTTCTGGAAATTATTGGCGCCATGGTTGGTTGCCAGGTACTGCCAGTAATAAAGATCTCGTTTTACAACAAGCAGCAAGAGATATCGTTGATTTAATTCGAAGTGAACCCGCATCAACGAATAGTGGTGATGCGCTTTATAGAGCCATAAGCTTCACGGATACTGATGTTGTTTATTTTATTACTGATGGTTACCCAACATCAGGAGAAACAAATACTGAAAGGATACTGAGTAGAGTGAGAAAAATGAATCGCAGAAAAGCTGTCATTAATAGTATTATGGTCGGTTTGCCTGGGTCAGGGGTAGATCAACAAGGTAGGGTATCATTTGATCCAAACGCAAAGCCAAAACTTCTCTATGATTTTTTACATAAGTTGGCCGAAGAGAATGGTGGTGTATATGTTGGGAGGTAAATGATGAGCCGTAAAAGAAATTTTCTTAAGCCCAGTAATGAACTGGATGCTTACATCATAGCAATGGTCGCTGTGTCTATTTTATTTGGATTAATGTGGGCAATCTTCACTTATGGACTTGGCAATCCAGCACATCGAATATATATACTGCTTGGAGGCACATGGCCTTCTGGAATTATTCAGTTTGTCACCTTTTTAGCTTTTTTTTGGTGCATGATTATGCTCGGGGCAAAACAAAGAAAAATAAAGTGGGAATCCCAGGCACTAGAGCTAAAGGTCCTCCCGGAAGATGAACACAAGGTTTTATTGCCTGATCACATTAATAAACTGAGGTTAACACTCTCAGAAAATAATGATTGGATAAACAGTATATATTTTAAAACTCTGTCCAGAGCATGTATCAAATTCAGAGCCAATAAGTCACCTCAAGAAACATTGGATGTTGTAAAAGTACAAGCGGACATGGAAATGGTCAATCAAGATTCAAGCTATGGGATTATTAGATATCTTGCTTGGGCTATACCATCGATAGGATTTATTGGAACTGTTTTTGGTATTAGTGGAGCCTTAGAGAATGCAGATGCTGCTGTTGCAGGTGATATTTCTGGGATAACCTCTATGTTGGGAACGGCTTTTGACACAACGCTAGTAAGTTTATTCCTAAGTGTTATTTTAATGTTTCAACTGCATCGAGTGCAGCAGAGAGAAGAATCTTTAATTCTAAACATACAAGATTATATAATTGCCAATTTTGTCAACCGTATCTATGTACCTAAAAAAGAACGGCAATAACGAAAATCAAATGGGAAAAATAAACATATTATTTGTGAAAGGACCGAGAACAGGAGAATCATTGGTTGTCGAGAGTAATGATTCAATTACTTTTGGTAGAGATAAACAATGTGACATTGTTCTTTCCGATAGTGGTAGCTCATCTATATCAAGAAATCATGCTATAATGATTAATGGCACATTAACTGATACAAGCACAAATGGAACATATGTAGATGGGAAAAAAATTCATAATTCGAGCGTAAAATTAAATGGAAATGAGAAAATTAAGTTTAGTTCAAAAGGTGATACGATTCAAATCAACCTCAATGAATTTAGGGCCCAGTCTAATGATTCCGACATCAGTGAAGTTCCGAGTTATACCAAGATAGTTCCTATATCGAAGACCGGATTTATAAAAGAATTATCATCAGAACCATTTTTTATTCCGGGGCTTGTTACAGTAATTGCAGGAATTTTGTTATTTGGAATTTTAAACGGCGCTATACAAACCCGAAATATTGCTTTTTTATACATGTATGAATTATTGCTCGGTGCATATTTTGGTGCGATGACAATATTTTTTATTAAAGGAGTCAGCAATCTTAAAGTGCCATTTTGGGTTCCGATAGGGTCGGCACTTTTTGTTGCACTAATATATATTATTGGTGTTCCATTTTACCTATTAGCTATTGTTTTTCGTCCTGATACTATCATGTCTTTCATGGACTCAAATAATTTTTTAGAGCTGTTTATTGGACATTTTGTAGGTGCTGGTTTAATGGAAGAATTATTTAAATCAATCCCTGTTTGGGTAGCGTGTATTTTGGCCCCACGTCTTTATCGATTAAATATCGGTGGATTCAAAAAAGAGAAGATTACCCCAACACTCACTGTTTTGATTGGTGCCAGTGGAGCTATTGGGTTCATTATTATAGAAACATTGCTTGAATACGTACCTCATATTCAAGAAGAATTAGGATATGAATGGGGACTAATGTTGCTAATCCCAAGATTTATCACCGGTATAGCTGGTCATGTTGCATGGTCCGGAATTTTCGCCTATTTCATTGGCCTAATGTTTTACTATAAAAAAGTGAATCTATCATATCCGATTATGGGATGGCTTCTAGCTAGTCTATTGCATGGCCTCTGGAATGCTACAGGAGGATCAATATTTTCTGTGGGTGTAGCTGTTATATCATTCGTTGGATTCACTGGATATCTGTATAAAGCTCGTAATGCATTTCAGTCAACAGCGAGTTAATTGGTTGAAAAAGGAGAAAAAGAACATGAAAAAAACTATTAGCATGCTCATGATAAGCTGTTTCACTGTTATATCAGCTCAACAATTAGATGTGGTTGCCGGTCAACCAGATTTTTCTGATTTCCCAAATATTTGTGTAGATGTAACCGTGAGTGATTCTACGGGGAATGTTGTATCCGGTATCACCAACGACATGGTTACCCTGTTTGAAGATTCAGTTCAAAATAATTCTTTTAATATCAGTTCATTAAGAGAAAGTGGTGATGGGTTATCAATATTAATTGCAGTCGATGCATCTTTGAGCATGCGGGGTGAACCAATCGATAGTGTCAAGTCTGCCTTAAGAAATTTTATCAATCAGCTATCAGAGGATGATCAATTAAGCATTGTAGCCTTCCACGATGATGTTGAAATCATAAGTGACTTTAGCTCAAACAAAGATTCATTATTGCTATCGGTTGATAGCATCAATGCTATAGGGAAAAACACTGAATTATATCGTGGAATATTTTCTGGACTCAAACAATTATCTGAAAACAAAAATCTGCACGATGATAAAGTTTTAATTGTTCTTTCAGATGGCAAGGATGAGGGTACAGCATATAGTGATGATGATTGCATCGAAGAAGCAAATAAAGTGGGGATACCTGTGTATACAATCGGATTCCATTCAACAGCCGAAGAGAAATATTTAAGGTTCCTTGAAAGAATATCATATAAAACAGGTGGACTGTATAATGACGTAAAGGCCGCAAATAAACTGAATTTGATTTATGAGCTGGTATTTAATCAAATCCGAGGTAGATATAACTTATGTTTTAAAACGGTTAACACAAGTCAAGATAGTTTAGAACATTGGGTAACAGTGATTATCGAAAAGGATCAATTGAAAGGTCAAATACAGTTTGTTATAAAAAGCCCAGGAAAAGATGAACTAAACTGGTTAATTATCGCAGGGGCAGTTGTGTTTCTAATAGTGGTTTCATCAATCGTGACATCACGGAACCGTAAAGCAAAAGAGGAAGAGAAAAAGCGATTAGCAGAGGAACAAAGACGAATAGAGGCCAAAGCGTCTGAGAATATGGAAGAGGAACATGGTTCTGAAGATCCAGCAGCCACAAAGGTACATAAACGAAGCGACCCTCGGGAAACCGTAATTGCAGGTCATACATCCTTTCAACCATTACAATTTTTATTTGAGTCTGGTCCTCTTAAGGGCACTAGCGAAACCATCAATGGTGACTTAAGTATCGGAAGATCTAATTCAAATAATCTTTCCATAGATGAAAAGACTATCTCAGGCAATCATTGTAAAATTACGGTTGAGTTTGGAGATTTTTTCATCGAGGATCTCAAATCCACAAATGGGACTCAAGTCAACGGCGCACGGATAGAGAAAACAAAAATCAAATCGGGTGACCGAATCGAACTAGGAGCAGTGACTATATCAGTAAGATAATTTTATTATGAAAAATTATCATATTTATAAAAATAGTGTAGGCATCTATGAAGGGGTCAAGGAAGGATGGAGCTGGCCAGCATTCTTTTTTACTTGGATTTGGTGTTTTGTAAAGAAAATCAATTCCATTGGTGTGGGGTTATTTATTTTTAACATCATCACTTGGAACATACCCAGCGAAGAAATCAATATACTTATACTTTTATTCTTTCTCGCACTTGGAATAAATATCTGGCTTGGCTCTAGCGGTAATAAGATGAGAAAAACTAACCTTATAAGTCGAGGTTTTCAATTCCAGGGAAGCGTTATCGCATTGAACCCAGATGCTGCCATCTCAGAATTTGCAGATAAAGGCCCATCAGAAGATGTCAATGATGAAGCTGATTCTATTAGCCCTACAATTGTAGATGACCAAGAGGAGGGAGATACTGTAATTGGTACTAGCTCTATCTACCTGGAGTTCTTGAATGGCTCTTTGAGTGGTCAAAGAATAATGGTTTTCAAAGATACAACGATTGGTAGATCCAGCGAAAATGACATTGCACTAAGTGAAAAAACGATTTCAGCTTCCCATTGTAGAATTAAAGTTGTGAATGATGAGTTTGTTATTGAAGATCTAAACTCTACAAACGGCACATTTATAGATGGACAAAAAATTAGCAAAGAGAAATTAGAGCAAGGCAATGAGCTCCAACTAAGCTCTATTAAATTAAAGGTGCATTAGATGGCTAAACGTAAGGGCAAATATTCAGTAGGAAATCATACCCATAAAGGGATGGTTCGGAAGGTAAATCAAGATTCATTTGGATCTGTTAAAACTGCTTGGGGAGATCTATATGTTGTTGCGGATGGTATGGGTGGCCACAAGGGAGGTGAAACCGCATCAAAATTAACTGTTACTTTTTTATGCGACGACTTCAAAAAAAATAAAGTAGAAAATCCAACAAAGTTTTTAACAGAAAAACTTGTATTAGCTGATGAGGTTGTCAGAAAAAAAGCTGACGATGATAACAAATTAAAGGGGATGGGAACAACTGTTGTAGCGGTAATAATTAAAAATAATAAAGCATACTATGCCCATGTAGGTGATAGTAGAATTTATTTATTTAGGAATAAAAAAGGTACCCAACTCACAAAAGATCACTCCTACGTACAGCAATTGGTAGATCAGGGTTTAATTAAACCTGAAGAAGCTGAAAATCATCCGCAAAAAAACAAAATTCTTCAGGCGATTGGTATAGGTAATGTTAAACCATCATCAGATACCACTGACCTTTATAAAAATGATTTTCTCCTATTATGTTCTGATGGCTTATCCGGTGAGGTGAATAAGGAAGAAATGTGGTCATTTATTGAATCGTCTTCTCCGATGGAAAGTTGTAAGAATTTGGTCAATCTCGCTAACAAAAGAGGTGGTCCAGATAATTCAACCGTAATAATTATCCAAATTAACCAAGGATTAAAAGCGCCAAAAGGGTTACCGAAGGTCAAGGAAGAAGACAAAAGCAATACCCAAAGATTTGTGATGGTCGCTGCTGGCATCCTGGCCGTAATAGTTATTGTAGCGGTATATCTAAAGCCGGATCCGCCGGATCCGCCGGATCTTGAAAAAACGGGATCGGATACTACCGTGGTGGATTCGTCTGCAGCTGATACGACCAAAGTGGATACCACGTCAGTATCGGTCCCTGATACGAATCAACAAAATTCCCAAAAAAATATGTCACCAATAGATACAAGTGAAGTACTAGATGACTCATCAAAAGTTGATACAGCAATAACCAAACCCGACACAACAAAGAAAAAGAAATAATGGCCTCATATATCGATAAGACAATTGGCGGTTACACGATAAAAAAGTTTATCGCTAAAGGGGGTATGGGATCTGTTTTCTATGCAAAGCATCCTGTACTCAAGACACGAGCTCCTGTCGCTATTAAAGTACTACACAGACACTTACTTGATACTGGAAACTTAAAAGAACGTTTTCGACGTGAGGCCAATTTACAGGCAAGACTGAGACACAAATCGTTAGTTAAACTGCTGGAATATCTTGAAGATGAAAAGGATTGCTATATCATAATGGAATATTTCAAAAGTAAATCTTTATCAGATATTATTGGAAGGCAAACTGGACCAATGCCTTCTGAAAAGGCAGTACCAATATTTAAACAGGTTTTAGAGGGAATAAAATTTGCCCATGATAACAATATTATTCACCGGGATATCAAACCATCTAATGTACTCGTTGATAAGAATGATATAGTAAAAATAACGGATTTTGGTATTGCAAAAGCGGTTGGTGACAATTCAATGACGGCAACAGGGAGTGTCGTTGGTACGCGCTTATATATGTCACCGGAACAAATACAAGGTAAACGGGCTACGAAAAAGTCAGATATTTATTCATTAGGTGTCACTTTTTATGAAATGTTAGCTGGGCGCGTGCCTTTTGAATCATCGAATGAATTTACAGTAATGGAAGGTCACATAAAAAAGAAGCCGGATCCTCCCACGAAACATTATCCCCATATCCCTGAGAATATTGTTGATGCGGTTATGAAGGCAATGGAAAAAAAGCCAGGATCTCGTTTTAACGATTGTAATGAATTTATTGAGGCGACAAAAGGTAAGATAAAAAAAGCTAGTGCTACAAAAAAACCGGTTGTCAAACCCAAGAAGAAAAAAGAAGAAGAACCTGTAAAAAAGTCTTGGCAAGGTTGGGCAGCAGCTATTGGTACTGGCCTATTTGTATTATATATATATATAAATAGTACTAGAGGTCCAGGACCACCAGTTATTAACCCACCGGTTATCGTACCGCCGAAGCCTCCTACTGTTGTTGGTACTTTTTCTGCAGAGTATTATTATAAGCAAGGATTAGATGAGTATAATGATGGGGATTATATTGCTGCTAAGATTTATTTTACAGAGGCTCTAGACAAAAAGTCGAATCTCCATGAAGCGAGATTCTTTAGAAGTTGGTCCTATTATTTCTTAGGCGACTTAAATGACGCAATGAAAGATGCTTCAGATCTGATTTATACAAGACAAAAAGCTAAAGACTATAACCTAAGAGGATGGATAAAACTAAAAACTAATAAGTTTCAATCATCCATTGATGATTTTGATTCGGCTACCAACCTAGAACCAAATAACATCAATTTCTATTTTGGGCGAGGCTATAGTAAATATAAGGTAGGCAATTTAAATGGTGCGATGAATGATGCTATGAAACTTATTAAAAATAATTCACAGGATGATAAAGGGTATCATGTTCGCGGGTTGGTATATATTGCTAGAAATCAAATCCAAAAAGGGTGTAGTGATTTAGGCAGGAGCAAATCCCTTGGTGGTAAGGGTCAGGTTCAAAGTGATTTTGAGAGATATTGCGAATAAAATATTTCTTTTCAGTTTTTTTTGCGTGCTTAATGGACAAGCGTATTTTTCTATAATATCACCAAAAAATAATGCAAAAGTAACCGCTGGCGACGATATAGAAATATCCTGGTCGCACAATAATCTTACAGGGAAAGTGATAGTCTCCTACTCTTGGGATAATAATAAATGGGTAACAATAGATGAGGTAAATATTGTTGAAAAGCAAGTTTGGTGGGAAGTCCCAAATACTTATGATTCAGATGGCGTAGTATCTATTAAAGTCCAATCACTCCGGAGACCAAGTATTTATAGAATCGTTAACGTATACTTACCAAATTATAATAGGACAACGTATGGCGGTCAAATTGCCAGTAATTATTTAAATATTAATACTGGTAAGTATATAAATATTACAATGAAGAAAGACAATATTAGATCCCAACCGTTTCAGGGTAATAATATTATTGGGAAATGTAAATTAGGAGATTATTATGAATATCTCGGTGATGAAGGTCGATGGTATGTAATTCGTTATAATAATCAGGTCGCATACACCCATAAAACTAATGGTCGTATTGTATCTCAAGAAGCTTATTTATCATCCATTAAGGAAAATGAGGACATTTTTTGTGGCTGTGTTACCTGTTTATTATTAATTGGCTTACTTTTATTACTATAATAATAAGATAAAGGATTTCTATGAAAAAATATCCAATAATTAAATACTTCATTTTTTGTTTAGTCCTATCATCCGTTACACAATTATTTGGACAAAATAACTCTTTGGATGTTGATGTTGAGCAGAATAAAGAAATTGAGGCTTTGAATAAAAAAATAGCGGAACTTGAAAAAATTATTAAATCTTTTGAAAATCCTACTGATGATTTGGAAAAGGAAAAACGACAGAACAGAAGGAAATTTTCTGATTTGGAACAAACTATCACTCAATTGCAAAACCAAGTGAAAGAACTTCACTCTAATCAAAAATCAAATAGGCAAGGCACAAGTAATAGCGCCATCCAATATTCCAATAAATGGGAAAAAATATCTAATTGGAGACAATTAAAAAAGGATATGAGTAGTACTCAGGTGGTAATAATCTTAGGAGAGCCAATAAAGGTAGATGCGAGTTTGAGAAATCGCACATATTGGATTTACTCTCAAAACCAATATGGATCTAGAGAATCATACGTATTCTTTGAGGATAACCGTGTTATTGGTTGGAGGGAACCTAATCTTTAATATATTTTTATGAAATTTAATATTTACCTAGCCTCACTTTTTACAATTTGTTTATCTCAAACGATAAATGTAACAAGCCCGAAGGATGGGCAATCCTTCGAATATAATGATGATGTTGAAATAGTATGGACAACCTCAAGATACCAATGGCAAAAGGTCACAATCTATTGGGGCGAGACTGTAGATATGAACGATTGGGAAAAAATTGATGAAGTCAATGCAAACGAAGGGAGTTTTTGGTGGTCTATTAATGAAAGAGAGCTAAGAAAAACCAATGGTGAGATTTTTATTATTGTTTATGGTTCTAGTGTTAGTGATTTAGTCAAAATAGATATTGCCCCAATTATAAGAAGTAGAACAGGTAATATAAATTTTAAGTCAAACCCTTTAAATGTGAGAGTATCTCTAAACGGAAAATATGAAAATACCACACCGTTCATAAAAAAAGGAATCAGGTTTGGAAGTATAGGAATAAAAGCGGAAAAAAGCGGTTTCGAGGCGGCCACATTTACTTTTGATCATCAACGAAAAAATAGTGTTGTCGATATCAATCTTTCAAAACATGCAGGAACTCTACGGTTAATAATGAATGAATTGATTGAAGCAAGAATTATAGTCAATGGTGTATCACATGATAATGCTGATTTTTGGAAAATTAACAACAAACTAAAATTAAGAAGTGGTTGGGACTATTTATATCCAAATGCAACCAAGCCAACCAGCCATCGAAAAAGTTTAAGACTACCAGTAGGAGGTTATACGATAGTAGCAAATGCCAAAAAAGAAAAAAGATCAACCTTTTTAAAAGAAGTTACTATTAGACGAAATAGAACTGAATCTATTGAGATCGAGATGCTTGAACTCCAGGGAAAAATACAATTTAATTTTAATGTGAACTGGAGTTTGTTATCGCTTTCACACGAGGTTGATCGTAAATATAAAAAATTATCGCAGCCAAATGTTACTCCCTATCTGCCTATAAAATATGGTAAGCACAATTTTATTGTTAAGTCGCCAAAGTACGATTCGCAGAAATTTTCAGTTAATATTAATAGTGAAAAACTTTATAAGATAAATAAAGAACTTAAACTAAAGAGTAAGGGTAAGGCACTGAGCAGAAATATGTTATTTCCCGGTGTAATCCTGCCGGGTACTGGTCAATTGTATTCAGGAGATAGAGGTAGAGGATTATTATATATGGCGGTTCACGTCGCCTTAGCCTACGGGCTTTATGACTCCTATTCAAAATATACAAGTTATTCTGACAAGGCAAATATGTACAAAGACAATTATAATGCTGCAGTAACCGGTAGTGCTATAGACGAAAATTGGGCTGCCTATAATGTCAATGCTGCCAAGGCAAACGATGCTTCAAAACTTATGATCACTTTCTCTAGCGGATTAGCTGCGAATTGGTTGGTAACATTATTCGATTCATTATTTTTCTCAGGGTTGGATTAGTTGATGCTCAAACGAACATTAATATTGGCTTTTATTATTTTAAGTTGTGATGAAATCGTGATAGAGCCAACCAATCCATTAGACCCAAATAGTCCAGATTATACCGTACCAGAAATCAATATCTTAAGCCCTTCAGATAATGTAACAATCAAAACTTCATCGATTGCATTTACTTGGGAAGGTAATAAAGAGGGTATGTTATTTCGTTATGCGGTTGATTCAAATTGGTCGGATTGGAATAATAATAAATCGGTGCAAATCGATCATTTTGATGAGGGTCCCCACTCTTTTTCTGCGCAATCAAAATATACAACAGAAGTTTCTTCATCAATTGTTACAATAAACTTCGAAGTTGATGCGGTGGAAGGTCCCGCACTTCTTTTCAAGCCACGTGCCCAAAAAGTGAATCAAGGTAACAGTGTTCGTTTTGAAGTATTGGCCGAGGAAGTAGAAAGTTTGACAGCTGCTGCCTTTAATTTATTATATGATCCGAACCTGATTACAATTGATTCGGTTAATGTGGGTACATTTTTCCCAAGCTCGGGGGAAACATTATTTCATCATTCGATTGATATCACGCAAGGTAGAATTTCAATTATAACTGCACTGCTTAGCTCTGGAGATACAAGCGTAGAGGGTACCGGCTCCTTAGCGATCATTAAAGCCACATTAAAAAGTGCTACCACCGCATCAATTACATTTGATGGCAAAGAAGTTTTCAGAAATCCGAACAACCAAGACATAACAATACAAACCGCTATAGGCGGTATTCTTTCAAATAATTAACTAGGAGTCGAAAATGAAACGATTAATGACAATACTTACCTGTTTAGCGCTATTGCCTGCATCAAATCTGGAAGCAAAAACATGGATTGTTAAACAAGCAGGAGGTGGAGATTATACGACAATCTCAGCAGCCATTTCAGCTGCCACTAATGGAGACGTAATTAGCATCTTTGCGGGAACTTATACGGAAGGATTGACAGTCAATAAGCAACTTTCTTTAATTGGTGTCTCACCACTTACGGTAACGGTTTTTAATAATCAAAATGCAATAAAAATTAGTTCAAGTAATGTTTTGATAAAAAATCTTTCTATAAGGAGTGGTTCCAACTACGGAATAGAAATTAGTGCTGGATATAGCGGAGCATCTATTATCAATAATATTATTAATAATTGCTCAAACTCCTATGGTGTATATACTAATAGTAGTACTGAAGGCATTATAGCAAATAATGTTTTTTATAATAACAAAAATGGCTTGTATACAGGCGGGACTTTTTCTGTTTATAATAATATATTTCATGGTCAGGGTGGTGATGGTACTACATCTTGTAGTGAAGATAATCATGCAATTTATCGATCGGGTACCCCCACAATTTTTAACAATATTTTTTATAATAATGATGTTGCTTTAAATAAAAATACTGGCAGTGCATACTATAATAGCTTCTATGGTCAAAATAATACAAACTATTGTGACTGTTCTGCGGGTATTGGAGATAGTGCTAGCGATCCTAAGGTTACTGATTTATCCAATGAGGATTTTACTTTAGCTACTGGCAGCCCAGCAATAGATGCAGGTCATCCATCCACAGATTATAATGATGTAGATGGTTCCCGAAATGATATGGGTGTATATGGTGGTACTTATTCTTGGGAAATTGGCCCTACAATTACAACGATTACATTGGATAAGGTTAGTGTAAAACAGGGAGAAACAATTACCGTAACGGCCACGGCAAAATCCAATTAATTATAGCCTTTAACTTGAAAAGAAATTTTTCGATTTAGAATGAATTTTATTCGCTCATTGATTCAAGTAGCTTTGCTCCTGAGTATTGGAGTTACATCTATTTCAGGACAGAACTGGACTTGGATGAAAGGTAGTGATACAAAAGAGCAGCTACCAAATTATGGTACGAAGGGTGTTGCCACTTCCTCCAATACACCTGGTAGTAGATATTTACCAAATGAATGGGTAGATCAAGACGGGAATTTGTGGCTGTTTGGCGGTTATGGAAAGGTATCTGGTGGACATTCTGAATATAATGATTTATGGAAATATGATATAGCCACAAATAATTGGACCTGGGTTGGGGGTAGCAATGGTTTTTCCCAACGCGGTACTTATGGCACCAAAGGTACAGCCTCTGTATCCAATTTTCCAGGCGCAAGACATGGTTCTGCTACGTGGGTAGATACCGATGGGTACTTATGGCTATTTGGTGGTTTTGGATTTCCTAAAGAATTAGTCGCAGGTTATTTAAATGATTTGTGGAAGTACAATATATCAACGGGTTATTGGACTTGGATGGGCGGAGATAATACGATTAATAATGCAGGAACCTATGGGAATAAAGGAGTTGGATCTACTGCAAACATGCCAGGGGGTAGAAATGAAGTAAAGGCAAATATAGACCAAGCTGGGAATGTTTGGTTATTTGGGGGTTTTGGATTTTCAAACTCAAGTACAGGTTATTTAAACGATCTATGGAAATATGAGGATTCATCTGGTAAATGGACCTGGATGAGTGGTTACAAATTCGGGTCAACAAAAGGAACATATGGCACGAAAGGTGTAGCAGCAGCATCAAATGTACCTGGCACAAGACACGGAATGGTTTCTTGGTTGGACGCAGATGGACATTATTGGATCTTTGGAGGTCAAGGATATGACCAATATCAATCTGGCGTTGGCAAACTAAATGATTTATGGAAATATGACGTATCCACCGGTTATTGGACCTGGATGAGCGGGTCTAATAACGATGGTCAAACTGGTACATATGGTTCAGCAGGAATTGAAGCTAGTACCAATATTCCAGGTGCTCGTACGAGGCCCACAACTTTTCAAACGAGTGATAAATATCTATGGTTGTTTGGTGGTTATGGAAAAGACTCTAATGGCTCTTCAGGCGCTCTTGGGGACCTCTGGACATATAATATCAACACAGGGAATTGGATCTTTATCAAAGGACTTACTACCTATGATGTGGGAGGACAGTCAGCAGATTATGGTACCAAAGGTACGGAATCTTCATCGAACCTTCCTGGGCATCGGTACGCATCTGCAGGTTGGGTAGATAAAGATCAATACTTTTGGTTATTTGGAGGCCATGGAACGGATAAAACCGCAACTTCGGGATGGTTAAACGATCTGTGGGTATATAAGCCCGATCAATCCACTCTCTACACTAATAACGCCTCAGAATTAACTGGCCTTATCTATGGTGAAGGTCGATGGGGTGACTTTGATAACGATGGCGATTTAGATTTATTAGTCACGGGGTCGGCTGGTGCCAGTGCTTTGGGATCATTTAACCATATATATAAGAATACAAATGGAAATTTTACCTCAACCGAACCTACTCATTCATGGCAACAGTATCATAAAAATAGTTCTACCGATTGGGGAGATGTGGATAACGATGGCGATCTAGATTTAGTCATTATGGGTGGCGGTGCAGGGTATTCTGCAATCTATAAAAACATCGAAAATGGAACAGGTCACTGGCTGAATCAAAAACTGATAGAATTAAATAATGGTAGTGCGAGGTTTGGAGATTATGATAACGATGGCGACTTAGATCTTTATATGTTTGGAACGAAAGACGCCAATACTAGCAGTACCGCTTACCAGTTTTATCAAAATACAAATGGTGAATTTACCGCAGTCACTATTGCTGCAAGTGCAATGGAAAGTGCATCCAGAACTACTTTGGAATGGGGTGATTACGATAATGATGGCGATTTGGATTTTTTACAATGTGGTTATGGGTCGGGTCAAAATAATGCTGTTCTCTATGAGAACGTTAATGGCAGTTTTTCTGGTCTTGTTCTAGACAATAGTGATAACACTCATGGAATTTTTATTGATTACAACAATGATGGAGATTTGGATATTGTCATATCGGGTAACACCGAGACAAATCTTTACGATAATCAAAATGGGATCTTTACCAAGGTTAATAATACTTTTTTGGTAGATGGTAATTCATTTGCTATCCGAAATGGTGGTCTAGCCACAGGCGATTATGACAATGATGGTGACCTTGATATTGCCATAAATGGGGAGACATTTGTAAACAGTAGTAATACCGGTAGTAAAGTCACTTTTTTCCGCAATGAATATGGAAATTTCAAAAAAGACTTTACTGCAGCTGGAGGTGAAAGAGGCAACATTGAATTTGGAGATTATGATAACGATGGCGATTTAGATTATTTTTGGCTTGGATCTTTAAAAAGCAAAATAGTAAATAATACCTCTAACAAATCCAATACTGCCCCCACTGCTCCTTCAGGATTAAGTGTGTCAAAAACAGATTCTTCGCTTACCTTTTCTTGGAGTAAAGGAACTGACACTGAAACGCCACAAAAGGCATTAACCTATAATCTCCGGATTGGGACATCTTCTGGTGGTGTGGAAATCATGTCTCCCATGTCTGATGTTTCAAACGGAAAAAGACTTGTACCAAAACGTGGTAATGTAGACTTTAATACGAGCTGGACAATTAAGGGTTTATTAAACAATACTTATTATTGGAGTGTTCAATCAGTAGATAATGGATATGCCGGTTCATCTTGGGCAACTGAGCAAACTTATTTACGTGTAGATGCACCATCTGTCACAATTACATCCACAGTCTCTAATCCTTCAAATAGCAGCCCAATTCCAGTAGCAATTTCTTTTTCTATTGCAGTTACCGGGTTTGAACTCGGCGATATAAGTATAACCAATGGTACTGGAAGTGATTTTTCAGGATCAGATAAAAACTATACTTTAAATGTTACTCCCACAAGTGATGGCAATGTAACCGTATCAATTCCAGCAAATGCTGCTGTAAATAATTCAATAGGCAATACCGCATCAAATGAGCTCACTATTACTTATGATAAAACATTGCCTACAATTACATCAATAGCGCCCCCAGATGATACGACCGGCATTAGCCTTTCAACAAACTTGATAATGAACTTTAGTGAACTTGTCAGGACGGATACAGGATATGTAAAGATATATCAGGCAACTGATGATGGTTTAGTTGAATCTTTTAAATTGCCTTCCAACCGTGTTACCGGAGATAGTTCGACACAAATCACCATTGACCCCACTAATCTTTTACCTAAGGAAAAAGCGTTATATGTTCAAATTGATTCACTGGCGATTAAGGACCCAGCTGGCAATAAATATAGCGGTATTTACAACAAAACGAGTTGGACCTTTTCAACAGCTGACACATCTGGACCTACAGTGACATTAGCATCGACTTTATCTTTTCCAACAACCACTTCACCGGTGCCTTTAACTATTACATTTAATGAAAAAGCAACTGGGTTTGCAATTGGGGATATTACCGTTACTAATGGCACAGCATTAAACCTTACGGGTAGTGATAAGCTCTATAGTGTTGATATTTACCCAAAACATAAAGGAGAGGTAAAAGTCACTATTGCAGCCGAATCAGTATCGGATGAATATGGGAATAAAAATGAGTTAGCTAAGGATTACACGTTTGATTTTAACCAAACGGTAGCCGCTGCTGAATATTTTGTTGATACAGATCCAGGCGAGGGTAACGGAACAAGTTTAAGTGCGGAAGATGGAAATTTTAATGGAAGCACCGAAGATATTTCTCTTAGTCTAAATACATCGAGTTTAGGTATTGGTACCCATTACATATATATACGTTACAAGGACAATGGTGGTAACTGGACTAAGCCCAGAGGTCTAATGTTTAATATTGTTAACCCAGAGATTGCACAAACAGCATACATTAAATCCGCTGAGGCCTTTATTAATACAGATCCGGGATTTGGGAAAGGGACTGTTCTTAGCGCAAAAGATGGCACCTATAATTCAGCGGAAGAGAGTGTTACAGGTAGTCTTGCAATAACAAATGACCTAAGCCATGGTGATCACACCATATTTGTACGGTCCAAAACATCCCATGGAAACTGGGGAGAATTTGAATCAAAATCAGTAAGCATCGTTGATGAAACTAGATCAACCATTACAATTTCATCCACAATCAGTTCACCAACCAATATTAACACAATACCCATCAAGGTGAATTTTGGCGAAATTGTAACTGAATTTGTTTCTACGGATATTCAGCTTACTAATGGGACGTTATCAAATTTTGTCAGTCAAGACAGTGTCTATACATTTGATATTGCGGTGCAAGCTGACGGATATGTAAAAGTGGATATTGCAGAGAATAGTGCTACAGATTTAGGAGGAAATAAAAGTTACGCGGCAAATACATTTGAAATTTATTATGATAGTACATCGCCTTCGACACCACTAAATCTTGCTGGGGTGAATGGCGATTTATTCAATACTATTAGTTGGTCGAGTAGTGCTGATGGTGATGTAATAAAATATTATCTTTATTCAGATACCACGAATGGTTTTACGGCAGACACAACAAAGTTATTAGCTACTATTACAAACCCTGATACACAATACACTCATACCGATTTAATCAATTTTAAAACATATTATTATAGATTATCCGCAGTTGATAGTAGCGGGAACGAAAGTGGGCTGGCTAGCCAAATTTCCTCAACCCCTCACAAAAAATTTCTTACCGTAGATAATACAGGTCAAGGTAACTATGTGAGTATTCAATCTGCATTAAATATTGCTGGTGATGGAGATACAATCATTGTTAATCCTGGCACCTATGCAGAAAGTTTATCAATCAAAACGACTAAGATTATTTTTGGCTCAAAAATTATTACAACAGGTGATAGTACTTATCGTGATAACACAATCATCAAAGGAGATCTATCTACAAGTTATTTGGATTCAACTTCGATTATCTCTGGTTTTACATTAAAAGGAGGTCGGTTACAAATTAATGCAGGTGCTCCTCAACTTTCCCATTTAATGATTCGAGATTATCCAAGTCCCGCAGCACTGTATATTTATAATAAGTCGAACGTTACAGCTTCTAGTATAGTGGTGCGTAATAATGGAAACACATCTCAATCTTCTGAAGGCGGTGGTGTTTATATTAACGGTAGTACAGTGAACTTTACCGACGTAGTTATCGATAGCAATAAAACGCTTTCTTATGGCGGAGGTTTATACTCAACTCGTTCAAAGCTAACTTTTAATAAAGTTAATATTATTGGCAATATCTCAAGTGATTATGGTGGTGGTATCTACTCTGAAAATGATACCTCAATTACAATTACTAATAGTACAATTAGTTCGGATTCAGCCACGTATGGGGGTGGTATATATATAAAGGATGAGTCTGAACTTGACCCTATTTTAACTTTAAAAAATGTAGTTATAAATAATAATAGAAGTGTTGCTGATGGAGGAGGAATACTTTCACAAAATGTGGGATTAATTATCCATAATTCTTCCATTATAAATAATAAATCAGGTGGTGGCGGCGGTGGGATCTTTTTTGGTAGAAATCAAGGTAATACGACTGATCAAGATACATTGGTTATTAAACGAACAATAATAAAAGGAAATAGTACGTCTGGTTCTGGAGGAATTCACATCAACCGTGACTATGGTGGAACTTATTTATCCAATGTACTCATTGCAGAAAATATTTCTTCTAATACTGGTGGTTTATACCATTATGGTAACTCTAATTCAAATTTTATTATGGTCAATTGCACCGTGGCGTTGAATGAAAGTGTCGATTATGGTGGAGTGCAATTTGAAAATGGTGGTATCTATAATGTAACAAACACGATCATTTGGAATAACATCGGTAAATCATTCAAATCTTCTGGCACAACCACGGTTACCAATAGCAATATTCAAGATTATGATATCGGTGGGACGAACCTAAACACTGACCCCCATTTTATAGATATGTATGGCAGCAATTATCGCCTCAATGATTCAAGCCCTTCTATAAATACTGGTACGTCAGTTGAAGCGCCGATAATTGATTTGGATGGTTATAGTCGTCCTTTCCCTGCTGGATCAAATCCAGATATGGGAGCTTATGAAAATGCCAGAAGTACTCGAATAAAAGAAAATACATATTATGTAGATGTTAATGGCAAAGATAATAATGGTGGAGGAATCAATGATCCTTTATTGACCATTAATCGAGCAATGGAAAAAGCGTATCATGAAGATAGAATTATTGTAAATCCAGGTACGTATGAGGAGAATATATACATAAAACAAAATCAAGTTGTGATGGGTTCTAAGATATTATCTACAGGTAATAGTATTTACAGAGACAGTACTATTATTAAAGGTAATGTCACTATTACAAATGTCGATAGTACAGTAAAGTTTACTGGATTTACATTAAAGGAAAGCCAATTAATAATTGATGGAGGCGCTCCTCAACTTACCCATTTAATGATTCGTGATTATTCAAGTCCCCAAGCACTATATATTTTAAATAAGGCGAACGTTACAGCTTCCAGTTTAGTGGTGCGTAATAATGGATTCCAAGATGGAGAAACAGGTCCAACCACCGCAGGTGGTGGTGTTAAAATTGTCAATAGTACGGTTAGGTTTACCGACGTAGTTATCGATAGCAATAAAACGCCTTATTATGGGGGAGGTTTATACTCGACTTTTTCAAAGCTAACATTTAATAAGGTTAACATTATTGGCAATTTCTCAAATGGTTATGGTGGTGGTATCTACTCTGAAAATGATACCTCAATTACAATTACTAATAGTACAATTAGTGGGGATTCAGCTAGCATTGGAGGGGGTGGTATATATATAACCGAAGTGTCACTTAACCCTATTTTAACTTTAAAAAATGTGATAATAAATGATAATAGAGCATTTGGCGAAAATGGTGGTGGGATTTTTGCAGAAAATGTGGGATTAATTATCCATAATTCTTCCATTTTAAATAACAGAGCAAATAATATGGGTGGCGGCATATATTTTTTTCAGGATCGTTCTATAAGTGATGATCGAGACTCGTTACATATTGAAGGGAGTATAATCAAAGGAAATAATACCAAAGATAGTGGTGGAGGGATAAATATAAATCGATATGCTGGATCATCTTATATGAAAAATGTTTTATTAGTTGAAAATAGTTTAACAGATAATAGTACAAATACAGGAGCATTAACTGGATATGGTGGTGGTTTGTACCACGATGGTGTTGATAATGCTACACTATTAACTATGATAAACTGCACAATATCAAATAACACAGCATATTACGCATGTGGATTACATCTTGATAATGGTCATGTTGATTTAATCAATACTATTGTGTACCATAATCAAGGATCAGATGATGGGCTAATAATTAGTGCTGGGACCCAAAATTTTAAATATAATGACCTTCCACATCAAGTTACTGGAACAGGCAATATTTCTAAAGATCCCCTGTTTGTAGATATGTCCAACTCAAACTATTCTCTTCAAAATGAATCCCCTTGCATAAATACTGGACATCCTGATTTAGATGGGGATGGTGTTACATGGGAACAAGATACAGATGATCAAGATTTAGACGGTTCTAGATTGGACATGGGTTCAGCAGAGTTTCATCAAATAGAGTTTGTACCACCTACAGTTAGTTTTAAAATTTTTACAGCCGATACCAAATTTGGAAGTGGTACAACAAAAACACTGCAATGGGATGCGAATGATGATTCAGGCATAAGATGGGTTAAACTATTTTATTCAATTAGTGATAGTACCCAATTTATTGATATAGATAGTCTCTATAGAAATCCGACAGAATATTCATGGATTGTCCCATTAAATGTTTCTGATTCATATCGACTAAGGGTGCAGGTTTCTGACCCTACGGGAAACACAGCTTCTGATACGGTCACTTTTAAAGTTTTTGATGCAACAAAACCTGTTATTACAGTGATAACACCCACAAGTAGTAGTGTAGTTAATGAATACGAAAAATTAAATGTGAATTGGACAGTTACAGATAATCACATTCTAGATTCTACTTTTGTGTACTACTCTTCAGATACATTACAAACCTTTGCTAAAATGGATTCGTTAATAGCGGATTCAACTAATACTGAATTTCTTATTCCTGCTGGAGCAACCCAAAAAGCATCTGTGAAAATTGTATCTCGTGATAAAGCCGGTAATAATGGTGAAATCTTGAGTGATTACTTTAAGATACGCGATAATACACCACCTGATATCCAACTAAACTCTTTTTCAAAAAATGAATTAAATCTTGGAACTATCGTAAACATCAATTGGTCAAGCAGTGACAATGTAGCATGCACAAACGTGAGCCTTTATTATTCGACTGACTCTGGGGATAATTGGAATACTATAATAGGAAATATTCCAAACACAGGCTATTATGATTGGTTAGTAAATAATGATCCTTCAGATAATGTTTCATTAAGAGTAATTGGTTATGATGCAGTTGCCCTGGCGGATACTTCAGAGATTTCAGGATTAAAAATTATGATATCATATCCTACTCTTTTATCCGTTACACCTAAAAAAGATGTTTTATGGAAAACAAATTCATTCAATCTGAAATTTGACCAACGACTTGATGAGGCCAGTATAAATTCCCAAATTATTACGCTTTCTTCTAAAGCCAACAATATTAACGAACCCAGTATCATTTTCCCATACTTCACCTATACCCCTTCTTATTTTTCAGATGACCGTATAATTAATTTGAAATTTGAAAATGGATTAGCCTCATTTGACAGTGTTACTTTGACAATATTGGAAGGTATAAAAAGTATTTATGGTTATGGGTTTGATGCTGATGGAGATGGTATTCCAGGAGGGATATATAAAGACACTATTACTACCACATTATTGGGGGATTATAACTTTGATTCAAAAATAGACGTTGTAGATCTTGCTCAATTAATTACGGTGTTAAATGATAATGCTGTCGATCAAGAATTAGGGCCAACTTTGGGAGATGAAGCACCTCACTTTATAACTATGACGGATGACACACTTGACATTGAAGATGTCATGGCATTTGTAAGAGTTTGGAATTGGTATGTTTCAAGTACTAGCTCTCAAATGGGCAGGTGGATTGCTTCAGGCGAATCTACAGGTATGGAATATGATCATACAGGAATTACGTTTGGGTTACTAGATAATGCAGTTGCAGCAGAAGTGCAAATTACTAGTTTAGATGGCGAAGTAAAGTATCTCAGTGGAGGTAATGACCAGTCAATAGAACTTAGCTTTTTTGATAAAGAAGAAAAATTGTTCACTCATTTATTACAGGTCAATAATACGGATAAATTCAAAATACCAATTAAAATTTTTGCTAAAAGAGCAAATTTGGAAGTCAGTTATAGATTAGTTAATTCAGTTGGGGATATTATTAGTCAATCTACAAATATCATAACAGTGGAAAATATACCTGATCAGTTTGAGCTCCTCGAAAATTATCCTAATCCATTTAACCCGCAGACTGTGATCGAATACTCTTTACCTTTGGAAGTACCTGTAAAATTGATTGTCTATGATATTCTAGGCAGAGAAGTCATAAGATTAGTTGATGAAATCCAGAAACCCGGATATAAATCAATCATTTGGAATGGTCAAGATATGCACAACATCAAAGTGGGCTCGGGAATTTATTTCTACCAATTAAGTGCAAATAATTTTATGAAAACTCGGAAAATGGTATTCATGAAATAAATTTGGCTTCATTCAAAAAAAGCAGTGAAATATAAAACAGGTACACATTAATCCATTATCAATATGAAGTATTATTGTACAATATTTGCTTTAATCTTTACCCTCTCCAATATAACGGCCCAACAAGCACTGGATATAGATGTAAAACAAAATAAAGAAATTGAGGCTTTGAATAAAAAGGTCGCAGAACTTGAAAAAATTATTAAATCTTTTGAAAATTCTACTGATGATTTGGAAAAGGAAAAACGACAGAACAGAAGGAAATTTTCTGATTTGGAACAAACTATCACTCAATTGCAAAACCAGGTGAAAGAACTTCACTCTAATCAAAAAACGAATCATCAAACAATTGCTGCAGTCAAATTTTCAGGTTCTGGGATCACTTATTTGGAAACTCAAGTTTTATTCAATGGATTTCTTGAGGAGTTGACTAAAGCAAGTGATAATTCGTTAATGGATCAGGAAAATATCAACGAAAAAATAAGGGGATTGGAAATTGTAACAACGGGCTGTATATCGGATGAATGTTTACAGGTGGGTTTAGGCGCTCTAGGTGTTCAGCAATTATTGGCGGGATCAATTAGTTATACAAAAGCTATATTTAGTGTTAAAGTGCAAAAGCTTGATGCTACAAAGTCAAAACCAACGAAATATTCATTTCGTTATAAAGGCGAAGTTGATGGTTTTATTACAGAACTTTCAATATTGGCATGGGAAATTATGGGGAAAGAACCTCCTGGAAGACTGACAAGAAAAAGAAAGCCAAACCTCAAATAAAGGAGAATAAAATGAAACAGTCATTAATTAATCCATTATCAAAACTTTATGTGAATGTAGTTGTATACATTTTCTTTCTCTTAAGCCCATTGGTATTTGGGCAGCAGACTCTTGATATAGACCAAGAGCAAAATAAGAAGATTGAAGCACTAGAGAAAAAAATTGAAGAACTGGAAGAAATGATGGTAGGCAAAAATCTATCTGGTGATATAGTAGCCAAATCTTTAACTATAAAAGGTGATGGAGGGAACGTCTTTATAAGTGATGGTTTTGTTTTAACCGCTAATAGTGATAATAAAAAAACTTCTTATTTAGGTACAGGTGAGAATAATATAGGTTTTCTTCAAATTTTTAATTCAGATGGTAACGATGTTGCATATTTTGGATCAAGTTTATCAGGTGATGGTTTGGTAAGTATGAATGATAAGTCGGGCAAAGCTATGGTCTCCATTTCTAAAGATAATGATGATGATGGAGATGTCGTAATTGATGTTTATCATCCGTCAGGCGAAACTGCTGCTAGATTCGGTGCTTTTAATGAGGATGGAAAAGAAGTTAGCATACTGTTCCTTAAAAGCAATGAAGATCATGGCGTAGGATTAATTGCTCAAGAATCTGGAAGCCAAATGAATATGTATTACAACGACAAAAAAATAGTTATTTTAGGTGCAGCTAATGAAGGCATTGGCATGTTGGTCCTTAATAATACAGACGCCAAAAATTTGGTTTATCTTGGGCCCTCTGAAGGTGATGATGGAATGTTAACCATCTATAACAAAAACGCTAATCAAATAGCATACCTTGGTCCTACTCGATCCAATCATGGTTTGATTATTTTAAAAAATCGCTATGGTGAAGCTAAATGGACTCAATCAGGCGAAAGATAAATATCGGAACCAATTAAAATTTAACTGGTTTACCAATTGAACCACGGAGGGAGTGTTAAGGCACTCCCTTTTTTTTTGCCATTAACTTTTTGTTTGAAGGGCACGCCATGCTTAAACACAGAAAAATAACTTCTTTATTATTACTGATCATAATTGGTTGCAATGCTGATCGCAGTATTGACTACGATGAACTGATATCTATCAAATATGTCAAGGGAGAGGAATTGCCATACACTGGCTCATCTATTGAAAAATA
>Ga0315338_1001703_pt1 | contig 25624 bp, 22 predicted proteins | sample ASW8metaG_FD_204518 | JGI IMG/M metagenome (GOLD analysis project Ga0315338, IMG submission 204518) | Ammonia-oxidizing marine archaeal communities from Monterey Bay, California, United States - ASW #8 | ecosystem: Environmental > Aquatic > Marine > Coastal | place: USA: California | collected... | reverse complement strand
AGGAGAGCCCCGAGTCACTGGGATTCTCACCGGAGGGCCCATCGCAGGTTCGTGAGCAGCGCGCCGAGGAGAGCCCCGAGGAGCGCTATTCACTGAAGCAACTCGCCGCCGCCACGGGTATCAAGCCCCGCACGATCCGCAGCTATGTCCAGCGGGATCTCATAAACGGCCCCGATACCCGTGGTCGCACAGCAAGCTACAACGCGACTCACCTTAAGCGCCTCAAAGACATTAAGAAGTTGCGTGACATCGGTGTTTCTATCGGCGAGATTCGCGAGCGCCTGATGTCTGGTAGGCCCGTTGTCACGCCATCCAAGCGACCCGGCGCAGCACCTCTTCCCGAGGTCGAAGACAGAAGAGGAAGGGGCGAGGAGCCCAAGGGGCTCACGATCTATGTTGATCCTGAGTCAAATGAAGTTGTGCGCATGGTGCGCAGGCAGCGCGGCCAGATGTTCGGGGAAGAGCATAGAGTCCTTGAAAAGTATGGCGAGTGGGATGGGGAAACCGGATCAACGGCTGGCTGGGACACCGTCGAAGGACCGGGGTTCCTGTTGACCGATGGCACCATCACCGATCGCAAAGACCACCACCCCGCAATGGCTGCCCACGCGCTTGGCGTGGAGACTGCCGATGCACCTACGCTCAATCGCTTCATGGCAATGACGGGCGCTGTGCGGATGGCTCTGGGCACAGCTGGCGCTGGGGCAGCGGGGCCATTAAACCTGCACCTCGAAGCCCGCCCGACACAGGCGCAGCGAGTAGAGATCGCAAAGATGGCGAGGACCGCATCTGAGATCCGCATAGACTTCCAAGATCAAGGCCAGACGTTCGCTCTCTGGGGCGACGCGATGCGGTTCTTCGAGACCATGCCGCCGTCTGACAATGAGGCCAATGGCTTAAAGCGACGCCAGAAGCAGTCTGCGAGGAGGCGCATGCGTGGTCGTCCCATGCGCGAGGGGTTCAAGCCCGCCTTCGCTGCCAGCGAGGAGGCCATCAAGAGCATCGCGAGGGAAGGCGGCGAATCGGAAGAGTCCCTCCGCGCGCGGACGCCAGAAGTCCAACGCGCGAAGTTGGCCACGCGGACACAGCCCCAGCAGCGTCGAGGACAGCGGGCACGCAAACCAAGTGGCATAAAAGTTTTGGAGAACCAAAAGGATGCGATAGTTCAGAAGCTGGACACCCTGACATCCGAGTATCAACGGCTTAAGGCGGGCCCGAAGGACACGTGGGGCGACACGGAGATGTACGAGGAAGCGATCGCCGAGGCCGAGGCTGAACTTGCTGAAGTCAATGCGAAGATTGAGGGCTACCAGCCTACGAAAGAAGAACTGGCGCGACGCGACGTAGGCGTCCAGCTGGAAGAGCTGAAAGCAGAGATCAACGTCTTAGTAGAGGCGCGCACAAAAGCGCAGGCTGAAATGCTTGGCGCTCAGCAAGAGCTGAATGCTGCTACTCAGTTGGACGCTGCGACCGTCCCTGTGGGCCACGTACGCGATGCGCAGGCGCTGCTGGACGAGAAGACCGAGGTCGCGCGCAGGGCGATGCAGGCAGTGGTGCTTGCCAATGCGAACTATGAAGAAGAGCGTGCAATCCTCACGGGTGGCCCGTTGCGGCCCCTGCCTGACGAAGGCTACGACCCTGAGCCGCTGCGCGGCAAGTGGTTTTCAGCTGTGGCCAGACTTATTGAAGACAAGGGCCCAACCCAAGCCCCGCCGGAACAGTATCTCAAGATGCTGGTCAAGCCCGGCAAGAAAGATCCTGCCAAGCTGGTTTATGGTGAGGGCGTCAAGAAAGAAGAACTTGACATCCTCGACATCCCGCAGTGGATCGAAAATCGGCGCGCTGCGTTCCGTGCAGCCAACGACGTGCTGACCACGAAGTGGGACGCGTCGCGAGCGCCGTATGTCGGCGTAGCAGGTGGCCCAGAAACGGTTCAGACACGCGAGCCGCGCATGGCTATTGACGTTGCTGAGCTGCTTCGCGATGAATTGACGGCGGGTGAATGGGCTGCCGTGCAGCGCTCCTTGCGGTTGGCGAATCCCCAATGGCTTCCGGGGATGATGGCTGGGATCTCGGCCAAAGAATTTATCGCGACAATCAAAAAGCAGACGCGGCAGGTAAGCAAAGAAGAGTTCTTGCAGATGATCGAAGAAAACTCCCTCGAAGTTCTCGAGAAAGTGCGCAAGGGCGAGGGTATTGATGAAGACGCGGACCTAACTGATTACGATGCGCAACTCGATCCACTGGATTTTGATGAAAGAAGAGGCTTCACCCGGCTGGAACTGTTTGAGGTCTTTGGACTCGACGGGGAAGTTGATATAGATGCGTCTGCTGATCTTTATGATTCACAGGGACGGTACGACGATGAGGGTGCCGCAAGGGATCGCGTGGACGAGTTGCAAGAAGAATACGACAGCCTCGAAGCAGATGAGCAGAACGTAGCAGACAAGCCCTACCACGCGCAGGTTTCGACCGACGTCCGCGTCTGGGAGGAATATGACGACGAAGTAACCGAATCGGACTTCAAGATTGTCGGCGAGTACATGGGGGGTTACGACCTCTACATAGATGACTCTCACATTGATCATTATGACCACTTCGACGATGCCGCATATGATATCGAAGTGAGGCGGCTCGAAGATTGGGAGCCCCCTCAACTTGATCCACCGGGCGATCCAGAACTTGGCGTTTTACACGAAAGTCACATAGAGAGCCATCGCCTTGGGGAGCACTTCACTGAAGTCGAGTTCATAGTCCCCAACTTGGACCCCACCTATACCGCAGGCCACTTCCCTGAAGATGACGTTGTTGTGCATGCGCTCGTTATGGATCAAGAAGTGACAGACAAGTCGGGCAGGTCTGGCACCGCAGTCGATCTCTATGAACTACAGTCTGACTTGCATCAACAGGCCAGTAAGCCACGAAGATTCGAGTTGCTGGACGCGGACGGCAATCCGCTCGATGGCTTGGGGAGCGCACGCTTCTTTGATTACAAAAATGACGCAGAAGAGGCTGTGGCCGCAGGCAGAGCAGCGAGCTACCGCACGATCAAAACGGGCTATCACGATCCCGAGAAAATAAGGTTGGCGCAAGAGGCCGTCATCGAGGCCGACCGGCCTGCGACAGAATTTTTGAATGAGGTAGAAAACCGGCTGAAGGACCGCAGCAACCAGCCATCCGACGAGCTTATCGCAGCGCTTGGTGCCATAGACAACTTGGGACACGACACTGTGTGGGGAGCGCTAAACGCAATGCGGAGGGCAGTAGATGTCAATCTCCTACATCCTGAACAATCACCTTGGGAAGTGGGACGCCCGGTGCGCAGGCACATCAATAACTGGATCAACGGGTGGGACGACTGGATAGAAACGTATTTCGACAAGGCCGACGCCAACAGCCAAATTCAAGCCCGGCGACTGCTTAGCGGTGGCCCAGACCGAGCCGAGCTTGTGCGGTTAGGCTCAGAATGGCTGTCAAGGCCGCATTGGGTTGACAGCCATCCTGAACAATACGCCGATGCTGCGGAACGCGGGCGCTACTTCACCCTATTCCCTAAAGACAAGATCGCCAGAGACTTGGAAGCCATCGCGAGCGAGATAGTTCGCTTTCGCGCCGACGCGGGCCGGGCAGGAGCACAAGGCCATGCGATGCGCCGCATTATAAGACGCGCTATTGAGGCACGCGGCGGCGACCCCAAGGCGATGTCGGATCAGGAGTTTGTCGATTTCCGCGGAACGCTCAGCGTTGAAGACAACGCCGAGCTTATTAGGCTGGAAGAAATCGCCGCGACCCCTGCGTTGTGGGGTTCATTTGCTGGTCAGTATGAGCTTATCATGGCAGGCGGGTCGATGTATGTCGGCGACACTTCAACCATGCAGAACGGCATTACCAAGATGGTGATCGACGAGATGGGCGAAGAGGGCCTGCAGAAGTTCGCAGCAGATCGCCTGCATGCCTCTGAGCTTCGGTCGGAAGCAGCTTCCGCCCGAAGCTCAATCCCCCTTGCGCCGTTCCAGCAGTCGCACGAAATCGTATTCAAGCGGATGCTGGCGTGGGCTGTGGAGCACGGCTACGACGCCATCACATGGTCTACCGGCGAGCAAATAGCAGGACATTATTCGAGGGCACTGCAGAACACAGCGTCGCGCCTGACGATGGAAGAGAAGCCTGATGGCGGCTATGTGTTCCGCGCCTACGGTACGGGGTCGAATGAACAAACGGCCATCCTCACGAAGAATGTCGCCAATCCACACGAGATGGATGCACACGTCGGCGCGAGCGTCATCGACAAGTTGATGGAGAAAGAGCCGGTCTCGACTGGTATCATTTACAGGATCTTGCAGCATGAACGCATCGTTAACCTTGAGGGAGACCGCGTTATACACGGTCCCATTCCCAGTGAGACTGCCGGGGGATGGAGACCTATGGAGGAGGGATTCGGAGAACGGCGTGACGCAGAGCGGGCGGTCCAAGAGCTGACCGACGCCCATCCGAACATGGCATATCGCATTGCGGAACAAGAGGATGATTCTGGGCTCGAACAGGGTGGTGGTGTTACGCGCGAGCTTGTCGGCGAAGAGATTGTGATGTCTGCCGATCCAACGGTCCACTTTTACAACAAAATCTTTCCGGGCTTCCTAAATCGCTACGTCAAGAAATGGAACGCGAAGGTCGAAAGCGTCGAGATTGAGAGGATTGCAGGCCAACAGAGGGCCCCTGACTTCGAGACCGACATCAGGGCGATCGACTATGCCATTGCCGCTGCCCGCACACTTAAAGACCCACAGCTCGCTGCGGCGCTGTGGGTCGTGCGGGATGGGGTGATCAAAGTCGATGAACGCCATCGCGCCGATCCCACTGATTTTACAACCGATGCATATGCCTCCCAAGACACGCGCTATTACGGACGCGGCTTTCACGATAACACGTTGCCGTGGATCATCGACGATGCGTACTTGGTCGAAGAGACTCGTGAAAAGATCAGAGCCGCGATCAACCAGCAACGCCCGCGTGCTGCCGACGAGCTAAGGACGCGCGAATACAACCAAGGCATTTGGATCACGCCTGAGATGCGGCGTGCAATTATCAAGCAGGGTCAGCCGCGCCATCAGGCAGCCGGTGCTGAGGATCTGCTGGGGAACATCACGTTCTACGCTAACAGCCCTGCGATCATCCAATTGTTTGAGACTGCCAATCCTACTACGCTGATCCACGAACTTTCCCACTGGCATTTGCGCGAACTCATCACCGCCATGAAGGCATCAAACAACGAGCGTGGACTGGTGCGACTCGCTGCCGGGCTGGGGTTGCCGAACCGCTGGCTGGCCGACAAGACGATCGCAGAGCTTGATGCCTTCAAGGAAAAAACGCAGGGACACAAGCTCTGGGAAAAAGCTGAGGAGACGTGGGCGGAAGGCGTCGTTGAAAACTTCTTTAGCCAGAAGCCCATCGGTAAAAACACGTTCATGCGTGACCTCTACACCGCCTTTAAGGAGTGGATGGGTAGGGTCTGGCGAGAGATGACGAACAAGCCGCCGCCCAAGGGATTCAACCGGCACGTGCAGCGCGTCTTCACCGATATGTATGGCGGTGCTGCGCGTGCTGAAGAACTGCGCCAGCAGTTTGTTGGCGAACGTCCAACGCCAACTCCTACGGCCATCCTTGATCAGATCGCAGCGATGGGCGTGGAGGGAGCCGTGACGCGCGATCAGATCGAAGAGAGATGGAAGAGACCTGCGCAGCAGGGCCGAGTCCATCCTGTCGAGGCGTCCACTCGCTTCCCTGTCAACGTGGGCGGGGCGGACCCGGTTGAAAATCTGCTCATCTCGGACTTCAGGTTCGCGTCCCAGAACAAAGGCTGGATAGCAAAGGCAGCAAAAAAGGCTTTGGGGTATCCCGGCATGCGCAAGCCCGCATCGGAAGACCCCGAAGAGGTCGTAGAGGCGCTCATACAGCACGCCCACGAGAATCTGTCATGGCTCTTCGACAAGGTGTCGCCAGAGTCGCGCAGGTCGTGGAGGAGGTGGTATGACGCCGCCAATGGCGTGGCAACCAACGTCTGGGCACCGGCCTATGACAAGACGCCTGAGCAGGTCGCTGGTATGATCGCAGTGCTGTCGCCGCAGAATCCATGGAACAACAACATGGGGCAGGCAAAGAGGATACTCGACATCCTCTCGTCCAAGCAGGACGAGGTATGGTCGGAGGAGATGGAGGCCGTCGCGAGCCGCATCTTCGCCAAGGCTAAATTTGCTCAGGCTCTGCAAAGAATCAGGGGCAAGAGATTTGGCGACATCACAGATGCTTATGATCGGGCGATGTTCCTGCGGGCCTATGACGAGACCTATAATGACACGTCTCAAATGGAGACCGTGAACCTCGAAGGCAAGGTGGTCACCGTTCGAGAGGGAGACCCAGATACTCCGAAGTTCTCGTGGTTCGACATGAGCCGCATCCAAAAAGCAATCGAAATCTTTGAGGACGGCAGCCCCGAAACGATCTCGCGCTCTCTCGGCAAATTCCATAAGGTGCGGAATTTTTATAATAACCTCCTTGTTCCGAACTCGCTGAATGGCCACGTTACAATTGACACCCACGCAGTGGCTGCGGCATTGCTCTTACCGCTTGGCTCAAGTCACAAAATTGTCGGTGACAATTTTGAAACCCCAGATGCGCCGGAAGGCATCAAGGGGATGTATGCGATTTACACCGAGGCATACCAGCGGCTGGCAGAAGAGACGGGCCTTCTGCCTCGCGAAGTGCAGTCGATAACATGGGAAGCCGCACGCAGTCTATTTACTGACACATTCAAGCGCAGTGAGTTTGGCCCCATTGCGATTAACGAGATATGGGAGAGGTATCAAAATGGAACCATCGACGGGAGCACGGCGCGCCAAGAAATCTTCGAGGTCGCAGGTGGAATCGAATCCGACATTGGATATGATGAAGCGCCGGGGCTTGCCACTGACCAAGAAGGAGTATCTGGACTGGAACTTCCCCGGCAGGGATCTGAAGACCGACCCGCTGGGACCGGAGGAGTTGCTGGAACTACCAGATTTCAAATAGGCGACCCGTCCAACAAGTTTTCTGGCCCATGGCACGGCACCGGGGCAGCGTTTGATAGGTTTCAGTCCGAGTTCGCCGGGACGGGCGAAGGCGGCGCGGCATTTGGCTGGGGTCACTACTTCACGTCGATCGAAGCCATTGCACGCACTTACGCCGAGAAGGGGGGCGCGAAGACGCAGGGCTCCGGTCTGCCGACGAGGCTCGTGCTGGGCAATGGCATGGTGGTCGTGGACAACGGGATGGTTGCACACGATTTGTTCCTAGATCCTCGACAAGGAACGACAAAGGCTTCCCACGTCTGGGCTTCCGCCGCTGCAGCGCTTGCTTACGAGCTTGCTAATGTTGTAAACAGCTGGAGCGCAGATCGGCAGGGCTCTATAAAAAGGGCATGGGACCGAGGGGACACCACTGAAGCGGTGGAACTTCTCCAGTTGGCGATGTCCAGAGCCCAACAACGGACGGATGAAGGGTACATCGGTGATATCGCCAAACAGGTTTGGGACCAGTTCGAGGTTGCGAAAAGGAATATTGACGAGCACGGAATCGCTGAGTTTGAGATGCCCGAGCCCGGACGCAACCTCTATCGGGTCACGTTGCACAAGGGCAAAGATCCGTCAGAATATGACTTCATGGAATGGTGGGACAGGGTACGGCCTGATCAGATGGAAAAGATTGCGGCGCAACTCGCCAAGGAAGGCTTCGACACCTCAATAATTTTGGGCACAGACGAGTCTGGCAAACCGACCTTGGATACTCTGATACGGGACGACAGGGGCTTGCTCACAGGCGGTGAGCTTTATCACCGCATCTTTGAGGCAATCCCCGACCCCGGCCAGCCCTACGCGGATGAAATCCGCGTGCTGAACGAGAAGATGTCTCGACTGCAACAGGATGCGTTAGGCATCCACGCTGGCGTCAGGACATTACCGAACCTCGACCTTGACATTCAACATGCGCGTGATCAGCAGCGAGTCCTTGATGAAGTTGAGGGCTCCGAAGCGTATAAGTCTCTGGGCGAGCGGAGGTCGCTGCTTTTCAAACAGATGATAGAAGTGCGCGGTGGCCCGCACTGGAGAAAAAGGGAGGGCAAGAAGGCCACGTCAGAGCTTCTGTTGCGCGCCGGTATCGACGGCACACGAGCGCCCAGCGGATCGATCACGGGGCCGCGCACGGGCACGGGTGGAACCACCTACGTCGTCTTCGACGAGGCCGATATTACTATCGAGGGTCACACACGCTACCAGAAAGACGACCTCGAACTCCAGATGGACGAGATCTTCAACCCAACACCGCCACCCGGCGGCGAACTGGAGCGGTCGCTGCCGAAGTCACTGGAAGCCGAAGGCCGCGAGCCCGGCGTCAATCTCTACTACAGTCGCATCACCAATGATGAAACTGAGGCGAAGGCGCGCGAGGTGTTGGCGATAAACAGTGTTGAGTCCGTGCAAAACGCGCTGATGATGGAAGATGAGAGCGCGGGCGATGTCCTTCTGGAGCGCATGGGCGTCGAGCGCGTTGGCGCAACGCGCAGCGCCTTGGCCTTGGCAATTATTGCTGCACGTCAGGGTGAGGCGGCAAGGCTGCGCAGGGCTGGCGATTCAGCCATCGACGCCAGCAAGGGTGTGGAATTGCGTAATGCCGCGCGGGACGCGGCAGAGCTTGCGGTGAACATGGCGTCGTCCGCATCGGCTCGTGCTACGCGCTTGGGACAGGAAGTGCAGGCTCTGTCAATGATTGCCCGGCTTGACCCGGTGTCCATTATGCTGTCAGCGGAGCGCAAAATTCAGCAACAGAACCAAGCGCGCTCAGGGCGGGCCAAGCGACGCAGCGCCTTGGGCAGGAAACTGTCGGTAGAGGAGGCTGAGCGCCTCACGGAGCTTGCCAAGGAAGCCCAGACGTGGGAAGCCTTCCGCATGGGCACTGAGAACATGGGTGGCATCTTGGCCCGCTTGCAGAATGGTGAGCAGTTGATGCCCGATGACCTTGCGTTCCTGTCGGAGTTTGCTGGACGCACGCGACAGGTGCTTGGCGAGGACGACGCAGGCTCAACGCCCGGCAAGCCGACCAAGAAGAAGTCGGCGACGATCAAGCTGCTCAACGATCGACTTGATTCCATGGAGACCAGCGCCCTTGAAAAACTCCGAGAGCGCGGAATCATCATTGGTGCTGGCATACCTGTAGATGTCATGGTGGAGCTTGGCAAACTGGGGGCGGCAAGAATTGGCAAGGTCGGCCTGAAGTATGCTGAGTGGGTCGCCGACATGACCACCTACGGCATTGAGGGCTTCGTCGAAAACAAGCAGGCCATCTGGGCCGCATCGCAAAGGACGTTCAGCATCGAGAAGAAGCGTGCCGCCGCAATGGCTCGCACGGCCCGCCAGATGAACGACCTCATCAAGCGCGTAGAGACAGACCCGTCACTGATGAGTCGTCCCGACTACGAGTCTCTGGGCGTGCTGGCGGCAAACCTGAAGGAGATGCAGGGCGAAGCCCAGTATGAGGCCGCGCAGGGCCTCAAGGTAGCGCTGCGCGAGCTGGATGCGGTGTCATTTTTGCGCAAGGTGGACACCGCCCAGACGGTCGGCCAGCTGCTTAACGTCAAGACAAACATGCGGAACATTGTCGGCAACGAGATGTTCTGGCGCATCGAACAGGTCACCCACAACAGTGCCGTGTTCTTGGATTTCATGCGTGCGAACGCGCCGCGCATGATCGGCAGAGAGGCAGGACAACGCCATCTGGCGCTGCGCATCTCCGACCCGCGCAACTACTGGCGCGCACTGTTTGAGGGTATGCGGTTGGGTTGGAAGGGCATTGCTCCCGAGGGTCTGGGCACGCAACACGATCTTGGCACCACGGGCCCCGCATTCGCACGTGGGAAGATGTTGAAGGCACGTCGGGCTGGCAAAAGGCAGAGGGGTGAGCGATTGTTGCCGAAAGCGCTCTCTGAGTCGGCACCGGTCGAGGCTGCTTCGGTTGCGTTTGAGACAACGATGAGCATCCTTGAGTCTTTGATGGGCGCTGCCCTGCGCGGCGGCGACTATGCCGCCTACGTCCGTGCCCGCAACGCTGTCGGTAGAGAGATGGCCGAAATCGCGTGGATGAATCGTGGCAAGAAGGGTGAGCCCAAAGCTGCATTTATCGCCAACCACATGGCCAATATGGATGAGTTGGCGATGGCCAAGGCCGACGAATACGGCAAGTATGTGACGTTCCAAGATGACACCAAGTTGTCAAGTGCCGCAGTGAGGTTTAAGCGTAGAATGAATGAGTTGACAACGGGCAGCGAAGATTTTGGATTGGGATCGCTTATTCTGAAGTATCCGAAAACCCCCAGCAACTTGTTCAATCGCGCCATTGCATACTCGCCGCTTGGATTCATTCGATCGGCTTACATCTTGCAGCGGCCATTCGGCAAGGGCGATCATATGCCTGACCCGCGCGAAGCAACGCTGGCATTGTCACGTGCGATTACGGGCAGCGGCATCTCGGCGATGGGCCTGCTCCTATATGAGCTTGGTATTCTTACTGCTGGCTACGAAGACGATCGCGACAAGCGTGAGTTTCTCGCGCAGCAGACCGGCAAGCGCGACCATCAAGTCAATCTCTCTGCACTGATGCGCTACGTGCGCAATGATTTTTCCGACCGTGCTGCCAAGTGGAAAGATGGTGACATGCTGATCGCTTACGACTGGGCACTGCCGCTCTCCATCAGCATCGGTCTCGGCGCTGAGTATCAGCGGGGCCTTGAGGAAGGGGAGGGGCAATACCAGTATGTCATCGGCACGCCGGGCGCAGCAGTGTCGGCGTTCATCCACTCCACTAAGGCGCTCGAAAACCAGCCCATGCTGCATGGTATGCGCGTGCTGTTCGAGGGCTTGGGCGGTGATGCCGAGGGGTTTATACTCAACCTCGCGGGCGTGGCCGAAGATATGCCCGCCAGTTTCGTGCCGACGTTCTTTGGTCAGATTAGGCAGTCGCTGGATGATACGCGACGTGAAACGTGGGCTACAAACCCCTTTGCCCGGTCGCTCAACCGAGTGATCTACAAGCTGCCGTTTGTGGCCGACTCGTTGCCAGTGGTCTACGATACGTTCGGGCGCGACGTGCCTGCGGAGATGTACAAGAACGGCGGCACGAAGTCGGGCCCGGTTTGGTTGTGGCACGTGTTTGCCAATCCGGCGTTTATCGCTGAATACAATGTCGATCCTGAAATCTCCGCGATCCTTGGCGTCATGGAAGATACCGGCAAGGACACCGGGATGCCGCGACGCGTTGCTCGGCATATAACGATCAGTAAGACTGCCCTTAACGAAGATGTGGCTGGCTACGGGTATGGCGGCGGGCCGTATGAGAAATCAGAGAGGTTTTGGCTTAAGGGCGAAGACCTGTCTGCTCTCCAGCGGGTCGTAGCCCGACAAACCACGGCGAATTTCCGCGACCTGCGGCTGACGGGGACTCCCGAGGAGCAGTTGGAAGAATTAAAAGGTGCCGTAAATGCCGCTGCGGATTCTGGCAGAGAGTGGTTCGCCAGAAACCGAGCCCGTGGCTACTTAAAAGAGGCCAATAGGCTGAAGAGGTGATACCATGAGACAAATAGTGCTGGCTTTTGTTATCTTTACTATCGGGTGTGCGGGGTCTCTCCCTGCCCCGGTGGAACACACCGTCGATGTCGCAGGCATCACCTCGCGTAATGCCTCGCGCATGGCGGAAGCTGCGTCTGCGGCTGCCGCCAAAACGGCGCGGGACGCTCAGCGGGACGCCGCTCGTCTTTCAGCAAGGCTCGACGAACTCGCCGCTCGTCCCCCAGAAATCGTCAAGCAGGTTACCCGCCTCGTGCCGGGAGACGCCCCCAAGGTGGCGTCTAAGGTGGTGTCTAAGGCCATTGGGCTGGCTCAAGGTGCTGCGGATCAGGCGAACACAGCCTTGGACGCTGCGGCCGTCGCTGTGGGCCACGTAGAGGATTTACGGGTGCGGTTCGAGGCCGATGCCGAACGTGCCCGTAATGCCTTGGTTATGGCTCGCGGGCTTAAAGATCAGCTGGAAGATCGGCTGGCGTCGGTGAAGTCAGGAGCGTCGAGCCTGAAGACCGCCTTGGACGATGCCAAGACTGCTGCCATAACGGGCGGCGGCGTTGGGTTTCTGGGAATCATCCTCGCCATTATTGCGCTCGTGATGCGCAGGAAACAGGACTGATATGAGAAAATTCCTTGGTAATGCTGGCCTTATCTTCTTCGCTGCGATAATCGTCTGGGGATTATTCCCCGGCGACACCAAAGTGCTCGGCGACGTCGCCGGGTTTGTGCCGCATCCGGCAGGCGAGGTGACGGAGCGACTCTACGTCACGCTCATCGCGCTGCTGGGCTCGGGCACGATTCTGTGGATGATCCTGAACGTGCTGTTCAAAATGCGCGCCTATGACCAGTGGATCGGCGAGGGCGTTGACGACAAGCCCTCCCGGTTCTTCCCCGGCACCGATCCAGAGCCTTACCTGAGATGGGCGATCGGCTGGCTAATGACGTTCAGCATGCAGTGGAACGCGTGGGCCTATCTGCAAGGCTTTACGCTTGATCAATACCTCGCGCAGGCTCGTGACTACGAACAAATGGGCCTCGGCAAGGCGTGGGTCTTTACGCTCGGTTGGAACGTCATGGTGTTCCTGACGGGCGGCGCGGTTGCGCAGGGGCCCGACTTCATCAAGGGCATCGCGTCCGTTTTTGGGGAAGCGAAAAATGCGATCGCCAAGGCACTTGGCAAAGGAGAGTAGGCCATCGTGAAACTTATCGCCGTATTCCTGCTCACACTGCTGGCCACCGACGCCTTCGGCCTTGCGCAGTCCGCAGTCCGCAAGGTCTATGGCAATGAGATCTTCACTGCGTCTGACAAGAACGCGGATGAGACTGCTACGATTGTGTCGCTCAACGCGCTGGAAACCTATTTCCCCGGCACGGACTCGCTGAAGGTCACGCGGGTTGTTATCGACACGGTGCACTCGCTGACCGCCAACAACATCACCGTCGCGCCTGCCGACACGCTGGAGACTACGACGCTCGACGTGACCGGAGCGCTGCGCATTGGCGGCACGGGGATCGTGGGCACCGTCTACTCGCTGGTGTCCACGGCAGGCAAGAAGGCGCTGTTCTCCTACGCTACGATCGACTCGGCAGCACTGGACTGCCTGACGGTCGTTGGACCCTCGACGATGCTCGGTGGACTCCAAGTCACCGGAATGCTGGACTCCGATGGGCCAGTTACTGTTGCGCTGGCTCCGGTTTTTAGTGGTGGGGCCAGCTTTACCAAGGGCCTAAAGGTGTCGAGTGGGACGGCGACGTTTACTCTCGCCCCCGTGTTCTCCGGTGGGGCCAGCTTTACCAGCACAACGGTCACCGGAATGTTGAACTCTGACGGAGAGGCCACCTTCGCTCTTGCGCCCGTGTTCTCTGGCGGGGCCAGCTTTACCAAAGGCTTGACGGCGTCTGGTGGGGCAGTGTTCTCCAGTGGGGCGACATTTTCCCTCGCTCCAGTGTTCTCCGGTGGGGCTACGTTTAGCAGTGGGCTGAAGGCCACGGGCGGCAAGGCAGTGTTTACCGCTGCCTCCTCGATTCTTCTCCCGACCGCGCTCACATTTGCATCCAGCACAGATGGTCATGTATTGACTGCTGACGGCCACGGGCGCGTGGCACTGGAAGCAGCCGCTTCCAGTGGCGCGTCCTTGTCTGGCAGCACAAACAACACCGTCGCAACGGTCACAGGCGCTAACGCTCTTATAGGCGAAGCCAATCTGACATTTACCGGATCGGCATTAACAGTCACAGGGTCAGCTTCTGTCACAGGAGTATTTTCTGCCGGGACCAGCCCCAGCTTGAGGACTGATATTGCGCCGTGGGACGCCATTGTAGACAGTGCAGGGAATGGCGATTTCACGACCATCGGCGCTGCTCTCAATGCCCGCGCAAAGCGTATTTTCATTCGGTTCGGAACGTATCCTGAAACCGTGAGCATAGCCCAGCCAAATACGATTCTTGAAGGTGCCGGTTCTGGTGGAGGCACGACGGTCGTGGGTGCAAAGATGGTAATTATTGACGGAGGAACCAGTGCCGCCAATGCTGTCACGGTAGAAAGCACCGCTGATGGTTCGCAAATTCGTCACCTTGCCATCAGGACTACAACAGGTGGAGGTGCTGCCAGTGGGACTAATATCCCCATGCGAGTGCAGGCAAATGCTGACTATATCGTTATAGATGATGTGAATTTTCTTGCTTCTGATGCAGACTATGGGGCGCTTAGTTTCTTCAGCGATGGCGGTGTTGGCGTTGTTGTAAGAAATAGCTGGTTTCATGGCGGAGATGGTCATGGAATTTATTCGGACTTGAGTCAGCTTAAAGTAGTAAACAACTGGTTTGGAGACGGTTTCAGCGTCGCTGGCAAAGTTGCAATCTATGTTGGTGGCGGTTGCGATGGCTGCATGATCAACAACAATCTTATTGAGGAAGCCACGACAACACATTCAATTTACATCAACTCTGGTGCAGACTATGGTATTGCCTGTGGTAATGTTATGGATGTGCCGATTGTAAATGATACCGGATCAACCCATTGGGCATTGTGTGGCGATGCGAGCAATACTGGGTCTGGCGCAGGAAACCAGCATTATTAATGGACTTAAAGGAGATAGGCATGCGTTATTTTATTCTTGTTCTCGCATTGGCAGTTCCGACCTTTGGACAGCCTGCCGTTCTGGTTGGGGTTGATACTACTACTGTCGATGGAAAGGCCGTGTATGTTGCGGCAATCGCGGCTCGGACAGCTGCTAACATTGCCGGTGCGGTTGTTACAGCGGCCAGAGTCGATAGCCAGCTAACGGCTGATGATTTGGACTTCTCCGCTGTAGGTGCTGTAGACGTGCTTCCTGACAGCACTGATGGTGAGTGGGTCCAGTTGGATTTGCCACTGGCGTCTGCGACGGGCCTTGCCAAGGTGATTGTTCAGGATGCAATCGAGTTAGCGATCCGTAAGCATTGGGCGAAGGATGCTGGCACAGTAGGACGTATTCGTATGAATGGTAGTAATGCCACCGAGTTTCTCCGTGCGTTCGACGCAAAGCTCAACCCGTGACGTGGGATGGGATACAGACGACAACGTGGCAGCAGGGGTAGCGGCGACCGCCTGAATAGCGACGTGGACCGCGAACTGCGCGATCTGCGTCAGGAAAATGGCAAGCTCAAGGCGAAGCTGGCAGTCGCCCAGAGGCAGCACCGCGAGTCTACGACGCTCCCCGTGGACAGGCCAGCAGTTCCAGCAGCAAGGGCCGGTGTCGGCAGCGCTGCGGGGCTGGGTGTCGCAGCGAGCGGGACGAAAGAAGTGCTCGATTGGCTCTGGGAGATCATGCACCCGACGTATCCATATCTCTACGATTTCCTCCACCTCGATGGCGTGGACGCTGGCATCATGGCAATGATATCAGCGTTTTTTGTTTGGCTCGGTGGGCGCAAGGGGTGATCGCCAGTTGGCCGACGACGAACTCCATGACAGTGTTCGCCGGGCGCATCAGCGCATCGATGAATTAGGGGACGACCTGCGCAAGTTGATGCTCAGCTCCGGCACAAGAAGAGACAGGCCATCTTCAATCGTGCCAGCTTTTCCATGGAAGTGGCTTATCGTGGCGATCAGCGTAATCGTCCTGCTGGTGCTGGGCACTGCCGGATTAATAAATTGGGAGTTGGTGGAGGACACCTTCGGCTGGGTGGATCACGCGACGCGCGTTCACTGAGGGGCAGGATGGCGCTCCTGCCGGGCTGGATGAGGGCCAGCCTTTTCCTCAGTCGGCCTTAGTTCACCCGAACGCAGGCCGTTGCGCAGCGTCAATCAGGCGCTGACTTCTTGACCGTCCAGCTCGCCCTGTAGGTGCACCATGTAGCTCATCAGGTCTTCCGTCTTGGCGTCGTCGAGCGAGGTGACTCCCAGCTTGGCCTTGCGCAGCACTTTCATTGCCGATGGGACGATGCTGATCCCCGAATCCTGCTCCATCCGCGCAACCCGCTTCTGCAGCGTGATGCCGCCTTCACCGGGGTCAGGAGACTCATTTGACTCCGAAGGCGCTGGCGGGGCCTCTACGGGACTCTCAGGGGGCTCGGTCACCTCTACGTATTCACCCTCCTGCACGTCCCCTCCGACCGCCTGAGCGTCATCAGGGTCCACGGATACCTCGACATGGCTCTGGGCCTCGGGGGCGTCCATGCCCACTTCCTCGGGCATGTAGCCCCTGCCACCGGACAGGGCGTCAGGGAAATGAAAGGCATGAGCGTTGGACAGGGCTCGGGCGAACAGCATGTTGCGCGGATATTTCGTCCACGGACTGCCCTGCTTGCCCGTCAATCCCGCCGTCTTGGCGTCGTCCATGGTGAACGACGACTGTCCGATCAATTCTCCGTTGAAGTAGCAGTCCAGCACGCACTCGGTGTTGGTGTGCGTCTTGATGCGGTAGTCGTAGTCGGGGTGCTGACGGATGAGGCTGGCCAGCAGGTGTGACCCCAACGTGATCTTGCCCTCGATGATGTGGATGCCGGTCATTGACACGACCGGCGCGAAGCCAAGCTCGTGGCCTGCCATGATTTTCACGACGGCCTTGGACATCTCGCTGGCGTCTTTGAAAAAACCAGACCGTGCAAAGGTCTCGGCCAGCTGTTTCAGCGACAGTTCCTGTTTGACCTGAATGCCGCCGGTCATCAGCATTTCGCTGGGTGTTACGGTCATCTTGTTACCTCGTGGATGATAGTGTCCAGCTTCACGCAGTCTGCGCACTCCATTGTAAACTTCGGGCAATCATTCGTTAGGATCTTGGCGGCCTGAGCCGCTAAGCGTTGGATCATTCCCCGGTCGATGTCAATCTCCACCAGCTTGGGCGCGAACGTCATCGAGAAGTCGCCATGCGTGGCATTCACGTCACGTGCGACATTGGTGGGCTGGGGCTCGCAATAAACCAGCCCCAGCTTGGTTACCTTCTCGCCGCCCTTGCGCTCCCAGATCCACGCGTAGGCATTGAGTTGGGCCTTGTATAACGGCAGCAGAAGCTCCTGCCCCGGCGTGTATCGGGCGGTCTTGAAATCGTAGATCTCAATGCCGGACTCGGTGCGCTGGATATAGTCGGCTTGGCCGCGCACGTTGACCTCGGTGCCGTCCTGATGGGTCTCAGCTTGAAACTGCTGCCACGTGGGCGGCTTGATCCACTCGCCCTGCTCGATCGCCGATTCGCCATTGAGCGCCGTCATGCACTCGGCAGAGTGGTTGGCGATGGCGCTGAAGATGCCGGGGAAGATGTCCCATGGAGCCTTGAAGTTGAACTTGAGCCAGAAGCACCTCTCGCAGGCCCCCGGCATGTTGAGACCGGCAAGGTTTTTGACGCCGACGCTGATCATTGCGTCACCGCCCAGACGCCAGCCGTAAGGACGCCCGCCAGTGCCGCATAGGCGACGTAGATGGCCCACCCATGCTCAATAGCGAAATTGGCCGTTGCTCCCGGCGCGGCGTGGATTATTGTCTCTACTGTCTCCGGTTCGCGCGGCGTCACGCCTTCCCTCTTGGCGTACCTCTCGCTGTAGTTTTTGTGCGTGTCGGTGGGCTCAAGGGTGGGTACTATGCCGGTGTCACGGTAGTGCTTGATGATCTTGTGGCACCGCTGCCGCCCGTCTTGAATGGTGGGCGAATACGGCTTGCGATTCCTCTCGATGTCACGCACTGTGGTCTCGGAGATGCCAGCATGGGCAGCGAACTCGGTCACTGTCAGGTCGCCAGCGCAGGCGCACAGCAGACGGACGTAGCGATCCATCGAGCCGATAGCGTGCTGTTTGCCCGGCAAGTCGTAGCACTTGCCGCGATTGATGAATTTGCGATACCGCTTCTGGGGGTTGCCCTCGGCGTCGAAGAGGATATTAAGCCGTGCAATGACATCCTTGTGCGGCATGGTCAGGTGAGGGAAAACCGGATGCACCAGCGACTCCGCTTCGGTCACCTGCCGGTACTCGGCGACATCGCCGAAGATGGCGATGAAGGCTTCCGAAATAGCCTCGGGCATTTTGCGCGCGCCGCGTTCGTAGCGACGGTATTCAATCAGGCTGATCCGCAAGGCCGCTGCCGCGCCTGCTTGGGTCATCCTGTGTGCTTCTCGTGCCTTGGTGATATCTCGAAAATCGAACATTTGTCCTCGCACTATGAGTGTGCGCCCCCGCCGGAATGACGGGGGCGGTGAATCAAGCGAATCTCCTGTACCGACGAACGCGAACGCCCGTGCGGGCAACGCGGTCGAGTTTTTCGCGGGCATTCTGATTCTGGATCGGAACCCCATTCTTCTCCCATCGAATGATCGTACGACGTGAAACGCCGATCACTTCCGCTAACTCTCGCTGAAGCAGGTCGCCCTTTGGTCGGCGTCGCAGCGCGCGCACTTTCTTGGCTGTCCAGTTCATTTCTTTTCAATCCTCCTAAGCGTGGGTGTGTGCTGCGCGTAAATCTCCTGCTCAATGTCCACGGACTTGAACTTGAACTCGGCCCATCCCCATGCGATCATGGCAGTGATGACCGTCAAAAACAACAACCCTCCCTGCCACCACTCCAAGCTGTGGCCGCGCGATTCTATGCGCTCCCAGATCATCAGCGACAACGTCAGCCCTGAGCCCCACGTGGCGGCCCGCATGAAATAAACGCGGCCATGGATGATGACGCGGACAATTTTTCTAAGCATGCCACATAACATACGTGACAGGTGTCACTTCGTCAAGGCCGACGCCAACCTTTTCTTTCGCCCAGCCTTTCATGGTCTTTGCTGCCATGATAGCTGGACTCGCCGTGCTGGGATGTGGCAATCTGTTTTGTCACGCTCCCGCCCACGTGGTATCGCAGCAGCGCCCTGCCAGCAATAAGGCACCGCTCGTAGACATCGTAGACCTCATCGACCTCGGGGTCTATGGCGAATCGCCGTTGCCCAAGGATGGGGCCAGTGTCGATGCCCTCGTTGATCACGTGCAGCGTCACGCCATGTTCTCGGTCGCCATTCTTCAACGCCCAATTTACCGGGTTGCATCCGCGATGCTTCGGCAACAGCGAGTTATGCAAGTTGATCATCGTCCCCTGACGATCAATCGTGTCAGCATCAATGATCTGGTCATAGAAAACCGACAGCACCAAATCAACCACGGGGACATCGCGATGACTCCGATACAACGGCACGGGGCATTGACGCACGAAACTGTGACCCGTCCATTCCGGCTCGGGTAACACCGGCACCGCCCCCACCACATTGTAATTCTGGCTCAGCATCGAGAGGCCGAACTCTGCCTGCTGGCTGTGCCCCATGATCACAGCCGTGCGTTGGCGACCCATGTTTTCTTTCCTCCAAACTTGGCCTTGAAACTCCCGATACCCGGCGTGCCCTCGCCACCCAGATCGAAGGTGTGGCACCCCAGATAGTGTGCGTAGTCCATGGCGGCTACGTGCAGTGGTTCCTGAACCTGCAAGTGCCTCGTGTCGGCTCGCGTGCGCGACATAACCTCGGTGGCCACTCCGTCCCACCAATAGAACCCCAGCGTGCCGATGACGAAGTTGTCCAACTCGGCAACAAAGTGGCACCAGTGTCCCAGCGCGTATTGCCAGAAGATCTCGCCAGCCTCGCCCTGTGGCGGGTGTTCCCACCACCAGAGCTGCGCAGCGCTGTGGTGCCAGTCGGTAAAGTCTTCGACCATGCGGACCCGCACGCCTTGGCGCGTGGCCCGGCGCATGGCCTTGCAAACGGCCATGGTGTGCACGGGCTGTGGGTCAATGTCAACTTCCCAGATAGGCTGCGCGGTGGGTTCTGATTCCACGCACGGAATGCGGAGCGCGCGGCCCCTCGCCTTCGCCGTCTTGGCGTTCAGAAAGTCGTGCCATTCACAGCCGATTGCGGTCCAACCCTTGCGACGACTGCGCCGATGGAAGTGCACGCCACCCACGGTCTTGGTGGGACAGCCATAGGATCTTTGCAGAAGCTCGTCGTAGTGATCTGTTTGGCAGTAGTTCATCGGATAATCCTCCCCTTGGTGGGGCAGTAGTCCTCGTTGTCGAGCCACCTCAGATTAAATCCCAGCCATTCGCAGATTAACATGAGCAGGAGAATGATCGCCAGTATAACAAGGGTGGTCGTCAGTAAGGGCACGACCAGAACAAGCCGAAAAGGCACGATCAGGCGGTGAATCATCTTACGCACGGTAGACCTCCACACATCGACGTGCGATGTCTTGAGGGTTGTGGTGGGTGCGCACATACTCTCGGCCACGACTTCCCAACTCCTCCCGCAGGCCGCGCGACCGAAGAAGTCGCTCCAGCTCAATGCGCAGAGTTTCGGGGGTCACTGATACAACTGGCATATCTGAAGGCATGAGTTTCCTGCACCGCTCCGACACCCAGCACATGGCGGGCTTGCCCATGGCCATTGCCTCATTGCACGTCATGCCCGGCATCCCATGCCACCGCGACACCTTCCCAATCACAACTCGGGCGTGCTTCATGTGGTGCATCCACATGTCTCGCTGGGGCTGTAGGCCCACCAGTTCTACGCCAAGCTCACGACAGGTGTCAATGACATGCTGGGTGCCAGCCTTGTCGGGCGCGGTCTCGCCGTGCAAAACATGGTCTGATTCCTCGCCTCCCCAATCCAGAGATTGATTCACTGGCAGCGCGATCACCTCGGATTTCGGGCACCACGTAGCGAGGTCGTAGTTGCAGAACGTGTGATGTGCCCACTCGGCCCCGCGTGGCTCGCCTAAGCCCAGCACGTCGCACCCATGGTGGTGCAAGACGATCTTCCTGCCGGGGATCAGGGTCTCCAGCGCACCGGGCAGCAGCCGGTGCGCATGGAGGTGGATGACATCGAATCGCCGCAGCTTCAACAGGTCTTGTGGGCCGCGATAGACAGTGCCCTTGAAGCCCATGTAGTGCCGCCTGCGGAACACCTCAGTCTCGTGCCCCATGTGAGCTTGTTCTGTGGCGATCATGTCGGTGCATGACGCCCCGCCAATGTGTGCGATTTTCATCTGCCACCTTTCGTGTTTGATGATTTGATGATTCGTACGATTCGGGGACATACCCCCAAACCATATCTTTAATTATGTCAGCTTTTCTGATCCCTGCCGTCTCTGCAGCTCCGTCCGGGTAGAGTTAAGCGGGCCGGACCTCAGAAATAGACCCCAGAGCCTACCCGCCATGTGAGCGGCCAGCCTTGGCGTGCCGCTTCCTCATGCGCTTGCGGCGATGGCGACGCCTGTCGTCATGCCGACGCCGGAAGGCTTCTTCGCGTCGCTCCTGCTCTTGGCTGTTTCGGTGGGGATCGTTGTGCGGTCGGTCGCGAGGGAGGACCGTGAGGACGACGCCTTGATCCAGAGCTACGGCTACTCGCATGACTTTGGCGCGCACCGATAAGTCGTAGACCTCCACTCCGCAGCGGCCAGACTTCACCCAATGACCCCGCCCGGCCTCGATGTCCTCGATGATTCTCTCAAGATCCCGTGCGGACAGGCTGAGCCCATACCGGGCTTCAGCCTGCTCGCTGGCGTGAGTGGTCACTTCTTGAGCATTTCTGCGATCTGGTCTGCGACCTTGTCGGTGCTCAGGGCGTAGGCGCGCATCTCTTTTTTGACCTCGGCAGGCATGTTGGGGTCTTGTGCCACCAACCGCGAAATGACGCCGCACAGGCGCACGAGGTGCTGCGTGTGGCCTTCGGGCTGAGACCAGATCGTAACTGCCGACAGGATGCCTGCCAGCGCCCCAGCCACAGTGCCCTCACGGGACTTGGGCACGATGCTGGCTCCAGCCAGCATCATCAGGGCAGTGGCCTGCATGGTGGCGCAGGCCATTTTGATACCGCCGCCCAGCGAGGTTTTCACGCGTTCGATCTCTTCCTCGGACATGCACTCTTCGCAACCGCCGCAGTCCTCGCACCCCTCGCCATCGCCACCGGGCGTCAGATCGTCGGGATTGACGAACTCGGGGAGGTCAGGTGCGTTGTCCTCGTGGTTATCGGGATCGAACTCTTCAGGGTTTGACATTATTTCTCCTTGACAATGGAAATCTCTACGCTACATTGCGCTTTCGTTATTCTGTGCTGGGCTCGTGAGATCCTCCAGCGGCACAGGATGTAGTGCTGGTGCTGGAGGTAGCCACTGACCAGCAAGCGAGGCGAAGGGGAAGCGCTGTGGAGGCCCGACGATCGGGCAACCGTCCCCAACCTACGCGGATGTTCGTCGTCCAGCGTGGGCAATACGATGGGCCTTGGCTCTGCGGAGCAAGCTGACATCATCGTGGACAAGCCGAACTTGACCCTGCGGGTCGGTAGAGTTCGGCTTGTGCCCACTTCGGACCCTGACCCTACAGAGCAGGTCAAGGACTACTACCTTCCATGAGGTCGTCTGCCTCGTACAGTGGGGAGACAGTGGCACCCAACTTGAAGGTCACGGGCTGGTGTGCCTGCAGGTAGGCTTCAATCTCAGGATCGTCGAATATCAGGTTGTACCGAATCCGACAGGTATCGGTACCAACCCCCTTGCCCGTAAAGAGAAGCCCCGCCGCTATGACGTTGGCCATCTCTTTCGGTTGAATCTCAATCTCAGTCATAACCTCTGGCCCAGCACACTGCTGATAGTTGATGCCGGGATAGACAGCCCGCTATGGTTCTTGGCATCCTTGCGGATCACAGCGCCAGCGGTGATTGCCCACTGCTTCTTGTCGGCGTTTAACTGCGGTGCCGGGTATGCCTCCATGTAGTCATCGATCAACCCATGCAGCGTTTTCTTGTCATCATCACGCTGTGACTGTAAAGACACAGCGTGGCGTGCCAGATCGTGCTCGTCGAACGCGCGTGTCATGTAGAAATTAACCAACTGCTTAATCACAGCCGGGGATCTCCACATGCCACGTGCGATCTGGGCTATTTGCCCCTTCGTCATCCCACCACCCCGTGCGGATCAGATTCGGGGGGCAGGATGGACAGCCTGCGCAGATTGCCCTCCAGCACGCCCTGCGGGTTCTTGGTGGGCACTGTCAGCCATGGAGCGGACTTGAGCAGGCTACCGGCCTGATCGGGGTTAGGACGCCATCCTCGGGCCTGTGCGCAGATTGCCGCACGCGCCTTGGCCTGATCACAGGACAGCGTGTCCAGCCAAGTGAAGATCTTATCCAGTTCCGCAACGCTCAGCACCAGCGTGTCCTCACCCTCGGTCACGTCCGCACCGGGCTTCCACATCACGTCCTTGGGAATCAGGGCTTGCACCCGGTCGAACGCGTCGTCTGCACCTGCTTCCGCATCAGCGGCAGCATGGATCACGAGTTTTTCTTCCCAAGGCTCGCGAAGAGGCAGGGGGTCAGCAGTCTTTGGTGAAGCTGGCTTTATTGAAGGCGAGCCATTCCTGCCCCTATCCATTCTCAACTGCAGCGCGGCGACCATGCCGCCAACCGCGTCGATGCGCGCTGCCAGATCGTGTGCCGTCGCCAGATCGCGACCGCGCTGGAGCGTGAGATACCAATCTGCCAGCGCGACGCCGGTCAGCTTGATGCCGTCCTCTTCTGCGATTTCCTGCGCCCACTTGGGCAGGCGCTGCACGCCGATGGTTCTGCGGTTCCTGCGTGGTTCTTGCTTCGCCATGGTTCCTCCGTGTGACCTACAGAACCTACAGAAGGAGCTTCCGTAGGTTCTGTAGGCGCGTGATCAGCCCTTACGTGCGCGCACTGCGCCCTTTGGGCTGTTATCGTGACCCATGCCGTTGGCCGAGTTGCCAGCAGATGAGCTTGAAACGCCGGGTCTCCCCGACTTGACGCGGGGGTTGGTGCCAGTGCGGTTGGCAGAATCCTTCTTACCGCCCGTCTGGCCGTGTGCGTAATGCACGACGATTACTCCCTTTGGGAGAAGGGTTGGGGACGACTTCCTAATCGGCGACGACTTCCTAATCGGCGACGACTTTTCCAAAAATACCTCACATCGCCCCGATGCGCATCCGCAAATCGCTCTTGCGGTACTCAGGGCTGCGGCTGTCGGCCACCCACACCTTGTCGCGACGGTCGGCGTGGATGTGCTCATCATAGACGCCGATGCCGTTGAAACCGGCGGCGAAGAGGAACGCCGCCACAAGCTCGTTGTAGTGCGGCCTTGGCATGCGCGGGGCGACGTGCTTGGAGCGCCCACTGGCGACGATGTCGAACGTCGGCACCATGGAGCCCAGCAGGTGCTTGGACTTCGCCGCGCCCATGACGTCGTCGCCATACTTGGCGCTGATGTAAGATCGCCATGCACGCACGGGCGTGACGTTCTCGTCGAGGCGTGCCAGTTCCGACAGCTTGTCGTCGTCGCTGAGATCGACGACGGCGTTGTAGTAGCCGTCGCGAAAGCATGACGTGATAGTGATGCCTGCGCCCCACCTGTCGCGCACTGCCTGCAGCGCCTCGATGGCCTCGAAGAACTCGATGTCAGCGCGCACCATGGCAGTGCGTGGGCAGGCTATGGCATCGCTGCCGTCCCATGCGAAATTGGGCGTAGCGGGGGTAATCAAATGCATTGGCTGAATCCTCTCTCTATATGAAAATGAACGGTCCCTTGGCCTGCCCCGAAGTATAAAGCGTGACATGTGTCACGTCAACCCGGCCCCAAAGAAAGACCCGCAAAGAAAACTCTTGACACGTGACATTTGTCACCTATCTTGTATCGTGTTGGCCGCAGCAATCCTGCAGCGGCCCGAAACGAAAGAAGCAAGATGACGATCGTCCCAGCAGTTCTCACAAAGTACCTCGAAGCACGGGCAGCAGTGCCCATCTCCAACTACGGCGGCGAGCAGATTTACGTCAACGAGAATGGCATGTTCTTCACTGTGAAACAGGCCGACGAGGACGTGTTCAATTACGACTTCTCCAGCAAGGATCTCGATGACGTGAAGAGAAGTTTGGACGCGCGGTTCAAGCGCAAGGACGCACAGCGCAAGGCCAAGAAAATCAGCCTCGAAGTCATCACGCGACACGGCTCCTCAGACGCGCCCGGCACCGGCACGATCACTGGTCACCACGCTGGCGGCCAAGGCTTCACCGGGCTAAAGAAGCAGAAGAGCACGTATTACGGCAGCAACGATGCGCCCAGCGTGTATGTCGATCACCCTCACGTGCGCAACCTGATGACCTACCAGACGGAACTGAAGGAGGAGTTGGAGGCGACAGCAAATACGCTGAATAAATTTGAGTTCCGCACCCCGAGCCCCGGCTACGGCAGCGACTCCCACACTCCCACAGAGATCGAGGAGTTGAACGACAAGTTGGTGGCCGTGTCGGAGGCCAAGTGGATCAAGGCCGAGCGTCTGTTCAACGGTGAGTCCGCCGACGTGGTGTTCCCGCCCAAGAAGAACCGGTAGTAAACTTTCGCCACCCCTAATCAGGGGTGGCGAAAATAAACTCTTGACACGTGACATCTGTCACCTATCTTCAGTCAGGTCAGCACGAGCAATCACGCTCACCCACTCGAACACGGAGAACCGCATGAGCTTCCTGAATAACATCCCCG
>Ga0315338_1001702_pt1 | contig 25629 bp, 21 predicted proteins | sample ASW8metaG_FD_204518 | JGI IMG/M metagenome (GOLD analysis project Ga0315338, IMG submission 204518) | Ammonia-oxidizing marine archaeal communities from Monterey Bay, California, United States - ASW #8 | ecosystem: Environmental > Aquatic > Marine > Coastal | place: USA: California | collected... | reverse complement strand
GGCCGACGAGTCGGCCGTCTTCGACGATGAGTCCGTCGGGAGCGGAGAGCGGTTCGATCTTGAAGCGATACTTGTCCATCGCCTTCTCGACCATGCGCCGTCGACCCGCTTCGACCTTCGCGATGCGTGCCTCGTCGGCGCCCGACGGGATCTCCATCAGGGGCATGTCCTCGATGCGCCGGCGGTAGTAGATCGTCGCGCCCTCGAGTCCGAGGTCGCTCCATTCGAGGCCGTGCTTCTCGAGGATCTTGGGGATGCCCTTCACCTCGAGTTCGTGCACGTTCGTTTCGATGCCGCGAGCAGCCATGGCCTTGATCGTGAGTTCGAGCGTGTGGACCTTCGCGACGTCGATCGAAGCGAGGCCGCCGCCGACGATCATGGCGCCGTCGATCACGTCGTAGCTGGCGTCGGGCAGGTCGCCGACCTCGGCGTGGTTGAATGCGATCACGAAGGGATTCTGATAGACGAGACCCTTGCCGACATATTCGTCGGCGCCTTCGATCGGCAGCGAGCGATCGCGCCACGCGCCATTCGCGAGGACGACAGCAGAGAAACCCCACTCCGAGACGAGATCCTTGAAGTCGACGTCGCGTCCGATCTTCGTACTGGGCACGAAGCTGACGCCCGGCTTCGACAACTTCCCGTCGATCGTGTCGTATTCCTTCTTGCGCAGCGCTTCGTGCCAGCGCGGCAGGCCGTCTTCGATCTTTCCGTAGGGGCGCACGTTCTGTTCGAAGACGAAGACCGAGACGCCTCGCTCCGCCAATCGATTGGCGACTTCCGCCCCGGCCGTCGCGCCGCCGATCACGGCGACGAAATGTGCTGTGTTTTCGCTGGTCATGCCGCGCATTCTCGCAGGTCGGCGTCTTCTCGACAACGAATCAAACGGGCCTCAGCGGGACGGGGTAGACTCCTCGGCGCGGGCCTGTAGCTCAGTGGTTAGAGCAACCGGCTCATAACCGGACGGTCCCTGGTTCAAGTCCAGGCAGGCCCACCATCCCCACCCGCATCCATTTCCGTGAATTCGCTTCCCGAGCTGTGCCGGTCGCCGCGCGATGGCTTCGCTCCGCGCCCGCCGCTGCCAAAACGAAAAAGGGCCCATTCCGAATCGGAATGGGCCCTGGGATCAGCCAGTGTGCGTTCTGTCTGGTCCCGCACGGATACACTCAAGGGAGAAGAGTTCGTCACTCAGGCTGACGAACTCCGTCACAAAAATATCACAGTGTTAGAAATTGACAACGAAACCGGGTGATTCTCGGAAGAGTTGCGTATCGCCCACGGTTCCCGAGCCACACCCTCTAATCCGTCGAACCCGCTTCGGAGACGAGGCGCGTCATGCGCTGCATTTCGGACAGCGCCTGGGATTGGCTGCGCGGCACGATGAACACGTTCTCGCTTGCCGTTCCGCTGTCGCGACCGGCGATCTCGACTTCGCGGGAGGTCGGCGCCGTCTGCTCGGCCATTCGCACGGAGAGCATCAGGTAGGCGGTCTCACCTGCCCGCAACCGCACCTTGTGCTCACTCCATCCCCAGGCCATGAAGCCGAAGCCGCGCAGCCCGGCCCGGACGGTTCGCATTCCGGCGGGCAACACGATCGTCTCGTACTCGCGATCGCGAAATGGGCCCATCTCCTGACCGTCGATCGAGGCGCGAACGCTGGCGAGCGAGGTCCGTTCGTCCAGGCGATAGATATAGAGACGGGCTCGATTCGGAGGCGGCAGCGGTGACATCTCGAAGGCCGGTCCGTAAGGCTTCGGACCGCAGCCGCTCGAGAGCAGGAGCAGGACGAGAAGGCCTGCGCCCATCGCGACCCCGCGCCGTGCGAAGCGCGGATTCGGGAACGAAGGTCCCGGCTTCGAATCGGCACTTTGCGACTTCGCGATCGGGAGGCGTGGATGGCTCATCTCGGGCGAGAGTAGCCGTCCTTCGTTCATTGGACTCCCCGAGGGCCGAGAATTCCGCCCCGTGATCGGCTCGGATTCCGCCGCGCGACCGACCGAGAAGCCGGCCGATCGGCTGCGCTACGCTGCCCGCTCATTGCCCGGGAACGCCCGGACGATGGGTGGAGAGACGATGCGCAAGGACAATGATCGCTACTGGGACTGCCTGGATCAGGCGATGGAAGCCTCCCACGGTGGTCGGATCGAGGAGGCTCTGGCCTGGCTCGACGAGGCGCTGCGCGTGCATCCCGACGGTGCCGAGGCGCACAATGGTCGCGGCGAGATCCTCTGGGACGACGGCCGCGTCGACGAGGGGTTGATCGAATTCGATCGCGCGATCCTCGCCGATCCCAAGTTCACCGCCGCCCATCTGAATCGCATCGAACTGCTCATCGAAGAGCTCGGCGAATTCGCCACCGCCGTCCGACTCGCGGACGAACTCCTCTCCGGTCGAGGCGATCTCCCGCGTCCGGACCGCATGCTCCAGGCCGAGGTCTACTACCTGAAGAGCAAGGCCCTGTTCTATCAGGACGATCTCGAAGGTGGGCTCTTCCTCGTCCGCCGCGCCGCCAAGGCCGGTGGCGAACTCGGTCTCTACTGTGCCTTCGAGGGGCAGGTGCTCTTCGAACTCGGATCCTACGCGGAGGCGAAGCGCGTCCTCGAGCGCGGGATCGCGATCGACCCCGACGCAGGACACACCCTCTATCACCTGGGCCTCGTCCTCGAACGCCTCGAAAACGAGGGCGACGAGAGCGGCTCGATCGGCGTCGGCATCGAGACCTCGGATCAGGCATTCACACGCGCCAACTCCCTCGAGCCCCAACAGTTCCCGCTGCCGGTCCGGCTCGACGATGCGGCCTTCCAGAACGCGGTCGATGCCTCGGTCGGGAACCTGCCGAAGTCGATCCGCGAGCGAATCGAAGGCGTGAGCCTGATCGTCGAGGACTTCCCGACCCTCGATCTCGTGCGGACCGAACGCATTTCGCCCCAGACCCTCGGCCTCTTCATGGGCGTGCCCCGAACCGAAGCGCTCGTCACCGACCAGCCCCTCGATCTCGATCGGATCATGCTCTTCAAGCGGAACCTCGAGAAGATCTGCCAGGACGAAGAAGACCTGATCGATCAGATCCAGATCACCCTACGTCACGAGGTCGGGCATTATCTCGGTCTCGACGAGGACGATCTGGAGCGACTTGGACTTGCCTGATCTCCTGGTCGCACGGACGTGCGACGGCGATGTGAATCGAACATGAAGTCCGAGCTTCCCCCCTCCTTCATCGACCGACTCGCCGAGATCGTCGGACCCGAGAACTGCCTTTCGCGCTCGGGTGAACTCTTCGCCTACGAATGCGACGGGCTCACGATCGACCCACATCAGGCCCTCGCGGTCCTACTGCCCGAGACGACGGATCAGGTCTCGCGGATCGTCCGCGTGTGTCGCGAGTCGGACGTCTCCTTCGTGCCGCGCGGCGCGGGGACGGGGCTCTCTGGGGGTGCGCATCCGACCGAGAACAGCGTCCTGATCGAGTGCTCGCGGATGAATCGAATCGTCGAAGTGGACGAGGCGAATCGCCTGGCGGTCGTTCAGCCGGGCGTCGTGAACGCCGAACTCTCGAAGGCGATCGCCCATCTCGACCTCTTCTACGCCCCCGATCCGTCGAGCCAACAAGCCTGCACGATCGGCGGCAACGTCGCCGAGAACTCCGGCGGCCCCCACACCCTGAAATACGGCACGACGACCAACCACATCCTGGCCCTCGAAATGGTCCTGCCCGACGGAAGCGTCGAGCGGTTCGGCAACCGGCTGGGCGAGGGGCCCGGCTTCGACTGGGTCGGTGCCATCGTCGGTAGCGAAGGCACCCTCGGCATCGTGACCGAGGCGACGGTTCGGCTCACACCGATACCGGAGGGCGTCGAAACGCTGCTCGCGATCTTCGACGACGTCGTCGCGGCGTGTCGCGCCGTCGGACGCGTGATTCGGAGCGGTGTCGTTCCGGCAGCGATGGAGATCGTCGACAAGCGCACGATCGAGGCCGTCGAGGCGAGCGTCTATGCCGCCGGAATTCCGACGAGCGCGGGGGCCGTCCTGATCGTCGAACTCGATGGCAACCCCGTGTGTCTTTCGGGAGAGATCGCGGCGATCGACGCGGCGTGTCGGGCCGAGGGCTGTCAGACGATCGAACGCGCGCGCGACGAAGAGGAACGCACGCGATTCTGGCGCGCGCGCAAGGGCGCCTTCGGCGCGATGGGACGTCTCGCACCGGATCTCTACGTGCATGACGCCGTCGTTCCGCGCGTGCACCTGCCCGAAATCCTCGCGACAGTGGGCGAGATCTGTGATCGCTATCGCTTGAAGCTCGCCAACGTCTTCCACGCGGGCGATGGCAACCTGCATCCCAACATCTGCTTCGACAAACGCGACGCGGACGAGCTCGAACGCGTGACGCGCGCGGGGGAAGAGATTCTCGAAGCCTGTGTCGCGGTCGGTGGCGTCATCACGGGCGAGCATGGCGTCGGTATCGAGAAGCGGGACTACATGCACCTCGTCTTCGACGATGCCGACCTCGAGCCGATGTATCGACTTCGCGACACCTTCAATCCCGACGGCGCGTGCAATCCTGGCAAGATCATCCCGACGACGCGATTCTGCGTCGAGTCGAACCCGAAGGCGCGCGGCTACGACGCGGTGCCGCTCTGATGACGAACGGCGAAGAGCCCGGCCATTCGGACACTGCGATCGAGATTCCCGGCGCGAGCGTGCGTCGCTCGTATACGCCGACGACGATCCGAGAACTCGAGGAGGTCGTCGCGGAGGCGTCGGGCGAAAGCCGGGGGCTCTTGATCGTCGGCGGGCGTACGCGTCTTCAGATCGCGAATCCCGCACGCGGGATCGAAGCCGGCCTCTCGACTCGTGCACTCGAGGGCGTCGACGAGTTCGAACCCGAGGAGGGCGTCCTGCATGCGCGCGCGGGTACGCCGATCGGCGAGATCCGACGGATCGCGAGCGCAGAGGGATGGGAACTTCCGCTCGATACGCCCGGCGCGCGCTCGACCCTCGGTGGAACGATCGCGACGGCAGTGACGGGACCTCGCGCGCTGGCCTTTGGTCGCGTGCAGGATGCGGTGCTCGGTCTCGACGTGGTCGGGGGCGAGGGCGTCGCTTCGAAATGTGGCGGGCGCGTCGTGAAGAACGTGACGGGCTACGACATGGCGAAGCTCTACTGCGGTTCCTTCGGCAGCCTCGCCGTGATCACCGGTGCCTGGCTGCGCCTGCGTCCTGCGCCTGCGGTCCGAGTCGCGCTCGTCGTGCGAGTCGATCCGACTTCGTTCGAAGACTGTCGCCGTCTCTGCGGGCTCGGGAGCGTGCGCGCCCTCGTCTGGAATCAGGCGAGTGATTCCGAGAGGGTCGAAGTGGTCATCGAACTCGCCGGCAGCGAGGAAGGCGTCGCGCACGACCGCGGCGAAATCGCCAACACGCTGAACCTTTCAGGCGGCGGTCGCGACGCGGAAGTGGCCGACGAACGTGTCGATACGTTGCGCGATGCGCGAGCCGAGATCGGAAACGATCCGATCGTGCTTCGCGCTCGCGTTCTGGGAACGCAATGCGAGGAGCTCACCCAGGAAATGCTGCGCGCCGGTCTCTCGGTCTCGGTCGATCCCGGTCTCGGGGTGATCTTCGCGCGCGGCGAGCTCTCGACGCCGGACGAACTCGTCCGCATCCGCGCCGCATCCGGGGCTGCCGGCGGCTTCACGACCTTCGAGCAGCTGCCGAGCGCATGGCGTGAGCGTCTCGACGTTTTCGGCGAGCCGGGCGGAACGGCCACCCTGATGTCGAGCCTGAAGAAACGATTCGACCCGATGGGGATCTTCAACCCCGGGCGATTCATGGCGAGGATCTGAGACCGTGCGAGCCGACGAAATCGAAGATGAGAACGAGACCGACGTGCGTTCGGACGACCGCGATCCGATGTCGCCCCTGGTCGCGGCGCTTCGCGAGAGCGTCTACGCCGAGACTCTCGATTGCGTGCATTGCGGACTCTGTCTGACGAGCTGCCCGACCTATCGCGTGACCGGTCGGGAGACGGCCTCGCCGCGCGGTCGTGTCTATCTGATGCGTGGTCTCGCCGAAGGGCGGCTCGAAGATCCGCGTTTGCTCGAAGAGGAAGCCTTCGCCTGCCTCGGATGTCGGGCCTGCGAGACGGCTTGTCCGAGCGGCGTGAAATACGGAGAGATGCTCGAACGCACGCGGACGATCCTGCGCGCCGGCCCCGCCAAGCATGACGTCGCGACGCGCCTCGAGCGCCTCGCGCTCCGTCAGATCGTTCCGCATCCGGGTCGACTTCGCGTTCTCGTCGGGCTCCTCGCTCTGGTACAGCGACTTCGACTCGATCGACTCGCGGCGCGAGTGCTCCCCGCACGGCTCCGCGACATGATCGACCTGCTGCCCTCGATCCCGCCTGCCGATGAGCGTCGACGCATGCCCGCGCTCACCTCCGCTGTCGGCGCGCGACGAGGTCGTGTCGCACTCTTCGAAGGTTGCGTGATGCCCGAGTTCTTCGGTCGCGTGAACGATGCCGCCCGCCTCGTCCTCGCGCGGGCCGGCTACGAGGTCATCGTTCCGCAGAATCAGGTCTGCTGTGGGGCGCTGCAGGCGCATGGCGGCGACCTCGATTTCGCGCGCGGTCTGGCGAAGAGGAACGTTCTCACGTTCGCGGGCGAACTCGATTCGCTCGATGCGATCGTAGTGACTTCGGCCGGATGCAGCGCGGCGCTTCGAGAAGGCGAGTCGTGGATCGGAGAGTCCGCGGCTCCCATCGCGAACGGTGTCCAGGACGTGCTCGAATTTCTCGACGGGGTCGGCGCCGATCTCGACTTCTCGTCGATGCCCGCTCGCGTCTGCTACGACGACCCCTGTCATCTCGTGCATGCTCAGGGCATCGCTGCCGCCCCCCGCCGATTGCTCGAGTCGATCCCCGGTCTCGAGCTCGTCGCACATCGCGATCCGGAAGCCTGCTGCGGCGCGGCTGGGATCTACAACCTCACCCAGCCCGAGATGTCGCGAGACGTGCTGCAACCCAAGCTCGACGCGCTCATCGAAGCGGACCCCGAAATCGTCGCAACGGCGAATCCCGGTTGCGCCATGCAACTCGCGGCGGGACTCGCCGGACGTGGACGGGCCTTGCGGGTCGTGCATCCGATCGAACTGATCGAAGAGGCGAGTCGTTCGATGGAGAATGCCTGACACTTCGGAGGGAGCGTGCGGGCGCGTCGGCGGATGCCGCTTTGTCGGATCGATCCCTATCCGGCCCGATCGTCAGGGGCCCGGCCGTCCTCGCTCCGACCGTCTCTGCCTCTATCGATAGAGAAACGCGTCGGGCGTTTCGCGCGGCGGTCGCCATCGCGGAAAGGCGCCGAGCGCCATGTCGTCGAGGCTGCCGCGCAAGACGAGGTCGAAGGGCAGGACCGAGTCGCGACCGCGGACGAGGCCATATCGTTCGCGCAGGCTCTGGTAGACGAAGGTCGACTCGGCCGTCGGTCGAAAGTCCGGATCTTCCGTGAGGCCGAGCGACGCGCGTTCGAGGTATACGTCGCGTCCGGCGTCGGGCGCGAATCGAGCGCCGACGTCGACCAGCCCATTTCGCTGCACGGCCTCGTCGAGGGCGGCGGCGACGCGCGAGAGGCGCGCTCTCGATACCTTGCGTTTACGTGACTCGGGCGGGTCCTTCTTGTCGCCACCCTCCGCGACGAGTCGGATCTCGATCAGACGGCCGCCGCGAAGCACGACACCCTCCGGATGCAGTTCTCCATCGGCGTCGTTGTCGTTCAGGAGTCGCGGGTTCAGCCCGAACCCGTTTCGACCCGCGACGTCGGGATTCTCGAGCAGGAAGCCCTTCGTGATGCGGATGTGCTGCGCGCTCGCGTCTTCGAGTTCCGCTCGTGCTTGTAGACCGGCGTCCCGTCCGCCGTCGGAATCTGGGAACTCCCGCGCCACGCCTTTCAGGACCGAGGCGCGATTGTCACGTCGTTCGAGCTTTTCGACGCGCGCGAGTCGTTCACCCGCGGTCTTCTCGACCAGCTCCGATCGGACCTCGGGGTCGAAGTTCGAAATCAGATCGGCGAGACGGAGCGCCCGTCCGTAGCGCTCCATGTCGTACTCGTAGTTGTAGAGCCAGTCGACGACGACCTGCTGCTCCGAGCCCTCCGGAAAGCGTCGCAGGTATCGATACGCGGCGAGCGACGGACCGCGTCGGAAGTCTGGTGATCCGGTCCAGGGCGAGATCATGGCGCGTAGCGGCGCGAGGATGATCGTGATCGCGATGGTCGGCGCGTCGACGAGATAGGCGATGGGCGTCGGCAGGTTGGGGTAGCGCGTTCGTCGGACCCATTCGCCCGCCACGCGCCAGGCGAGTTCATCGCGGTTGGCGACGCGCTCGAGTCGCCGGAAGGCGCCGTAGGGGTTCTGCCAGTCGTCGTCGAGCAGCGTCCGAGCATGCCGCCCCATCGCGTCATTCTTCGGCGCCTGCGAGATGATCTTCTTGAGACGCATGCGTGCACCGAAGTCGCGATCCGCTTCGTGTTCCAGCATGGCCTGGACGAACTCTTCCCTACCCTCACCCGCGTCGCCGGCGAGTTCCCGGTACTCCGCCAGTTCGAGAGAGACTTCGTTCGTCCCTTTCGGCATGCGCAAGAGTCGGATCGCGAGTTCGCGCTCCATCGGTTGGAGCGCCGGCTGCGCCGGCCGGGCCTCTAGGGATTCGAGCCGCTTTCGCGTCGACTCGGCGATCTTCTCCGCCGAACGTTCCTCGACCTTTCGGGCCCGTTTCCGAAGTCGGCCGTTCTTCTCCGGGTGCGCGCGGAGAATCGAGAGGGCGACGCTGGCCTGGTGACGCGCGAGTTCTGCGATGTTCGCGTCGAGCGCATCCTCGGCGGCTCGCACCCGGCGCAGCGCGAGCGTCTTTTCGAGCTTGATCTGCGCCTTGGCGATCTTGGGCTCGAGTTTCTCCGTGAGTTCGGTGTCGGGATGGGCGCGCAGGAAGTCCTTGCGCAGCGTCAGGGCCTGGCGGCCGGTCATGGAGAGCGGCTCCATGTTCGAGAAGTCGGCGAAGTAATGGATGACGCTGTTCGCGAGCTGATAGGGTGCGAGGACGAAGCCGGTGATCCACGAGCTGCCGAGGGGTTGGGCGATGGCGTTGAAGGTCCGCGCCCAGAGCTTGTGCCAGCCATCGAAGACCCGGCGCTTCGCCAGTCGGACCGGGTCGTCGTCGATCGTTCGATCGAGACGCATCTCGAGTCGCGGGTCGAGGCCCCAGCGCTTGCGCAGCGTCCTCGACATCGCGCGATAGGCGATGGGATTGTCGAGAGTGGCGTTTCGCAGGTCGATGGCCAGCGGGATCAGTTTTTCCTGATCGCGACTGGCGTCGGTCGCTTCGAGATCGGAGAGCGCGAATTCGACGGCCGGGGTCGAAGGGATCTCGCCCTTCGATGCGCGGACTTCGACGCTCCGTTCGTCGTTCGGGTCCGTCGGCGCGGTCGTCGTGCGAGCGATCAGCGATGCGCGGGCGAGCCGCGCCGCGCCGAGGTCGGCGGCGGTCGGCAGCCATCGGTCGGGCGGTGCGACGGGTTCGAGCAGATCGTCGACCACGACCGTCGGCGGAGGCGTCAGACACGCACTGCATAGCGCGAGAAGCAGCAGGAGCCCTGCCGTCCGCCCGACTCGGCCGCGCAATCTCTGCTGGTCAGCGGTCGAAACGATCTGCATCGATCCTCAGGGTCAGTGCCAGGAAGGCTTCCAGGCTACGCGTGGCTTCGAGTTTCTCGGGACGTCCATCGTGACTCGCGACGAGTTCGAAGAGCTGTATCGCGGAATCGACGAGCTCCCGAAACTTGGCCGGGTCGAATTCGAGACTCTCCGGTGGCACGGCGTCGAGATAGTCGCGCGAGAGCGTCTCGTAGAAGTTTGCGAGCCGCAGCAGATGGCGGAGTCGGTTCTTGCTCGCGCCGTGGCGCGTGACGACGCGCTGGAGTTCCTGGAGCGCCAGCAGGTTGCCGTCCTCGAGAACCACCCTCATGGCCACCGAATACTGCGCCCGAATCCAGTCCGCGCGTTCGATCTCCTCCTGCACGATCCATCGGTAATGGTTGTCGCGAACGTCGCCGAGCAGGCTCTCGAGTCGGGCCACGCGCTCGTCGAGTTCGAGGCGGACGTTGTCCGCGTCGAGGGGAAGCGGTTCGACGCCCTCGTCGGCGAGGGGATCGACGAGTTCGATACCGACGGACGTGGCGTGATGGATGCGCTCGCAGATGCCCGCGCTTTCGAGAGCGACTTCGCGCAGCTCGCTCGACAGTCTCGCGCTCTCCCGGTAGTGCTGGGCCGCGAGGTCGTAGGCGCGCAGCCGTTCGAGTGCGCGGCCCTTGGCGAAGGCGATGACGTCGTCGACGTAGCCGCTGCGGATCGCGTCGGCCTCGGCTCGCTCGAGGCTCTCGAGTCGGAGCAGCGAGGCGCGATAGACGTTGCGACCGGAAAAGTCGCTCGCCGGCGGGAATCGGTAGGTGTCGTCCGGCACGTGGCGCCGCAGGACCGCGACGGTCTCGAGGATGCCCTCGCTCGGCGTGTAGATCGCTTCGGCCCGCTTTCGGGAGAAGGCGTTGCAGCCCTGGCTCGCGAGCAGCAGCAGCGGGATCGCGATCACGAGATGCGCGGGGACGCCTTCGATTCGGCGCCCTCGAAGGCGGAGGGGGATCAACCGCTCGACCGAGTGGCGGCGCGGTTCGAGCGACGCCGCTCGCGCCCTGCCGTCGTGGACTTTCCATTCTCGCGTCGGGTGACGACCGCGTTCAGCATCTTCTCCGTCGCGATGATCGCCGCGGCGAGTTGATCCGAATCGACGCCGAGCGTCGAGAAGGTCTCGCCCGCCTTGCGTCGTCCCGAGGCCAGCGTCTCTTCGGTCTGCCAGGTGATGGTCGTTTCGACGAGTGCGCCCGTTCGGCCGCCCGGCGGAATTCGCACGCGATAGTCGGCCAGGATCGGGACCTGGATGTCGAGCGCCTTCGCCGCCTTCTTGAGCGCGTTCATGAAGGCGTCGTAGCCGCCGTCCCCGCTCGCCTGGGCCTTCTCGACGACGCCGCGAAAGGCGAGCGCGACGTGTGCCGTCGGCGCTTCGCCGCTGGCCACGTCGACGCGATAGTCGTCGACCTTCACGAATTGATCGTCGGGCGTCTTCAGTACGTCCGCGATCAGATAGGGAAGGTCGTCGGGGGTGACGATGTGTTTTCGATCGCCGAGATCGACGATGCGCTCGAGGACGAGATCGCGGTCGGCTTCGGGAAGATCGATGCCGAGCGCCTCGAGGTTGTGGTCGAGAGATGCCTTGCCCGACAGTTTCCCGAGCGCATAACGTCGCGCGCCACCAAATCGCTTGGGCGCGAGTCGTGTCGCGTAGAGATCGCCCTTCGCGTCGCCGTCGGCGTGGATCCCCGCCGTCTGGGTGTACACGTCGCGTCCGACGATCGGCGCATTGGCGGCGAGTTCCTTGCCGGAGAACGTCTCGACGAGGCTGGACAGCGCGGTCAGTCGGTCTTCCCGGACAGCGGTGCGTTCGTCGCTGTGGTCGTGGATGGCCGCCACGATCTCCGCGAGGGCGGTGTTGCCCGCTCTTTCGCCCATTCCGTTCACGCTCGTATGGACACCGCGTGCGCCCGCCTGGATCGCCGCGAGACAATTGGCCGTGGCCAGGCCGTAGTCATTGTGGCTGTGGTACTCGAAATCGACCGCGGGCCAGCTCGCCGTCATCAATCCGACGAATCGTGTGACGTCCGTGGGTGAGAAGATCCCCAGCGTGTCCGCCAGATAGATTCGCGCTACGCGCAGCTCACGCAGCTCCTGCACCATCGCGAAGACATAATCGAAGGAATCGCGCACGCCACTCGACCAGTCCTCGAGGTAGACGTTCACGGTGAGGCGTTTCTTGCGCGCGTATCGCACGGTTTCTGAGATGCGTTCGCGGTGTTCCGCGGGGGTCATGCCGAGCTGTTCGACGCAGTGGCGCTCGGAGCCCTTGGTCAGCAGGTTCATCACCTTGCCGCCCGCCTCGCAGATCCAGTCGACGGATTTCTTGCCGTCGCTGTATCCGAGCATCTCGATGCGCTGGATCAGCCGCGCCTTGCGCGCCCACTTGGTGATGGCCTGTGCCGCCTCGAACTCGCCGGCCGAAACACGCGTCGAAGCGATCTCGATCCGATCGACCTCGAGTTCGACCAGGAGCATTCGCGCCAACTGGAGCTTCTCGGCTGGGGTATAGGAGACGTTCGGGGTCTGCTCGCCGTCACGCAGCGTCGTATCCATCACCGCGATCTGCGGTGCGTCGAGTGGCGAACTCGCGGATCGCTTCGGGCTGGACTTCGGGGCGGCTGTCATCTGGATCGTATTGGCCCGGGCCGGTCGGCCTGGGGCTCTCTCCGGGCTGCGGGAGCGCCCGAGGGTACCCCGCGGTGATCGGACTGGCGAGCCAGTGCGCCACGGGTCCGGGACGCTAGTGTCCGCACCTTCGGGGAGTCACCCCGTCCTGGATTCGCGCCGGGCCCTTTCTCGGGCGCCGAGGGCGGCCGGGCTTCGAAGCGAGGGGAAAGCGTGGAAGCGACCGCTGTCGAGGTCGAACCGGATCGGGAGGGAGAGCGGCTGGATCGCTTTCTTGCCGAGGGGCTCGGGATCTCCCGCGCCCGGGTTCGCCATTTGCTCGAAGTCGGCCGGATCTCCCATGCGGGCGGTGCCCTCGAACTATCCGACAAGTCCCGAAAGACCGCGGTCGGAGAGCGTTACGAGGTTTCCGGCTCGCTGCGTGCGGAGGACGAGAGGCCGGCCTCGCGCTCGGATCTCGAGCTTCGCGTGGTGGCAGAGGGCATCGGTTGGCTCGTCGTCGACAAGCCGGCTGGCCTCGGGGTTCATCCGCTGCGTCCCGACCAGGACGACACCGTGCTGAACGCCGTCATCGCTCGGTATCCGGAGATCGCGGGTGTCGGAGAAGGGGGGCTGCGTTCGGGCGTGGTGCATCGCCTCGATGTTGGAACGAGCGGTGCTCTTGCCTTCGCGACGGATGAAGTTCTCTGGAAGCGCCTGCGCGGCGCGTTCAGCGAGCATCGCGTACAGAAGCGCTATGTCGCGCTCGTTTCGGGTCGCTTCGAAACGGCGCGCCGGGTCGACCTGTCGCTCGGGGTGACGCGACACAGCCCAGCCCACGTCGGTGTCGTAGAAGGTGGCTACGCGTGTCGCCAGCGCGTCGAACCGCTCGAGATCTTCCGTGACGCGACGCTCGTCGCTGTACGGCTCGAAACGGGATTCCTACATCAGATTCGCGCGACGATGGCGCATGTCGGACATCCGATCGTCGGCGACGCCGAGTACGCGGACTCGGACGTCGCGAGTCCCGTCGAGGCGCCGCGTCCGATGTTGCACGCCATGCATCTCTCGGTGGACGAGATTCGCGTCGAAGTACCGATTCCCGACGACATGGAAGCGGTCCTCGCGAAGCTGCGGGCCGCAACGGACTAGCGTTCCTTCAGTTCGGACGCTCGTTCGTTCATGTCCTCGCCGGGTCGCCACTCGGCGTGTTGCGGCGCCGAATCGCCGATCTCGGACCAGGCGGGCTTCGAAGCCACGAAGATGTGATTCGTCATGCGTATGCCCGGATCGTCTTCCAGCAGACCGGCCGGAACGCCCACGAGCGGGTCCCATTCCTCGACCATCGGAAGGGGCGATCCGCAGTCGGAGCAGAAGTAGCGGTTCACCCGGTCGGATTGTCGGTAGCGACGAATGCGCGCTTCTCCGTCCGTGTAGGTGAAGTCGTCGCGTGCCACGATCGCGACCGTTCCGGAGGCCGCACCGTACGCTTTACGACATTCCGAACAATGACAGGTCGATAGTTCGGCGACGGCGCCGTGGATCTCGAAACGCACCGCGCCACAGAGACATCGACCTCGAAGCGGCGGACTCGATTTCATCTTCGAGCTCGTTCGACTAGCGAACGCGCAGGACGGTCAACCCGTCGGAGACCGCGAGCATCACGCGGTCGAAACGCTCGTCCTTGGCGAGTCGATCGTTGAACTCGCGGATCGCGCGGGTGTTCGCGTCGTCGGCGCTCTCGTCGACGACGTTGCCGCTCCAGAGCACGTTGTCGACGAGAATCAGACCGCCGGGACGAACCAGGCGATGCAGGATCTCGAGATAGGCCTGGTATTCGGTCTTGACCGCGTCGACGAAAGCGAAGTCGAAGGATGCGTCCGGCCCGGCCTCGGCGAGGGCCGCGAGGGTATCGAGGGCCGGCGCGAGTCGGAGGTCGATCTTGTCGGCGACACCCGCGCGCTCCCAGAAGGTCCGGCCGATGTTCGTGTACTCCTCGCTCACGTCGCAGCAGACGAGCCGACCGCCATCGCGCAGGCCTCGCGCGATACACAGGGCGGAGTAGCCCGTGAAGGTGCCGACTTCGATCGCCTGGCCTGCGTCGATCAGCTTCACGAGAAGATTCATGAACGCGCCCTGTTCCGGCGCGATCTGCATCATCGACAAGCCGCCGAGCTGCTCACGCGTTTCGGAAATCAACTCGGAGAGGATCTCGTCGGGCGGCGTGCCATGTTCCACGAGGTAGTCGTGGAGGGGTGCGGACAGGCCAAGGCTCTTGATCGATTCGTCGGGTTTGCTCATCGGATCTCCTGGGGGATGACCGGGCGACGTGTGCGCCGGAGTCTATCACCCGCGGACGCTCTGGAAGGTCGTTGGCTCCTCGTGAGACGACGGGGATCGCCGAAGCGCCGATCGGCTCTGCGGTCAGCCCGTTCCGCCCATCTGGAGAGAGAGTGCCCTGGCACGGGCATCTTCCGCCTCAGGAATCAGGCCCTTCTGCATCAGGATACGGGATAGGTTCGTGTGGGAGAGCGGGTCGTCGGGCTCGAGTTCGACGAGCTTCTCGGCGGACTCGATCGCCGCATCGAGGTCCCCCTTCTTCGCGAGCGCCATCGAGAGACCGTTCCAGGCGATCGACAGACCGGGGTCGACCTCCAGGGCCTCCCGATATCGCGCGATCGCTTCGTCGACTTCGCCCTTCACGAAGAGGCCGAATCCATCCTTATAGATCTTCCGGGCCTCGGAAATTTTTTCGGATTCGGAATCAGACATAGTGAGGCACTCCTTTGGACCCGAGTATACTTCCCCGGCGATGGAGATCCGGACGATCAAGGCCCAGGAACGGCCGACTGTAGCTTCGATGCTGGATGGTTGGCCGCTCGCGGAGGGTTGGACCGCAGGCGATCGTTTTCGCAAACAGGCGGAGTTCGATCCGAGCTACTCCGACGAGAATGTCTTCGTCGCCACGGAGAAGGACCAGATCCTCGCGGTCGTGACGATCCTCCCGCGCCATCTCAAGATCCTCGGGCACAGCATCCCCTCCGGCGGCCTCGGAAACCTCTTCGCCGACCCTTCGATTCGCGGACGGGGCATCGGATCGGAACTGCTCGAAGCGGCCTGTGAAGCGATGCGGGCGCGCGGGATCGAACTCGGCGTTCTCTTCCCGGGTGCTGCGCCGGCGACGTCGGAGTTCTTCGAGAAGAGGGGCTGGCATTCCTGGGGTGGTCAGCAGACGATCCTGCGTCTCGCCGCCGATCCGCGGCCGCGCAAGGAATCCGACGAGAAAGACAACATCGAGATCAAGCCGGTCCGACCGGAAGATGATCGCGCCCTCCATTCGGTCAAGTCGATTCACGCAGCCTATGGGGCCAGTCGGAGCGGTACCGTCGTCCGCGACGACGAACTCTGGGCGGCCTGTCTCGAACTGACTCCCGCCCCCCTCGAAGAGTTCTGGATCGCGCGACGCGGTGGGCTGACCGTCGCTTACGCCCGGGCGTCGATCGTGGACGACGTCCTGACGATCACCGAGTTCGGCCGCTTCGAAGATGGCGCGAGCGCGCTCGCCATGCTGATCAAGAGCCTCCTCGAACCGCGCAGCGAAGACCCCCTCGTCGACGGTGCCGGGACCGGGCGACTGGCCAGCTCCGAGCTGCGCTCCTTCGTCGTGCTTCCGACCTTCGACGACATCGGCCTGACCGTGGCCCTGGAAGAGATGGGCGTTCGTTCGCATCCGATGGACGACGCCTGCGCGAGCTTCCGATGCGTGAACCTGATCGGGATCGCGTCGCGACTCGATGTCGATCTGCTGCCCGACGAGGATGGCACGGCCTTCCTTCGCCGAATCCTGCCACCGGATGCGATGGTGTTCTGGCCCGCGGATCGCTTTTGATGCATTCGGGCGGGAGTCGGGCGGAGCGCGATCGCGCGATGCTCGAAAGGATCGAGGTTCGCGAGAGTCGAATCCATGGAAAGGGCGTGTTCGCGCGCCGGCGCCTGCGCAAAGGTCAGAAGGTCGGCTGCTTCGAAGGCGAACAGACCCGACGAAACGGAACCTACGTCCTCTGGCTGATCGACTCGGACGGCAACGAGATTGGCATTCGCGGGCGAAATGCTCTGCGCTTTCTGAATCACGGCCGTCCGGCCAACACCGAATTCCGTGACGCCGAGCTGTACGCGATCCGAAACGTACAGCCGGGCGCGGAACTCCTGATCGACTACGGCGAGGCGTATACGAGCTGAAGCAGGCTTCGCGCTCAGCCGCGTCGCAAGAGCACGAGCGTCGCGCCGCTGCCGCCGAGTCGATCGGGCGCGGGAGCGAAGGCGAGTACGTGCTTCGCCGCGGCGCCCGTCGATAGCCAACCGGGAAGCGCGTCGCGCAGGACCGCTTCACCCGAGCCCGAGTGCTGGCCGCGTCCATGGATGACGATCACGCATCGGAGCGCCCGTGAGCGCGCGCTCTCGAGTCGATCACGCAAGAGTCGTGCCGCCGCTTCGCGTCGCACGCCGTGTAGATCGATCCTTTCTTCGGGCTCCGGCTCTCCGCGTCGGAGCGCGAAGAGCTGGGCGTCGCTCACACCGCTCGCTCCCGCCAGCCGCCGTTCGTCGGGATCGGGCCAGCGAAAGCGCGTGCCCCCGCCGCTCATTCGTTCGTTCCGATGGGGCGCCGCAGGCGGCGGATTTCGATCGACTGACACGCGCGCCGGCCCGGGTCGAAGCGGTTTCGTCTCGCCGACGAGATCGGCGAAGCTCGGCGTGTCTTGTTCGTCCTCATCGTCGCCCGTCATTTGCCGCGTCGCCCCGCCGCTCTTGCAGAGACCTCGTCCGTCACGCCGAGCAGCGCCATCGCCTTTCGCGTGGGTCCCGCGTGCGCGAGATCGAGGAATCGATCCGGCGCGATCCAGCGATGGGCCGTGTAGCCCTGCCGTTTGACGCGATCTCCCTTGTCCGCGCGACAGCGAAAGACCTCGAGTCGCAGACGGCGATGCGTGAAGACGTGTTCGATGTGTCCGACGGAACTCGCGAGACGCAGGTCGAGGCCGATCGTCGATCGAAGAACGTCGCGGACGCGTTCCTTCGCCTCGTCCTTCGCTTCGATCACGCCGCCGGGCAATTCCCAGAGTCCGGCCATCAGACCTTCTTCGGGACGCCGCGCGGCAAGGATCCTTCCGTCCCGCTCGATCCAGGCGGCGACCGCGCGCATCGATCGCGGCTTCGCCTTGGCCTTCTTGATCGGTAGCGCTTCGGCGTCGCCCCTCGCATGTGCATCGCAATGCTTTCGAATCGGACAGGCCAGACAATGCGGCTTGCGCGGTGTGCAGATCGTCGCACCGAGTTCCATCAGGGCCTGATTGAGATCTCCAGGTCGCGTGCCGCGAACGAGCTCGGCGGCGACCGACCAGAGTTCTTCCGTGACTCGCTTGCTCGCACTGTCTTCGCGAATACCGAGCAGGCGGGTAAAGACTCGAACGACGTTGCCGTCGACGAGCGGCTCCTCGCGATCGAAGGCGATCGAGGCGACGGCACCGGCGGTATAGCGGCCAATCCCCTTGAGCTCCCGCAGACCTTCCGCCGTATCGGGGATGCGGCCGTCGCGATCGGCGACGATCGACTCGGCGGCGTGTTTCAGATTTCGGGCGCGCGAGTAGTAGCCGAGCCCCGTCCAGAGTGCGTAGACCTCATCGAGCTCCGCCGCCGCCAGGGCGTCGACCGTCGGAAAGGCTTCGAGGAAGCGCTCCCAATACGGGATCACCGTCTCGACCCGCGTCTGCTGCAGCATCGCTTCCGAGATCCAGATCGCGAAGGGGTCGCGCGTCCGGCGCCATGGCAGGTCGCGCCGATTCGCGTCGTACCAGCGAAGCAGGGGCGCGCGAACGCGACGGATCTCGCTCATAGCCGCACCGGAAGGACACGCTCGAGGTGAATGCGGTCTGCGAGGACACGCGCGCCGAGCGCGTGGATCTCGACGCCGTTCGCCGCGGCCTTGCGCAGGGTCTCGCCGTAGGCTGGATCGATCTCGTCGGCGGGTTCGACGGAATCGGCATCGGCCCTCTGGACGATGTAGACGAGCGCTGCGCGATCACCCTCGGCCCGGCGCGCCATGAGATGTTCCAGGTGCCGGCGTCCCCGCGTCGTCACCGCATCGGGAAAGCGCGCGCGCCGATCGCTACACAGCGTCACGCTCTTGACTTCGACCCAACACGCCGCGCCCTGCTGCGGATGTCCGGAGAGTCGGAAGTCGAAGCGAGAGCCCTCTGGAACCCCGACTTCGCGCTCGATCTTCTCGTATCCCGCGAAGGGTGAGTAGGCCTGCGCGTCGAGCGCGCGTCCGAAGACCGCGTTCGCCTTCACGGCATGTAGACCAACCCAGCTGCGCCCGACGCGAATCATCTCGAGTGTATGACGCAGCTTCCGCTTCGGATTGTCGTGCGTCGAACAGCGCACCAGCGAGCCGGGCTTCTTCGTCCCGAGCATGCTTCCGGGATTGGGACAATGCACGGTCAGCTCGCGTCCATCGTCGAGTTGCACGTCGGCGAGAAAGCGTTTGTAGCGACGGATCAACCTCGCGCGCAGCGCGGCTTCGATGGGGAGGCCGATGGGGACGAGGCTCTTCATGCGCGGATCCGGTTCGTGCTCTCGAAGTGAAGCGTGATTCTATCCGATGCGACCGCAGGCGGGGCGGGATGAGTCGGGCGATATCGAGTGCGCGCCGGATTTGGCGTCGTGCTCGACAACGCGCCCGATGCCAGGCACGAACCGGAGGCGATGCGTTGACGGTGTGTCGCCCGCGCGCGACGCTAGCCGCATGTCGGATCGTCTTTCGCGAATCGTGCTCGTTCGTCACGGGGAGACCGCTGGCCAATCGAGTATCCGCTACTACGGGGCGACGGACGTGCCGCTCTCGGAGCTCGGCCGCATGCAGGCGAGGGCCGCGCGGCGACGGATCCCAGGCGAGACCTTCGAGGCGGTCTGGGCGAGCACCCTGTGTCGGGCCTGGGAATCCGCGCGCATCATCGCGCCGAGCCATGGGGTGCGACTCGAAGCGGACTTTCGCGAGATCCATTTCGGGCGTTGGGAGGGCCTCACGCGCGAAGAGATCGAGCAGGTCGATCCCGCTATCTTCGCAGATTGGCAGGCTCGCAAACCCGGATTCGAGTTTCCCGAAGGCGAGACGCGACCAGACTTCCGGCGGCGCATCGAGCGCGGTCTGTGGCGCCTTCGCGAGAGTGGCGCTCGATCGGCGCTCATCGTCTCGCACAAGGGTGTCGTCCGAACGCTGCTCGAACTCGTGACGGAGCAGACGCTCGAAGCGGAGATGCCGGAACTCGGCGGGGTGATCCACGCATCCCGCAATCCGAGCGGAGAGTGGTCGACCGGCCGGAACGGGAGCGATTCGTCCTGTGGCGAAGCCCCCGTCGGCATCCCGATCTAGGCGAACGCTTCCATGCGCTCTCGTGGGGGGATCAGCGGACGGACTAATGAACGAATCAGAGGACGGACTAAAGGGCGGATCAGCGGGCGGGCTAGAGGACGGACCTAAAGGATGCCGTAGGCCAGCATGGCGTCGGCGACCTTGACGAAGCCGGCGATGTTCGCGCCCTTCACGTAGTTGACGTAGTCCCCTTCGCGGCCCTGTTCGACACAGGAGACGTGGATCTTCTGCATGATGTCGAGGAGCTGCTTGTCGACTTCCTCCCTCGACCAGGAGAGTCGCATCGCGTTCTGCGATTGCTCGAGTCCGCTGACCGCCACGCCGCCGGCGTTTGCCGCCTTCGCGGGCCCGAACAGGATCTTGTTGTCGAGGAAGACGTTGATCGCGTCGATCGTGGAGGGCATGTTCGCGCCCTCGGAGACGAGCTGGCAGCCGTTCGCGACGAGCGACTTCGCTGCGTCCGCCTCGATCTCGTTCTGCGTGGCGCAGGGAAACGCGAGATCGCAGGGGACGTCCCAGGGTCGCTTGCCCTCGTGGTAGTCGCCGCCCCATTTCTCCGTGTACTCGCTGATGCGCCCACGCTTGTTCGTCTTCAAGTCCATGATCCAGGCGAGCTTCTCTTCGTCGATGCCGTTCGGATCGTGGATGAAGCCCCCGGAATCGGAGAGCGTCACGACCTTCCCGCCGAGATGGATCAGCTTCTCCGCCGTGTACTGGGCGACATTGCCCGAGCCCGAGACGACGCAGGTCTTGCCTTTGATCTCATCGCCCCGCGTCCCGAGCATCTCCCGAGCGAAATAGACACAGCCGTAGCCCGTCGCTTCCGTCCGGATGAGCGAGCCGCCGAAGGCCAGTCCCTTCCCCGTGATCGTCCCGGTGAATTCGTTCTGCAGGCGCTTGTACTGGCCGAAGAGATACGAGACCTCGCGCGCCCCCACGCCGATGTCGCCGGCCGGAATGTCGGTGTAGGGACCGATATGGCGGAAGAGTTCGGTCATGAAGGCCTGGCAGAAGCGCATGACTTCGTTGTCGCTCTTGCCGTGCGGATTGAAGTTCGCCCCGCCCTTGCCTCCGCCCATCGGCAGTGTCGTGAGCGAATTCTTGAACACCTGTTCGAAGCCCAGGAACTTCAAGATGGAGATGTTCACGTTCTTGTGGAATCGAAGGCCACCCTTGTAGGGACCGATCGAGTTGTTGAACTGCACGCGCATGCCGCGATTCACGCGGACGTTGTTGTCGTCGTCCATCCAGCAGACGCGGAAGACGATCACGCGATCCGGCTCGGTCATCCGGTCGAGGATGTGCGCATCTTTGTAGATCTTCTTGTCTTCGAGGAAGGGCACGATGTCGCGCGCGAATTCGTGGACGGCCTGATGGAACTCGGGCTGTCCCGGGTTCCGGCGCTTGAGTCCGGTCATGAAGCGCTCGAGATAGGCGTCCGCATGAGCCTGTTGGGTCTTCGAGAGTGCCATCGATCGTTCCGTCCTTTCGATTTGCTTCGGCCGTCTCCGCTCTCGCGAAGCAGGGTCGCTTCAGTCTTCTTCACTCTCGCGAAGGTTGGCGAGCACCGTGAAGTCTTCGAGGGTGCTGGTGTCGCCGGCGACTTCGCGACCCGACGCGATGTCGCGAAGGAGTCGCCGCATGATCTTTCCGGAGCGCGTCTTCGGTAGCGCGTTCGTGAAGCGGATCTCGGCGGGTCGCGCGATCGCACCGATTTCCTTCGTGACGTGTTGCTTGAGGCGACCGACCAGTGCGTCGTCAGGGGTCGTCGTGCCCTTGGGCGAGACGAACGCGACGATGGCCGTGCCGGTGATCTCGTCGGGTCGGCCGACGACGGCGGCCTCGGCCACGTCCGGCGAGGAGACGAGGGCGCTCTCGACTTCCATCGTGCCGATGCGATGTCCCGAGATGTTCATGACATCGTCGACGCGACCCATGATCCAGAAATAGCCGCCCTTGTCTCGATGGGCGCCATCCCCGGCGAAGTAGGTCTTGTCGTACTTGCCCCAGTAGGTCTCCTTGAAGCGCTTCTTGTCGCCCCAGATTCCGCGCAGCATCCCTGGCCAGGGATGGGTGAGCACGAGGAATCCCCCGCCTTCGCCCTTCGTCGCGCGTCCCTCTTCGTCGAAGATGTCGGCATGGATTCCGGGAAAGGGCCGCGTGGCCGATCCGGGTTTCGTGTCGATGGCGCCCGGGAGCGGCGTGATCATGATTCCGCCGGTCTCCGTCTGCCACCACGTGTCGACGATCGGACAGCGCTTCCCGCCGATCACGCGGTGGTACCACATCCAGGCTTCCGGGTTGATCGGCTCGCCAACGGAGCCGAGGAGTCGAAGGCTGGTCAAGTCATGTGCCTTCGGATGTTCGTCGCCGAGGCGGATGAACGTGCGGATCGCGGTCGGCGCCGTATAGAAGATTGACACGCCCCACTTCTCGATCAGCTCCCACCATCGATCGGGGCCGGGGTGCGTCGGGGTTCCTTCGTACATGACGGTTGTCGCGCCGCTCGAGAGCGGGCCGTAGACGACGTAGGAATGTCCGGTGATCCAGCCGATGTCCGCGGTGCACCAGTAGACGTCGTCGTCCTTGATGTCGAAGATCGCCTTGAACGTCGTCGTCACGTGCGTGAGGTAGCCACCCGTCGTATGCAGGATGCCCTTCGGATTGCCGGTCGTCCCACTCGTATAGAGAATGAAGAGCGGATGTTCGGCGTCGAGTTTTGCAGCGGGGCATTTCGTGGACGCGTCGGCCATCACTTCGTGCCACCACACGTCGCGGCCGGGTCGCATCTCCACGGCCTGGCTGGTTCGGTCGACGACGACGACCGTCTCGACGCAGGGTGACTTTTCGAGTGCGGCGTCGACGGTCGCCTTGAGCGCGAAGGCGGCGCCCTTTCGGTACCCACCGTCGGACGTGACGACGAGCTTGGCTTCGGCGTCGTTGATCCGGTCGGAGAGCGCATCCGCCGAGAAGCCGCCAAAGACGATCGAATGCGGCGCGCCGATCCGCGTGCAAGCGAGCATGGCGATCGCGAGCTCCGGGATCATCGGCATGTAGAGGCAGACGCGATCGCCCTTCTTCACGCCCTGCGCCTTCAAGACGTTCGCGAAGCGGCAGACCTCTTTGTGCAGCTGGGCGTATGTGATGACGCGCGTGTCGCCCGGCTCACCTTCCCAGATGATCGCGGCCTTGTTCTTCCGCCACGCGTTCGGACCTTCGAGATGGCGATCGAGACAGTTGTAGGAGACGTTCGTCTTCCCACCGACGAACCATTTCGCGAAGGGTGGCTTCCAGTCGAGCACCTTCTTCCAGGGCGTGAACCAGTCGACGTTCTCCTTCGCCATCTTCGCCCAGAATCGCGTGGGGCTCTTCTCGCCGAGCTTTCGATACTCGTTCGTGGTGCGCCTGTTCCAGTTTGCCTGGCGCGCGAAGTCGGCGGACGGTTTGAAGGAGCGCTTCTCCTTCAGGAGCGATTCGATGTCGGGCATGCGGCTGGTTTCCTCTGGGAGATAGCGGTCGCGGATGGAAGGAGCTGGATCGAGTCAGTCATGGCGCCGGCGCGAAATGGCTGGCCTAACTGCCCCGTACCCAGTCTTCGATCGCGTCGACGGTCTTGGGAATCTCGCGATTCAAGTTCAGAATTCCATCTTCGGTGATGACGATGTCGTCTTCGATCCGAATCCCTAGCCCCTTGAACGCCTCGGGTGCCTTCGGGTCGCCGGCTCCGATGTAGAGCCCGGGCTCGATGGTATAGGCCATTCCCGGCGCGAGCGGACGCGGCTTCGCTTCACCCGTCTCGTCCCGCGCCACGTATGCCCCGACATCGTGCACGTCGAGACCGAGCCAATGGCTCGTGCCGTGCATGTAGTACGGCTTGTACGCTTCGGTCTCGATGATCGCGTCGAGATCGCCCTTCAGGATGCCGAGATCGACCATGCCACTGCAGAGAACTCGGAGCGCGGCCGAATGGATCTCGGGAAGCGTCTCGCCCGGTCCCGAAGCATCGATCGCGGCAAGCTGAGCCGCGAGCACGACTTCGTACAGATCGCGTGCGGCCGATTCGAAGCGTCCGCCGACGGGGTATGTGCGCGTCACGTCGGAGGCGTAGCCTTCGTACTCGACGCCTGCGTCGATGAGCACGACGTCGCCCTTCGTGAGGCGTTGGTCGTTTCGGATGTAATGCAAGATCGTCGCGTTCACTCCGCCGCCGACGATCGAGCTGTACGCCGGGCCAGAGCCGCCACTCGCGCGAAACACATGACCGAGTTCGGCTTCGAGTTCGTACTCGAAGCGATCCGGATGGGCGAGCGCCGCTGTGCGTCGATGGGCCTCGAAGGAGATGTCCGCGGCGCGCTGCATCAACTGGATCTCTTCGGCGCTCTTGTGCAGTCGCATCTCGTGTATCGCTAGGCGCGGGTCGATGATCTCTTCCGCGGGCAGTACCCCGCCACGGGACTGTCGTCGGATCTCGTCCTGGAGTGAAATCACGCGGGTATCGATGCCCCGGTCACGGCCGAGCGTGTGGTAGATGCGTCTGGCACCACGGAGCATCTCGGGAAGCTTGTCGAAGAGATCGTCACGCGGGTGCGCGCTGTCCGCGCCGTAATCGTCGACAGCGCCCTCGACGCCCGGTCGGAAGCCGGTCCAGGTCTCGGCCGCGGGATCGCGTGGCTGGACGAAGAGGCTGTAGCTCGGGCCCTCTCGGGTGGAGAGGATGGCGATGGCATCGGGATGATCGAAGCCGGTCAGATACCAGAAGTCGCTGTCCTGCCGGAAGGGGAACTCCGTATCGGCCGAGCGCACGGCAAGGCGTGCGCCGACCAGGACCATGACGGCGTCGGGACCCATCGTTTCGAGCAGCTGCTGACGCCTCTTGGCGAACACGCGATCAGTCTATCCCATCGTCGAAATCGCGGAGGGCTGGGTCGGATTTCGCTTCCGGACCGCGGCGGATCGCGCCTCGGGATGACTCGCAGCGGATCGAATGCAACCCGAGGCGGCAGGGTCGCAATGTGGCGAGATGATCCAACTATTTGAACTAGAAGGGAAAATTGGAATGATGTACTCGGATCGGATGCGATCGGTTGGCTAAATGCATCCTGATGAGGCAGGGTGGCCGATCTGGCGGTAGTCTCATGAGCGGGCGAAAACTTCAACGAAATCGGGTCGTTGAAGCAGCATTGAAGTTTTTTCAAGCGTTGGCACGCATCGTGCTTTAGAAGAGATCAGAACGATCTGGAAACTGGCTGGCCTGAGCGGTTAAACACGGGCGCGTTCGTTCAGGCCGGCCAGTCATCCATCCCGGGGAATGGGTTTTCTTCAAGGCGCTTTCCCCCAGACTGCACCCCACCCGAACTCAGTCCCCGGGTTTCCAGATCCCCCCCAGACAGCATCGCGGACACAGCGGTCATAGCGGACACGGCGGACCGCGCCGGTCTAGATAGTCAGACTCGCCGGAATTCGTCAGAACTCGTTCGGACTAACGAGAGCGTCACTCTTCGGACGTGTTGCTCTTCGAGCGTGCAGCGCTCCGCGTAGAACCGCGGCGCTTCGCCTTCTTGCCCGCGCGACTGCGCGTCCGGCGGCTGGACGACGTCGACTTGCCGTCGCCCTTGTCCGCCGCCTTCTCCTCATCCTCCGATTCGGATCCAGCTTCGGCCTTCGTCGCGAGTTCGGCGTCGTGTCGCTCGAGGACGCCGATGATCTCGGAGGCGAACTCGCGCACGAACCAGGTCTTGAGCTCGGGTAGCTCCTTCATGTCTTCGGCGCTCTCGGGATTCGCCCAGGCGATCGACTCGAGCGCGGCGTTCGGACAGAGCACGCCCGGGTCGAGCTTGAGCGCCTCCGCTCGCGGACCTCGCCAATCC
>Ga0315338_1001701_pt1 | contig 25632 bp, 24 predicted proteins | sample ASW8metaG_FD_204518 | JGI IMG/M metagenome (GOLD analysis project Ga0315338, IMG submission 204518) | Ammonia-oxidizing marine archaeal communities from Monterey Bay, California, United States - ASW #8 | ecosystem: Environmental > Aquatic > Marine > Coastal | place: USA: California | collected... | reverse complement strand
GACGAGAAGAAAGACCTTTATCGGCTCATTGTGTTTCCCAAGCATGTTGGCACCCAGGTCAAGCGGTATCTGAAGGCCAGAAACAAGCGATCTAAGTATCTGTTCCCATTCACCATCAGGACAGTGAATCGGAAGATGAAAAAATGGGCTACATTGTCTAAAATTAGACTTAATGATAATGGAGAGAGTAGAATATCTGCTCACTGGTTTCGCCATACTTACATTCGTCGTAGCCAGACGGCAGGACGAGATATTAAAGTCGTACAACAAAATACGGGGGATACGGAGCAGACTATTTTAGAATACTATCGGGAATTGACTGTGGAAGATAGGGTAAAGGAGACTGAGCTAAAGCCTCTTCTTTGACTGGCGTCATTTCACAGTAAAGTAAACAATTATTCCTAAGGGTTATTTTGTAAGAATTATTGGAAGTTGGAGCTTATGAAGCCTATCATAAACTCGAATTTCGCTCTCCTGATTTCGAAGTACATCCCGCAAAAGCCCCTCGCATCTAAGTAACTCCGAATCATATCCTTGCGGAATTCTTTCAAGAAGTCTAGACAGGAAAGATCTTTTAACTTCAATTTCTCCCATATGTAATTCAATAGCATTAAAAAGCAATTTGGTGGATGATTGCACTTCATCTAATACAATTTGATTTGCGGCGATATCAGCTAATCTTATTGCGTCATCTTTGTTAAGATTGTTGACACTCAGGTTTAAAATTAGGGCAGAAGATTTAAACCTCGGCTCTTCGAACAAATCAGGATCAATCATATTCATTGGAATAATCGTTCTGAAATCATTTTTTTGAGCCAAGAAGCTGATTAGTCGAAGCAACCCAAGCTTTTTAGGATTATCGATAAAAGCCTTCTCCCAGATTTGAAACCATTCTTTCTCAACTTCCAAAAGAGGGTGGGGAATTTTCATCCAAGATAAATCTTCGAAACGCCCGATCCAATCAAGAAATTCTAGCCATTGTTCAATCTTTTTTGAAGTTGGGCATTTTATTGCTGGAATTATGAAGTTTTTAATGTCTTCTTCCCTTAATGAATCTCTTAATTGCGATGGAGATACACTATTAACTAAATTACCCTTTTTTGTTGATGCACTAGCAAGAAACAACATCCAGACTATTAAATTTCTATGGATTCCTGATGGTAATTTCTTCAAAAGAGCATACAGTTCCTTTACTCTTCTGGAGGAATAATCTGTATGTGTAATGCCATAAATGTCAAAACTTGGTGGAGGGCCAATTTCACTAATTGATTTATCAAAAGGTTTCTTTTGCAAAGCAAGTGATTCAAATTCTTGAAGATTTATTCCATCTGCTACCCAACGCTTTTCTGCCGCCTCCCAATCAGCAGAATCTCCCAATACTCCTTTTTCAACTTGATCTGCTAAATTTAATAATTCTTCTGTCCCATTAATCGAATCAAAACACGCTGCAATTGGCCAAGGTAATCTACTATAATGAGTTAGAGCAAGATCTTTTGGTTTCCAACCAGCGTTTACACATTCACGTAAGAGTTTTGACAAACTCTGCCGATCTGGTGCACGCAAGAAATCGAATGCAAATTTGTAAGGCAACCAATCAGGATTTGCCCATTTGATTTTGCTTAAGTCTTTTAAAGCATCTAAATCATAAGCAACATCAGGAAACACTAGGACACAGTCCATTGTCATGAATTCATCTTCTATTTGAATTCTCGCAACTGAATTATCAAATGTTTCTCTAATATTTGTAATTATTTCAGAATGCGTATACTGAAGACTCATTGCGTCTCTGGGTAACATCTTCGGTATTAATTCATCAAATCGGCTGCCAACCCACTCATCATCTAAAAACTCACGTGCCAATATATTAAGAAGTTTTACTTGAGATTGAATAGTTTTAGGCCAATACTGACGAGCCAGATCTTCAGCCCATCCAATGTTTTTTCTAATCAATTGCAAAACAAGTGGCCAAGCTCCACGTGAAAAATCTTCTACGACCTGGCCTAATCGAAGTTCTATTTTTTCTCGGAATAGATTAGACATTGAATCATCATAAATTTGGGATAATCGCCAGGTTGTTGAAGGCTCTGCTTGACTATTGTCTGGCAGATAAGTTTGATTGATTAACGACAGAGCGATGTCGGTTAAATGGTTTTTATATTTTGGGTTCTGAGATACTATGCCACTTTGAAGAATATCAAGCGCAAGTTCTGAGCCAGTTTGAGTAACTTTCGCGAGGGTATTATTCGGATTAGCTATATCAACACAAAGCACGCGAATTCTATCTTGTAAATATCGATACCTAGCATCAGCGAAACACTTACCAACTGCAAAAAGGAATACATTACGCCAATACAGAGCCGATGCTATTGATTGCAGTCGCAACATTACAATTTCTGCATCGCCCGTCATTATACATTCAGAAGCCATGAACTCCTGAAGAGATCGCACATCAAATGAAAGTTCTCCCTCGATCTTGCTTGTTAGAAATACCAACCGCTTGCTTGCAGCCTCTTTAATTAGTTTAACTAAGCCATCTTTTTCAGTTCCCTTATAGCCTATCTCTGATAGATAATCATCTACTATTTGTTCAAACTGGGTAATTGGGAAGCTAATATCTATTGAACCTGTTTGTTCACTTTGATATTGAAGCCAGAATCCAATATCGTGATGTAGTCTATCAATAATAGATTGCTGTTTGCTTAAAACTTTATCGTAAGGTCTAACAGCTTTTTGTCGTTCTCGGTCATAAATAGTTCGATAATAATTATTGAACAACTGCCATCGATCTTCACCTGGATCACCTTGAGCAGCCACTACTGTTGCCATAAATGTTACTTGCAAGGGTGTTGCCATAAGCTCTGCTGTTAGTTTGCGGTCCGCACTCTGACGAAGTTTTTCGATTAAGTCCCTCGCTAAGTGAGGATTAGCATTACCAAATCGAGCTTCAGCATAATACCCTATGTAGTTTAGTGCTCTTTGTTTTGACAAAGGCAATATATGGCGAAAAGTCATTCTACCGCTATTGAATTCTCCTTCATAGCCTTTCTGGCGAGAAGTGGCAACAATAAATAAATCCGCTTCAACCTGACGTGCTTCAGCTAAAAAATCATTAATTGCTTTCACCAATATGTTTCTATTACTAGCCATTGGCACTTCATCCAAACCATCAAGAACTAGAAGCCAAGGGAATGTTTGAAGCCATTCAAGTAAATCATCAACAGTTAAGTTGTGATTTCGACTTAGACTCTTTAATAAATACTGTTCTAAACTATCTACATGATCTTCGTTTTTCGAAGAAAGAGCTTTAGAAAATCTGTTTAACTCAACTCGAAAAGGGTATCGTGGGGTTGTTGGCCAGGAAAGACCTTCTTTTTCACACTTATCTCGTATTTCAGCAATTATTTGACGAGTTCGAGGTTCAAGCAAATGCTGTTGCCGTCTTGTCAGGAGTACGGCACGATGAATTTGTACTAAAAACTGGCAAAGAGTAGATTTCCCTGAACCTGGACCGCCAAGCAACACATATCTTGTTGAAAATTCGTTATCCCCTTCCTCTTGTCCACTGGAGATAGCTTCCTGTTCAAAGAGTGTATTAGGGTCAAGTTTTCGTGAACCATCTCGAAGTAGTTCCGATAATACTCCAGGAGGTAGTTTTCCTGCTTTGTCAATTTCTTCTATAGGAGGTAAAAAGCTCAGCTTTTTGCTTGCAGGTAAATCAAAGAATACATTCTCTAGCGGAATTTGATCCTCTGCGCGATTTCCTGCTTGATCAAGGCGTGAAGCCTGATCACTTCTAAGTTCACGTTCGAGGAATGAAGTCAAAATGTGGAGAGTATTTGGCCGCCGCCTTTCTATCTCATTAATCATTTCTGCTAAAACATCGCCTGGGGTTAGAAAAGTTGAAAATCGACTTCTTATGTTTCCATATTTATCAAGGTAAGTATTAAGTTGATTAGCATCCCAAATCGAATGTCCTTTAAGTGGTAATTTTTTATAATATGCCTTTATTAAGGCATCTGCTTTATCTTTACCACCTCCAGAACTAGATGAAAGCTCAACATTTGTGATGAATATATAGTATTCAGGTTTGGGGTCTCTTTTTTCACTTGCAACAAAGAGATCTAATTCTTTTTTCAGTTCTTTTAAAGCCCAACCCTGATCTTTTCTGCTTGTTTCTGTCTTTTCCTTGCATTTTGCTTGAATGATTCCATATCCTGACCAATGCGTAGCATCTGGAAACGGATATGGTACCTTGCCTCGAAAAGTGGCTTCTCGCCCTCCATCTGGGCCATTCCCAAATACAGTGACTCCTGTCCCAAAAACTTCCAAGGCAAGGGCTCGTGCGAATTGTTCAAATGCATCAGGTGAAAATCCATATAATTTATTCAAAATATACACTTAAAAAACATTAAAACATGGCTCAAGATTATGAATATTCAATACTACAATTTGTATAGAAAAATTTCAACGTGATTTATTAAAGGTTGTATAGTCTAGAGATTCTTAATTATGCAACTTAATTGTCGGATAATGCCTGCTACACCAAGTCGTCAAGTTTTTTTCTCCTGAAATCTTCTTGTTAAATCGATGAGCTATTTTCCCTATCTTAGTTTGATGAGGTTTACCCACCCAGGACATAGCTTCCTGGAATTGTTTGTACACCGTTTCGTCATAGACGTAGGCGTAAATCTGTGTCGTGCTCAGCTTTTGATGCCCTAACAACTTCCTCAACGTATGGATAGGCATTCCCTTGTTAATCAGTCGTGTTGCCAGTGTGTGTCTTAGCCGATGCGGTGATACATGCACTTTGGCTTTCTTTCCATACCACTCCAAGCGTCTTTGGATTGTTCTTACACTGGGAGAACGTCCATGAAGCAAGAACACGTGGTCTTCTTCGGACTCTACTGGTCGTTGCTTCAAATATTCTTCTAAGGCTTGGCTCAAATCGGGCGTCAGATACACCACACGATCCCGTCCTGGTTTGCTTCCTCGCACCGTCATGTAATCTGTCTCGAGATTGAGATCTTCTAAGCGTAGATCCAACATCTCAGAGACTCTCAGCCCTGTGTGAGCCAAAGTCAGAAACCAAGCACGGTCAAAGCAATCTGCATAATGACTCTTCCTCATTCCTTTCTTGACCACGGCTTCTAAACGCTGGTACTCAGGCTCAGACAGATAACGTGGCAAGGATCGACCTTCCACTTTTGGAGGCTTGACCCTAAATAAGCCAGGATCCATGACACAATCTCGGTCTTCAAGAAACTTCAGAATCATGCGGAATTGGGCCAAGTAATTTTGGATGGTCTTTGAAGTTTTCCCAGCTTCACAATTGGCTTTGACCCATGCTTCAAGGTCTGCTCTCCTCAATGTCTTCCAACTATTGACCTGTCGATGACTTGTCAGCCAATATCCCAATTTCTTGCCAACTCCGACCAGATTGATCCCAATTTGGTAGGCGGTTTGCGCTCTCCAAGTTGGCCATCGCCAACAGAAATACGAATCATAAGCTTCTCTCATCCATACAGGTAATTCTTGGAGTCGTCCTCGCAGTTTTGCTAAATCCTCTGAAGAAGGTTTTCTGGATGATGTGACTGCTGGAATTTTGAAGCTCAGTGGTTTTCTGGTCTGCTTTGGTTGCTGTTCCAGACTCAGCATGATGGCTTCAAAATCTGCTTTGACACTGGGGTCTGCTCCATCAATATATCGTTGTGTGATTTGCAAGTATTCATGCCCCATCAGCTTTGCCAAGCTGTCAACAGGCAGGCCATGCTCCACTAAACGACGAGCAAAGGTGTGTCTCAATTGATGGCAACTCATGGCCACTCTAACACTTTGGCAATATTGCTTCAACCAATATTGAATCCCCCCAACACTGAGACATCTGTTGTGTTGGTTTAAGAAAAGACAAGCACACTCCCCTTCAGGTTTGACCTTTAGCCACTCCTGCAACTGCTTCCACAGCGACGGAATCAACCAAACTATTCGTTCTTTGTCACCTTTTCCTTGAACCCGGAGTTTGGCCAACTGACCAGATTCCGGTGCTTTGACATCATCCACCTGGAGTGCAGTAACTTCACCCACTCGCAATCCTGCACCCACCATCAGGCCAAACATCGCACGATCTCGTTTGTCATCAATGACTGAGAACAACTTTGTGATGTCTTGGTCAGTTGCATCACGTGGCAAATGCGATCCTCGTTTCATCCGATGGCGACGAGCGATGACTGGATTTTGGCAAGCCTGACCTTCATTGCTGACCAAATACTCGAACAATGCGTGAATCGCATCCAGACGACGATTGATCGTGGTGTTGGCTAGATTCGTAGCGATTTGTTGCTCGATGAAGGCGTCTACATCCTGAGCAGTGACTTGAAAAGGCGCTTTTTGCCCGATGGAACGTGAGAATATACCAAGATCACTGAGATAGTGCTTGGCGGTAGAACTGTGAGGATATCGTCGGCGAAGATATCTACCGAACTGAACAATCGTTTCCTGCACTGAAGTCACCTCCTGCTTACAGTAAAGCTGATTTCAGCAGTGGCGACTTAGTGTAGTGCCCTTTAGACGACGAAAGTACGGCTTTTGTACGGAATTTCTGATGTAACAACCCTATTGACGGTAGTGCTGCGTTAAGAGATTCAAGTCAGCTGATACACTGATCAGATGAACATAACTTCACTAGAAGAGCACGAACTACTGAAACAATTAACATTCATCAAACGCAAGCGGACCCCACCATCAGTAATTCTATTGGGCATTATCCTGTATTTTAAAGGTTTAAGTCCAAGGCGTGTGACTGAGATTCTGGCTTTGCTGGAAACGAATCGCCATCACACCTCAATCTGGCGTTGGATACGCAAGCAAGGAGAAAGCTTTAAGGACGATATGTGGCAAGGTGAAATGCCACCACGCATCGTAGTTGATAAAACAGGCTTGAGAACGAGTTCTGGTTTGGTGTGGGTATATGCGGCCATTGATCCTAGGGACAGACGCCTACTGTTTTTGGATGTGTATTCTAGCCGAGATGCTCTGAAGACTTGGGTGTTTTTTCGTCATATGCAAAAGATTTATGGCACGTTGCCTCGAGTGGCTGTGGTCGATGGTGGGCGTTGGTATATAGAGCCATTGAAACAATTGGGCATCAAGCGTGTCGTTATGCGCTATGGTGTACGTAATTATGTCGAGAGATTCTTCAAGACCCTCAAACGCAGACTCAGTGACTTTGACAGATTCTTTCCTTACAAACGAAGTCCCGATTACCCTAGTTACTGGTATTGGCTCTTAGCTTTCTCTTGGTTCTACAATGCCGAAAGGAACACCACATGATTCCTTAACGCAACACTACCTATGATTCTCATAAATCTATTTTCTTGGAGGAAGGGCATGAAGTGCTTACGTCATTCAGCAATTGAGGGATTTTTTGTTGGGATTTTGTCCGAATATTACCCCTCTCAACTCGGAGTTTGATGATTATTAGTAGGAGGTATTCCCATCTCTGTCAAAAACTGGAAACAGGCCACCAGCAGCTCGGCAAAGAGCACGGAACCTTTCCAACCCGGGATCCCCGATGAACCATGTCATCAGTGTTGCAATAGTTGACAGCTGTTCAAGAAGTACAATAGCGCGCGGATTGTCCACAAATTTGCCAAATTTATCTTCGAGGAACTCAACCGCTTCTGGCATATCGTCGTCGGTAAAAAAGCCATCGGCGGCGGCAGAAGCCCAGATCAACAAGTGGTTTTGGAAGAGTGTATCAGGTTCCAGTTCGCCTGAATACACGAAATTAGCTGCTTGACCTAGCGTTTTTTGGGCCCATGCAATGATTTCATCTCTTTCACTGTTGATTGGGAAGTTCGGCCCATTAATCGTAACGAAAAAGTCTTCGAGCGATTCAGACTTCTTTATTGTTGCGAATTCTTCGATACGTCGCCTAGCTTGTTGTGTCTTTACGATTCCACCAACTTCATTCAGTGGATATGGGAGTATGGGAAGGTACCGCATGAAATCTCTGTCGCGATTCTGGTGGAAATAATAAATAAGCGATTGGAACAACCTATCTATATCGTTAAAAAATAAATCGGCGCACGGATCACCGACAAGCTGTAAGAGTTTGCTGTTCACTCGAGAAACATCGTATCGTGGAGAGCCAGAAAGGAACAACGGAATCTCATTTATATGGAATCCAAGATGGTTCTTTCGCGCTTGAAGGACTTGAACCTCGCCTGAATTGCCATCAACAATACGAAAGGTGATAGATTCAGCACCCATGCCTTCAAATCCTACAATATCAAATCCAAGATCTGATTTGAACTTTAGGGACGAAAGCCATTCTATGTCTATCAAGGTTAGACTCCGAGCTCTTCGGCCTTGTCAACAACCCAGTCATATGTTCGAACTTTCACATTCAAAAGAGTATGATTGAACGCGGCCAATCCTTCGCGAGCCCCGTTAAGAGAATCTCGGCGGCCAATTATTACAACCCCGGAGAACGCAGGACCAATGTCCGGGAGAATCGTTCTCGCATACGCGATATTATTTACAATCCAATTGCGCCACGACGTTACCTGATGCACTGCGTGTGTCAGATTGGCTGTAGGATCCCCGTTTTGAGTGAACAGCTTCATCGAAGGGCGTTCTATCTCTATAAGCGCCCACTCGTGTAACTGTGTGCTTTTTACAAGATGACCAACAGCAAAATCCGGTATCAATGTGTGAAGACTTGGCTTGGATTCAACAATGGCATTTGAGGCACTCCAACCGAACAATTGAGGAAGTACGTCCCGGATTGGCGATTCTGCCATGCATACGTGTACAGCTTCTTCGCTCTCATCGCGTTCGATCGCGGCCATCAGTCGATCATTTCCTCGTCCCATATTGCTTCCTTGATGATGCTATTCAGATTTGCACTAATTTGGGTTGAACTCCAAAATTCATCATCGCACTCTTAAGTTCCAGACTCCATTAGTGGATGGAACCCACTCAATGCGCCCCTGAACACTTGCTGCTCGATTGGAAAGAAAAAGCCAAAGTTCATCTTCTGGTCTTTCGGCACCCTGTCTCCGAAAACTAAACACCTTGTCTAAATCTGGAAAAGGGAATCCGCCAAGCTCTGGTTCATACTCAATGATTTGACCAGGTTGTCCGGTCTCGGGATCATAATAGGCAAATATTTCAAGTTCATTAGGCTTCACTAGGGTTTCTGGATGACCGTTATAAGTGAATTTTCCAGATAAACGAATAGCATCCCCTGTCGCATCAATAATGGGCAATTCTGACGCTATTAATGAACCTGGGGAAAAAGGGTTAAAGTCTCTAGGGTAATCAAAAAAGAAAGAAGATACAGATAACATCGTGAAAGTTAATATGGAGAACATGAAGATATAGTTCACCATATTAAGCAAAATTCTGAATGACGATGTCTTGGCATGCGTTTCGGTAGAACCGTCAGAAATAATGTTTAATTGTTCGACCCCTCTTGAAATACAAACTATCTCATCTCTATTGTCAGAATCAAGAAGAAAAGAAACATGAAGGGTATCATTTCTCTCAAGTTGTTCAAATGAATACTCGAGCTCTTTTGAAGCATTTATTTCCTCGGCTCTTAACTCATGTGAAATAGCTACAGGAGTTGTTGATACTCCAGATTTAATTATTGTGGCTTCGACAGGGAGTACAAATACTAACTTTAGACCGTCCACAGCAACACGTCCTATGTTTTTCACCGTTGCTGAAAAATGTCTTGGATTCTCGTATTCCTGCCCCTGTAACGAAACCTTCAAATCTTGTATTGGTTGATTCGGTGTAGGTACCTGCGGTAGAGATAGGAAAATATCTGCTGTATCAAGGCTAATCTTCTTTTGCCGTCGTTTTTCAACTCCTGCCTTGATTGCGTTGGTTAATATTGCTCCTGCTAATCCTCCTGTGAAATAAGGAAAAACAGAGAGTGCTATGCTTATCCAAGTTGGGTTATCTGTTGCCTCTTGAAACATCTAATACTCCCTGTTGTCTAATATTTTCCCACAGCCTATCTATTTGGAAATAATCCCCTAAGGGTACGTTAAGGGCTGCAAAACATCGGAATCGGTTGCTCTTTGAAGGCTTCCGAAAGATTCAAAGCATAACCTCATAAGTTGAATCCTAAAAAATCGACACAACTTAAATGAAGAATCTGTTTAATGTCAGGATATTGTAATTATATTTGCCATGAAAAATCAATATTTAGTAAAATACCCAATTGAATATCTACTAAACACCATTAGGTGGAGTTATAAAACACATCTCATTGACACTTTAGCTTTTACCTAATTTGTAAAGATTGTTTCCAAAATCATGCTCGCCTCAAATGTTCCATAAGTAGATTATGGAACATCTCCAGCCGAAATGAGGGGTTATATATCACTTAATAGAGTCCCTATGATGAATCAACTCCAGACAGAAATACACATGGAGGTCACGCTGACCCTCTCTTAAGTACAATAACCTCTACTCTGACGAACATTTCTAATTCCTGAAAATTATCAACACAGCTTGCAAAGAATACAGAATTGGGGCACATGATTAGGCCGGGCAAGGAGAAATTAGCGTCTGCACATCAGCCCCATCCTCAATCGATAGCCATTCCCCATATATTATTTCTTGACCTGCTTGTAACATGATTTCTGCTGTATTAGTCACGATTACAGGCCCTTTAGTTCCAATATAGATTCTGCGCGCTGCTAGATATTCTAGTTTTCCTGGCCCTGAGAGCGTAACATTGTCAATATAGATATCGGGTTCTAATTCACAGCAAGGCATTGGTGTTAGTACGCCAGTCCTATTGCAAGAGTCTGATTTGTCAAGTACCCCTCCAAAATCATCATATTTAATAATCATATCTGTGAATGTTTCAATACAGCAATCATTTTTTACCGTAAGTTTGTAGAAATATGCACCATTCTTCTGATGCGCACCATTCGTATTCTTACCATCCCAAGAAAGTGTGTCTGCAATTCCGTTTTTGCACGATTTCGTTTGAGAGAACACTATATTTTTTCCTGCAGCATCATTTGAGATATCGAGTTTCGCATAAGAAAGATTCTCTAAATCCCGAATTTTGAATGGATTGTCTTTATTAATGAGTCCGCTCGGAGAAGGGCGAATTGCCCCAGATGTTCTACTACATCCGTTTAAACAATACTCTGTCAAGAAGACATCATCTATAGCCAAGTAGGAGCAATACCAATAACCAAATACTTCAATTGCAATCCAATCAAAGTCTTTGCCAGGGGCTTGGAAAACTGCCTTTGCCTCACGCCAAACATTCAAGGGATCAAGATCCACTGTAGGATTAAGAGAGAAATCCAAAATCCCTCTTATTTTCCCCGGATGTTTCTTTTCTTCATCCCACGAATGCTTCGACAAATATTTGATTTCCTTTTCAGAAATATATGCCCTTAGCCTATTATCATCGGAACAAATAAAGCCCCTATCAAGCCTTCTATGGTCATAATCTCCGAATTTCCGATCTTTTACCCGATCTCCTTTTACCCGCAAAAATTCCCTAAATCTTACTGAAATCAGATAATATTTTCCATCCACAAGCTTATTTTCAAGCTTTTGTTGGATTAATTCAGCTACGCCCATTGCTACAAAGCGATCTCCTGCATATGCAGGAACAAGCGTCCAAGAAGGAGTCGGGTCGGAAAGAGGAGTTTTAGATTCATAAAGGTTGAAAAAATCTGTATCGCTATTGTCAATCCAGTCAGGTGAATTAAAGTCGATTTTAGGCCTTGGTATACCTCCTGGATTAGGGTCTGGATTATCGGTATTATTCGAATCATCCTTCCAGTATTCCAAAAAGTTTGTTTGGCCCGGCTTGTCAGGCCTCTTGTTCAGCACGTTCCATTCCTTAGTTTCAAAACTGCCATTTCTAATGAGGTTAAAGGTTCCAATATCCATTTGATTACCGGATGTCACCGTTATTACGAAAACCACTACAATAACTATTACAATTATCCATTGAAACACTTTATCCTCCAGTCATTAGCGGGAACGAATTCTTTACGGTCATCCGCCACATTAATGAACTCGATGTGTAAATTGATCGGTAGTACCATTTCGCGCAATTCTTCGCCAGCTTTTGGGAGCGAGATAACAGTAAACTCAAGCTAGTCTGTCAGTAGTCGCGGTGTAGTTCCAAGATTGTCTCCATCATTCATGATCCTTCTATTTCATCAATTCTTGCTCTAAGCACTTCGATTTCTTTGTTCATTTCGATTAAATAGAGGGTCAATTCCTCAATTTTCTGTAACAATCGGGTCTGCATGTCTCCAACATCGACACCCTCTGACTCAACTTGAATTGAAGAAGGGATATCTGGAAGATGCTTATTTATCTCAATGAATCGTTCAACTTCTTCCAAAGAAATGAGATTGTAATCTGCGTCGAATACAAAATCAGACCAATTTTGTAGCGTAACAATAATCGATCTTGCAACGATTTTGCCAGCTACAGAAAGCCTGAAATCTGAATGAAGCGTCCCACTAAGGATTTCGTCATGCCCAATTCGAACACTGCCTCCTGGGTTTATGGTGAACCAGGCATTCCCAGCACTAACTTCAGAAATGGAAAACTGCTCACTGGCACCTGAAACAATGTTCCATTGTTTTCCAGTGCCACTTTCTAAAACCAAGTCAAGATTTCCATTTTCTGCTTTAACATGTAATTCGCTAATTGGAGACAAGGTCCCAATTCCAACATTCCCGCCAGGGGCAAGGAAGAGACGCCCATCAGCTACGTCGGTTTCACCAAAGTTAAGCCCATTCCCTCGAGTTGGGGCTTCACCTTTATGATTTATGTGCCATTTTGAATTACCTTGACTGTCTATGAAGCTTATCCATTCAGAATTCAAGCCGCGTCCCTTAATTGTCAAAGGGCGACCATTGGCGTTGGGCATTGCGATGTCACCGATGATGACGTTCTGTCCAGTATTAATGCCTCCAGCGATTACGTTGCCATTTGCACCAACTGAAAAGACGGATTCAATGGAGGACGATCCTGGCGCTTGTGGGCCAGAGTTCCGGCGTAGGACTTGGATTGCGTTAGCTGGCGGATTGTGTGAAAGTACGGCCCCACCAAGAGCACTAAACCCGATGACTGATGGGGCAGGCACCAAAATTTCAAGGTGAGCTTCGGGTTCTCGTACATCAATTGTTACGGGGCCCGAATCATCAATTCCCACCCGTCCCCTTATCGTAAAATCCCCATCGTGATGTGAGTCAAGAATAGGAGAAGATGGATCATCTGGATGAGTTGAAGCTGGCTGAACAACGGACAAGACCAAAAGCAATATTACAATTCCCAGAATCTTTAGTCTGCTGAAATATAAACCTATTCTCATAGGAATAGCCTCCTTAGATTGGCATCCGAGATTTCCTCCGTCTAATTATGTGTATTATACTTTAATATTGTTTTTTAGGTTTAGAATCTGATGAAATTGCGAATTTGTAGAGAATCAATGACCCTCGCTGATGTAGAATGGCCCCTCTTTCAATTTAGTAGAGACTCAGCCATGTTCCATAAGGTGATTATGGAACATTGACCAAATAACGTTAAAGCTCTTCCATTGGGGCTTTTATTGTTTGGGGATAGTCGCTCTTGTAGAAACGCGTTCCATAATGGTATGATTTACCCTATTAAGGAACATTATGAGTGGGCAAAATCCAACTGATCCAATTCGAGATATTCGGGCCATCCGAAACATAAAAAACATGCTCAAGCAGGAAGGCAAAAAAGTTGAGTATTTGTTTTTTGTCACGGGCATTAACTCTGGTTTGCGCACAAGCGACCATCGCTCCTTGACTGTAGGCTCCCTGTGGGATATTGATGGCAACCCTCAAAAGAGCTTTTCCCTGCGCACAAAGAAAACGGGAAAGTTCACCCCTACGCCAATAAATGACTCCATCCAGGAAGCAATGCGTTTCTCTAATGATGCTTTTCCACTCTATGACCTTGACGCTCCCCTGTTTCCAATCACCCGCCAGACCGCCAGCCGTTGGGTGAAGAAATGGTGTGAGGTTGTGGGATTAGATGAAGGTATATATGCGTCTCACAGTCTCAGAAAGACATTTGGCCTTCAATTGTGGGTACAGAATGGCAAAAGCTTTGAAGCCCTATTGCACGTATCTGAGGCGCTTGGGCACAAGGATGTGACCACCACGCTTACCTACTTGGGCATCCGAAGGCAGGATGTAGCCAAAATGCAGAAGGCGTTGAATTTATAGTTCCTTTAGCCCTCTTTCTGCTGCTTCTGCGAGAGCTGATACTGGCTGCCTTTCTATATCTGAGCGTTCAGGCTCAATAGGAAATCCATGTTTGGCTACAAGTGCTCTGATCATTTCTTCATATTCTTGACTTGCATACGGAGAAATCACGATGTTGGTAATGAGGACTTTAATATCACCTGGAACAATAATACCTGGCTCTTCTGGATAATCCTTTGGTGACATTACAATGGCCCTTAGCTCACGCTCATCACGAAATGCCATATTTTTATTGAAGTAGTAAATGATATATGGATCAGGGTGGCGTGTATCAACCGTTGTTTGCAGATCGTAGTGTCTGACATACTGGATTTCACCCATGTAAATTGTATTCTTTATTTTCTCAAAACATTGCTTGAGTCTTCGATACGTCGTCTTTACAGCTACACCCTCTTTTGGATTTTTCAGGTAAAGGCTCCACATCGGCATTGATTCATAGTCGTTCTTATGCCAGCAGCTTATATACGGCCAATTTTGAGGGGGGTTTTCTCGGCTCTTCGCCGCATCATCCATGGCATTAGAGCCGAGGATTCTTATTTCTGTCTTGCCTCTCTGTCCTTCCCAAGGATCAACTTCGTTGAGTGCATCTGGTTTTGCGAAAAAAAGTCCTTGTGATTCGAGAATCGATTCGAATTTGAATAGATCAAGATAACGCCATAGCGTAAGGTCTTCTGGATCATTGACGTTTGGGTGTTCTTTGAACATCGTAGATTTTCACTCCAATAGCATGGTATATGTCGCCCCAGAAAAGAACAGTTTGATTTCAGTGGTCAACTCCAGAGTATCAAAATATTGTCCCTTAACTCCAAAGTTCATTGGATTAGCGGACAGTTTCCTAACTGTATTATGAACTAGATTTATATTTCCAGGCTAGATACGGGTTTTGGAATTTGGAGAATGACCCTTAAGGGCATTAAGGGTCATTTCTCTCTGGCAAGGGTTATCTCGAAAAAGTTTCCATTATGAAGTATTAAATGGGGCGGGTCACTGCTACCCTTCTATAGGACAGCTAGCATTAATTCACTTGCTGTCCGAGTAACCAGTGATTCAAATCTAAGGGAACAGCAAAAAATATCGAGCTTACAACAAGGCTAACGAAAACAGCAAAAATAGCTACAGCAAACCATGTCAGAAACCGCAATTGCTTTTGTAGTAATCCTGACGCAGCAGCTGCGATTCGTGAGAAGAGCACCAAGAGAATCATCGGGACGAAAATCAATAGTACGCCAACACCTGTAACCCTCAAATCAGTGCCAAACCCGTTGAGCAAAACAATGACAGCTGCAATCCCCCCTATGCCTATTGCGTACTTTAATGAGGGGACAGCTTTTACTGCGGTTTTTAGGAAGCCTTCGGGGGTGGATTGACTCATTGTAGTTTCAACTTCTGTTTTAACTAGATCTTCTATAAATGCTGCCAATTCATCTGATGGTCTCTGCCTGATTTCTTCAAAGTGAGCTTGAGTATCTGTTTTTTTTTAATGTCGATGGATTCGTCTAGGATTTTGACATCTTCTGAACTATTGCCTGGTTCTCTGTTATAAGAATACACGCGCCAGACATTTTCTTTTCCAATTGTTGCGCCTTCAATTTCACCTTCACACTCATCACATTCTAAACTCTGGTTAAAGGGAATTGCTTCTATTGATTCAAATGAATTGACACTTCGATGGCAGTTCGGGCACATGATCTCGAACCTGACTTTTAAATCGGGATCAGTTTCAGTCAACCATTGCAGTATATTTGCAACAACATCGTCTGAAAGCCCCAGTTTTGCTGCAACATAGCTGGCAGTAAACCGTTTTCGATTCTGCCCTTCCAAATTCATCAGGAACTTGGCGACTCTCTCGAGATATTCAGGTCGGATTTCTGTGCGCCGCGAGCTGTTCATGACTTATGTTATAACCCTTTGACTTTTGCCAGACAAGTAAAGAATTCAGTCAAAACTTCCTCATGGTACTGCTGATAGAAGGTCACGTGTCCCTCAAGCAAATTGATTCTAACTTTCACTTGGGGAAATCCGAGCCTTTGAATTTTCGAGGAATATATAAGAGTGTTCGTAAATCGTTCGTAATCTTTAAACTCTTCTTGAAAAATTTCTTCTGATTCCAAGTCGACACAGTCAGGACTCTTTGTCACATTTTTCGTGTCGTATGGATCAGGCCCATTATTCTTTGCTTTTGTACCGTCTAGGACTGCTCCTAGTGTATCCTTTAACTTTAGGTAGTCAGCTTCTGTCAATTTGACGATGTGAAACATGTTTTCGGCAAGCACTGGTCTTAGCAAATCATTGAGGGCAGTGACAACTCCTTTTGAGAGAGTCAGGTTCCCGCGAACCTCAAGAAATCCTGTTGCGAAGTTCAATAGGCACCGAGTGAAATTGAATGTGTAAACTGAGGCAATTTCATATTGCATCGCTGAATATTTTGTTCCGAGTTGTACAAACTCTAACAACACCGCGTTTTCGTCGAGACTCAGAACGCGATTCAATAGAGGTTTTCTGTTTTCTGCCGTCAGATTGGGGCGAATTTCTTTTTCTGAGGCTCTTTTAATTTCTGGTAATGCAAAGAATCTGTCCGTTGCAGAAGTTTTAGAGTTTGGCAAATTCAGGTCATTTTCTAGTTGAAACCACGTTATAGTGCCCCGATTTGTAAAAAGATATGGTTGAGTATTCTCATAAAGTAACTGCATCGTGCCATTTTCGAGGCACCCCTGCCATAGCAAGTTGACTCGCTCTTCCTTATTGCTAATTCCAGTTATATCGATATCGAGTTCATCCGAGATCACATAGAGGTGTTCATTCGTCAAGTTGAATATGTCTCTTTGGGAAAATAGGCCTGCTGATCTACATCTCCGTTCTTCAATTCCAATTTCGGGCAAAGTCATGTTAACCATCCATAAGAAATTCGATTTTCTTGGCCTTAAATTACGATACTAACCAACCAGTTCATAGTCCTGAAACGCGTGATTATTGCTCTTCGCGCAGATCGAAAATTGTGAGTCTATTGAAGTCAATTAAGTCAATCTCATATTCTCGTCCCCACCAATCAGGAATACCTTCCGGGTGATCCAAGATCGATTTTACATACGCAGGCAATTTGCGATGTAGCCAGGGTTGGTCGACACCTCCATCTGTGCTCATAGCGCTTAATTCTGTTTGGAAATACGTATGCAAAAAGCTCTCCATTCTGCCGCTTCGTGCTGAAATAGGACAACAAGCGAAACACTCCAATGGTATTGAGAGTTTTAAGATACTTTGTTCGTCAACTTTGTTTTTACCAGGTGCGATGAAATGATTGTAAATTGAATTTGCCCCCACTGAGAAAGCGCCATTACATTCGACTCCCCTGCGGCATGCAGTGTTATCAGGGTTAGGGCTGTCAGTAAAGAATATATAGATTGGCACTGCTCTGGCCTTTTTAGCATTAGTAATTAGTTTGTCAATCTGAAGACCATAGCGATTCGTGCGGGCAATTGACGAGTAATTGTCAATGTTGGGTTTGCTCCTTTTTGCTTGAACACGAAAGCGATAAGCATTGTCTCCTTTGATGAGGAACCACCATTCCCAATCCGCCCCAGTAGTTCTCCCTTCTTCATGTCGTGTGAAGGGTTTGTAAAGGACTCGAGGAATTCGATAAGATAATTCATACAGCAGCCAATCGGTCAGAGATTCTTCCTTAACTCCGGCCTGTTTGGTAATCCAGTTACCAACATATGCAATAGAATCTCGAAAAATCACGCAGTCTGATTGCTTCATAAACTCAAGACATGTTATTCTGATATCCTTTCTTAAACGATACCAGATGTCTCATATCATCTCCTATAAATCTCTATCTAAATTTGAATATTATAACATTTCTTTAATCTATATGACTAGCAGACATTAGAGAAATCTGTTGCAAATTTTCTTGATGAGAATCAGAACCATTCAGTTTTCTAATTTGTGACTTTTGAAACCTCCCTAAAGAGCTATTTTCTTGAAAGGGCTGGTGAGAGCAACAAGGCCATATAATTTTTGAATGTGGCACTTGTCCAATGAGATTATCAACAACTTGTGAGTCGCTTAGATGTCCCTTAAGAAGGATAAGGGGCACTCTTAACATTTATTTTTGGATGATTGCCATTCTCCTCAACAGCGTCTTTTCTGCCTTATGCGCCCCTTTGTCTCATTTGGACATTTGATAACGAGAATTTAGCCTAAAACTGTCTCTTCATCCGATCTAATTTAACAAGACAGAATAATTACTTTTGATGGAATTGCGTGTTTATGTGGGGCCATTGATTGCAGTTTCAACCATGATATCATGAATAATCATTGTAACAGTCTGTAACAGGCACTAGTAAAGGCTTTCTTACGTCTTGTAACAAACTGTAACAACATGTTACAAAAGTATGTTACAGCCCGTTACTGTGCGCTACAAAGTCTTCAAAATATTCAAGAAAGGAACCAAAGATGGTTAATTCTAAAGTCATTCGTGTACCCATTCATATCCATAAGCAACTCATGGACATGGCAACCCGTACTGGGGTGACTGTTCAGGATTGCTTAGAATATCTATTAAATTCTTCCCAGGAACGAGCCGACCTACTTAAGGTTTTCTTCGAAGATTATGCGAACTCATCCGCCATGAGTGAAGAAGAACTTGAAGGATATCTAGAGGAGGGCGTATTGGCCTCCATGCTTTCTTCTTATGAGGATGATTCTGCTCAATTTCAAGAGATACTACAAATGTTTCCCTGTAGTATCTGTGGTGAGCCCATGCATTGGAGCACGGATGATGCCATCGGCAAAGCGCTTAAAGACTACATGCAAAATTCCTCTTTTCTTCATTCTAGGTGTAAGAAAGAAGAGGAATAAGCTTTACCTGCGTGATTCATTAAAACCGTGGCACCAAAGGTAGGTTCATTGTGCTACCCATCCATCCGCAACTAAAGCCGCACGCACTTTGGCTCGCTGCTGTGCCTGCTCAGTTTCATTCAATGGCGCGACTTGGTTAGGTGCAATCAGTTCAGCCTTTAAGGCCAGTTTGGCTTCTGCTACCTCCTGCGCCCAGCGTGCCGTTTGCGGTGCAGCTAGTCGACCGATCTTGCCGATGAACCATCGTATCAAGCCACGACCTGTGAGTTTAAGAGGGTAATGGGGCAGGATGTCGTTGAGCCATTCCCACAATGCTTTGACTTGGTGTGGTTGTATGCCCAGCTTCCAGATCAGACGTCCAACATAGCGAGTTAGGGTCAGATGTTGTTCTTTGCTGAGGGTTTTAACCCTGGTTACGGCCCTCCTGAGATTCATTGTGGCATAGCGTTTCCATCGTGGGCTGTCACCGTAGGTGTTTGTCTTTAAGTTCTTCTTATATACCTTATAGGGAGTGGTTACCTTTTCGTGTTTTGGCACCCGCCAAAACCACCTTCGAAGCTGCCAGGTAGTCGCCCGACCCCGACCTTGACCACCAGTCTGGATTACAACCACCAACTTGAGCCTGATAAGCCATCGCATTAGCTTGATGGCGTGGGTTTTGGAAAAGCCTAACTGGATGGCCAACTGAGCATATCCTCCGACAAGATGGCCAGATGCATCAGCAATCAAAGCTAGACGACGATAGCTTACTTGGACCCATGATGGTATGCGGTTGTTGATTTCAGTAAACAGCATTGGGTCTGACATACAAACCAGATGACGTGTGGCCACTATGATGGAGACACAGTTCTAACAATTATGCAATAAAACCCTATTGACCAGATAAGAAAAATCCGTTAAGATAAGAATATCTGAGCGGAACAAACAATCCCTCAAATCGAGTGCTCTAACACTCGATAATCAAGATTTATAATGTATTCTCCCCTGAGCCTAGGCTTGGGGGATTAGCTTTTAAGGGTTAATTTCATCGCGTCCCGCTACTCACCTCTTTCATTTAATTGGGCGACCACCACGAAGATCAGATTCACGATCTTCAAAGCGTCCACCGTTTTCAGCTTCATACATTGCTAACTCTTTTTCAATTGCATCTTCGCATAATCTGGCAAGTGTAAGCCTTGGTGTCCAATAGACTGCATTCTTCATCCGCTCTTGCAATTCATCAGGTAAGTGGACGGTAAAATGCGATTTTGTATACGTTTTGGGCGTTGTGGGTGTTTTATCCGTTGTAGACGTATTGTCGGGAATAATGTCCAATGGATCTTTCTTAATTGTTTTAACCACGCTTACCCTCCTGTTTAATCACTTCTTTTGCTAACGCTCGATAATCTTCCGCACCATTTGATGAAGGTGCATATTTCGTAATTGGTTGTTCAAAGGACGGAGCCTCGGACAGTTTTACATTCTCTCGTATAACGGTCTTAAAACACAACTTTTTGAATCGCCTCTTCATTGATTCCAGTGCCTCACGCCCATGTCTTGTTCGTTTATCCAAGCGACAGGCGAGAATCCCCGAAATCTCAATATCTTTATTGATGCGATCTTTAACCGTTTCAAATGTCATAATTAAATCGGCAAGTCCTTGTAAAGCAAGCACATGCGTTTCAACAGGTACAATAATTTCATGGGCCGCACATAGTGCATTGATCGTTGTGGTCATTAATTGAGGTGGACAATCAATGAGCACATAATCGTAGCTCTTTAATTTGTTGAGCTTGTTCTTGAGAATAATCTCTGCACCGACTTCTCCAGAGAGTGCCTTTTCAATCCGCATCATCATCTTCGATGACGGAAGAATCGAAACGCTTTCAACGTCCGAAACGTGTACGTTGTCCACGATGTCTTTATTGTCCACCATCACGCTGTAGACGCCGCCATCTTCAATGTTGATACCATACCATAGAGATGAGTGTCGTTGTGCATCAAGGTCGATGATAAGCACGTTTCTCCGCTTCTCAGCAAGTGCTGCAGCTAGGTTGACGGTGGTGGTGGTCTTACCAGAGCCACCCTTTTGATTTGTAATCGCTATTACTCTCATGATGGTCACAGAATATACAACGTATACGTTGTAAGCAACGAATACTGCGGGCACCAAGTGTGGTGACATCTGTCAATGCGTTGTGTCCCAACGATTTTAGGAAATCGGGGGAAAGCAGAGAAATGGCTTGAAGAATACCTCTTAAGTAGCCAATCCAAAGACAAATAGAAACAAAGCGAGCTTGCCCAAGAATGTCGCCTTTTGGAACCCCACGGGCCTGGCGATTCCATGCCGGCCAGAAGGAGCCAAACCCCATTCCAGGCTTGACCAAGCGCCTGATGAAACGATTATCCTGACCCACGATATTGTTAAGATATCTGATCCGCCTGAGCTTGAAGCGCTTCGGAATAATACCCTCACATTCACATTGAGCTTGTCCAAATGTAATCGGATAGGCGGGGTTCTTGTCAACGGTCATGACATAGGGCGCAACCGCATGTTCAGGCTGAATTACTGAGCAGAAGCAGGTTTGGCTGCATGTCTGTTCCGCTTAGCTTGAAGTCGATGGTCTGGCCATCTGAATCCACCGCCCGATATAAATAATTCCATTTTCCTTTGAGCTTGCTGAAGGTCTCATCCAAGCGATATGATCCGTTGGCAGGGCGTAGATGGCGCCTGATACGTTTATCCAATTCAGCCGAATACTCCAACACCCAGAGATTGATCGTTGAATGATCAATCCTTTGTTGACACTATTTATAAACTTAAACTATACTTGAATTAATTTCGTATATTGAATGTAGGTGAGCAGATATGGAACCAGAAGTTCTTACAGCGATTTTGGGAGCCACTGCAGCAATCATTGTCTCCGTTGTGAGCCTCTTCAGCAGCGTGACACTAAATCGTCGAGCCTCCCTACAAGCGCAAAAATTGGAAATCCTAAAACAATCGCTTTCTCAGGAAGATAAACAACTTGAGCGTTATTTGAAGGCACTTGAGAAAAGTATTCAGGTGATTCAAAGAATTAAGGATGACATGGAAGTAATAATTCTATCAGTTGACGAAAGTCTTGATTCGATAGCGGCACATAAAACTATTAAAAAGTCTCAAGAAGACCTGACAACGACTTTCGGAGTAGAAAATTCGGTTCTTCAATCAAGTGACAGGAAAGCTTTCCATACGGCTAAAGCGATCAGCCTTCGAGTAGAACAGCTAGTAAAAATTCACGAAGGAGACGAGCTTAGAACCCAGTTGTCAATTCTGAGAACGGCGCTTACTGATAAACAAAATATTTTGAGAGATAGTCGTTTTAGAAATTATGACTCATGGATTAATGGCCGATTTAGCTGCTTTTTAAAGGAGGGTAAATTGAATGACTAAAGGTACAATCCTTTGGGTTGATGATGAACCAGAATATCTTTCAGATTGTCATAAGGTTATTAGAGATTCATTAAACATAGAGATTGAGGCAGCATCTGATCTTCATACTGCAATTTTGAAACTGGCTAATGAAACATATCTGGCTGTGATAGTTGACATCTTCCTGCCTGTTGGCAACGAGGAACTGCTTTCGGATAACACCAAAGAAATCGCTTCCAAGCATGGTGATCAAGGCGGCATCACATTAATAGAGTTGCTTGTCACTCAGACATCACATAATGCATTTCAAGCTGAGCAGATAATAGAAATCCCTATATTTGTTATCAGCGGATTTATAGTAGAAACCTTGATCCACCATAATCAGATTTTCAACTCATCAGACATTGTAGTCATCCCGAAATCAGAGCTGTTTCTTTCACCAGAAAAAGTATCAGACGTGCTAAGAGCTGGTATAGACTTTCCAAAAAATGAAACATTCGAAGTATCTGAACAGAACCAATATTTGGATAGAAAAAAATCGCAATCGCACATTGATTCTACTCTCTTAACTCAAATGTTTGCTAGAGTTGCTCATTACCAAAGTTCAACTTGGTTTGGTATTAATTTAGCACTTGCTCACGCTCTTGAATATTGTGGACCCGACCCATTTAAGGAAATTTATAATATATCATTGTATGATCTTAAAGAGGCTCTGTTTCCAGAAATCCGAAAAATTGTTGCTCAGCTCAAGAAATTTATTGAAATTCTTGACGGTCAAACAACTAAGCGAAAAATCTCTGAGAAACTATTTTATGCATTAAGAGAAAGCTGCCAAGTCTTGCATGATTTTTACAACGGAATAGGAACTGAGCAGATTGAAGCCGTGCTTGATGCCGCCCAAGTAACTCGAGAGGTGACAATGAAGATGCGTGAATCTAAGGTCCCTAAACAGCTTGCTAAGGAGATCGCGTTTCAGGCAAAAGAAATTGAACGGATTTATAGTTTGTACTATCTTCACCACGCACATGTTTCTTTATTTGAGATGGCTCAGCAAGCTGAAACAATTAGCGCCTATATGATGCAGAAGTCGCTCCAGGATGAGGCACTAGACTTCTTTAATATCAATGATGCTCTACGTGACGCAGTTAGAAACTGTTATGATTATGCAAAGTTGAAAGGTGTCGAGATTCGAATGAATTCAGCCCAATTTTTTTCGACACATGGGCGCGTAGATGAAGTCCGACGAGCCTTCGTGCATTTGATAAATAACGCCATTAAATATACTCACAAGTTACCAAAGGAAAAGGGCTACCCTTGGATAATAATTCGCACGAATACTTTTAAAAATTCCTGTTTGATTATTATCGAAAACTGGGGAGAGCCAATAGATCGTGATGAAATCAAGTCAGGCCGGATATTCTCTGAAGGTTATAGAGGCGTGCTTTCTAGAAGGAGTATACCTGGGACTGGACTAGGCCTCGCAGATGTAAAGAGAGTTGTCGATAAACATAGTGGGTCAATAGAGGTCGAGAGTAGGCCAGCTAAGCGAAACCAAGCCGATGATTACAAGGGAGATTACCTGACAACTTTCACTGTTTCGTTACCTTTAATTCCGAAGGTTTGATAAAGTATGGATAGCTCAAATATTTCGCAATTGTATTGTGCTGGCTCTAAGGCTACTCTGAGTGTGGCAGCAACTTGGCTCCAAGATGAATTGACAACTATCCACCTGGAAATAGGTAGCAGTAGGGGTGACTTTTTGTGCTCATTGGCTGAGGTCAACCGCAATCATAGATTTATAGGAGTCGAAATTGATCAAGCAAAGTGTTTTTTAGCGGTTGAAAAAGCTGTTCGCTTAAAGTTGGGAAACACTATATTTGTGCAGAACGAGGGATATGATTTTGTATCAAAGAACATTCCCAATGGCTCTATTGCATTCCTCCATGTCTACTTCCCAACTCCGTTTGTCGTGGCGCCCTTCTTTTTTGAGAAGCTAGGAAATGAAAAATTCTTCTTAGAGGCATATCGTGTGCTTCGACCAAGCGGAATATTCCGTATTGTAACTGACCATGAGGACTACTTTTCGGAAATGCAAGCCGCTTTAGAGCGATCTAAATTTTGGTTTACGGAATGGACATCTCCTGGTGGAAATATTCCCGAGGGATATTATGTAAACACGCCATTAGAGAGAAAATTCCGTAGGGAAGCTAAGAAAGTCTATTATTTTAATCTTGTACGTTCCTGATGCCTAGGGTGATAAGTATCCTTTAACACCATCCTTGAGCCTCTCTAACCCTGTAGTTACTCTTTCTATTTTAACAACCAAAAGACTCCCTATTAAGCCGCCCTCTGTCGGATTTAAACTGAGAGGGGGTGGCTTAATGAAAATGGTAAAGAAGTTGGATTACTATCGATGACGAAGTTCCTTAACCGAAAATTTCACCTTAATTTGGAACACGATTTTGCTTTGTTGATTCAGCCAAAACACAAAAATACCTCTCTTAGGGCGCTCCCGCCATCAGGAGGATATTCCATAATCAGCCAATGAAACATTGGCTCGTCAACAGAAACCCTCTTATACTCTACTTTTGTTAAAATGAGGATTACTGCTTCTCATTTTAGTGTTTCATAGCTAGTGAATTCGGCCCTTCATGGCATACTTGTCCCACTTGTTGGAGAAATGGGACTTTCTGTGCTACCCTGATTACATGAATTCAAGCAAATCTAAACGTCAAACCAGACCAATGTCCCAATTTTCAGGTAAACGGGACAAATCCCACACTGAGCCTCGTTATGTCACTGAGGACGAAATCCAGAAATTGCTTGATGGCATTGAGGATACTGAGGATTTGACCCTTATTCTCTTTGCGCTGGTGACAGGCATCCGACGGAGTGAGCTAATCACTATTGAGGTGAAAGATTTAAACTTTGATGCCCAGAGCGTTCCTATCTATGACGAGAAGAAAGACCTTTATCGGCTCATTGTGTTTCCCAAGCATGTTGGCACCCAGGTCAAGCGGTATCTGAAGGCCAGAAACAAGCGATCTAAGTATCTGTTCCCATTCACCATCAGGACAGTGA
>Ga0315338_1001700_pt1 | contig 25632 bp, 18 predicted proteins | sample ASW8metaG_FD_204518 | JGI IMG/M metagenome (GOLD analysis project Ga0315338, IMG submission 204518) | Ammonia-oxidizing marine archaeal communities from Monterey Bay, California, United States - ASW #8 | ecosystem: Environmental > Aquatic > Marine > Coastal | place: USA: California | collected... | reverse complement strand
GCGGACCACTACGCTGTGCCAGGCGTCGAGGGGCAGCAGATGCGGAAGGTGCCACTTCCAGCCGACAGCCCACGCGGAGGCCTGCTGACCCAGGCCAGTATTCACAAAATCACGTCCAACGGCACCAGCACCTCACCCATCCCTCGGGGGAACTTCGTGCTGGCCAATATTCTCGGTCGGCCCGCGCCACCGCCTCCTCCGGGAGTCGGAACGGTCGAGCCAGACACGCGCGGGACCACGACCATCCGCGAGCAGCTCGATGCCCACCGGGCGAGCCCGGTCTGTGCCAACTGCCACCGCACCATTGACCCGCCAGGATTCGCCATGGAGTCGTTTGACCCGATCGGCGGTTTCCGGACGAAGTATCGGGTGTCTCAGGGCGAGGCGATCGCGGCGAACGGGCGAAGACGTACGGCATACGGCGAGGGAGCCCCGGTGGACGCTAGCGGTATCACGCCGGATGGTGATCCGTTCACGAGCATCAGGGAGTACAAGGCGCTACTCCTTGACCGCGAGATCGATCAGGTGGCGCGGCACCTGACCTCACAGCTGATCGTCTATGCGACCGGGGCCGAGATCGAGTTCGCGGATCGCGACGCGGTCGAGGCGATCGTCGACGAGGGGCGGAACGACGGCCACCCCATCCGCTCCATGATTCACGCCGTGGTCGCGAGCGATCTCTTCGAGAGCCGGTAGAAGCCCCTGATAAAAGCCCAGCGTCGCACCGAGACGCTGATTGGCAATGCCCAGCCCGACCAGTACAAGGCAAGAAGAGGGAGAATACCGGTAGTGTTCGACCGATGAACAACGCAGGGCGGGGAGGTGCAGCGTTCGTCGAATGCAGCGGGACTCTCGCCACGAGCTGCCGGCTTGATGCCATGAACCGGCTTTCTCGTCTGGCGCTGCTGGTCCTGCTCACGTCGGGCACCGCCGCGGCCCAGACGTTCGAGGACGACCTTCGTCCCCTGGTGCGCGACGCCTGCGTCCATTGCCACGGGGTTCGCACCGTCACGCCGCTCAACCTGGTCGACCTCGGGTACAACCTCGCCGACCACGAGACGTTCAACACCTGGGAAAGGGTCTACGAGCGTCTGTGGCGGGGCGAGATGCCGCCGGCGTCGGCGCCGCAGCCGGAGCGCGGGGCAATGGAGAACGCACTCGGGTCGCTGAAGCGCGCACTCACTGACGCTAGCCTCTCGGCACGCGGTGGCCAGCGCGTGCACCTGCGCCGTCTGACCCGGCTTGAGTACGGCTACACCATCTCCGATCTCCTCGGGGTGGACCAGGAGATCGGTGCCGAGCTGTCGTTGGAGCTCCCGGCCGAAGCCGATTCCGGCGGTTTCGACACCGTGGCCATCACCCAGAGCATGTCGCCGCTGCACGTGAGGAGCTATCTCGCGGCAGCCGACCGGGTGCTCGATGCCGCCCTCCTCACCGGTCCTCCACCGCCCGTCGAGCGCTACGAGATCGACTACGCGACGTCGGAGCGGCTCTATCGCCACAGCCAGGCACTTGCGCTCGGCCAGGGAGCCGCGAGACAGCTCGACGACGCCTACGTGGCGTTCTTCGACTTCGCGGCGACCTACACCTTTAACAGTGAATCGGAAGGAGTCGCCATTCCATATCCTGGCCGCTACCGGGTGAGCGTCGAGGCCTATCCGTATCAGGCCGAGACTCCGGTCGCGCTGAAGGTCTACCGGGGGGTAAAGGCCGGCATCGCCGCCTCGCTCAATGACCTCATCGGGTGGTTCGATCTGGAAGGCGACGAGACCGTCACGGTCGAATTGACCCCATTCCTTCGCCCGGGCAACCTGATCGGGGTCATGCCGGCTGATACCGATGGCGACGATGACCCGAGCCTTGCCTTCGAGGATCGCTCCCAGGGCTACCGCGAGGTACTGAAGACCTACAAGGGTGAAGGAATCGCATTCAAATCAATGACCATCGAGGGACCGCTGCTGGGTGCCTGGCCGCCCGACAGCACGAGGCGGCTCCTGCCCGGCGTCGAGTTCGACGAGGATGGCGAGGTCCGGTTGACCAAGCAGCCCTACGCGCATGTGGTCGACGCGGTAACAGCGTTCGCGCCACGCGCCTTCCGCCGGCCACTCAGCGACGACGAAATCACGACCTACGCGTCACTGGCTCATCCTGTGCTGGAGGAGGGCCGGCCGTTCATCGAGGCCGTGCGCGTGCCGCTTCGGGCCATCCTCAGCGCGCCATCATTCCTCTACCTAAGTGGCGATTCTGCCGCGGCGACCCTCGACGACGTGGAGCTCGCTTCGCGTCTGTCCTACTTCCTGTGGCGGAGCATGCCGGATGCGGATCTCTTAACGCTCGCTGGGAAGGGGCGGCTCTCCGACCCGGCGGTGCTGACGTCCCAGGTGAACCGGTTACTGGATGACCCGCGGTCCCGGCGATTCGTAGACGACCTCTTGGGGCAGGGATTTCGCCTCTATGAAATGACGTCCACGAACCCGGATCCCGGACTCTATCCGGAGTATGACGACCGACTCGGGCAGGCAATGGCGGCCGAGACCCAACTCTTCCTGGCCGAACTGATCGCCCAGAACCTGAGCGCCAGCAACCTGCTGGATGCCGATTTCACCTTTCTGAACCGTCCGCTAGCGGAACACTACGGGGTCCCGGAGGTCGCGGGCAACGAAATGCGGAAGGTCACGCTCCCGGCCGACAGTCCGCGCGGCGGACTGCTGACCCAGGCCAGCATCCACAAGATCACAGCCAACGGCACGACCACCTCGCCGATCCCGCGGGGCAATTTCGTGCTGACGAACCTGCTGGGGCGGCCGGCGTCCCCGCCACCGGCCGACGTGGGCGCGCTCGAACCGGACATCCGCGGGACCACCACCATCCGCGAGCAGCTCGATGCGCACCGTCAGAGCCCGGTCTGTGCGAACTGTCACCGGGCCATCGATCCTCCAGGCTTCGCACTGGAGTCATTCGACCCGATCGGCGGCTTCCGAACCAACTACCGGTTGTCGGGAGGGCAGCTCGAGTTCGGCTCGTGGGTCATTCAGAGTCCGTACCTCGAGGGCGCGCCGGTGGACGCGAGCGGCATCACATCAGACGGCGAACCGTTCACCGGCATCGACGACTACAAGCGGCTCCTGCTGGACTCGGAGTTGGACCAGGTGGCACGTCACCTGGCGTCGCAGCTACTGGTGCTCTCGACCGGCGCCGAGGTGGAGTTCGCCGACCGGGACACGGTCGAGGCGATCGTCGAGGCGGGGCGCCCGGCGGGACACCCTGTGCGGTCGATGATTCACCAGGTCGTCGAGAGCGACCTGTTCAAGATGCGGTAGTCGACCTGAGTTCATCGGTGCCATGCGCTGGTGACTCGCTTCACCTTGACCCGAGAACGGAGCAGACTACTTATGTCACATCGACCCCTCATGTCCTCGGGAGTCGCCGTCGCGCTCGCCGCGCTGGCGGTGACCTCGGTCACCGGGCAGTCGACTTCGCCGCACCAAGCAACAGCAGTGACACGCGGGCTTCGCGTGGTATCGCTGGGCGTGCTCGTTGTGGGTAGCGCACGGTGCAGCTAAGGTGATGACAATGAGATCTGCTCCGTCCCTGCTCGCGGCCGTCGCTCTCGCGGCAGCCGGTACAGCCTCAGCGCAGTCATTTGAGGCCGACGTTGCCCCACTGGTCCAGGCCTCGTGCGTCCAGTGCCACGGCGTGCGCACGGTCACGCCCTTGAGCTTGGCCGGGTTGGATTTTGACCTCACGGATCACCACACGTTTCAGGCGTGGGAGCAGGTCTACGAGCGACTGGAGCGTGGTGAGATGCCACCGGCGACTGCTCCGCAGCCGGACCCGGCGGTTGTTGAGACCGCGCTCGGCGCGCTGAAGCGGGCGTTGGTTGAGGCGAGTTTGGTCGACCGTGGTGACCAGCGCACGCCGCTCCGTCGGCTGACGCGACTGGAATACGGGTACACCATTCAGGATTTGCTCCAGATCGATGAGGCGGTCGCAGCTGAGTTAGCCACGTTGCTGCCGGCCGAGGCCGACTCTGGAGGCTTCGATACGGTGGCGGCTCACCAGAGTATGTCGCCGCTGCACGTGCAGAGCTACCTCACCGCCGCCGACCAGGCGCTCGATGCGGCGATCGCAATCGGACCTCCTCCGCCCGTCGAGTCCTTCACGATTGAGTACGTGAAGTCCCGTGGTCTTGCTCGCAATGCGGCATGCCGAAACTTGGGCTGCGGCGCCGTCAAACCGCTAGACGACGGCTTTGCAACATTCCACGAGAGTAGCTCGACGTTTCTCATGCACAGCCGGTCCGAGGGGTTCGCGGTTCCGTATCCGGGGCGGTATCGCGTCGCGATCAACGCGTATGCGTACCAGGCAAGCACACCGGTGACGCTGACTGTCTACTTGGCAAGCGGTTCCGGGGCCCTTGCGCTGGACAACTTGGTTGGTTCGTTCGACTTTGTCGGTGACGTGCCACGCTCGGTCGAGCTCACGCCGTTCCTGCGTCCGGGCGATACGGTCAGCCCAGCAGTGGCCGATGCTGACGCCCTCCCAGGTGACGATCCTGTGCGGTATTTTGAACCGCGCGGGAACTTCAGGGACTACAAGGGAGAGGGCATCGCGCTCAGGACGATGACAATCGAGGGGCCCCTGCTCGAGACATGGCCACCGCCGAGCACCCGGGCGCTACTGACCGGGCTGAGCTTCGACGAGCACGGCGACGTTGTGCTCACCAAGGCCCCCTACGAGCACGTGGTGGAGATCGTCGAGCGGTTTGCCACCCGCGCGTTTCGTCGGCCGCTCGAGGCCGGCGAGCTTGAGGCGTATGCCGGTCTCGCCGAACCGTTGCTGGCGGAGGGCCGCCCGTTCGTCGAGGCGTTACGGCTGCCACTGCGGGCCATCCTCAGCGCGCCGCCGTTCCTCTACCAGGCCGGCACATCAGGTGAACTCGACACCTTTGCTCTAGCGACGCGCCTCTCGTATTTCCTGTGGCGGAGCATGCCGGATGATGCCCTGCTGGCCCACGCTGAAGCAGGCCGGCTATTTGATGCAGGAGTCCTGGCGGCCGAGGTCGAGCGAATGCTCGACGACCCTCGGACCCAACGTTTTGTGAAGGACTTCGTAGGGCAGTCGTTCCGGCTGTATGAGCTACGGGCAACGGCGCCAGACCCGCGACTCTATCCGGAATATGACGACCTCTTGGGACAGGCGATGGAGCGGGAGACGGAACTCTTTCTCACGGAGTTGATCGCGCGTAACGAGAGCGTGGGAAGCTTGATCGATACCGACTTCGCGTTTCTGAACCGTCGACTCGCAGAGCACTATGGGGTGGCTGGTGTCGAGGGACAAGAGATGCGCCGGGTGTCGCTGCCAGCCGAGAGCCCGCGTGGCGGTCTACTGACGCAGGCGAGCATTCTCAAGGTTACTGCGAACGGGACGACGACCTCGCCGGTCCCGCGGGGGAACTTTGTGCTGACCCAGCTGCTGGGGCAGGAGCCACCACCACCACCACCCGGGGTCGCGGGACTGGAACCGGACACCCGGGGGACGATGACGATTCGCGAGCAGCTGGACGCCCACCGCACCAATGCGGTCTGTGCCAGCTGTCATCGAAAGATTGACCCTCCCGGGTTCGCGCTCGAAGCGTTCGACCCGATTGGTGGCTTCCGCACCCATTACCGGGTGTCGGGTGGCACGCCGAATGTCGACGGACTCGACTCGCCTGGTCCGTATACCGATGGGCCACCGGTGGACACCAGCGGCGTTACGCCGAAGGGCGACGCCTTTTCCGGGATTGCGGAGTACAAGCAGCTGCTCAGCCGTGAGCTTGATCAGGTAGCCCGTCACCTCACGGCGCAGCTGTTGGTCTTTTCGACTGGGGCCGACGTCGAGTTCGTGGACCGTGACACGGTCGAAGCGATCGTCGACGCGGGACGAGTCGAAGGCCACCCGGTCCGATCGATCATTCATCAGGTCGCGCAGAGCGATCTGTTCCGACGCCGCTGACTCGGTTTCTGTGGGGCCAGGTTTCAGCCTTGGCCCGCAGGCCGGCTTCACGACTCACCATGCGGGAGACCAGATGACAGCGCAATTGCCTAGACCAGCCATGCGCCTTGTCGCCGTCGCCCTCGCGGTCTCGTCCACGGCCACGGCCCAGTCGAGGACGTCGCCGCACGAGGTACGGACCACCAAGTTCACCATCACCGACGTCGAGACCAGCAAGGCGTTCTACGAATTGATCGGCCTGAGGGAGGTGAACCGCTTCGAGGCCGCCGGGTTGGTCGAGCCGTTCATGGCGTTCGACGAGGAGGGCGGACGGATGGGGCTCCTGGCCTTCGCGGACCCGGAGACCATCGAGAAGACTTCGCTTCCGGTCTCCGTGCTTACGGTCCCAGACCTCGACCCCGTGCTCGGCCGATTTGAGGCGGCCAACCAGCCGATCCGGGAGTTCTCGGGCGACGCCACCGGCGGGGTGCGCATCGCGATCGCCCGCGACCCCAGCGGAAACGCCATCGAACTGGTGGAGCAGGACGGACCACCCCGGGTAGCAGGTGCCAGGCTCATCGTCGACGACCGGGTGGCGAGCGAAGAGTTCTTCGTGCGCCTCTTCGGCGTCGAGCCGGGACGGCGGATCCAGACCGATACCTTCGACGAGGTCTTCTTTGACTTTGGCGGCGGGATGTTCGTGGCTCTCTACGAACCGAAGGACGAGGCTCAGGCGACATTCCCCCGGAGTGAGGAGCCGGTGGTCGCGATCTACTCGACCGACTTCGACGCCGTGCGGGAGCGGGTTAAGACCGAAGGTCTGCGCCTTCGGGAGTTCGGGCAGGGCATGTTCCTTGCGACCGACCCCTCGGGGAACGTGGTCGAAGTGGTGCGTCAGGCGGCGCCGTAGCCTGGAGTCCGGGCAGGGCATCCCATGCGGGCCGACGTCGCGTCGTTGTATTCTGTGGGGGCACGCCTTCGGGCTTGCGGTCGCATGGCTGACGCCGCGCGCCACAACACGGTCCGCTCATCGCGCGGCTGGAACCGTGCGTCACAACAGCTGGAGGAGTCGATGACATCACGACATGGCACGCCACTGTGGCTCTCATGCGCTCTCGTTCTCGCGGTCTCGTCTGCAGCCACGGCACAGAACGCGACGTCTCCCCACACCGTCACCACGACGAAGTTCACTATCGACGACGTCAGCACCAGCAAGACGTTCTACGAGGACCTGGTGGGCATGCCGGAGCTTCGTCGTTTCGTTGCGGAGGGGCGGCTCGTGGAGCCGTTCATGGGATGGACCGAGAACGGTCGGATGGGGCTGCTGGCCTATACCGAGAAGGAATCGGTGGCGAAAAGCCCCCATCCGGTCTCGGTCGTCTTCCTACCCGATCTGGACGCGGTGGCCAGGCGGTTCGAGGCGGCGGGGCAGCCGTTCGAGGTGTTCTCCGGCGAGGCGACCGGCGGGGTCCGGCTCGCCATCGTGCGTGACCCGAGCGGCAACGCCATCGAGTTAGTGGAGCGTGACGGGCCGCCCGCGGTGGGTGGTGCCAGGCTCATCGTCGAGGACCGCGCGGACGCCGAGGAGTTCTTCGTGGGGATCTTCGGGGCGGAGCCGGGGCAGCGGATCGAGACCGACACCTTCGACGAGGTGTTCATGGACGTCGGGCAAGGGATGTTCGTCGCCCTGTTCGAGCCGAAGGGCGCCGGGCCGCAGCCCAAGAGCGAGAACCCGGTGGTGGCCATCTACTCGACCGAGTTCGATGCCATCCTCGAACGGGTCAAGGCCGGTGGTCTTCGGGTCCGGGAGCGCAGCGCCGGGATGTTCCTGGCCGATGACCCCTCTGGCAACGTCGTCGAGGTTGTCCGTCAGACCGCACCGTAGCCGTCGTGCCCAGGCTCGAAAGAAGACGTTACCGCGCTTCGCAGTCCCAGCAGATGATGCCCGGCTCGTCCGGCGTACCATCCTGGGCGCGCGCCCCGCGCAGGATGTTCGGCACGGCGTAGTTGCCCTCGTGGCAGGCTACCTCGAACAGCGGGCCCTAGGGTGTCAGCCTGAGGAGCCAAGCTTTTCAAGAACTAGACGTTCGGTTGTTGAGGAAAGTCAAAATCGTGTTTATTCGTATCTTTGCAACAACGCTCATCGCCTGCTTTGTCGGTAGCTTGAGCTTTGCTCAGTCATCGGACACTGATGACACTTACAGAGCACCGAGAACAGAGGACGGCCACCCTGACTTTCAAGGTGTCTGGAGTACCAGATTCCATACCTCCCTAGAACGCCCAGAAGGCCTTCCTCTCGTACTGTTACCTGAGCAGGCGGCTGGATTCGCCCAAGCGGTGGCTGGTAGTTTGGAGGGCAATGCCGATCCTGACATTGACAGGCTCGGGCCGCCGGTTTTGGCCGCGGTCAATGGTGAGTCTCGTAGCTCCGTCATCGTCTACCCGGACAATGGAGTGTTGCCGTACAACGAACTCGGTGCTCAAAGGTCTGCCCATACTTACTTCGAGGGCGTTGGATATGACGGCCCCGAGCAGAGACCTGGCGTGGAGCGCTGCACAGAGGCCTGGGGGTCTCCTCCCATGCGCGCGTTTATGTACCAGCTGTTCCATGGCATTGTTCAGACCACTGATACGATCGCGATCGTAAGCGAGGAAGTTGCAGCGCTACGCCTCATTCACATGGACGGGAAGAGTCGCCCAGATGTCATCAGAGGTTTTGAGGGATACTCCGTGGGACATTGGGAGGGTGACACCCTGGTGGTAGAAACCACTCATTTCAGCGATGCTCATCCGGAGCGTGCCTCGACCGGTCGTCCCATGCTCATCAGCAGTGAAGCTCGCGTGACCGAGCGTTTCACACGAACGTCGGAGACCGAGCTGAACTATCAGTATTCAGTTGATGATCCCAAGTACTACACGGAGTCCTGGCGCGGTGAGTTCTCATTCATCCTGGAAGAGAGTGACCATATTTATGAGTACGCGTGCCATGAAGGGAACTACAGCATGGTAGGCGCGCTTCGTGGTCAGAGATCCATCGAAGCTCGAGCAGAGAAAGAGGCAAAAGACTGATCGCGAGTTGCACTCAGAACGGGACGGTCAAGACGATAGGCCGGATTAGACACTCCAGTTAACGGAAGAACCCACCCTGCGACCCATCCGAAGGCGTCGTGCCCAGGCTCGAAAGAAGACGTTACCGCGCTTCGCAGTCCCAGCAGATGATGCCCGGCTCGTCCGGCGGCTCGTCCGGCGTACCATCCTGGGCGCGCGCCCCACGCAGGATGTTCGGCACGGCGTAGTTGCCCTCGTGGCAGGCCACCTCGAACAGCGGGCCCACGGTCTGTCGCAGAGAAATCGCCGCGGTCCATGGCTTGGTCCACCGCGTCGGGTCGTCCACGCTGTACTCGTACCGGACGAGGTCTTCGCTCTCTCGGGTGAAGCGCTCGGTCAGTGTTCGGAGCCCCTCTCCGGAGCCCGATAGTTGCTGCAGTCGGTGCGAGACCAAAGTCGATTCAACGACGAGCGTGTCGCCGTCCCAGTGCGCACGCAGGTCGCCGGTGCGCTGTCTGAGCGTGCCATGGGGTCGGTCTGAGATTGGCGCGATGCGCCAGGTACGGAACGCCTCGGCGTAGATGACGAAGTAGTCCTCGGTCTGGAACAAATGCACCAGATTGTTGTAGGGGAGCGGCGACAACGGGAGGCCGTGCAACGCCTGGCACCGGTCGCCCTGTCCCAGGTCGAAGTAGTCGTCGGCGGGGAGGATGGCCCCAAAGCCTCGACGGCGCGCCTGATCCGCCTTGGCGGCCTCGGTGGTTTCTGGATACCGCCCGTTCAGTGGGTCGATGATCCGGGAGGTCCGCCGGTCGGCCACCACTTTCGTGCCAAATTCGAGGCCCCACTGCCAGGCGTGGCCATTGGCGCCAGCGAAGTCACCAGCCTCCGAGCGCTGCACCGGCGCCTCGAGGGCTGCACGGTCGCGGTCCACCGCCGCCTGCTCAAGCGCCGCTGCCTGTTCCTCGGTCAGAAACTCCTGGTCGGCAAGGTCCTGCGGGCGCTGCATCGGCGTAACGCTGCTGTAGTCAAAGAGGCCCCCTAGGTCGGGGTCACCCCAGGGCGTGCGCGGCGCCTGCGCGGCCGCGACCAGAGGCGTGAGGGTGATCGTAACGGCGCACGCCACCACGAGCGGGTATCGTCCAATCGTCTTCATTCCTGGAATCCTGGTATCGCTATCTCTCGGACTCAGAATTGACGCACGGGCTGGCGCACGACATCAATCCGTAACAACCAATGATACCTTAATGTAAGCATCCGCTTACTTTCGCTGTCGTCGTGAGGGTCCGAAGCAGCATCAGCGACTGCGGCTTCACCGAGCCTCGCCACCAACTTCATCCGACTGCTCATGGACGAGGCCAAGGCGCAGTAATTCAATTCCAGCGTGGAAGCCGGTTTTCTGAGCGCGGCACCCGAAAACCATTAGGCCACGGCGGCGGCGAATTGCGTCTGGTAGAGCGCGGCGTAGGCGCCGGCGGCGGCGAGCAGCTCGTCGTGGGTCCCCCGCTCGACGATCCGTCCTCCCTCCATCATCAGGATCAGGTCAGCGTCGCGGATCGTCGAGAGACGGTGCGCGATGACGAAACTCGTGCGCTCGGTGCGTAAGGCGGCCATGGCGTGTTGCACCAGGAGTTCGGTGCGGGTGTCGACGGAGCTGGTGGCCTCGTCGAGGATGAGCAGGGCCGGGTCGGCCAGAAATGCGCGGGCGATCGTGATGAGCTGCCGCTCACCGGCGCTGAGGTTGCCGCCCTCGTCGGTGACGACGGTGTCGTATCGGTCTGGTAGGTGATGTACAAAGCGGTCGACAAAGGTCGCGCGGGCCGCCGCCAGCACTTCGTCATCGGTCGCGTCCGGACGGCCGTAGGCGATGTTCTCGCGGATGGTGCCGTCGAACAACCAGGTGTCCTGAAGCACCATGCCGACCTGGCCACGCAGGTCGCCACGGCGCATCTCGGTGATGTCGACGCCGTCCAGCGTAATGCGCCCGGCGTCGATATCGTAGAACCGCATGAGCAGGTTGACGAGCGTCGTCTTGCCGGCGCCGGTCGGCCCGACGACCGCCACCGTGTGCCCCGGCTCCGCCACCAGTGACAGATTTTGGATCAGCGGCACGTCCGGGTCGTAGCAAAACGAGACCTCTCCGAAGACCACCCGGCCGTGCCGGACAGCGGGGAGCGCCCCTGAGTCTGACTCCTCCGGTTCCTCCTCGGCATCGAGCAACTCGAACACCCGCTCGGCCGAGGCCACCCCCGATTGCAGCAGGTTGGCCATCGAGGCGAGTTGGCTCAACGGGTGAGTGAGCTGCCCGGCGTAGCTGACGAACGCCTGCACGCTGCCCAGGCTCATCGTGCCGCCGGCCACTCGCAGCCCGCCGACGACGGCGACGATCAGATAGTTGAGACTGCCGATGAAGAACATCAGCGGCATGATCAGCCCGGAGATGAACTGCGCACCGAAACCCGCCTCGAACAGCTCTTGGTTTTCCCGCTCGAACACCGCGTCGACCTCGCGACGACGACCGAAGACGGTAATCAGATCGTGTCCGGTGAACGCCTCTTCGATCCGGCTCGTGAGGACCCCGGTCCGCCGCCATTGCTCGACGAAGAACCGTTGCGAGCGTTTCATGATCAGCCGGGTGACCGCCAAGCTGATCGGGATGGTGACCAGCACCACCGCCGCCAGGCTCGGCGAAAGTGTCAGCATCATCGCGATCACGCCCACCACGGTCAGCAACGATGTCAGTATCTGGCTCATCGTCTGCTGCAGACTCTGCGCCACGTTGTCAATGTCGTTGGTTACCCGGCTCAGCAGCTCGCCGCGTGGCTGCCGGTCGAAGTAGCCGAGCGGCAGACGGTGGATCTTCGCCTCCACCTGGTCGCGCAGCCGCCGCACCGTGGCCTGCACCACGTCGTTGAGCAGGTATCCCTGCAACCAGCTCAGCACCCCCGAGAGGAGGTAGACCGCGAGCACCAGCAGCAGCACCTGACCCACGGCCGCGAAGTCGACGCCCTGGCCGGGCACCAGGTGTTCCATGGCGGCTACCATGTCCGCCACCTGGCTCTCGCCGTCGGCTCGGAACGACTCGGCCGCCTCGGCGGGAGACAGCCCGGCGGGGAGCTGACGGCCAAAGAAGCCGGCAAAGACCAGATCGGTGGCTCGGCCGAGGATTCTTGGAGCGATGGCCGACAGGCCCACCGCCATAATGGCCAGCCCGACCACCGCGACGACCTTCCGACGTTCGGGCCGCACCTGCCGCAATATCCGCCTGGCGGAGGGGACGAAACTCATCGCCTTCTGGCCGATCATCGGCGAATGACCAGGCCCCTGGGCGCGGGCCCGTTCGGTCTGCTTGAGGGTATCGGGTCGGCGAGGGGTGTCGGCGCTCACGAGACGTCCCCCGCCATGACCTGCGACTCGACGATCTCCTGGTAGGTCGTGCAGCCGGCCAACAGTGTGTCGTGGGTGCCGCGCCCAACGATCTGGCCGTCCTCGAGCACGAGAATCTGGTCGGCATCGACGATCGACGAGGCCCGCTGCGCTACCACCAGCACCGCGGCATCTTTGGTCAGCGGCCGGAGGGCCTGTCTAACCCGCGCGTCGGTGGCGAGGTCGAGCGCGGAGAAGGCGTCGTCGAAGAGATAGATCTCCGGGTCACGCAGCACCGCTCGGGCGATCGCGAGCCGCTGCCGCTCTCCGCCGGACACGTTGGTGCCGCTCTGCGCGATGGAGGAGTCGAGGCCGTCTGGCATCGCCTCCACGAAGGCGCGCGCCTGGGCCGTCTCGAGCGCCGCCCAGAGTTCGGCGTCGGTCGCCTCCGTTCGGCCGTGACGCAGGTTCGAGGCGACGGTGCCAGAGAACAAATAGCCCTTCTGTGGCACCAGGCCGATCCGGCTCCAGAGTAGATCCGGGTCGAGCTGGCGGACGTCGACGCCGTCCACCAGGACCTGGCCGGCGGTCACGTCGAACAGGCGTGGTATTAGCGACAGCAGCGTGGTCTTGCCGGCGCCGGTCGAACCGATGATGGCGGTCGTCTTGCCCGGCTCGGCGACGAAGGCCACCTCTTGCAGCACCGCGTGGCTCGCCCGCGGATAGTTGAACGACACGGCGTCGAACCGCACGGTGGCCCGTTCTCGCAGGGCGATGACGGGCGAGCGATGCGGCACCACCGTGGAATCGGTATCGAGTACTTCGGTCATGCGGTCGGCGGCGACAACGGCGCGCGGCACCACCATCAGCATGAAGGTGGCCATCATCACCGCGACCAGGATCTGGATGAGATACGCCAAAAAGGCGGTGAGCGAGCCTACCTGCATCAGCCCGGCGTCGACCCGCTGTCCGCCGAACCAAATCACGGCCACGCTTGAGACGTTGAGGATCAGAATGACCACTGGAAACATCGCCGCCATCCAGCGCCCGACAAACAGCGCAATGCCGGCGAGGTCGCGGTTGACCCGTCCGAACCGGGCGGTCTCGAACGGCTCCCGAACGAAGGCGCGGACCACGCGGATGCCGATGATCTGCTCGCGCATGATCTTGTTCACCGCGTCGATCCGGCGTTGCATCGCCCTGAACGCCGGTATCACCTTAATGATGACGAAGCCCAGGCACAGCATCATGGCTGGCACCGCCACCATCAGCAGCCAGGAGAGCCCGGCGTCCTCTCTCACAGCCATCGCCACCCCTCCGGTCATCATGATGGGGACGCTGGCCATCATGGTGCAGGCCATCAGCACCACCATCTGCACCTGCTGGACATCGTTGGTGCAGCGGGTAATGAGCGACGGCGCACCGAAGTGGGCGACCTCGCGACTGGAGAACGTGCCAACCTGTCGGAAGACCGCGGACCGGAGGTCGCGACCAACGCCCATCGCCGTGCGCGCCCCGAAGTAGACGGCGGTCGCGGTGCCGCCGATCTGGACCAGGGCCACCACCAGCATCGTGAGCCCACTGCGGGTGATATAGCCAGTGTCCCCGCGGGTCACGCCCAGGTCGATGATGTCAGCGTTCAGGCTGGGCAGGAACAGCGACGCCATCGTCGCCACCAGCTGAAACACGACCACCCCTAATAGTTGTGGGCGGTACGGGCGCAGGGCGGCGCGCAGCAGTCGGAGCAGTGACATGGTTGTGGACCGCGATGGGGGGCAGCCGGCGGCGGAGTCGGGCGAACATGCGCGAGGCGCGCGAGGTGGTCTAGAGCGCGAGTGTTCCGTTAAACATCATGTCTTCGAGCTTGAACGTCTTCTTGGCCTCGCTATCGATCAACCAGGTAACCAACTCGACGTCTTTGTCATCCGGGGTAATGACGTCGGCCTTTGGAAACAGGAAGATGACCCAGATCATCCCATCGTCGGCGTTCTGGAACAACCGGACGTCCTCGGGAACGATCGGCTCCTCGGTCCTTCCGGCGCAGCGAAGTCTCGGCAATCAGCGCGTCTCGCATCGTTCCCAGCACTGACATCGACGGCGGGATCCCGAACAGGGTCCCAGCATAGAACGGCTCGGCCTGGTCCAGCATCTACTGGCTTTAGGCAGGAACCGGCGCGCCGAGACCGGTCGCTTGCCGGACGAGGTCCTGCTTGACTGACGCCGCAGTCGCCCGGGACCGCCGGTTGCGCCGCGGTCGGCAGCACGTCTTCGGAGAGGTTGCCGACCGCGATCCGAACCTGCTGGGCCCAAGGCGAGTCGGCGAGCATCTTCTGGACGTCCTTGTCGGACCATTCGGTGAAGGACTGCTCCTCCCAGAAGTCGGCCGCCACCAGGGCAACGCCCGCCACTAGCCAGATTCCCACGGTCACGCCAAGTGAACGACCCTGCCGTCTCCTTCAACCATTTGGAGACAATAGCCATTCCAGACTGTCCCCGAGGCATCGGTACAAATCTGAACCAATGTAACTGTGTAATCACTCTGCAACATCGCCTGGAGCCGACCACCATATAATGGTCCGGCGTGAGGGGTCACCCTAAGAAACGAATCATGAAAGTTTCCGTCAGCAGACATGCGGCGGCGGACACCCCACTGACGAATCGCGGCACGAGACTGACCAGCGCAGCGCGACGAGTCCAGATTCTCGAGGTAGCGACCTCACTGTTCAGTCGTCACGGCTATAACGGCACCACCACAAAGGCACTCGCCGCTGCCGCCGCGATCAGTGAAGCCACGATCTTCAAGCACTTTAAGACCAAGGACTCGTTGTACCGCGCGGCGTTCCAGCATCGGACCGAGTCCGATAGCGCGGAGTTCGTCAGCTTACTCGAGCGCCTGGCCGACGCCGGAGACGACCGCTATCTGCTACGAACGCTATTCCACGGCGTGTGCGCGGGATACACGCGAGATCGGGATTTGCACCGGCTGATGCAGTTCGCGTTGCTGGAAGGGGAGGCGGCGGAGAACGCCCGCCTCACCGACGCGTTGGCGCACAGCGCGGTACCGAACTTCGTGGGATCCTGGATAGCGCGGCGGCAGGAAGAAGGAGTGTTCGCGCCAGGCCCCCCCTCGGTCCTGGTAACAGCCGTGCTCGCACCGATCGTGGATTTCCTTCAATTGAGCAAGCTCTACGGCGTCGACTCCGGGCACGACGATGCCACGGAAGTCGATGTGCTCGTTCCCTTCATCCTCCGCGGCCTGAGACGACCCGACCGTCCGGACGCGGACAATCTCCCCTAGCCACCCCATAGTTGCGACTCCCCGATCCACGCCTCTTCCGAAGCGTCGACGACGGGCGTCACGAGAGGCGTCCCGTCCGGGCCATGTACACCGTGTCGTCGTAAGCAGGCTGTTCAGGCAACGCTGAACCAGCCTCGAGACTTGCTGCCGCCCATCTCTAACACCTTCGCGACGCGGCCCGCTCAGCGAGCCGTGCCGAAGCCGACGGATTCTGTTTCAAGTTCCTCGTCTGTGACGCCTCGTCCCGGGTGTCATGGTCCAGCCGCCCCCGATGAACACCCTGCTCCGGCGGCCGGTTCGCACTGCCAATTCCAGGTCCCGATGGTAAGCTGGCCCCATGCTGCGGGCCCTTCCGTCACTCAGCCGCATCGGGGTCAGTCGACGCCTCAAAGGTCCGCTCCTCGTCGGGTGGCTCGTCTGCCTCGTCGCGGACCCGATGTCGCCCCCACTGGCCCGTGCCGGCGAGCAGACAGGCGACGAGAGCGCCGAGGGACTTGGCCCCTCGCCACGCTACGAGGCCCTCAGGGAAGCTGAGGTCGTACACGTCGGCCAGATCCGAAACGAGCGGGTGCGTCTGGATCGTTTCGAGATCGAGCTGATGGACGGCCAACTCTATCTGGCCCCCGACGTCGAAGGCATTGTCTCGCCAGTGGTCCTCCTCGGAGACGGCGTGCTGCGCGGTTACCCCCCTGATGCGGTCGAGCACCACCAGCTCGAAAAACTGTCGGGCGAGCATTCGGTCGAAGAGGCATTCGACCGGCTCGTGGTGTGGTCGGCCGGCGACCTCGCCGAACAGTTGCGCGCACGCGCCACGCCCAGCCCTGAGGACGACGCCGACACCGCCAACAGACTCCTGGAGACTCGACGCAAGCGCCGACTCGAACGGCAGCTCGACAATCCAGAGAGCCGGGTGCTCGAGGACCTCTTCCAACGCGAGGCCGCGACCCTCGATCCTGACACCGCCTACCTACTCGCGGAATTCGACAGCAAGGACCACGGGTGGCTGACGGCCGAGATCGAGCCGAACGAAACTGAAGAAGTGTGGCTCTATCGGTACGACCGGCGGCGTGTGATCGACACCTGGATGCACTTCCATCAGGTGAGCGACTACCCGGCCGACCACGCGTCAACCGTACTGGACGGGTTCGCCGTCGACCCCGCGTCGTTGTCTGTGAAGGACGACGAGATCACCGGAAACATGCTGGGACTGGCTGCACGGCCGCACAGACCGGATCGCAGACGCGCTCCGCGTGTCGCGGTGCCGCGAGCGGCCGTCGACCTGGCACTCGACAGCGACGGCAATGCCATCGGGACAGCCGCGCTCCTGATCGAACCCAAGGAACCGACCCGAGGGGTACGGCTGCGTATCAGCTCGACGCTGGAGGTGAAGGACGTACGCTGGCGGCCCGACGACGACACGTCTCCAACCCCACTCCTCGAGCGCCCCGCCCCCGAACGTGATGACGCCAGGGAGCCGGACCAGCCGCCGTCGCTGGTCGGGGCACAGCTGCATTTCGTGCAGGAGCGACACAACCGGCGTTTGGAGGCAGACCGTTTCGAACCGTGGGTGACCATCACATTGCCCCGTACGGTGGCCGCGGGCGAACGGTTCATTCTGGAGGTGGCCTACGAGGGCGAGCTGGTCGAGCGACACCGCCAGACTCTGGATTTCATCCTCAAGGACACGCTGAACTGGCGTCCACGTCACCCGGACGGCTCGTACAACCAACTGGATCTCACCTTCAGAATGCCGGAGCGATACCGGATCGCAAGCGGCGGTACCCTGGTCGAGGAGCGCATAGCCGGAGACACGCGCATCATGCGCTGGACCACGGCCGAACCGGTCAGGAGCATGTCGTTTCACTACGGAGAATTCGACATCACACAGGTGACACCGGACGGCCTCCCGGTGTCGGTCTACGCGAACGACAACCATCTCGGCTTCAATCCCGGCAATCGAGAGAAAACCATCGACGACCTCGTGAAAGCGATCGAGTTCTACAGCGACTACTTCGGGCCGTACCCGTTCGACTCCCTGCTGGTGACCGAGACCCAAACCGACTACGGTCAGGCGTTCCCCGGGCTTGTCCTCCTGTCGTATCAAGCCTTCGGCGAACTGCACACGGGCGAATCGGAACTGTTCCGAGCGCACGAGGTGGCGCACCAATGGTGGGGCGCCGGCATCGATTGGGCCGGATATCGCGACCAGTGGATGACGGAGGGGTTTGCCCAGTACTCCGCCGCGCTCTTCAGCCGGGACGGCCTTGATGCGCCAGACCAGTTCTTGGAGATGATCAACGCGTGGCGACTCGATGTCCTGGGGGAGGGCCATGTGGGACAGGGCCGGGGCGTGCACTATGGATTCGGTCCGGACGTGTTGCGTCGTAGCGACGCGCATGAGTCGGGCGCGCTGGTCGTCGGTTTCCGCCTGAACACCGCCGACACCCCGTTCGACTACCGGGTCGTGGTCTACGAAAAGGGAGCCTATATCCTGCACATGCTGCGGTCGATGCTGCTGGACCCTGAGACTGGCGACGACGTCCGGTTCCGCGCGCTCATGCGCGCGTACGCCACCGACCATGTCGGTGGCGCGATGTCGACGCAATCGTTCGAAACAGCGGTCACCGACGCCTTCGGAAAACCGATGGACTGGTTCTTTGACCAGTGGGTCTATGGCGTGGAGGTGCCGACCTACCGTCCAGACCTCAAGGTCAGTCCGCAAGTCGACAGCCCGGCGCCATTTGTCCTACACGGGCGCATCCGGCAGGAGGACGTGTCGGAGGGGTTCAAGATGCCGGTGCCGATCCGTCTCACCTTTGACGACCGCCCGCCGATGATTCATCGGGTCTGGGTGGATGCGGACGAAGTGCGGGTCGAGTTGCCGCTCCCGGCCGAGCCAAATCGCGTCGAATTCAACGCCGAGCACGGAGTCCTGGCCAAGGTCCGGTAGGCGGTCTGGCTCGCGGGTTGACAACCCGCACGGTCCGGCCGACAATCCTCAGTTCACACGGTCGGAGCGTGCCCGCCCCCAGACGGTCACCATTCTTAGAAGAAAATTCGGATTCCGGCACACATGCGCGATTTGCAGGCGGTTCACGCCTTCGTTGAGAAGCAGCGGCGTCGGCGCCAGAGTAACAAGGTGCTGCACGGCCATCCATCACCGGTGCATTGGCTTGAGCGGAACCTCGTCATGGACGACGTCCTGCGCGCCCGCGAGCGGGCGAACCGGGACATCCGCAAACAGGTCAACCTGTATGTGGGCACGCCCTACTGCCTGCCGACCGACCCGGATCGATGCGGTTTCTGTCTGTTTCCGAGTGAGATCTACACTGGACACCGCCAACTCGACGAATATCTAGGCTACCTCGAGCGCGAGGGCGACCTATTCCGCGATCACTTCGCCGGCACCGAGCTGGCCAGCATCTACTTCGGCGGCGGTACGTCCAACCTGTACAAGGCCGACCAATACCCACGGTTGATGGACGTGGTGCGGGGGGTCTTCGACATCCCGCCGCACATCGAGGTCACCCTCGAGGGGATTCCCCAGACGTTCAGCCACGACAAGCTGCTGGGGATGAAACAGAGCGGTATGAACCGGATCAGCATGGGGGTCCAGCAGCTCGACGACGAGTTGATCAAGGCCAGCGGACGGAAGCAGCGAGCCGAGCAGGTGTACCGCACCCTGGAGTCGTGCGACGCACTGGGATTGCCCGCCAGCGTCGATCTGATCTTCGGTTGGCCGAACCAGACCCTGGACGTCATGGTGCGCGACCTCGAAGCGATGGCCGCCACCGGGGTCACCCACATCACCCACTACGAGCTGAACGTCGCCGGTCGGACCGATTTTTCCCGGAACCGACGAGGGGAGCTACCCTCGACTGAAGACAACCTGGAGATGTATCGAGTCGGCAAAGCGGTGCTCGAATCGTGTGGTTACACCCAGGTGACGCCGTACGATTTCGAACGTCGAAATGGCGAGCTCGCAAGTTCCTACCTGTACGAGGAGCTGTTTCGGCAGCCGTTCCAACAGACGGATAACGGCCCCATCGGCTTCGACGCCTGGGGCTGGGGATATGCTGGAATCTCGTTCTTCTTCGGGACGCCGCAGTCTCCAGGTTGGGCGTTCATGAACCAGGTGCGCATCGAAGAGTATTTCCGCTGTATTCGCGACGGGCAGTTCCCCGTCATGCGTGGGTTCCACTACACGCCGGCCGATCTCCGGCTACACCTGCTGTTCCAGGAACTGCAAGGCATGTCGGTCGATCGCGAGGCGTATCACCGTCGGTTCGGCCTCGATGTCGTCGACGAGCACCGCGTGGTCTGGACGGCGTTTGAGGATCTCGAGTGGGTCGAGGTCGGCAAGAACCGCATCACACTGCTCGGAGACGGCGTGTTCTATCTACCGTTGCTACAGACCGCCCTCGCGCACGATCGCAACGAGCAGATGCGGCGGAAGCAGTCGACGACAACCGTGTCGGTGCCCGCCTCCCCGCCGCTCCCGCTCGTGGCGAGTCCGCGTGCGTTCTCCGAGCCGAACGGATCGACCTCCGAGTCTAGCCTAGGCTAGGAGGCGGCTGAAAAACGTCCGCAAGGATTTTCTGACGAGGAGTCTCTCTGGCTAGGCGCAAGGAGGGAGCAGCCAGGTGAGCTGTGACCGACGACGCAACACCGCCAGACGAGCGCCTCGTCGGAGAACTAGTTGGTCGCTGCGTGGACGGCGTCGGCGATGGCAAGAATCCGCTGGGCAGAAGCGATCACGGGGCGTTCAATCAGCTTCCCGTCGATCAGCAGGACGCCGCCCAGATTGGCCTCGTAGGCCTCCACCATGCGTCGGGCCCAGGCCACGGCAGCCGCATCCGGCGAAAAGGCGCCCTGAATGACCGGAACCTGAGTCGGGTGGATCGCGGCCTTCCCGGTGAATCCGAGACGCCGCACCGCCGCGGCCTCCTCATCCAGTTGGTCGGGATCCGAAACGTCCATGAACGGCGTGTCCATCGCATCGACCCCGACCAACGCGGCGGCCGCGACCACCCTGGACCGAGCGTAGAGCAACGCGTCCCACTCGATGGCGCATCCCAGCTCCGCTGACAGGTCGACCGCTCCGAAGAACAGGACGGCCACATTCGGTGAGGCCGTGGCGATGGTTTCCGCCGCGGCGAGCCCGCGCGCCGTTTCGATCTGCACGATCAACGGCAACCCCGCCAGCGCCGGTCCGAGCCGGCGCTCCAACGATGTCAATGTCTCCGGACCGCTGACCTTCGGCACCATCAAGGAATCTGGCGAGAAGCCGGCGCCGACCAACGCCGCCAGATCGCGTTCTCCGAGATCAGAACCCGGCTCGTTGATTCGCAACATCACTTCAGCTCGGCACGCGGGGCGCTCGGCGAGCAGCGCGAGCGCGTTGTCACGAGCTTGGTCCTTCTGCTCGACACTGACCCCGTCCTCCAGGTCGATACACACCGCATCGGCGCCGGTCGCCACCGCTTTCGCGAACCGGTCGGGACGGACCGCTGGCACGAATAACACTGAACGGCGAACACGTCGTGTAGACATCTCTAGGAAAAACCCTCGCCCCGCTACGCGGGTACTGCGCTGAGCACGTCTGAGAACGCCGCGACCCGTAGGTGCCGCTCCAGGTCACGGAGCCAACCGAGCGCGTCGGCGGCGACCCCCGGCGACACGGCCCGCTCGGCGCAGGCGCGGAACTTGTCCCCCAGCTGAGTTGCCGTCGGCGGACGATCCGGATAGCCGCGAGCGCCGCGGACGCGGCGCTCGAAAGAGGTGCCGTTCCGCAACCGCACCATGACGACCGCCTCGGTCAGTGTGGGCTGACCAACACCCACCCCCGGATCCACGCGCATCGTGATGCGCGGCAAGAGCGCCTGTATGACCGGGTCGGACAGACACGGCGGCTCGAACGTCTGCAGGTTCACCCGGCCGTGGGCAACCGCGGCCGCAGCGCAAAAGTGCAAGCTGAACTTCCCCTCCAGGCCGGTCGTGGGCCGGTCATGTGTCAACACCGTCGGCGTCACACTGTCCACAAGCACGTCGACCGCCTCGACCTCGTCTGGCGCAAACCGATGCTCGGCGCGCAGATCGATCAGCGTGTCAATAGTCGGATGGGTCGCAGCACAGGACGGATACAGCTTGACGGTGATGCCGCCGTCGACGATCTCCCAGGCGCGCCCCAGGGACGCCGCGCCGTCGCCAAGCGTCTCCTGTTTGGACTGCATGGCGACCAGGAGCCCCTGCGCCCCATCGACGGAATGTTCAGACGCACCGAAGCCAGTGTCAGCCAACTGTGCCGCCAGCACGCCATTGCGACCGGCGAGCCCAGCCTGCAACGGCTTCACCATGGTGCCAAAGCTCTCCTTGAGTCCGGACGCCTCCGCCGCGGCAATCGCCATGCTGCGGGTCGCCGCCCCCGCGTCCTGCCCCAGCAACCGGGCCGCTGTCGCCGCGGCGCCAATGCTGCCGAGACTGCTGGTCGCGTGCCAACCTCGCTCGTAGTGGGTCGGATTCATGACGCGACCCAGCACAGCCTCGACCTCGAAGCCGACGCAATAGGCGTCGAGCAACGCGGCACCGCCAGCGTCGGCGAGCTCGGCCGCCGCCAGCCCGGCCGCGACCAGCGGTGCGCTCGGATGCGCCATGGACACAAAGCACATGTCATCGAAGTCCAGGGCGTGAGCGGCGGTGCCGTTGGCGAGGGCCGCCCAGCCGGCGCTGGTCCGCTCGCCCGTACCCAGCACGGCGCACCGGGCCGCGCCGCCCTCGGCCCGAGCCACGTCGCGCACCAGCCTCGCGGCCGGCTCGATCGACCCGGCCAGTGTGACCCCGACGGTGTCGAGCACGGCGTCGCACGCCGCCACGCGGGCCGCTGAGGGGACCACGCTCGTCGCGACAAATTTGCCAAATTGCGTGAGGGCCGGGATTGATGCTTCGGTCATAACGATGCTCCTTGAGCGCGGTATTCGAAGGCCTACCACCCTCCCGGCGGGTCTAAAGACCCGCGCCGACGTACGGAGTGCCGACGGGACGAGTCGCTTCAGTGGCCGTAGGTCGTCGCAATGGCGGTGAGACGTTCCTGAATCTGCGCCTCTGGCATCCAGCGACCGTTCACCATGACTCCGCCGCGGCTGGACACGTTCGCGATGTCCTCAATCGGGTTCGCGTTGAGCAAGAGCAGGTCGGCGCGATGCCCGACCGTGACAGACCCGAAGTCGTCGGTCGCGTCGAAGTACTCGGCCACTCCGCGCGTCCCCGTCTCTAGGACCTCGTAGGGACTCATGCCGAGTTCGACCCACAACGCCATTTCCCGGTGCATCGCGAATCCCGGGACGCTGAAGATCTGCGGTGAGTCGGTCCCCAGCAGCAGTGCTGCACCACCCTCGTGCAGCGCGGTGAGAATCGACCGGCGGAGGTCCCTGACGCGACGGTTCGTCGCCTGGTCGCTCGCCGCGAGCCGCTCATCCACTGCACGGTCCCACTGCTCGACCATTTCAGGCGGCATGTACCGCACCTCGGGCCGCTCGCCCCGGAGCTCCGCCGACGACTGCTGGCCGTAGAACGCCGTCTCCCAAAACACCATGGTTGGTACGACCCACGCCCCGGAGGCGCGCGTGGCTCGAACGAGTTCGGGGATCCGTCTCTCATCGACGACATCCAACAACGCGCCGAGACCGTCGACCCCGGGCGCGTCCCGTCGCGGCGCGTCGTCCGACACCAGCGCCTCGACATAGTTGTCCAGGTGGTCGATCGATACCTGGCCGGCTTCGAGCGCTCGTAAGAGTCCGACCTCATCCGGCACATGCCCACCGAACGGGATCCCCACTTCGTTGGCCGTGGCCGCCACCGCGTCGAACACGTCGAGCGTCAACCCTTCGTGGATTTTGACGAAGTCGTATCCGCTCTGGTGATACTCGCGCACGAACTGCGCACCCTGCTCGGCGGTGGTCACGCTGGCGCCGCTCATCGATGTGCTCCCGATGAACAGACGTGGACCAATCGTCTCACCCCGGGCGATCTGGTCGCGCGTCGTAAACTGCGACCGGTTGCCCTGCATCCCACGTACGGTGGTCACCCCATTGGCCACGTAGAGAAACAGGAGATTCTTGCGATCGAGCGGTAACAGCGGACGCCCGGGCAGGTGTCCATGCATCTCGGCCAGCCCAGGCATGAGGTAGCTCCCCTCGGCCTCGATCACCTCGACGTCGTCCGCCACCTCGACCGTATCAGTCGGATTGATGGAGGCGATGCGACGGTTCGCCACCACGACCGTCTGGTTCTCCAGGACGACCGGGCCACTGGGTCCATGCATCGGAAGCACGTTGACCCCAACAAACGCAACGTCGCCGTCGACCACCGGGAGCGAGTCCCCGCACGCCGTGGCCACCACGCACAACCCCAGCGCCACCGCCGCCACGCGGCGGCGGAACCGTCTGCGACTTGTCATTCGCTCGAGGTTAATGCGTGACATCCTAGCGGGCCTCAGACGCCCTCCGGCAACGGCGGCCGAAACCTCGGGGGCACATGTCCACGCTTGTACACCATGAACGTGCGTTTGAACGTAATCACAATCTTACCGTCCTGGTTGAACCCGGTCGATTTCACGCTCACGATCCCCACGGCGGGACGCGACTTCGACTCTCGCTTCTCCAACACCTCGCTACGCGAGTAGATCGTGTCGCCGTCGAACACGGGGTTCGGCAGCCGTACCTCGTCCCACCCCAGATTCGCCATCACGTTCTGCGACAGATCGATCACCGACTGCCCCGTGACGACCGCCAAAGTAAATGTCGAATCGACCAAGGGCCGCCCGAACGGCGTCTTGGCCGCGTAGGCATGATCGAAATGAATCGGATTCGTGTTCATCGACAGCAACGTGGCCCAGGTGTTATCCGCCGCCAGCACCGTCCGACCCAATGGGTGCTCGTAAATATCGCCGACCTCGAAATCTTCGTAGACCCGTCCGGTCCACCCTTCCTTGACTGGCATGTCTCGCTCCTTCGCTCTCCGGCCAGGCGCCCACATACGCACCCCGCGGCCACGGAGTGGGGCTGTCGGGGTCCCCGCGGAGTGGCCGCTGGGGGTTCGGGGCGCAGCCCCGTCTGAGTACTAGATCATCCCATCGTCGTGCCAACCCGCCACGATGGCCGAGTCGAAGCCCAATTCGTCCAAAATGGCGTCGGTATGCGCTCCGAGTGCCGGCACTGGGGCCATCACCGGCACGACCCCGTCAATCGACGCTGGCGGGAGGGTCGCGCGGATCGACCCGGCCGGGGTGTCGATGTCCCTCCACCGCTCCCGCGCGGCCAACTGCGGATGGTCAGACAGTTGCTGCACCGTGCGAAGCCGAGCGTTCGCGATATGTGCCGACTCGAGGCGCTCAAGAATCTCTATCGTGGTCATCCCGCCGAACACCGCTTCGATCTCCGCGTCGAGTGCCTCACGGTGCTGGACCCGTTCCGCGTTCGACACGAATCGCGGGTCGGTGGCCAGATCCGGCTGGTCCAGCACACCGACGCAGAATGCCTGCCACTCGCGCTCGTTCTGAATACCCAGATACACCACCTCACCGTCACCACCGGCGAACGGACCATACGGTGCGATCACGGCATGGCGCGCGCCGGCGCGCGCCGGCGGTGTGCCCCCGTAGACGCCGTAGTACAGCGGGTATCCCATCCACTCGCTCAGCGCCTCGAGCATGGACACCTCCACCAAGGTGCCCTCTCCGGTCCGATGCCGCATCAGCAAGGCGGTCAGAATACCGGAATAGGCATACATCCCGGCCGCGATATCGGCCACCGAGATCCCAACCTTCACCAATTCGTCCGGGGTACCGGTGATCGACAATAGGCCCGCTTCGGCCTGCACCAGCAGGTCGTACGCTTTCCGGTCGCGATACGGCCCGGTCGACCCGTAGCCGGAGATCTCGCAGACGA
>Ga0315338_1001699_pt1 | contig 25641 bp, 25 predicted proteins | sample ASW8metaG_FD_204518 | JGI IMG/M metagenome (GOLD analysis project Ga0315338, IMG submission 204518) | Ammonia-oxidizing marine archaeal communities from Monterey Bay, California, United States - ASW #8 | ecosystem: Environmental > Aquatic > Marine > Coastal | place: USA: California | collected... | reverse complement strand
GCACCTTCAGTGGGCGTGATCACGCGATCCCAACTGACCAATACCAATGCGCCGGCAGCGGTCAGAGCGATGAGAGCATTTCTGCGCACGCCGGGAACAGTTGTGATTATGGGGCCGAAAAGCGCGGGCAGGCCCAATACCAGGAGGAAGTTGGCTGTGTTGGAGCCGACGATGTTTCCAAGCGCCAATCCAGGCGCGCCATTAATGGCGGATTGTATCGAAACTACGAGTTCCGGTGCCGATGTTCCAAAGGCGATAATAGTCAGGCCGACCAGCAAAGGCGGAAGTTTCCACCGTCGCGCCAGGGCGGCACCTCCACGCACGAGAAAATCTCCGCCCAGCAGCAAAATAACAATGCCGGCAAGGATTAGGGGAACATACTGGGTCGGTGACATGTAAACTCACAGCTTGTTGAAAACAGACTAGTCGAGACGACCGTATTCGATCAGGTTTAGAAGAGCGAAAAGACCGGCGCAAACACCCAGAGCAATCAGTGCAGACATAGTAATATTATCCATTCAAGATTAGGTTTCGTCCTGTACATACCTCGACAGATGGCTGGTGGCTAGCGGGAGAGATGGAATGAATTGGCGTGAACGCATCGAGCCTCTGTTGCGACCCCTCATCCACAATTGGTGGCGATTACAGCGCGGCGCAACATTAGGTGTGCGCGGAATCGTGGAGGACGATCAGGGCCGGGTTGTTCTGGTCCGGCACACCTATATTAGCGGCTGGCATTTGCCTGGTGGCGGGGTGGAGAGTGGCGAGACTGTCGATTTTGCTGTGACGCGTGAACTGGCCGAAGAAGTCGGAGTTGAGTTGCTCGAGCCGGCGGAATTGCTGGGTGTCTATGCCAATCACAATTACTTTCGTGGCGATCATGTGATGGTGCTCAAAGCGCGGAGCTGGCAAGCCTGTGCGACCGACAATGAAGGTGAAATCGCGGAGGTGGACTGGTTTTATCCTGACGCGCTGCCAGATGATGTGAGTGGTGGAACAGGGCGACGGCTGGCCGAGTTTTACGGGAAGGCGGAAACTTCCGCGAACTGGTAAAAGAAGGCAAGCGTCAATCGGGGCGAGTGCGTCCGACAGATGCGGTGCGGTGCACCGGATCCCCACTCCCTTCGCGAGGGTTGATGGGACTGGTTTTCCGATGCACCGCGGGGCGCACAATCAGGACGTTAAGGTCAAGAGCCTGAACCCAGCCTGACTGACAAGCCCTTCATTTTGTCTGGATTTCGGCGCATTTGAGGAAGATTGCCGCGAGATGGGGTGCTAACAAGGTGGGCAGACCGGAAAGAATCGATGAGCGCAGATACCGAGAGCCAAGCAGACGAAACTGTCGACGCGGATTCGCTCGTGGGTCAGTTCAACGCGACATCGTCTGAGTCTGGCTCTGATACGCCTCAGGACGACCTTCTCATCACACAAGTTCTGCCCGGCCTGGTGGCTGTGATTTGCATCATTATTGTAGTTCTGGCGACGATGGCCGGTGAGCGTGTACTCGTGGAATCCGCTCGCCAAAACAATTTGCACACAATGGAAATCGTACTGGAAAATAGTGTCCGTCGCTTTGAGAGCTGGGCGTCGGAACGTGAAGATGATGTGCGGGAGCTCGCCTCAAGTCGCCTGATCACGGATGCCTTTATCGCCCATGCTCGTGAGAGCGGCGTCGACCCGGTCATGCCGGACGAGCTGTTTGCCGGCGAAGCTGCCATGACGTGGGAGAGGGTGCAGACGAGATTGCGAGAAAGTTTGGGTGCCTGGATTGTCGATGAGGGGTATCGAGGTTATTCGCTGATTTCGCTCGAAGGCACTATTTTGGCGTCTATGCGCGACAGCGATCTGGGATCGATTGAAATGGCCCTGCAAAGCGTTGAGCTGGACCACGTTGTGCGCGAAGGGGTGCTGCTGACGCATCCGATAATTGTCGATCAGCAGGGCGCGCGTTATGACGCGCTTTCAGCTCATATTACTGAGGAAGCTACAATTTATGTGGTTGCCCCCGTTCTGCTGGGCGGCGCAGTTCAAGGCTTTATTGCGCTAAAAATTGACCCGTTGGGCGAATATACCGCGGCCTTTCGAGTCGGAAGGACTGGGCTGACCGGTGAGACCTATGCGGTGGACCGTAATGGCCGATTGCTGAGTGAATCTCGCTATGAAGCCGAGCTGATTGAGGCGGGTGTTTTGACGCGCGAACATATCGGGATGCTGCACCTTGATGTTCGCGATCCTGGTGTGGATCTGACCTCCGAAGGGGGGTTGCGACAACCTTACGCGTCTGGACCGCTGACCCGATCGGCCGGTCTGGTTTCGATGGGGCAGGCGGGCAATGACATGCAGGGCTACCGCAATTATCGGGGTGTTCCGGTTGTCGGGGTCTGGTTTTGGGCGGACCGGTATTCGCTTGGCGTGATTACCGAGATTGAACTCCTTGAGGCCTTCTCCGGTGTCCGTGAGGCTCAGGCGGTTTTGCGCCTTTTCGCCACGGCGATGGCCATTTCCTTTACCCTGCTGGCGCTGCTTTTTAGTGTGCACCGACGCGTGAGCCGTCAGGGAGCGCTGGCGACATTGAGGTCAAAGCAGCGGCTGAGCCAAATTCTCAATACGGCTGCCGAGGGGATTTACGGTATTGATGGCCAAGGTGTGATCACCTTCATTAATCCGCAAGCTTGCTCGATTTTAGGTTTCCGGGAAGACGAACTGATCGGCAAAAATATGCACGCGCTCGTGCATCATACGCGAGAAAATGGCGCGGTTTACCCAAGCGAAGATTGCCCGATTCACACCCCATTCGTCTCCTCCGCGGGCCGTGACACCGACGTGTTCTGGACTCGAAATGGCGAAGCCATTCCGATCGAATACGCGTGTTCTCCCTTGGATCCAGCCGACAAGACTTACGGTGCCGTCATCACGTTTAGGGATATTTCCAAGCGCAAGCGTGATGAAACAGCGCTTCGGCGGTATGCGCAGGAGTTGAAGCGTTCTAATTCCGAACTCCAGGAATTTGCTTATGCAGCCTCGCATGATCTGCAGGAGCCCCTGCGGAAAATCCAGGCGTTTGGTGAACGGCTCAATACGAAATACCGACAACATTTGGATGAGTCCGGCCAACACTATATCGACCGCATGGTTGATGCCTCGACCCGGATGCGGCGCCTGATCGACGATTTGTTGAGCTATTCGAGAGTTAATGCCCGGTCATCGTCTTATGTGCCGGTCGAATTGGGCACTGTATTGGCAGATGTGGTCGGCGACTTGGAACCACAGATCGCTGCGACCGGTGCTATTTTGAAGATATCGAATTTACCGGCGATTGAAGCCGACCCGGCTCAAATGCATCAGCTCTTCCTCAACTTGTTTGGTAATTCGCTAAAGTTCCATCGCACAGATATCGCGCCGGTTATTTCGCTCGAAGCCTCCGTGGAAGTTACCGAGCAGGGCGCGATGGCGCGATTGACGTTGACGGATAACGGGATTGGATTCGAATTGAGACATTCGGAACGGATTTTCGGAATGTTTGAACGGCTTCATGGCCGAGAGGCCTATGACGGCACGGGGGTGGGCTTGGCCACGTGTCGCAAAATTGTGACCGGGCATTCAGGAAGCTTGGTGGCGTGGGGGGAACCGGGTGCGGGTGCGGTATTTACTTTGATATTGCCCGTTCAGCAGGCAAATTTGACATAAGTTGCTATAAGGGCTGGCCGGTGGTTGTTGAGCGGTCGATGGCACAGACAGGATGAGGCGAAATTGATGAGCGCAGAAAGTCGACTGTTTACGATCTTGATGGTTGATGACGACCCGGATGATCGGATGCTGTTTCAGGAAGCGTGCGACGAAATTCGATTGCGCAACCCGCTGGAATTTTTGGAAAATGGTGAGCAGCTGGTCGATTGTTTAAAGCGTCGCGGTGCTTATGCGGACCGGGCTGGTGATCCTTATCCGGGCATTATTTTGCTGGACCTGAATATGCCGCTCAAGGATGGCCGTGAGGCTCTGGCGGAAATCAAGGAAGATCCCAATCTTCAACATATTCCGATCATTGTGCTGACGACGTCCAAGGATGAAGACGATATTCTGGCGAGTTACGGCCTGGGCGCATCGTCTTATATCGTCAAGCCAATTTCATTGGACCGCCTCATGCGAGTGGTCAATTCCATCGGCGAATACTGGGTCGAAATCGTCGAGGCGCCGCGCAGCGAGATCAAAGAAGAGCCAATCGACTAGGTCGAACAATCTCCCGGGGCTTCCCTTCTGACGCGAATGGGCTAGGGTTTGTTCGCGCACGGGGGCGCATTCAAGGTCCGGGTGCATTATGCGCCGGCCTCAAGACAGGGGAATTCCCAATGAAGACTTTTATTCTGGCCGCGTCGGCGGCTGTTCTCTTCGCTGCTCCAACTTTCGCGGATGGACTGGATAATGCGATGGGTCACACCGTCCATGTTGTCGCGGGTGAAAATGCCTGGGACACACATTTCTTGGCGGATGGTACGTTTACCGACACGCTCGGCCGATCAGGCACGTGGACCTTTGATACCCAGCTGTGCATGAACATCGTTACGGCCGAGGGTGCCCAGGATGTTTGTGGCCCATGGAATGAGAGCGCGGCGGCCGGTGACACCTGGAATACCGCCGGTTGGTCTGCCGAAGGCACAGAAATCACTGTGAGCATCGTTGCGGGTCACTAGATCGGCGGCTACACAGTTTGAAAAACGATCATGGCGATCCCAAAGGGGTCGCCATTTTTGTTCGGCAACGGTAATATTCCCCTCTCACGCGTCTTGCCGCGACCTCGCCTCAATCCGGCGGTAAGCTGTTTGATGTCCAGACCGTCGCGCGTGCGGTTCTGCAGGGGGAAAGTATATGTTGAGTCGAATTTCTAGCGTAACTTCAACGCTATTCCTGTCGATGATCCTCGCGATGATCATGATGGCAGCCAGCTGGTTTTACACACCCGACATCTTCTTATGGCTGCAGGATGGTGCGGATATTGCCGAGGATTTGATCGCCTCAATTCCCTTGCCGGACGAATATCAAAACCTCGTGCGTATCTATGCCAGTGATGACAAAATTCTGCTTTTGATATTTACCGTGCTCGCGCGAATTTTGCTGGCGATTCTGGGTTCCCTGATGGGGTTGAGCAAAACGGGCGCGAATATTCTGGCGCGCTCCGGGTCTGCTGTTTCGACCATTTTCCTTTCTTTTATTCTGGCGGTGTTGATGTTGTCGACGCTCGCATTAACAGCTGAAGGCCTCCTGCATACATTGCTGAATGGCGCTGACTGGGTCGAAGATGGATTGGCGAATTTGCCGCTAGAGGGCCGCTGGCGCTCCGGCGTTAGATTGGTCGTCTCCGATGAAAAAATCCTGCTGCTCTTCTTTACAATGATCGCTCGAGCAGCGATCGCGGTGGTTGCGACATCCTTCACCGCCGCCGTGCGTTCGCGGGATTAGGAATTCAGTCTTTTCACCAGCCAGGGCAGGCTGATATCCATGCGATAATCGACGCCGGAATGGGTGTCAGGAAATTCTGCATATTCGTGGGCAATGCCCTGGTTTGTGAGTTCGCGGGTCATGCGGCGGGCGCCGTAGAGCAGATTATACTGGTCGATATCGCCGCAATCGATGAATAACCCCTTGAGCCTGGACAGGCCCTCGCCGTGTATCTTCACAAGGCTGAGTGGGTCCCATTTCATCCAGTTTGCCCAGCGCTCCGGGATCAGTTCACAAGTGTCCATGGTGACTGGCAGGCGGATGCCCAGGAAGGCCTCTGGGTCGGGATCGTAAGTGGCAGCATCACACAGGATCATCAGGGCATGCATGTCGTCGCCGGCGGGTTTGTCGGCGCTCTCAAACGCGGCGATGAAACTCTCGATCGTGCCGCCATGCTTGGCGATCCGGCGCAATGTATGGGCGAAGTCTGCGGCCATGATGAGATCAAACCCCATATCGCCGGAATGGCAGATTGCACCGGCCCAGAAGTCTGGATAGAGCAGGGCGTGAACCATCGCGCCATAACCGCCGGAGGATTTGCCAAACACGCCCCGGCGACCATCGCCGCCGCAGGAAAACTCAGCCTCAATCATCGGTACGACTTCGCCGGTGATGAATTCGGCCCAATTGCCCATGGCCGCGGAGTTTATGTACTGATTGCCACCCATGCGGGTGAAGCAATCCGGGAAGGCCACCACGCAGGGCGGTAGGGTGCCGTCGCCGATCAGGCGATCGAGACGCTCTGGTAGATTTTCGCCGAAGCTTTTCCACGCTGTGTGGGCTGGTCCGCCCGCAGTATAGCCGACCAAATCGACCAGCAAGGGCAGGTCTTTGCCATCATGTCCGGCCGGCACATAGACATCGACAATCCGGGTCAGATCTTCGCCCAGCCTATTATTGGCGATCGCCTCGCTGGTGATGAAATGGCGGCTGACTGCGCCGGCAGGATGGTTGGTTTTACGGCTCATGATCTTCCCCTCGAATCGTCACGTCAGCCTAATTGGCCGTTGGGCGTGTGCAAGGGCTTGAGACTCACCGGCATTCAGCGTTACTTGGCGTATGGATATCAAGAAAATCTACATCAGCGCTGACGGTCTACTCGCCGACAGCTTTCGCCTCGCCCAGCAAATTCTGGCTAGCGGCTTTCGCCCGACCCATATCGTTGGCGTCTGGCGCGGCGGGGCCCCGGTGGGCATTGCCGTGCAGGAATATCTGGAATTCAAGGGCATCGAAACGGATCATATTTCGATCCGCACGGCCTCCTATACCGGCATTGATGAGCAGGCCGATGTGCATGTTTATGGCGAGGGATATCTGGTCGATACGCTCAATGCCGAGGACCGGCTGCTGATTATCGATGATGTGTTTGATTCAGGCCGCAGCGTGGAGAGCCTGTTGCATGTGCTCAAGGCTAAATGCCGGCGCAATTATCCCGGCGAGGTGAAGGTGGCGACAGTGTATTACAAACCGGAACGCAACAAGACCGAAACAACGCCGGATTATTTCATCCACGAATGCGATGACTGGCTGGTCTTCCCGCACGAGATTTGCGGTCTGAGCGATGAAGAAATCGCGGCCAAGGGTGAAGTGGGTGAGGTTTTGAAGGGCTAGGCAGGGGTGCGGTTTTATGTGCCGTGGAATATGCGGAGTATATCGAAGTGTTCTGAGGCCGGTTGATAAACGATCACATAGGGTGAGTGCGGAATGACGAGTTCGCGCTGACCGGCCTGACCGGTTTCTTTGCCCATATTGGGATAGTCGCGCAATGTGCCAGCGGCCTTCCAGATGGCTGTAATAACCGCCCTTGCGTCCTCCGGGCTTCGCTGGACAAGAAAATGGGTCAGATTCAGCAAGTCCTGCTTTGCATGCGCGGCCCAGATCAGTTTCACAGTCCGGCTTTCTGAAGCTCAGCCTCTACCGCCGCCATGACGTCTTCGTGGGACACCACGTTACCGGCTTCGATGTCGCGCAAGCCCTCCTGGATCATTTCCTCGCGCTCATCCTGCTGGTGGATGTATTGCGCAAGCGCCTCCTGGACGACCCAGTTGCCGGAGCGGTCGCGGTTGGATGCCAGCTGGTCGAGCTTGTCGCGGGTGGCGTCGTCTATGCGGACGGATATATTTCTCATAATGGCCATTTTGATTACAATGTGATTTTATGTAATCTATCATTAAAGTTGTATTTTTGCAAGATCGATATGGATGAAATTGGGCAGGACGCCCCTCTATCCTCGATGCTCGAGAGGGTACTGCCTGTCAGGGCAGGGCGAGCACATTCCTTGTCCCCGGACGCTAGGGCGGAGGTAGTCTGAAATCCAGAATTCGCCCTGAATCAGGAAGACGCCCGTGATCCGCCTCGCCGAAACAAGCCCTAGCTCAGCCTTCGTCCAAACCAATGTCGAAATTGCTCACGGAATGGGTCAGGGCGCCGATGGAGATCACGTCGACACCGGTTGTAGCGATGGCGGCGACCGTGTCCAGATTGACGCCGCCAGAGGCTTCCAGCGTGACTTTGCCACTGGCCTGGGCGACGGCGCTACGCAAGTCTTCGAGGCTGAAATTATCCAGCAAAATGCTCTCCGCACCGGCATCAATCGCCGGCTGGAGTTGGTCGATCCGGTCAACCTCCACTGCCACCCGGGTCATGTGACCAGCATGGGCGACAGCGGCCTGTACCGCCTCGGCGACACCGCCGCAGACGGCGACATGATTATCCTTGATCAGGATCGCATCATCGAGCCCGTAGCGGTGCAGGGCGCCGCCGCCGGCCTGGACGGCCTGAAGTTCAAAGGCGCGCAGACCCGGCGTGGTCTTGCGGGTATGGACGATGCGGGCCTTCGTGCCGGCCACGGCATCGACATAGCGAGACGTCAACGTGGCGATCGCGCTCATGCGGCCGAGGAAATTCAGGGCAATGCGCTCCGCCGCCAACAGGCCGCGAGCATTGCCGCTGACACTGGCGATCACATCGCCTGAGGCGACGCGCTCACCGTCCTTGATATGGACATTGATTAGCGCATCAGGATCCATCTGCCAGAGCGCCTCGATCGCCGCCTCCAGACCACACACCACACCCTCATCGCGGGCGCAGAACCGGAAGGATGCCTGGGCGTTAACAGGGATGCAGGCCAGGGATGTGACATCGCCGCGCCCGCCCTGATCTTCAATAAAGGCACGGGTGACGGCATCAAAAATGATGTGGCGGGGCAGAGGCGCTACGGGCATTGCAATATCCTGTTGGCCTATTCGGCAGGCCAGTATTGGGGGTGGGCGACCGGCTGTCGCAAGGTCAGATCGGTCAGTTTCATTTGGGTATGGCGGGCTGTGTCGGCGGACATTGGATGATCGCTGCGGAAATGCCCACCCCGGCTTTCTGTCCGCCGCAGAGCGGCTGTGACGATGAAACGGGCGGCGAGCAAGGGGTCACAATCGCCGTGCCTTTCGGTCAGCTCATTGATCAGCTCCAGCAGGTTTTCCAGCCCGGAGCGGGTGCGTTCGACGCCGCAATGGCGGCTCATGGCCAGGCGCAGGCGCTGCAGGGCGAGGGGCGGGAGGGTTTTGACGGGCGCGACCTCGCTTCGCTCAGCCCCCTTCGAGCGGCATGCGCCGCCCACTTCCCCCGCATGCGGGGGAAGAAAGATTGCTTTCGCCACGCGTGCACCGCTGACCAAGCCCTCAGCCAAGGAATTGGACGCCAAACGATTGGCACCGTGCAGGCCGGTGGAGGCGCATTCGCCGATGGCCCAGAGGCCGGGCACGTCTGTGAGGCCATCAATATCGGTCTTCACGCCGCCCATATGATAATGCGCGGTCGGGGCGACGGGGATGGGCTTAAAGCGCGGGTCGATGCCGGCGTCCATGCAGGCCTTGAAGACGGCGGGAAATTCGTCGGGGAAGGCGTCACCGATGGCGGTGCGGCAATCGAGGAAGGCCTGCTTGCCGCTCAGATTTTGCCGGTGCACGGCGCGGGCGACGACATCGCGCGGGGCCAGTTCGGCGTCTGCGTGGACAGGCTTCATGAAGCGATGGCCGGTGCGGTCGATCAGGGTGGCGCCTACACCGCGCAGGGCTTCGGTGCAGAGCGGGGCAGGGTCCAGATCGGCATTCAGGGCGGTTGGGTGGAATTGAACAAATTCGGGATCCTGAATCGTCGCGCCCAGCCGCGCCGCCATTGCCATGGCCTGGCCTTGCGCCCCGGCAGGGGTGGTGGTCAGGGCAAACAGACCGCCGGCCCCACCCATGGCAAGGATGGTGTTGGCGGCGTGGATCGTGTGTTGCGTGCCATCAGGGTCGGTGGCGATGGCGCCTGTGCAGGCAGTGTCGCCCAGCAATCCGGTCGCCTGCCAGCCATCGCGCAGATCAATATGCCCGGCGGCCCGAACCGCCGTGATCAGCGTCTCCATAATCGCCGCACCGGCCCCGTCACCGCGGACCCGGGCGACCCGGTGCCGGCTGTGTGCGGCCTCGCGGGACAGACCCCAATGCTCGCCCTCACGTTCGAGCGGCGCGCCCAGTGCTGCTAGGGTATTCACCTCTTGTGCCGCACACTCGGCCAGCGCCATAGCAGCCGTCGGCTCAACCAGTCCGGCCCCGGCCAGCATTGTGTCGCGGGCGTGCAGGGCCGGCGTGTCATCATCCGCCAGCGCCGCCGCAACGCCGCCCTGCGCCCAGCCACTGGCCGCGCCTGTCCCCAAGGGGGATCCGGTCAGCAATGTGACGGGGTGAGGAGCCAGTTTCAGCGCGGCCCAGAGGCCGGCGATTCCGGCGCCGATGATGAGGGTGGGGGTGGCCACAATGACCTCCTAAGCGCTTACCAGATCAACCGTTTTCGCCGGCAGGTTCGGATCAAAGCTGGCGGGCTTGTCGGGTTTCGGCAAGTCCAGCATGGCCTGGACGCTGGCGCGGGCGCGGTTGGCCACATCGGTCTCGACAATCACTTCGGTTTCGCCGGTTTTGAGGCAATTATATATGTTTTCCAGGGTGATGCGCTTCATGTGGGGGCAGAGATTGCAGGGGCGGATGAAGTCGACCTCGGGGACTTCCACGGCGACATTATCGCTCATGGAGCATTCGGTCAGCAGCACGGCTTTTTTCGCGCCGCTGGCCTTGGCCCAATCGGCCATGGCGGCGGTGGATCCTGCGAAATCAGCGGCTTGGACCACTTCGATCGGGCTTTCCGGGTGGGTGATGATAACCACGCCGGGATGCGCATCGCGAAGGTCTTGAACGTCGGCGGCGGTGAATTGCTCGTGAACCTCGCAGCTGCCTTTCCAGGTCAGGATTCTGACGTCTGTCTGGGCCGCTACATTCTGTGCAAGGTATTCATCTGGCAGCAAAATTACGGTTTCTGCGCCGAGGCTTTCCACCACTTGAACGGCATTGGAAGAGGTGCAGCAAATATCGCATTCGGCCTTCACCTCGGCGCTGGTATTGACATAGGTGACGACCGGTACGCCGGGATAGGCGGCTTTGATGCGGCGCACGTCTTCGCCGGTGATGGAGGCGGCCAGGGAGCAGCCGGCGCGGGGGTCTGGGATGAGCACGGTCTTTTCCGGCGCCAGTATTTTCGCTGTCTCGGCCATGAAGTGTACGCCGGCCTGAACGATGATATCGGCATCGCTTTCGGCCGCCATGCGGGCGAGGGCGAGACTGTCGCCCATCAGATCGCCGACACAGTGAAAGATGTCTGCTGTCATATAGTTATGGGCGAGAATGACGGCGTTTTTCTCGATTTTGAGCTGGTTGATCGCATGGATGAGCGGCGCCTTGGCGGGCCATTCCAGCGGGGAGATAATGTCCTTCACGCGCTCATAAAGAGGGTCGGTCGCGGCCTTAACCTCTTCGGTGTAAGGCAGGGGGGTGGCGGGGGTGTCAGAGGTGGCTTCAAACCCGGTTTGCGGGTCGATTCGCGTCTCTTGCCAGTTGATCCGGTCCATTTCTTCACTCCCTCGCTTGCGACCGTTATGCTCGAATTGAGCATTTGCTGGGCCCAAGAATGGGTGATCGCGAGAGGATCACCCTGAAAACTGACTTATGCTCTTAATGAGCCTAAGCTATGGCTAGAGATATATGCTCATCGGGAGCAATGCGCAAGGAAAATGGTGATGTTGCGTGGATAACTTGCAGGTGGGGGCGGGGATATTTGGGACGATCAGGACGACTTCCCCCCTTTAATCGCGCACCTTCCCCCGGATTTATTCCGGGGTCTCGAGGGAGAGAAGTTTTATCCGCTGAAATGCCGTATCAGCGCGCGCTTGCCACCGCATGCCAGACCCCGGCACGTGGGCCGGGGAACGGTGTTTGTTTTGGCTGGAGCGTTACCAAGGACGTCAGCGTATTTCGCAACCCAGCTGAAACTACCGCCTCAGCTCATCACACAGATACCCTTGTTTCACCACCAGCCCGCCGGTTCGATGTTTCGGAGCCGGCCTGAAAGATATCGCGGGCCGTCGCTGGGCGACCGGGAAGTTCCGTGCGTGGCGCACCGGCCAGACAGGTCTCGCGGCCGCTCACTCCCGGAATCGGTCATCAACAGCCAGACGGGTGACGCAGGCGTCACGCCCGACTAACGTGCGCCGCTCGGCAGCGCGTCGAGCGATCCATCTGGAGTGAGTGCATGAATGCTGTAATTCGGTCGACGGGCCTGTGGGTGCCGGACGAGACGATTTCCAATGATGAGCTCGTGGATTGCTACAATAGCTGGGTGGCGCGCGATAATGAAAAGCATGCCGGCGAGATCGCCAATGGCACGCGTGAGCCGAAAAACCCGTCTTCCTCGGCGTTTATCGAAAAGGCGTCGGGCATCAAGTCTCGCTATACGGTCAACAAGTCTGGTTGTCTGGATGTCGACCGGATGCGGCCGCTTTTACCGCGGCGCTCCGATGACGAGCTGTGCCTGATGGCGGAAGCTGGCGTGGCGGCTGCGCGCGAAGCGCTGGTTGTGGCCGACCGGGACCCTTCTGAAGTTGATGCGGTGATCTGTGCGGCGACGACGATGGAGCGGACCTATCCGTGCATCGCCATCGAGATCCAGAACGAGCTGGGCATTGAAGGCTTTGCCTATGATATGTCGGTGGCGTGTTCCTCGGGCACGTTTGGCATCATCTCGGCGGTCAATATGATCGCCACCGGGCAGGCGAAATCCGTGCTGCTGGTGACGCCGGAAATCACCACGCCGCAACTTAATTTCCGCGATCGCGACAGTCATTTCATCTTTGGCGATGTCGCCGTGGCGATGCTGATCGAGGCCGAAGATGTGGCCGGCGATGGCAATGGTTGGTCGATCATCGGCACGCGTATGATGACCAAGTTTTCCAATACGATCCGCTCCAATCTGGGCTATCTCAATGCCAGCCACGATCCCGAGCCGGCGTTTGAGGAGCGCTATTTCTCCCAGGAAGGCCGTCGTGTCTTTAAGGAAGTCTGCCCGATGGTGGCGGCCTTGATCCTGGAAGAGCTGGGCAAGCTGGATCTGGGGCCGGAAGACATGAAGCGTCTGTGGCTGCACCAGGCCAATATCAATATGAATATGATGGTCGCCCGCAAGGTCTATGGCCGCGACTTCACCGAGGAAGAAGCGCCGGTCGTGCTGGATGAATTTGCCAATATCGCCGGTGCCGGATCACTGGTGGCATTCCATCGCCACTATGAAGGCATCGCGCCGGGCGAGAAGGGCGTGATCTGCTCGTTTGGGGCGGGTTATTCGGCCGGTACGGTGTTTGTCGAGAAGCGGTAGTTTGTGACGACCGCCTCGATGCGCTGAGACACCCCTCATCTGCCCTTCGGGCATCGTCTCCCCAGGGGTGGGGAGAAGAAAACCCCCTCGCCCCGTTTGCGGGGAGAGGGTGGCCCGCAGCGCCGGGTGAGGGGTCGAGATACGCATCGAGGGCGTCAGATGCACCCGCCCAGTCCCACCACAAAATCCCATCACGCCTTGAGTTTCTGCCCGCCTGTGTCACATCTTGTGCAAACGGGGAGAGACATGATGCGTATTTTGACCACCACAGCGCTGGCCGCGGCTTTGAGCCTGACGGCTTGCCAGGCTGAAACACCGGCCAATTCACAGACGGCTAGTTCGCAGCCGGCCACACAAGACGACAGCCTTCAAGCGCTGCACGACCGTCTGCTCCTGATCGATACCCATGTCGATATCGGCAATGGCTATGCGACCGCCGCGCTGGACCCGGGCGGGTTTTCGGCGGCGCAGGTGGATTTGCCGAAGATGCGGGCCGGTGGGCTCGATGCGGCGTTTTTCATTGTCTATACCGGGCAGGGCGGGCTGGATGATGCGTCCTTGGCCGCGGCGCACCAATCGGCTGAGGACAATTACGCGGCAATTAACCGTATGATCCGCGCCTATCCCGACGAGATCGCCCTGGCACGTACGGCCGATGAGGTGGAAGCGATTGCCGCAACCGGTCGCCGGGTGGCGCTGATTGGGATGGAAAACGCCTATCCGCTGGGCAATTCTCTGGATGATCTGTCTTTGTGGGCGGAGCGCGGTGTGCGCTATGTGTCGGTCACGCATTTTGGCAATAATCAGTTTGGGGGCAGCTCCAATCCAAACGTCGCCGAAGGTGAACCGGCTGAAGACCCCGGTCTGAGTGCGCTGGGGCGTCAGCTGATCCCGGCGCTCAATGATCTGGGCATTATGGTGGATATTTCCCATGTCGGAAAAAGCACGATGATGCAGGCTGTTGCCCTGTCGCGCGCACCGGTGATTGCCTCGCATTCGGGCGCCCATGGCGTGTATCAAAACGCCCGCAATCTGGATGATGAGCAATTGCTGGCGATCCGAGATAATGGCGGCGTGGCGCAGATGGTCGCGTTTCGCGGTTATGTGCAACCGCGCGTGCCGGAACACGATGCGGCAATTGCCGCTCTGAGAGTCCGTCTCGGCATGGATACCAACGCTGGCTATGCCAATGCGACCGCCGCCGAACACCAAATTTATCGCAGCGAGCTGGCGGCCCTTCGTAACCTCTTTCCCGGTGTGACGATCTCCGACTTTGCCGACCATATCGACCATGCCATCTCGGTGGTGGGCGTGGACCATGTCGGCATCGCCTCAGACTTTGATGGCGGTGGTGGCGTCGATGGCTGGGAGGACGCTTCGCAGTCGCTGGAAGTGACCCGCGAGCTGGTTTCGCGCGGTTATAGCGAAGAAGACCTGGCCAAGATCTGGGGTGGTAATGTGTTGCGCGTTATGCGCGCCGTGGAGGCGGCGGCGGCGGAGTAGTTTTTCTCTCGCCCCTTTTGGGGAGGAGTGCCCCAACGGGGCGGGTGAGGGGATTCGATGCATAATGAGGACTGCCGGATTGCGTGTACCGCTCCCTCATTCGACGCTGCGGACCCCTTTCTCCCCAAGAGGGAAGAAGGGGTTTTGCTCGACGTGTTTGTCTGTTTTTGCGCGGCGGCGTTAGAATGGTGTCTAAGCCGGAGGATCATTACTCATGGATACCAACGACGTCATGGCCCTGCTTGAGGCCAATCAAAATGAAGCTGGCATTCAGAAATGGGCGGCCCGGCCGGACAGGCCGGGCAAGCTGAAGAGCTTTGGCATTGGCCTGACCCAATTGCGAAAATTGGCCAAGCAGGTTGGCAAAAACCATGCGCTGGCGCTGCAGCTTTGGGAGAGCGATGTCTATGACGGTCGAATTGTCGGTGTGTTGATCGATGACCCCAAACAGATGACGCGCGAGCAGGTTGAGGCGCAGGTGGAGCATCTGGATCAGGGCCAGCTTGAACACGTGTTTTGTTCCTGCGGCGCACCACTGGCGAAAGTCCCGTTCGTGGTTGAACTGGCGGAGGACTGGGTCAAAAGCGAGCATCCACGCCGACGCAGCTGTGGCTATGGACTGCTCTATGAGCTGTCCAAATCAAAAACCAAAAGCGCGCCCGATGAGATTTTTTTCCTTGGGCATCTCAATCACATCAATCAGTCCTATGATGAAGCGCCGAGACCGGTGCAGGGCTCGATGGGTGGGGCGCTGATGGGGATCGGCAAGCGAACCGCCAAGCTAAATGCCACGGCCCTGAAGATTGCGCGCCGGATAGGGCCGATTGAGTTTGAGGCGGAGAGTGGCAATTGTGAGCCGTTCGATGTCTCCAAGCATTTGACCAGCGATTACATCACCAAGAAGTTGGGCGTGTAGTCTTTTTCGCGGGCAGGACAGCTTCTGTCATCCGCGCGGGTCACCTTGATCTCCCACATTGAGGAGGTCTCCATGCGTCGCCATCATATCCTGTCTGCTACTTTGAATTTTCTGACCATATCCGCGTTCTTTTTGATGATTGGCGCCGTTTAGCCAGGCCGGTCACGCCGCATTACAAATTCCCCTGCGACATCACATCACCCCATAAAATGTTCGCTCGTATTGATTCACCCCGCTCTTCCATTACCTTGCTGTAAGGGAAGCAATTGGCGAGCTAAGCATCGTGCAGACAAGCATAATTCGTTCGACCGGGTATTGGGTTCCGCCCAATGTGATCAGTAATGAAGAGCTGGTGGAGAGCTATAATCGCTATGCCACGCGGTTTAACAGCGACAATGCGGCAGCGATAACCGCGGGTGAGCTGGCGGAGGTGCCGCTCTCCAGCGCTGAATTCGTCAAGAATGCCTCGGGAATTGAACGGCGGCATGTGATTGAAAAGTCGGGTATTCTCGATATCGATCATTTGCGACCCCATATCACGCCGCGGCCCTTTGATGAGGTGTCGTTTCACGCGGAATTTGCCCTGAAATCGGTCAAAATCGCGCTGGAGAAGGCCGGGATTGATGGCAGCGATGTGGATGGTGTGATCGTTGCGTCCTCGGCTCAGCAGCGGAATTTTCCCGGCATTGCCTGTGAGATCCAGAGCCTGATCGGCTCGCAAGGCTGGTCGTTTGATCTGACCATGGCCTGCGCCTCGGCGCTGTATGGGCTCAATATCGCCAATGCGATGATCGCCTCGGGCCAGGCACGTCGCATCTTGGTGTGCTCGCCGGAGATTATGACCTGTATCAATGTGCATTCGCGCCGCGATGTGCACTTCATCTTTGGTGATGCCTCCAGCGCGATTTTAGTGGAGGCCGAAGACGGCCAAGCCGGTGGCTGGGACGTTTTGGGCACGCATACCAAGAACAAGTTTTCCAACAATCTGCGCTCTGATTTTGGCTTCCTCAATGATGCGGAACGCTCTGTTGAACCGGACTATGCGCCGGGCCTCGATCAGGATGGACAGAAGGTGTTTAAGGACGTGGTCTCCTTCTCGCCGACTGTCGCGCGGGAGCTGATGGACCGGCTCAAGATTGCGCCGGAGGATGTGCGCCGCACCTGGCTGCACCAGGCCAATATCCGGATGGTGGAGATGATCGCCAAACGCATTCTGGGCCGGGACCGTACACCGGAAAATGCGCCGGGCATTTTGCACGAATACGGCAATACTTCATCCTCCTCCGTGGTGATGAATTTTGAAATGAATTCTGACGACATGGCGGCCGGCGAGACCGGTGTGATGTGTGCGTTTGGGGCCGGCTATGGTGTCGGTGCCGCTGCAATTAGGAAACGCTGATGGATATCTCGATGAAGCTTGTTATTGCGGCCGGTCTGGCCGGTTCGCTGGCCGCGTGTTCGCCGGCGGCGGACGAGGCGGAGCCGGCACAAGAGGCTGTTGAGACTCCGGCTGAGGCGGCTGCCGCACCGGAAGAAGGGGTCGAGGAAGAAGCCGCCGCTGAAGCGCCTCCTGGCATGGACATTCATATCCATACATTGAGCTGGGCAGACGGCGTGCCGTCCCTGGGCGGACATGCCAATGGGGTGATGCGCCCGGGCTATGATAACCAGCCCTTCTTTACGCCGGATGGCAGCGCGATGCTGTATTCCGCGGGCATGGAGACCGATACCGATATTTTAAGCCTCGATCTGGCGACGGGCGAGACCACCAATCTGACCAACACACCTGTTGAGAGCGAATATTCGCCGCGTTATCTGCCGGACGGGTCTGGTATCAGTTATATCCACCAGGCGGAGGGCGGCTATGGCGGCCAGGTCTATCGCGCCGCTCTGGATGGCAGCGCGCCGCAGGCAGCGTTCGAATACGGCCCGCTGGGCTATTATGTTTTCTCCCAATCTATGGACCAGGTTGTGGTGTTTGCGCTCGGTGAGGAGAGCAATACGCTGCAGCATATCGATCTGAGTGGCGGCGAAGAAACTGCGACCTTGATCAGCGACCAGCAAGGCCGCGCCATCTCGCCGGCGCTGACTGGCAATGGTGTCTTCTACACACTGGCGCGCGCCGATGAGGGCAATACCGTCCACTTCCGCAATTACGACACGGGCGAGAGCCATGAAGTGATGGATCTGCCCGGCCAGTCCCAGGATTACGCTTTGGTGCGCAGTGGCAATGAGTGGGACGATCACGGCTTCTTCGCGGCCGATGCCGGTGTTTTGTATTACGCCACACCGGGCAATGACTGGGTGGCCGTCGCCGAGCTGGCCTATCCCGGTGTGACGCGCCTGGCCGTCAATGAAGCGCGGGATATGATTGCGATTGTGGCGGCGGAGTCTGCGGAATAACACCTCGATGTGAGGCGACGCCCCTCATCCGCCCTTCGGGCCCCTTCTCCCCAGGTTTGGGGAGAAGGGGTTTTCCGGGTGGAGTGACCAGTGTAGCGCTTCTGCGATAGTGTCGATGACGGCGTCGGTATCGTCAAATATTTGATGATTCCAGAAGCGCAGGACGACATATCCTTTCGTCTCAAGATAACGTGTGCGCTTGCGATCATATGCCTCTCGATCACCATGCTGACCGCCATCGGCTTCGATAATCAGCCAGGCCTGTTTGCACAGAAAATCCGCGATGTAGGGGCCAACAGGAACTTGCCGACGGAATTTGGCATTCATCAGGCAACGACCCCGAAGTCGGCTCCACAACCGTGCCTCTGCCGGAGTTTGTTCCCGCCGCAATTTTCGAGCCCGGGGCGTATATGGATGGCGCATTGTCACACGGTAAGCGTGCAATCTGAGTATCACAACCCCTTATCCCCACCCTTGGGGAGAAGGTGCCCGAAGGGCGGATGAGGGGTCGGGCAACACAATGAGGAGCCCATCGACACATCCTGCCTTCATGTCGACAAATTCCAACTCTATCGACATATCTCATTGACGTGTCGATTACCTCGACACATGATCACAACGTGTCGATATAAATTCATTTCTTCGACACGTCTGTCCGATGTGTCGAAGGAAACGACTTATGCCGCAAATGCCCGACGGACCGTATAACAATCTGCCACCCCTGCCGCCGGCGATTGATCTGGAGTCGCGGGCGATCCTGAAGACATGTATCGAGGCGCGGGCGGCGTTGGCGGAATTGCGCGGAGCGGGGGAGCTCTTGCCCAATCAGTCGATCCTGATCAATTCGATTCCGCTTCTGGAGGCGCAGGCGTCTTCGGAGATTGAGAATATCGTCACCACGACGGACAAGCTGTTTCAATATGCCAGCCAGCCTCACGCCAACACAGACAATGCGACCAAGGAGACGCTGCGCTATCGCACGGCGCTGAAATCCGGTTTTGAAATGCTGGACGAGACACCGGTCTCGGCGCAACTGGCCAGCCAGGTTTGCTCGATGGTGATGGGCACGGAGATGGATGTGCGGACGGGGCAGGGCACGGCGCTGATCAATGATGCGACGGGCGAGATCATCTATACGCCGCCGGACGGTGAAGGGCGGCTGCGCCAATATCTGCACAATTGGGATCGCTTCATCCACGAAGCCGATATGATCGACCCGCTGATCCGCATGGCGGTGCTGCACTATCAATTTGAAGCGATCCACCCGTTTGATGACGGCAATGGCCGCACCGGGCGGATCCTCAATCTGCTCTTCCTGGTCGAGCAGGATTTGCTGGATCTGCCGGTCCTGTATCTCTCGCGTCACATCATCAAGCACAAGAACACCTATTACCGTCTGTTGCTGGATGTCTCGACCGAGGCCAATTGGGAAGACTGGATCATCTTCATGCTCGAGGCCGTGCGCGAAACCGCCGTCTGGACGACCGCCAAGATCCGCGCCATCCGCACGCTGCTCGACGACACCGCCCGCACCTTGCAGGCTGAACTGCCGAAAATTTATTCCCGCGAACTGGCCGAAATCATCTTCATCCAGCCCTATTGCCGAATCGCCGATCTGGTCGATGCCGGCATCGCCAAACGCCAGACCGCGGCGGTCTATCTGGATGCGATGGCCGAGGCGGGAATCTTGCGCAAGATGCCGGTGGGCCGGGAGAATATCTTCGTCAATCCGGCCCTGGTGAGGTTGTTGGCCCGGGAGCCGAAACGCGTGGATCGGCCGACGAGTTTGTTGTGAGGCGTTAAAAATCCCCTCGCCCTATTGGTGGGGGGAAGGGTGTTCAAACCTTCGTGGCGGCTTCGTCGGGCTTCAAATTGTCGGGCACGTCAATCTGCGCGGGCTGATCTCCGGCGGTCACGTCTCCCCCGACCTTTTCCAGCTTGTCGACGCGGATCAGAGCCACAGCGTTGCTCCCATTCACTGAGGTCAGAGCACCGACCGACACAGCGCCGGCTTTCAGCGCGGTCCCTACGTCCGGCGCGTCACCCTCAAAACTCACGGCCACAGACCGCTTGCGGATCGTCCCGCGGCGTTTCATGCGGCTGACGACTTCCTGGCCGATGAAGCAGCCTTTATTCCAGCCAATGCCGCCATAAACGTCGAGATTAACGTCGGTGGGGAAGATATCGCCCTCGCCATAATCGCGGCCGAAGGCGGGGATTCCGTGGGCGATTTCGAGGGCGGAGAGCTGGCCGGTGTCGGGTTGCGGCGCTTCATCAGAGATGCCACGCCAGGCGCGTCCGCGCAGGCGGGGGTCTACGGCCAGATCGTCAGGCTGACCGGACCAGACAGCGTGCAGATCCGCGCGGCGCTCCATCGTGGCATCGGCGCGCAGCTTGTACATTTTCAGGCGCTTTGCCAGCGCATCGGCCGCATCGCTGTGGACATCGATCAGAACCTGATCGCCGTCGGCGAAGATCAGGAAGTCGACCATCGTCTTGCCCTGCGGGGTGAGCAGGGCGCCGGGGCGGCACTGGCCGCGTTCAAGGGTTTCGACATCGGCGGTGATGACGCGTTGCAAGAGCGCGCGGGCATCGGATCCGTTGATGGAGAGGATGGCGCGCTCAGGCAGGAGACGGGTATTTGGGGCGTTGGATGAGGTCATGTCTGTGCTTAAACCATTGCGCTCGCGTCTGGCCAAGTCCTCGTGCGCACGGTATCCCGGCACCATGGACTCTGTGCTCTTTATTACCTCGACGCGAATTGGTGATGCGATCATCAATTCCGGCGTGCTCAATCATCTCGTCGAGACCCGGCCCAATGCCCGGTTCACCATCGCCTGCGGGCCTTTGGCGGCGCCGCTTTTTGCCGGCACACCGCGCCTGGACCGCACGATTATTATGCGCAAGAAAAAGCGTGGTGGGCACTGGTTTGATTTGTGGAAACAGACCGTCGGCACGAAGTGGTCGCTGGTGGTGGATTTGCGCTGTTCGGCGACGGCCTGGGTGTTGCGCGCCGATGAGCGCCGGATCCTGAGACAATCCCCGACACCGATCAATAAGGTGATCGAGGCGGCCAGTGTGCTCGATCTGGATCCGGTCCCGCTGCCGGGGTTGTTTTTGACCGATGCGGTGAAGGCCGAGGCGGCGCGACTGATCCCCGACGGATCGCCGGTATTGGGTGTGTGCCCGTCAGCGTCCTGGCCGTTCAAGATGTGGCCGGGCACGCGTTTTGGCATGCTGATGCAGCGCATGATCGCCGAAGACGGGCCGATGCCGGGCGCACGCGTGGTGATTTTTGGCGGGCCGGACGATCATGCGGCGGCCCAGCCGATCCATGACGCCTTGCCGGATGCCGAGATTATCGATCTGACCGGGCTGGGGCTGGCGGAAACGGCCGCCTGTCTGGAGCGTGTGCGGCTGTATGTCGGCAATGATAGCGGCCTGATGCACATGTCGGCGGCGGTCAAGACGCCGACCCTGGGCCTGTTTGGCCCCTCCGATCATCGGTGCTATGGCCCCTATGGTGATCATTGTGACTTGATCCGGGGTGATGCGAGTTTCGAGCAGATTGATGCCGAGCACGATGACCGGCGCCTTCACCCCACCAGCCTGCTGCTCGATCTGAGCGTAGATGCGACCTATGAGGCGGCCTGCCGCCTTTATGAAAGGACTTCCTGATGGCTATGAGCTTCGATCTGATCCTAAGGGGCGGCGAGATCGTCAATCATGACGGGCGCGGCCGGGCCGATATAGCGGTGCGCGACGGCAAGATTGCCGAGATTGGCGATCTGGGCCAAGCCGATGCCGGCGAGATCATCGATTGCTCTGGTCTGACCGTGCTGCCCGGCGTGATCGACACGCAGGTGCATTTCCGCGAGCCGGGCATGGAGTGGAAGGAAGACTTGCAATCAGGATCGCTGGCGGCCGTGATGGGCGGTGTGACGGCGGTGTTTGAAATGCCCAATACTGATCCGACCACCACCTCGCCGGACATGCTCAATGACAAGCTGGCGCGCGCCGCCAACCGCATGCATTGCGACCATGCCTTTTATGCCGGGGCGACCAATGAAAATGCCGCCGCGCTGACCATTATGGAGCGCATGCCCGGCTGTTGTGGCGTGAAGGTGTTTATGGGCGCCTCGACCGGTTCTTTGCTGGTGCAGGATGATGAGGGTGTGGAGCGCGTGCTCAACGCGATTACCCGGCGCGCAGCGTTTCATTCTGAGGACGAATACCGCCTGGCAGACCGGCGCGGCCTGGCCGTGGACGGGGACTGGACCTCCCATCCGGTGGTGCGCGATGCCGAGGCGGCGATCATGTCGACCAAGCGCCTGGTGCGCCTGGCCCACAAGACTGGCAAGCGCATCCATGTGCTGCATGTCTCAACGGCCGAAGAGATGCGCTTCCTGGCGGAGCACCGCGATATCGCCAGTGTGGAAGCAACACCGCAGCACCTGACCCTGGAAGGGCCGGGCATTTATGAGGAAATTGGCGCGCGGGCACAGATGAATCCGCCGCTGCGCGATGCACAGCACCGGGCCGGTCTGTGGTGGGGGCTGGAGCGCGGGATTGTTGATGTGATCGGCTCTGACCATGCACCGCACACGCTGGAAGAAAAAGCCAAGCCGTATCCGCAAAGCCCGTCCGGCATGCCGGGTGTGCAAACCCTGGTACCGGTGATGCTCGATCATGTGGCCAAGGGGCGGATGACGATTGAACGCTTTGTTGATCTGACCTCGGCCGGGGCGCAACGGATTTTCAATATCGCCGGCAAGGGCCGGATGGCTGTCGGCTGGGATGCGGATTTCACTATTGTGGACCTCAAGCACAGCCGCGAGATCACCGATGAATGGTCGGCCTCGAAAGTGGGCTGGACACCGTTTGCCGGGCGCACCGTCACAGGTTGGCCGATGGCAACGCTGGTGCGCGGGCAGACCGTGATGCGCGATGGCGAGTTAATTGCATCGGGCGCTGGAAAACCCGTGCAGTTTCAGGGCACACTGTCCCCGGATGCAACGGCCTAGAGGATTTTAGAGATGACACAGACCATTATGACGGCCGTCGCCCCCGGCGAGCTGATCGACAAAATCACCATTTTGCGCATCAAGAGCGATCGCATCACCGATGCCGCGAAGGTGAAGAATGTTCGCATTGAGCTGGATATTCTCAATGCGACCCGCGCTGACTCGGTGCCGGACTCCGATGAGCTGACACGGCTCGATGCGGCCCTTCAATCGGTCAATGAGGAATTGTGGGTGATCGAAGACGATATCCGCGATTGCGAGCGTGACGGTGATTTTGGCCAGAAATTTATCGATTTGGCGCGGGCGGTTTACGTCACCAATGACAAGCGGGCGGCCTTGAAAAAGGACATCAATTTGCTCCTGGGCTCACATATCGTCGAAGAAAAATCCTATGCCGAGTATTGAGTTGAGCGCCTGGACAGGCTAGGCGGCACTGGCTTGTTGCGGTTTGCGCCAAAAAGGACAACACCTTGAAACGCCAAAGCTTCTATTTCTTCGACATTGATGAGAATATTTTGCACCTGCCAACGCGGGTGCATCTGCTCAACACGATGACCGGTGAAGAGCGCGCCATGCGCCAGCACGAATACGAAGAGATCAAGGCCTATCTCGGCGTGCCCGGCCTGTGGGAAGACTGGGCCGATCCGCCAGCCCGCGCCTATCGGGAATTCTCCGATGGCAAGGATCGCAATGGCGAGGAATACTTGCTGCGCGATGTCCGCCGCGCCCTGGAGACGGCCAATTGGAAGGGCCCATCTTGGAATATTTTCAAATACGCCGTGCTCAAGCGTCGGCCGCTCGCCGTCATCACGGCCCGGCAGCACTCCAAGGAGACGATCAAGAAGGCCTTGAAGCTTCTGGTCGATGCCGGTCATATTCCTGAAGAGCCTGCTTTTCTAGAGATTTTCGCCGTCTCCAATGACGAGACTCGCAACGAGCTCGGCCCGCATCTGACCACAGCCGGCCTCAAGCGCGCCGCGATCCATCGCTGCGTGGAAAAGGGCCTGGAACTTTATGGCCGCGATTTGCCGCATTCCTTCGGCATGTCTGACGATGACCTAAAAAACATCGATCTGATCACCTCCGCCATGCTGGAATCCAAACTGGAACACCCGGACAAACGCTTTTTCGTCATCTCCACCAACCGCCGCCGCCATCTGAAGATGGAAATCTTCTCCCCACACAAGGATGAGGAGAAATTGCGTGAGGCGGAGGATAATTTTTACGGGTAGGGGCGTGTACTATGTTGAGTGCGTTGATTGTGGGCATGGCCCTGCAGATACCCAATTTTGAGGTTTGGGAAATCGCCTGTCCGGAGGGTTCCGTAGCGGGGCAGGGGGCTTGCACGGTCCGATACACGGCCATCGCCGGAGATGATCCGCAGGATTATCGACAGATGTATTCGGTGACGATCACGCCGGGCGACGACCCGATGGTGATTGTGTCCGCGACGATATCTAACGAGCATGCCCGTGCCTGGCTCATGGTGGACCGTAACCCGCTGTTAGAAACGCGTCGATGCATGCAGGTTATGTGCTTTTACAACAATGATGAGCTGCCGGGTCTGCTTGAGCAAATGCGGACTGGATCCGCCCTGGGTGTTCGCGTGATGGACACGAATGATGCCTGGGTCCTGGAACAGTTTTTCAGCTTGGATGGGTTTTCCGAGGCGTACGACCAGCGTTGATGCCGGCTGAGATGCGCCTGGAATACAGGTGAGACGTCGGCCGACTTATGCGGGTAAGGCCCGGCGTGTCCCTGCAATATTGTTCACCGTCATTCTGACGAAGGTCAGGACCCAGTTCAAAGAGTGATTGCGTGGCGAGGCGACGCAGCGGCTGGGGTTTCACCGTCTCTTCTTCTTCTTCTCCCCTTGAGGGAGAAGTCCCGGAGCGCAGCGGAGGGGATGAGGGGGCTGTAGCGCCACATCGCGCTCGCTGAGACAGCCCCCTCATCGACCCCGCCTCCGCCAGGGCTACGGCGCGCCCACTTCTCCCTCAAGGGGAGAAGAAGAGGGAGGACCGAAGCCGCAGATTTATCGCCAAGCTTAATCCTCCGATTGTCACAACAAACTCGTGTCATCCCCGACGGATGCCCGGACTTGTTCCCGGTCAAGCCCGGGCATCCGTCGGGGATGACGAGATGGGGCGGGAATTGGTGTTTTGAGGCGGAATCCCGCAAGCCAGTTTCTTCTTGCCACCAACATGGTAAGCAGCGCAATATCTCCCCAATACTGATAGCCCTGGGGAGGGGAGTCTATGTCTGATTTTGTTTCGAGATGTGTGCGTGGCGTTGTTACGATGGCGTCACTGGTCGCGGCCGGTGCGGTGGCCAGTGTGCCGGCGATTGCCGGGCAGCCGGTTTATGGGGCTGAAGCCTATACCGGGACGGTCCGGCTGGATTGTTATGGCGATGGAACCATTCAGCATACCGGCACTAGCAATACCATCACGATTACCGTGGTCAGCGCGGTAGGCCGGGAAACCATGACTGTGGTGCCAACCGATTCCGCCTGTGAACCAGACGTGGTCGGATCCATTTTGACCGGAGGCGTCACCGACTATTATG